>Ga0209480_10001356_pt1 | contig 18058 bp, 12 predicted proteins | sample JI61114C2DNA_FD_187501 | JGI IMG/M metagenome (GOLD analysis project Ga0209480, IMG submission 187501) | Wastewater effluent complex algal communities from Wisconsin, to seasonally profile nutrient transformation and Carbon sequestration -... | ecosystem: Engineered > WWTP > Effluent > Algae... | reverse complement strand
ACGCCGTGCTGCTGAACTTTGACGTAGCCGAACAAACGGTGGCACTCCGCCATGACGGCCTGGATTACTTCACCGGCACCATGCCCGCCGCCCCAGGCACCACCGCCCCAGGTGGCAGCGGCACCATCAGCGTGCATCTCAGCACCAGCGGAGGCACTCCCGCCGGAGCAGCAGCCCATGCCGCCATCGAGTTTGACTCAGGCATCCCCGACAAGCTCCAGATCGAGGCCGAAGACCTCCCCGCAGGCAGCTACGAGGTGCTCATCGGCGACATCCAGCGCGGCACGATCATCGTCTCCGGTGTCAGCACCACGCTCATCTTCAAACTCAGCCCCGGAGTCGGCGAACTCCCCTTGAACTTCGCCACCGCAGGCCAGTCCATCAGCATCACGCAGGGCAGCACCACGCTGTTCTCTGGCCTATTGCCCATAGCGCCGGCGCCTTAATTTCTGAAGACCATCTTCATTCGTCACCATGACAGGATTGTAGCGGAACTGTGACAATTCCCCGAGCAGACATTTCGTCTTGTGATCGGGTGGCATGGGAAGGAGAATGCGCACGATCCTAACAAGGAGGTGATGCGATGAATGCCCATGCTCTCAATTTGTTCGCGGGATGCTTGTCCCTGCTCTGCTTTTCCACTTCAGCATGGGCGGACCAGCTCAGGGGGCAGTTGCGGGATGCGGTGACGAATGCGCCGGTGGAGGGGGCGGCGGTGGAGCTGAGACTGACGCCGGGCTCTCCCATGGCAGATGTGTCTCTGGAGTCGGACCCCTTTGGCATGTATGAGACAGATGAGGTGACGGCGGCGGCCAGCTACACGATCAAAGTGACGCATCCGGCTTATCTGGAGAAGTCGGAAGTGGTGACGGTAGATGCCGCCCGCAAGACGCTGAACCTCAGTCTGACTCCGCTGGCACCTGTGCCTAACTTTGACCTGTTTGTGCAGGTAGCGGACACGACGAGCTATCTGGAGCTGAAAAACACGCCCGTGGTGATGCGGCAGTATGCGGCACCGACCGGTGGTGCGCCGGTGCGGACGGTGATGACCGCTACGGACATCAACGGCACGGCGATCATCCGTGGGCTGACGGCGGGGCATTATGAATTCGAGGTGAACACGGGCGCGGGCAGTCTGGCGGGATGGGAAAGCGCGCCGCCTGCGGGTGCGCCGGTGACGCGGCATCAGCTCAGCCAAACCCACACGCTGAATGTGCTGCTGAAGCCGGTGCCGCAGAGTCTGACCTTCCGCGTGCAGGGCTATGACTTTGTGAAGAACAGCCCCGATCCCTTTGGGCCAGATGCGCCGCCGGAGCTGCTGAAGGACATGATCGTGGAGCTAACGGCGGTGGACCCGGCAGACCCTGAGACGCCTCTGCTGCCGCCGATGAATGATGCGACGGGGGTGAATGGCGAGGTGACCTTCCCCATGCTGCCGGGCGTGGCCTATGAGGCGAAGGTGAAGGCGCTGGGCTACTTTACGAAAAAAGTCATCGTGCTGCCGGATGCCTCCGGTCTGCTGCCTGTGGCGGTACAGGTGCTGGATGTGCAGGCGGAGCCGCATGAACTGGTGCTGGAGTATAACTTTGCGGGCTATCTGCCGAATCTCTGCCAGACGGAACTCTTCGGTTTTCCCCAGGCTGATGGGGATCGCCTCCATGCGAACCTGGTGAATCAGTTCGAGGTCATCCTCCAGGGCCTGGAGGGCAGCGTGACGGAGGGCATGGTGCGCCGGGGCATCCATGAGTTCAATACGACGACCTGCGCCACCTCCACCTACTTTTTGGAAGGCTACCTGATGCCGGGGCGCTACAAGGTGACGATGCGTGGTGTGCTGGGTGGCGGGCTGGCCTGGGAGGATGCGCATGGCTACCGAAACACCAACAGCATCAGCTTTCCCGTGCTGCAGGAGGAGTATGTGGAGATCCATCCGCGCGGGCCGGAGCCGGTGGTGCTGCCGCCGTTCACGCTATTTAAAACGGTGCAGGAGATCACCGTGCAGCCGAAGCGCGAACGTGTGCGTGGACGTCTCTGGACGGCGCAAAAAGCGGAGGTGCCGGGGGAGGACACCAGCCGCTTCAACACTCCGAAGCCGTTTTACACGCCGATGCCGAACCAAATGCTGATCTTCCATCAGCCTGCGAACCTGGATCTTTTCGGCGACTTCACCCCGGTGAGTGTGACGACGGATGCGGACGGTTTTTATGAGCTGTTTCTGAAGCCTGGTGTGTATGCGGTGGAGGCTCCGGGTCTCAACGGGCACTACGGCGAGCGCTACGAGTATGAGGTGAGATCAGAGGCGGGCGGCAGGCAGATCGGTGAACGCATTGGCGGTGCCTGGCCGGAGTTTGAGGCATGGCCTGCATCAAGAGATTCGTTTTTCCACTATCCGGGGATCGCTGGCGGGCTGGGGCTGGCGGTGAATGGCGGGGATGATCCGCTGGTTCATCTTTATCTGCGTGAGGAGCGCTACTTTGTGAACTTGAGCGTGAACACCACCGGCCCGACGGCGAGTCAGGCGATTTTCCTCGGCCAGTTCCTCGATACCTTCACGGCACCCTACCGGCATCTGGCTGCGACAGGTGGGGAGGCGGTGCTGCAAGGCCCCGCAGGTGCTCTTGCCGCGCCTTTCCGTGCGGACAGGGAGGTGATCGTGGGCACCCCGGAGAAGTCACGTCAGGTCTTCTCCCTCTTCAAGGATCTGCCACCCGGCTCCTACACCTGGGATTTGTCCGACCCTGACCATGCTTTTACCGGGACGGCACCTGCCTCGTTGCTGCTGCATGATTATCCCTCACCGGGAAGGGCACCCTCGCTCAGTTTGCTGAACGCGGTGCAGGCTCAGGGGCTGGGAAACACCCTGCCTCTCGGCGTGGCCTACCGGCAGGCGGAAGCACAGGAAGTCTCTGAAGACATCCAGATCACCGCTTTCCAGTGGGAGCTGGTTTCGAGCAATCCAGATGTGTTTGAGTACCGTCCGGCGGGCCGCACTTTGCTTGGTTTCTTCGAGGCACCCGGCCACGCGCCGGGGGTTTTCGTGGTGCCCTTCAATCAAAAGGTCCCGCCGGGAGCGCAGGTCTATGTGACACCAACTTTCGACAGCACGATCATCCACAAGGTGCCGAATGGGAGCACGGTCTTCTTTGGCGGTCCGACCGCCACACCCACGACGGGCTACCCGCAGACGATCTATGATGTGGAGCTCATCGCCCAGCCTGCGGCGACTTTGCGCACCTCTGCCGCCGGGGCAAAGCTGACCATCAGCGGCACGCCGGTCACCACGCAGAGCAGCCCGCAGACGATCGCCGGACTGATGGAAGAACTCAGCGTGGAGGATGATCCCACGGACAATTTCATCCTCGCGGATTCGAGTTGGTTCGTCGAGAGCACGGGCGCTCGGCCCAAGGTGCGCGTCACCGCCGTCATCGAGAGCGCCATCTCCATCATCACCACCGTCACGAACTCCAGCGATGGCTCCGTGCTGCCAGACGCCGTGGTGCGTGCGCTCGATGGCATGGGCAATGCGGTCGGGGATTCCTTCAATCCGGCCAGCGTGCGCACCAATGCCCAGGGCGTGGCATCCATCACCGGCCAGAAGCTGCGCACCTATTTCCTGGAGGTGAATCTGCCGGGCTTCAGACCTTTCCGCCAGCGGCTGGATGTGACCGCCCTGACCGACATCTCCAGCGTGCTCACCCATCAGGTCCAGGCGGCGCTGGTGCCCATCACCGGGCCTGCTTTTGTCGTGGGATCAGAGGCGATCGACCGCGCTGGCGGCTTCCTGCCCGGCGTCACCCGCTCTGGCGATGCCTCGGTCTTCGAGCTCTACAGCGCACGCGAGGCGCTCACGGCCACCTGGACGGCAGAGGTGACGGTGCAAAACGTCAGCTTCATGCGCCCAGGCTTTGATCAGCCGGATGGCACGAGCACAGCGGCTGAGACTCTAAACTTCACTGATCTGCTGGATGAGGTGTATCTCGTGGATCAGCGCAAGTTTGAAAAGACCGGCCTCCAGGGCACTTCCACGCCTGTGGTTATCCCCAGCGTCAGCTCACCTCACCTCATCCATGCTTTTCTCCGCGACATCATGCGCGGAAAGGAAAACCCAGGTGATGATGTCGAGCACAGGATCTACCTGAACAAAGCCGAGATGATCGAGCCAGGAACCGTCGCTGACCGATTTAATATCACGGGAAAAATACCGCTTTGGGAGCTGCCTGCGGGTGACTTTAAACCAGCGCTCATCGCCGTCAGCCGCACGGGTGCAGTCGGTGTCATCACGTTTGACATCACACCGACAGACCCCGCCCGACTCACCGGCATCGCCATTCCGAAATGGCTCGGCAATGTCTTCGATCTGCTGGGCGTGGCGGCGGGCATCGGAGCCACGCAGGCGGAGCTCAATGAATATGTGCCCATCGGCAATTTCATCCCCATCCCCGAGTTCACCGCCACCATCGAGGAAGAGGAAAAGAGCGGCAACAAGACCGGCTTCATCAATTACACTTACTCCGTGGAGACAGGTGTCGAGGTGGGGCAGAAGACACCGGCTCGCGGGCTTGCCTCACTGGCACCGGGCCTCATCGGCGCGAACCTTTCCAGCACGATGGAGATCGCCTCCAAAGGCGAGGACCGGGCGCTGACGATGAACATGCTCAGCACGCTGACGAAGGAGGAATTCGACAAGCCCAAATATGTGCCTGGCATCATCAAAAAATTCGGCGCGGATGTCAGCATCACCCGCGCTGGCGGCGGCATCAGCACCACCTTCATCGCCAATGCGGATGTCTCCAAACCCTTCGACCTGCGGCTGCGTCAGGAGATCGGCGGCAATGCCGATGTGAGCGCGAAAATGAACCTCACCGTCGTGACCGGAAAGATCCCCTACGCAGGACCGGTGCTCATCCTGCTGGACAAGACCGGCCTGCTGAAAACGACCGCCACGACCACGGCGGGGGTCGGCTTCACTGACCGCTACTGCTGGGAGACACTGCGCCCACAAGACCTAACATTCAGCAGCACCGAAGACCCCGACCCGCGCACGCGGCGGCGGCATTTCCTCGGCGGCAATGAGCTGGACGAGGATGCCGGGGAGGACGGCTGCGACATCGAGCGTGACCTCTGCATGCGCTTCGGCGTGGGTTTGCAGGCAAAGGCCGCCGCCCTCGGCTTCGGACTTGGGGCAAACATGGGGCTCGATCTCGGCGGACCGGAATGCGGCATCCCGGCGGCTCCGTCCCTGACCGTGACCTTCAATACCTTCGGCGACTTCCCCGTGGTGAAGCGTGTGGAGGGCAGCGTGAACCTGAAGCTCAACGCCTATCTGGAGACGCCCTTCTCCAAGTCGGAAAAGAAGTACAAGTGGAACCTCCTCAAAATCGACGCGCAATACGGCACGGAGACCGTGATGCAGCTCGTGCCGATGGAGGTGCTCTTTGTCGAGACGACGCCTGCCGATGCCGCGACGAACCAATTCACCGGCCAAGGACCGCACCTCGTGCGCAACAGCTCCACGCTGCTCCAGCATTCCGTGGATGCCTCCGGGGAGGCATTCCTCACCACGCTCTACAATGACGTCACGGACAAGGTGCAGCTCCGCCTGGCTCCACGAGATGGCAGCCTGAGCTGGGAGGCCGGCGTCATCGTCACTGAGGCTGATGTCATCGGTGCTCATGCCGTGCATCAGTTGGCAGACGGGCGCATCATCGTCGCCTGGGCTGAGCCGCTCTTCGGCGTGGACCCGCTCGACATCCTCGGCGGCCAGTATGTGCGCTATGCCGTCAGTGACGCGAACGGTCAGAACTTCACCGCTCCGCAAAACGCCGTCTTCCTCAGCGGACCCGCCGCCAGTCTGCAAATCGCCCGCTCCGGCAGCAATGTGATCCTCGTCACGCAAATGATCATCGGCTCCACGGCGGAGCCTATCCATCAGTTCTTCGGCCAGACCTTCAATTCCGCCGCAGGCACCTTCAATGGCGCTGTCTTCCTCGGTCAGGAGACGGATGGACTGCAAAGCCTTGAGGTGCTAGGCGCGGGCGCAGCGGGTGGTGGAGACTTCGCGCTCGTCCTGCTCAACAGCAGCGGCCAGCTCCGCAGCATCCGCTGGGATGGCACGACTCTAGTGCCGGTGAGCACGCTCGCCTCGGGCCTCGCGGGCGGACTCGCCGGCTATGCCGATGCCGGTGGCTACCGCGTGCTGGCCGCCACGGCGGACGGGATTTTAAAAACCTACACCGCAGCGGCAGGCACGGGCAGCAGCTTCGGCACAGGCGTGAATGTGACCACTGGCGTCAGTCCGCTGGAGGCGCGGGCACTGCCGCAAAATGTGACGGTCGCGGGCGGCTTCGTCTATGTCTTCACGGAGTCCAGCACTGGCGGCTCGCGCATCCGGCATCTCTTCGTCAATGACCTGAATCAGCCCGTGACACCCGGCGTGAGGGAGCTGACGAACAACCGCCGTGGCAGCTACAGCCGACTCCGCCTCTCCAGGATCTCGGCGGATGAAATCAATGTCCATGCGCTGTTTGAAGACCTCACTGCCGAGGTCCGCGCCTTCACCCTCTCCGTGACCAGCGGCCTGACTGGCAATGACAGCGATGTCGACACCCTCACTGACACGGAAGAGCTGCGCATCGTGGATGCCGATCCGAATGATGCCATCCACACCATCGCCGACGTGCTCGCGCATGAAGACTACGACAAGGACGGCTTCAACAACGACGTGGAGATCATGATGGGCACCGACCCCGCCGATCCCTTCGACTTCCCCGAGGCACCCGATCCTGGCGACGACCCTGGCGTGCTGGCCTTTGGCGCACCTTTGATCTCCGTGCTGGAAGAGGCGGGCACCGCCCAGATCCCCGTGCTGCGCACCGTCGGCTCCACCGGAGCTGTCTCGGTCACGGTGAACAGCAGTCCCGGCACTGCCACAGCGGCAGACTTCACCGCCGTCAGCGGACTCGTGCTGAACTTTGCTGAAGGCGAAACCCAGAAGCTCGTGCCCGTGATGATCACGGCTGATCCCGCCCTGAAGGAGACTAACGAAACCTTCACCCTCACGCTCAGCGCCCCCACCGGTGGTGCAACATTGGGCACGGTGAACCCCGCCACCGCGCGCATCATCGACGCCTTTGACACCACTAAACCCACGCTCACCCTGCTCACGCCGAAGGCCAACGAACTCATCCTGGAAGCCGCCGGACCCGTGGTCAATGTGACCGGCTCCGCCAAGGACAACCAGGGCATCGAGCGCGTGGAAATCTCCCTGGACGGCGCGGCCTACCAGCCAGCGCAGCTCACGCACTCCACGGACAGGAAGAGCGTCACCTACGCCCTGCCGCTCACGGTCACCCCCGGCCTGCGCACACTCATGGTTCGCGCGGTGGACACGCGAGGGCTGCTCTCCGCCGAGACCAAACGCAGCTTCACCTTCCGCGTCATACGGCCACTGGTGGTGGCTGTGAATGGCCCGGCCAATTCCGGCACGGTGACCAGCGGATTCATGCCGACCTCCCAGCGCTTCCTGGGCATCCCCTACGCCATCACCGCCACGCCGAAGTCCGGCTTTGTCTTCAATGGCTGGACGGCGAACAACTTCACCGGCACCGGCGTCACCGATGCAGCGAAGGAACTGCCGAAGCTCACCTTCCTCATGCAGCAAAACCTGGCCCTCACGGCCAATCTCATTGCCAATCCCTTTGTCCCCACCCTCATCGGCACCTTCAGTGGACTCGCGTTACCGGACGTGGGCACCACGCCCGGCAACGGCACCGTGGGCCTTTTCACCGCCACTGTCACCAGCACGGGCAGCTTTTCCGGCAGCCTCATGCTGGATGGCACCAAGCACACCGTCAGCGGTCTCTTCACGAACCAGGGAGCCTCTCGCTTCGGCACTGCCCGTACTCCCACGCTAACCATCCTGCGGAAAAACAAACCCAGCCTCGTGATCGCCCTGGTCCTGGACATGAGCGGTGCCACCGCCCGCATCACTGGCACCGTCACCCAGACCGGTGGAGCCGTCTCCGACATCACCGCCGACCGCGCCCATTACAGCAGCAAGCTCAAAGCCGATGCCACCCTCGCCAGCACTGCTCAGCAGCGCTACAATCTCATCCTGCCCGCCAAAACGCAGACTCCGACCCTAACGGCGAACCTTTACCCGCAGGGCACCGGCATCGGCAGCATGATCGTGAAGACGGATGGCAAAGTCACTTTTGCCCTGCATCTGGCGGACAACACCAAGTTCACCGCCAGCGCCGCGCTCTCGAAAAACAACGACTGCCCACTCTTCGCCCAGCTTTATACCAATCTCGGCTCATTCGCCGCGCAGGTCATGCTCGACCCCGCTCAGTCCGCCACCGACGCCAGCGCCACAGATGCCTTCTGGTTCCGCCCCGCGCAGCCGAAGTCGCAGTGGTATCCCACCGGCTGGCCGCAGGGCCTCCGGCTCGACATGCCCGGCAGCAAGTTCATCATCCCACCCGCCGCGCCACCCACGAGCATCTTCCCCGGCCTCGGTGCCGTGAACGCCACGGAAGGCAATGCCAGCCTCAGCTTCCTCGAAGGACTGCTCAACGCCACCGTGAACAAGAACCTCAATATCAGCCCAACCAACGTCGTGACCAATGCCCCCGTCACCGACAAAACTTTCACCGCCGCCCTGACGAAAACCACCGGCGAATGGAAAGGCACCTTCACCCACAGCGACAGCAAAAAGCCCGCCTGGCAGGCCACCACCTTCCAAAAAGCCGGCACCCATCAAGGCACTCACGGCTTCTTCCTCACCGTCCAGCCCGCGCCCATCAACGGCCTCGGCCAAAGCGGCACCGTGAGACTTCTGGCGAAGTGATCCTATCAATTCGGCTCCGCAGCACGAAGACGTTCCGTGGGTTCCAACAAGCGCCATTGCCCAAGCACCAAATCGCCAGGTAAATTCAGCCCTCCAATCGCCTCGCGATGCAGCGCGGTGACGAAGCATCCGACTCGGCCAAACATGCGCTTGATCTGATGATGGCGGCCTTCGTGAAGAGTCACGCGGGCACGACGCTCGCCGAGCAGCACAAGCTCTGCTGGGAGCGTGGTGATGTCTTCGTCGGCAAAGTGAAAACCACGCTCGAAGGCCGCGACGGCAGCGCTCGGGATGGGTGCCTCGGTTTCGACGAGATAGATCTTCGGCACTTTCGATCCCGCATCCATAAGCTGCTTCGACCAGCGGCCATCGTTGGTTAGCAAGAGCAGGCCTGTGGACCAGCGGTCGAGCCGTCCAGCGATGTGGAGTGTGTGCTTGTCGGGATCGTCGATGAGGTCGATCACGGTCTGGTGCTCAGCATCGATGGTCGCGCTGACGACACCGCCGGGTTTGTTCATCATCAGATACAAGGCGCGCTCGGGTTGCTGCACGAGTTCGGCATCCAGCTCCACTCGCGTGAAGCGGTCAATCTCATGCTGATTCACCAGGTTGATCACACCATCCACCTTCACCCGCCCTGCCGCGATCAGTCGATGCGCCTCACTCCGCCCGAGCGAGCGGTGTTTGGCGATGAGGCGGTCGAGTTTCATGAGCAATGGCGGTGGCCATCGTAATGCCTGTCGCGTTGGAGTCATCAGGCACCTTCCGAATCCATGCGGGAGAGAGGAAGTGGTTGGTGGACACGTTTTCTCGCTCATGAAAACCAAGCTCGCCGCGCTCCTGTTCCTCGCCGCCGGATCATTGCTCGCCGAACCCATCGAACTGGTGCGGAAGAGTCTGCCTTTTGTGAAGGAGAAGGGACTGGCGTGGATCGAGGACCGGCAGTGCACGAGTTGTCATCAGGTGCCATCGATGCTGTGGAGTCTGAATCTCGCAGCGCGTGCCGGGCTGGATGAAGAGCGCCTGGAGACGAAGAAATGGACGCCATGGGCGGCGGATTGGCGGCATTGGAATCAAACGGGTGAGAAGGATGGCGTGGACAAGGTCTCGGCGGGGAACATCGACACGATGGTCTTCCTGCTGCTGGGCCGCGATGAAGAGATCCAGCCCACGCCAGCATGGGTGAGAGAGTTTCGTTCCCAGATCCTCAAGAATCAGCAGCCTGATGGCTCATGGAAGGCAGGTGGGCAGCTCCCGCTGGGCAAGCGTCCTGTGCGCGAGATTCATGAGGTGACGACGATGTGGACGCTCCTAGCGCTGAAGTCGTATGCAGGTGCAGAACTGGAGGCGGAGGTGATGAGACGAGCGGAGGAGTATTTGGCAAAAGCTCAGCCGGGTCTGAGCACGGAATGGCAAGCCGTGCGGCTGCTTCTGAAACCGGAGGATGCAATGCTGCGTGAGGTGCTGCTGAAAGCTCAACACGAAGATGGTGGCTGGGGCTGGCTGACGAACGAGCCGAGTGATGCCTTTGGCACGGGTCTGGCTCTTTATGTGCTTGCACGCAGTGGTCTGCTGCTGACGGATGAGTCGGTGCAGCGGGCGGTCGCTTTTTTGAAGAAGACACAGATGCCTGATGGCTCCTGGGCTGTGCCGAGCACTCGATCACGTGACAAAAACAAGGTGAACAAAACCGCGACCTACTGGGGCACGGCCTGGGCGGTGATCGGGCTGCTAGAAGCATCGCGAAAGAACGCGGCCCCAGCACCCGAATGACTAGCACCATCATGAAGCTACTATCCTTCGCCGCCGTCCTCCTCGTTACTTCACTTCAAGCAGCTGAGCCTCCTGCTGGCTTCAAAGCCATCTTCAATGGCAAAGATCTGATGGGCTGGTATGGCCTGAATCCTCATAGTGTGGTGAAGTTGGAGGGCGAGAAAAAGGAGGCGGCGCTGAAGAAGATGCGCGACGAATTCGCCACCAACTGGAAGGCTGAAAACGGCGAGCTGGTGAACGACGGTCACGGGCCGTATGCCACCACGGAGCAGGAGTTTGGCGACATCGAGTTCCTCATCGAATACAAGACGGTGCCGAAGGCTGACAGCGGCATCTACATGCGCGGTGTACCGCAGATTCAGATCTGGGATAAGAGCCAGGTCTTTGATCCGAAAAAGCCCACACGTAGGCCGCATCTCGGCTCCGGTGGGCTTTTCAACAACACCCCCGACACTCCCGGACGTGATCCGCTCGTAATCGCCGACAAGGAACTCGGCGAGTGGAACAGCTTCCGCATTCGTCAGATCGGAGCTCGCACCTGGGTGTGGCTGAATGACAAGCTCGTGGTCGATGGTGCGCCAATGGAGAACTTCTACGACAAGACGAAACCCTTCCCTGCGAAAGGCCCGATCATGCTGCAAACGCATGGCGGCGAGATCCGCTGGCGGAATCTTTTCGTGCATGAGATCGGCGCAGAAGAGGCAGCGAAGATCCTCGCTGAATCCGCGAAGAAGTGATCAACCAATAAGTTCGGCGCGCGTGTAGGCGGCGACGACGGGGTAGCCTTTGCTCTCGATGTTTTCGCGGCCGCCTTCCTGGCGATCGACGAGGATCAGGGCGAAGGCGACTTTACCGCCTTCTTCTTCAATGGCTTGAATGGCTTTCAGCGTGGAGTCACCCGTGGTGATGACGTCATCGACGACGACGACGAGCTGGTCGGGCGTGAAGTTGCCCTCGATGCGCTTGCCGCGTCCGTGGCCTTTGGGTTCCTTGCGCACGACGAAGGCCTGGATGGGCTTGGCATCGCCTGCGAGGCTGGATGAAATAGCGACGGCGAGGGTGATGGGGTCAGCTCCCATGGTGAGGCCGCCGAGTGAGCCGATGGCAAGGTCGCGAGTGGCTTCCTCTTTGCGCAGCAAATCATGCAGCACGCGCCCGACGAGCACAGCACCGCGTGCGTCGAGCGTGGTGACACGGCAGTCCACATAGAGATCGCTCTCCTTGCCGGAGGCGAGAGTGAATTTGCCGGTTTTGACGGACTTGGAACGGAGGATCTGGGCGAGTTCGGAGCGGTCGGATTCGAGGGACATGGTGAGCTTGGGTTTAGCGGAAGGCGGGCGGGAAGCAAGAGGAGGGTTGGCAGGATAATCTGCTCAAGATGGGTTAATGACTTGAGCCGGACGACGTTTCCGGGAGATTCTGTCTTTTACTGCTCATGCCATTTCGCACCGCCCTGCTGAATCTCGCCATCACCTTCATGCTGCTGCTGGTGGTGGTGCTGGTGGGCGTGGCGATGCGCGGACGACACGAGAAACCACCTGTGGCAGCGGTGAAAATCCCGGTGGCTGGCGTGCCCGGGGAGACAAAGCCCGATGAGGGGGGCGTGCCCAAGGCTACGACGGCGAAGTTTGAGATCCTGCCTTCGCCTGTCTTGGTGGAGGGATCAGCAAATGAGGCGGACACGCTGCGCATCCGCCATGGCAATGAGGAATACGTTTTTGTGCTCTACTATGTCGATGCACTGGAGACGACGATGGACCACCCGCAGCGTGTGGCCGAGCAGGGCAGGTGGTTCCAAGCATCGGCCAAGGACATCAACGATGTGGGCAAGGATGCGGCACTGTATGTAACGCAGCTTATGAAAGAGCATCACTTCAATGTACTGACACGCTGGGAGCGTGTGCCGAACACGGTGCGCTACTACGCGGTGATCAAGGTGCAGCAACCGCAGGGGCCTGTGTATCTGGCGGATCTGCTGGTGCGGCGTGGCTATGCGCGCGTGGGCAGTGTGATGACAGAACTGCCGGATGATCGCCGTGATCAGCCGACCTATCTGGCAGAACTCAAGGCTCTGGATGAGAAGGCGCGGCAGAGTAAATCTGGCATCTGGGCCAAGGCCACCTCGGTTCCCGGCATCTCGGGCGGCAGCAAATGAGAATCAATTCTCCGGTGGCACGCCGGGAGTGAGCTTGCCCTGCTTGAGGCGATTGCGAAGTTTGCCCCAGAAGTCCTCGTCGTCATCGGCAGGGCCAGTCGCTGGCAGATTGGGGCGGGATGGAACGCTCGGCAATGTGGGCACCTGGATGCCCGTGGCTCCCTCGTCACTGCGGGCATCAGCCAGCGAGCGACCATAAGGCGAAAAGAGTCCCGTCGGGACGGGATACTTCGTGAAGCTGGTCTGAAGCACGCGGTGCTTATTGATGAAGTCCGTGGGGCTGTAGTAGTTCGTGTTGTCGCGGGCGAACTGGCTGCGATTCATGCCGATACGCAGGTTTTTGCGCATCTCGAAGTGCAGGTGGACGGCATACATGCCGTTGTTGCTGCCCATCGTGCCGACCAGCTGCCCCTTTTCGACGAGTTGGCCAACTTTGGCGATGCGCTGATGGAGGTGGCCGTATTGGCTGTCCACCATGCTGATCTTTCCCGTCTCATCCCGGTAGGCATGGCGGATGACGATGCAGTTCCCCCAGCCAGCGCCAATATTCTCTGAGATGACCACGACGCCGCGTGCTGTGGAATAAATAGGTGCACCAAGGTCGCTATCCCCTCCCCCTTTGCCATTCCAGTCTTCACCGAGATGGCCGTTCGGCCAGTAGCCGCGGAACTTGTAATAACCCACGGCATTCGGCTTTCCGACCGGGAAATCAAACCCGTCCGCCAACTGGCAGCGGATGAAATCAGCCGCTTGAGCTGTCACTGAACCCACAATGAGCCCTACCGTCAGCACAAAGAGGCAGGTTCGGCGCATGGCTGGGTTGGGTAGGCTGGTCTGGCATCGCCGCCCGGATCGCAACCCAAGCCTGCGATGAATCGAATCAAGGATTCTTTGGCGCAGCAGGAGTTGCTGCGGCAGGTGCTGGAGCCGGAGAGGCTGCCGGGGCTGGTGTAGTAGAAGCGGGAGCTGGAGTTGGAGCAGCGGCTGGGGCCGGGGCAGCAGGCTTGGTTTCGACAGCTTTGGGGACATCTTTTTTGGCGGCGTCATCTGCCTTGGCTGGTGCCACAGGGGCCTTGCTGTCATCCGTTTTCTTCGCGTCAGTGGGAGTCACTTGGACGGCTGGTGCGGCGGCGGGGGCTGCTGGCGCAGGAGCTGGAGGCGGCTCTTCAAAGACTTTCGTCCCTGCTGAGCCGACCTGCTTGCGGGTGGTGAGCACAGCCAGCGTCAGCGTGAGCACAAAAAGGATGACTGCCAGATAGACCGTGCCTCTCTGGAGAACATTGGTGGTTTGCGCGCCGACGAGTTGGGTCATCGCAGAGTCACCAAAAGAAGCACCCAAGCCCTCCTGGCGAGGGCGCTGCATGAGTACAATGAGAATGAGGAGGAGGCAGACGATAACTTCGACCACCGTGAGAATTCCGATCAGGATGTCCATAAGGGGTCGCGAATATGGGGGTGAGACCCCGTTTGGCAAGCGGCTTCTCAGGTGTGCTGAATCTACTTGGTTAAAAATGGATCAACCATTCGAACCCCGCCATGAACCGAAGGTAGATTTTCCCAGACGGCGGCGTTTGAATACCCTCCCCATTATGTCCTACCAAAAAAACGCTGAAGCCCAGGGTATTGTCTTTGAAAAACAAACTCCTGGTTATCTCAATCTGTGCATCCGCTCAGGAAGCCAGCTCATCACCTCCGGTCACGTCAGTGATCTTAAAGGTAAACTCGGAGCCGGACTCAGTGTGGACGAAGGCTATCAGGCGGCCCGGAACTGTGCCGAAAAAATCCTGCGCTCTGTCTGGAACACCCACGGCACACTGGACGGCCTTCGTGTGATCAAAGTGCTGGGCTGTGTGAATTCCACCCTGGAATTTACTGATCAACACCTTGTTATTAATGGCTGCTCCGACCTGCTGCATATCATTTTTGGCAAGGATGGAGACGGCTACCATGCACGCAGTGCCCTGGGTTTTGTACAGCTCCCGACCGGAGCTGCCGTTGAAGTAGAGGCGGTTTTTGAAATCCTTTCCTGATAATATTGAGAGCGATTCGGCTCACTGAAATGTGAACAACTCAATAATTTTCAGAAAAAGATGCTTGGCAATGGCACAGGCAATGCTTTAATTGGCAAATACGGTGGAAGGTCTCCCGGACCAACCTCCATCCCACATCAACAAACTAAAAATCGACCATCAATACATGAAAAGCATGACCTCCGTCATCACGAAGTCGGCTCTCGTTCTCGCAGCTTGCGCTAGCATGAACGCGTTCGCCGGCACCCCGAGCGGCAAGGCTCCAGCTCCCCTCCCGGAGCCTGAGTCTGGCGCTCTCTTCGACACCCTGGGTGCTACCCTGGAAGTCGGCTACGACACCCGTTACTACTTCCGTGGTCTCTGGTTCGCTGACAACACCGTCTGGACTGGCCTCAACATCAGCATCCCACTGACTGAGCAGCTCTCCCTCGGCCTCGGCGCTCTCTACACCACCACGGTTGAGACCACTGTCCCTGACACCACCGGCCTCAACAACGGTGTGGGTGACTTCGATTATTCCGAACTCGACCTCAGCGCCTCGTTGAACTACGACGCTGGTTTCGCCAAGTTTGGTCTTGTTTACACTCACTATGAATTCTTCGACACCTTCTCGGGCTCCGTCTTCGGTGCTTCCGCTGGTGCTGACGAAGGTGCCATCACTGGTGCTGACGAAGTGGGTCTGACTGTTGCTACCTCCGTGGGTCCTGTGAACCTCTATGGTGGCTACTTCTACGACTTCCGCATCGGTGGCCAGTATTTCGAAGTGGGTGCAGACCTGCCAATCGAAATCACCCCATGGCTGAGCATCGTTCCTGCCGTCAAGACAGGCTACGCCCTCAACTACTACACCGACGGTGTGAATCCTGCTAGCACTCCTAGCGGTTTCTCCCACGTCCTTCCGTCCATCTCCGCTCCAATCAAGCTGACCAAGACGGCGACCCTCACCCCATATGTTGCTTACAACATCTCCCTCGGCGGCCGTAACACACTGAACGCCCAGGACACCGAATTCTTCGGTGGTGTGAAGCTTGGCGTGACCTTCTAATTCGTCGGGGTCTGATCTGACTCCTTCATTCCAACTCCCGACCAGTGCTCCTGGTCGGGAGTTTTTGTTTTGTGGTGGATTGATCCCACTTCTAAAGTGACGCGATATTTACCGACCAATCCATGTCACACGACCTCAACTGGAACTCCTCCTCACTCACTCACGGCTGGCAGCGTGGCGTCAAGGCCTTCTACTGGGGGCTCGGGTTCGACGAGAGCGACTTCGACAAGCCGCAGATTGGCATCGCTACCCCACTACTGGATGGGAACCTCTGCAATCTACGCGCCCACGAATTGGCGAAAGCCCTCCAGCAGAGCTGTGCCGAGTCCGGCCTGATCGCTTTCCCTTTCGGAGTCAGCCCTGTCAGTGACAACATCACCCAGGGTCACGAAGGCGGTGCCTCCTCCCTCGTCTCGCGCAATCTCATGGCCAACGGTGCCGAGATGGTGTGCAGCGCACATCGCTACGATGGCATGATCGGCCTGCATCATTGTGATAAAAACGGCCCCGCCTTTGCCATGGCGCTGGCCCGCATGAACTGCCCCGGCCTCATCGTCAATGGCGGCAGCATCCTCCCTGGCTGTCATCAAGGCCGCTCGCTGACCATCCTCGATGCCTACGACTCCCAGGCCCAGGCTAATAGCGGCAAGATCAGCGTCGAGGAATCCGAAACCGTCATCCGCCATGCCTGCCCAGGAGCCGGTGGCTGCGGCATCGCTGCCTCATTCAATACCTGGGGTGTCGCCCTGGAAGCCATGGGACTCAGCCTGCCGGACACGTCTTCCATCCCCGCCGTCGATGCCGCCAAAACCACCGACTGTCAGCGCGTCGGAGCCGCCATGCGCCGCCTGCTGGAGTTAAATCTCCGTCCACGCGACATCCTGACGAAAGCAGCCATCACAAACGCCATGGCCGCCATCGCCGCCATGGGCGGCTCCACGAACGGCGTCCTCCATATCCTCGCCCTTGCCCATGAAGCTGGTGTCGATTTCACCCTCAAGGATGTGCAGGAAATCTGCCGTCGCACCCCTGTCTATTGTAACTTCGCCCCGCGTGGCAAAGGCACCATGGCAGATCTCCACCGCATCGGCGGCACCGCCATGCTAATGCGCCATTTGATCAAAGCGGGCGCGCTCGACGGCTCCTGCATCACTGTCACCGGCCAGACCATGGCAGAAAACGTCGCCCATTGCCCCGATGTGCCGGACGATCAGGACCTCATCGCCCCGCTAGGCCAGCCCTTCAAAGCCTACGCCGACCTTCAGATCTGCTTCGGAAACCTCGCCCCACACGGCATGGTCTTCAAAGTCTCCTCCCGCTCCGATCCCAAGTTCCGGGGCCGCGCCATCTGTTTCACCAGCGTCAAAGACGTCTCCGATGCCGCTGCCGCAGGTCGCATCCAGCCCGGACATGTCGTCGTCTTGCGCGGCGTCGGGCCCATCGCCGCCGGGATGCCCGAGCTCCTCGTCGCTAGCGCAGCGTTGGCAGTGCCCGAATTGGACGGAAAGGTGGCCTTCCTCTCCGATGGCCGCGTCTCCGGCGTCTCGCATGGCGTCATGGGCATCCATTGTTCGCCAGAGGCCGCTGTCGGCGGGCCCATCGCCGCCGTCCAGGATGATGACGAGATCGAGTTCGACCTCATGGCAGGCACCGTTCACGTCCATGCTGACCTAACCTCTCGTTCGGTCACTTGGCCGAAGCCTACCTACATTCGCGGTTACCTGGCAGATTTCGCCGCCACTGCTGAGCAGGCGCACGATGGCTGCGTCTCTGCCTGGGTCATGTCACGCTGACTTGAACATGCCCGATCTCGCCACAGATGAAATCCTGCCGCCCGGCACCTACGCACGCGAGGTGATCGAGCAGGTCTGGCAACTCGCCCAGACCATCCCAGGCAATGACCCTGCTGTATGGAGAAAAGACGAGTTCGGTGCCTGGCTGCACCGGCAGGAATACCGCAACCGCCACAGCGAGTTTGGCTGGGAGATCGCCGAGTGCGGCTACCGGATGAGACATCTCGGGCTCGCCGCCCTGCGTCCCATGCAATGGCAGAATCACGTCGATTTCCTCGTCGCTTCTCGTAATCAAGCTGTCGTCACCGCCGATGGACTGCGCAATGCACGGCGGCTGCTTTGAATCAAAACGGCTTCAGCGGCAGGCCGCCGCAGTCCTGGCAGAGCATGGCAGCTTCGCGAAACTGAGCCTGA
>Ga0209480_10001355_pt1 | contig 18063 bp, 10 predicted proteins | sample JI61114C2DNA_FD_187501 | JGI IMG/M metagenome (GOLD analysis project Ga0209480, IMG submission 187501) | Wastewater effluent complex algal communities from Wisconsin, to seasonally profile nutrient transformation and Carbon sequestration -... | ecosystem: Engineered > WWTP > Effluent > Algae... | reverse complement strand
ACCGCCGAGCCCGCCGAGGCATCGGCCGTGACCGCCGCCACGCCCGCGGAGTCCGAAGTCATCGCCGAGTCGCCCGTCGCGCCTGCGCTGGTCGCCGAGGCTCTCACCGCCGAGCCCGCGTCTGTCGCTCCCGCCGAGGCGAGCTGGCCCGACATCACGGACGAGGTCGAGGAGCTGCGCTTCTTCATCTCCGGTCGCTTCGAGGACGACGCGCAGTTCGCCTACCTCGAGCTGCAGCGGCGGTTCCCGGGCCACCCGGAGCTGGCCGAGTTCTCGGAGCGATTCACCGCGGGTGCCCGGATCGAGTCGGCAGCGGCCCCGGTGACGCTGGAGGACGCCGCACCCGCGACCACACCGGCGCTCACCGGCGCGGCACCGACCGCGTTCCCGCTCGAGGACGAGGACGAGGACTCCTTCCTCGCGTCGATCTTCGACGAGCCGGCGGCGGCCCGAGCCGGGGGCAAGGCGGCGCCGCGGCGGGCCGTGGCGACCCTCGACGACGGCGCCGACGCCCAGACCTTCTTCGACCTCGGTACCGCCTACCGCGAGATGGGCCTGCTCGACGACGCCCTGACCCAGTTCGACCTCGCGGCGCGTGACGCTCGCTGGACCTCGCGTGCTCGCGTCATGATGGCCAGCCTCCGGGTCCAGCGCGGCGAGAACGAGCAGGCGCTCACCGACCTGCAGACCGCCATCGACTCGGCCACTGACCAGGATGAGCAGAGCGAGGCCCGCTACGAGCTCGGCGTGCTCTACCAGGCGCTGGGCGACACCGAGCGAGCGATCGCTGCCTTGAAGGTGGTCGCAGCCGGCTACCGCGACCGCGACGAGCGCCTCGCCAGCCTCGGCGCCTGAGCTCGCCGTGTCCGCGGCGATCTGGTGATCTGGCCTTTACGACATGCTCACAAGAGCATGTCTGAAAGACCATGCGCTCACTGAGCCGCGAGGCCGCGCAGCACCTCGAGCCGCAGGCCGAGCTCCTCCGGCGCGTGCTCCGGAGCGGGCGCGGCCCCGGCGAGCACGGCGGCGGCGTGGCGGGCGCGGCCCCGCACCAGCAGCCAGCGACAGACTTCGAGCAGCTGCGGACGCAACGCGGGGTCGCTAGCGAGCTCCGCGAGCGTGTCGCGGGCCGCCTCCTCCTCGCCAGCGCGCAGCTGCCAGCGGGCCAGCGCCGCAAAAGACTCCGCAACCCCGAGCGCCGCCGCCTCCTCCAGTCGTGCCGCGCCGCCCGGGCCGTCGCCCAGCGCCAGCAAGAGATCTCCGGCCTCCGCCAGGGCGCTCGCCGGCGGCGGGGCCGACGGCCATGACGTCGGCCCGAGCTCGCTGCCCTCCACCGCGGGGAGCCGACTCAGCCGGGCGCGTTGCAGCTGCTGCGTCAGCTCCATGAGGTCGGGGTCCGCCAGCGGCACCGCCTGCACCGCCTCGTCGTGGCGTCCGAGCGCGCGTCGGTGACGGGCTCGCTCGAGCTGCAGCCGCTCCCACCGCGCGCGCTCCTCGGGCGTCAACGCCGGGTCAGAGAGGTCGGGCGCGAAGGCGCGGAGATCCGTGAACTGGTGGGCGTCGACGCCGGTGCCGATGAACCAAAACAGCGGGCCGCTGTCGAGCGTCCAGTCGGGCCGCCAGCGTCCGCCGTAGCTGAAGCTGTCTGAAAGGACACGTCGACCGTCGCGTGCCCAGCTCGTGAGTCGCTCGGCCAGGCCCTCGGGATCGAGCTCGGCGACGGCGTACAGCTCGACATCGGGGCGCAAGCCCTCGTCGCGCTGGGCGGCCGTGAAGGCGGCCACGAGCCCGGGCTCATGGGCGAGCAGGACGTCTCCCGGGGCGATCAATCCGCGCTGCAGCAGGCCCAGGAGCGAGGCGGGCCGGCGGGCCGCGACGGGCTCGTCGACGATCTCACGACGCCACACGATCCACCCGAGCAGGGCCGCTGTCGCGAGCCCGGTCCCGCAGCGGGCCAACCAGCGTCGTCCCGTGAGGCCCTCGACGCTGCCGGCGAGCCACACCCAGCCGCACGCGGCGACCGCGACCAGCGTCAGGCGCATCGGCTCCGGCGCCAGCGGCCCATCGCGGTCGACCAGCACCAGCGCGGCGGCGGCCAGGCCCAGGAGCGGCCCGCCGCCGCGCCAGCGCAGCGGCAGCACCAACAGGGCCAGCAGCGTCAGCGCCGGATACATCAGCGCCGGCTCGACCCGCCGCGCCAGCCCGGAGAGCTCGGAGATGTCGATCCGCAAGTCCACAAATACATGTCCGTAAGACCATGTCCAAAGGGCCAGCAGCACCGCAGGTGCCAGCGCCCGCAGGATCCGCAGCGGCCATCGACCAGGCGACTGATGCCAGGCCGCGTGGCCGAGCAGCAGCGCCGCGAGCCCGCACCCGAAGCGCGGCCCCAGCAGCACGGCCCCCAGCAGCGCCGCGCCTCCGCGCGCCCAGGTCGACCCGTCCTGCGCGCGGCCACGCACGCGCGCCCCGAGGAAGATCGCCACCCCGAGCGTCGCCGCCAGCGACGACGCCAGCGCCGTCGCGGGGTCGTCCGGGCCCGACCGCAACCAGGCCAGCAGCAGCGCGGTCGTCAGCGGCACCGCGGTCGCCGCGGCCATGCCTCGACCTGTCCCTCGGTACAGGCGAGCGCACAGCAACCCGGCCGCGGCCGCGACCGCGAGCGCGAGCAGCAGCGTGGCGAGCTCGTCGCGAAGTCCGCGCTCGGCGACCGGGAGCGCGAGCAGCAGGGCGTCCCACAGCCAGCCCAGCGGCGCCGCGCTCGGGGTCACCGACGGGTGCTCGGCGCGGGTCCAGGGCGCCGTCGGCAGCGGCGAGACGGCGACGAGCAGCGCGGCCAGGACCAGACCGAGGCCGATAGCGAAGGCGAAGGACGGCCCCGGATCGGACTCTTCACGGGCCGATCCATGCGCGGCGCCGAGGGCTGGCGAGTGCGGCTTGTCACGGCCGGAGGCGGACGCGAGGCCCATGCGGCGAGCAGCCTACCAGCGGCCTCGCGGCGCGTCTGACACCACCACGCGCAGCCACACCCCTGCCCCGGTCGTGGCGTGCCGTGGCTGCGCATGGCGTCGGTCGGGGGTGGAGAGGGCGCCGGCGACGTGTCGACGATGGCCCCGGTCGCCTACGCCGCGGCCGGTCCTGTCGCCGCAGTCGCACCTCGTCGGCCCGCGCCGCGGCCGGTCCCGGACTTGTGCAGGGGGCGGCCGTCTGTTACGAAGCCAGCCCCGAAACGGTCGTAGCCATGGAAACTCAGCTCGAGAGGATCAGTGCGGTCGAGTGCCGCGTTCGTGTGCAAATTCCGTGGGAGGAGATCTCTCCGCGGTTTGACCAGAAGCTCCGCGAGCTTCGAGGCCAGGCCAAGCTGCCCGGCTTTCGCGCCGGCAAGGTCCCACCGAACGTGGTCGAGAAGTTGTTCGGGAAGACCGTCCGCGACGAGCTGGCCCGCGACATCGTCCAGGAGACCTTCCAGACCGCGGTCACCAAGCACGAGACCGTCGCGCTGACGCAGCCGGTCCTCGAAGAGGGCACGCTGACGAAGGGCCAGACCTTCGCCTACGCCGCTCGCTTCGAGGTGCCGCCGCTGATCGAGCCGAAGGAGTACACCGGCGTGCAGGTCCGTCGTCGGCCGTCGGTCGTCGACGAGTCCAAGGTCGAGGCGCTGCTCAAGGCCAAGCAGGACGAACTCACCGAGGTGCGCCCGATCCCCGAGGGCACCGAGCGCGAGACCAAGGCCGGCGACGTGTGGACCCTCGACATCGAGGGCAAGCTCGGCGACGTGAACCTCGCTCGCAAAGATCTCAAGCTCGAGATCGGCGACACCAACGAGTTCCTCCCCGGCCTGCACAAGGCGCTCGAGGGCACCCCGCTCTCGGCCGTCGGCACCACCCGCACCATCACCTTCCTGCCGACGCAGGAGCGTATCCGCACCGAGCTCCGCGACAAGGAGGTCAACCTCACCGTCGGCTTCCGCGAGGTCCGTGAGAAGCACGTGCCAGCCCTCGACGACGAGTTCGCCCGCGACACCGGTGACGCCGAGACCCTCGAGGCCCTGCGCGCCAAGTACGGCGACCAGGTGCGCGAAGAGGACCAGAACGAGGCCGAGCGCGACGCCCGCAAGCGCCTCGTCGAGGCCCTGCTCGAGCGCAACCAGTTCGAGGTCGCCCCCTCGCTGGTCGCCCGCGAGGTCGCGGCCCAGGTCGACCTGTTCAAGCGTCAGCTGCAGCAGCAGGGCATGTCGTTGAACCAGACCGGGATGACCGAGCAGCAGGTCGCCGGACAGATGCGGCCCCAGGCGCAGTTCAACGTCAAGGCCTTCCTCCTGCTCGACGCGATCGGCAAGGCCGAGGGCATCCAGGTCGACGAGGCCGAGGTCGACAAGGAGCTCCAGAACCTCGCCGAGGAGCGCGGTCAGAACGTCGATCGCCTGCGCGCCACGATGGAGAAGAACAACCAGCTGTTGCTCCTCCGCGCGCAGATCCGTGAAGAGAAGATCCTCGACTTCCTGATGGGCAAGGCCGAGGTCACCGAGGCCGAAGACCCGAAGCCGGAGTCCGAGGCCAGCGCCGCTCCCGACGCCAAGGCCTGAGCTCGCGCGACCCTCCCACGGCGCAGCATGTCGGCGCAGCCGCCGGCCTGCTGCGTCGCTTTATTTTGCCGCTCGCGGCGCCACGACGTCATCGCACGCACGCGGCCATCACTCGCCGAGGCGGCCCGTGCGGCAGATCGCGGGCAGGCCGTGTTATCACCGTCCAGGTGCCACCGCGAGCGGACTTGCGTCCGCGGCATCGCGCCCGGTCGGCGACCCCTTGCATCGCAGGTCACGGCCAGTCACCATAGCGACCACTCCCGTCTGGACGACCATCACCCGTGAGCCCAACCGCAAACATCCCCTTCGTCATCGAGCAGACGCACCGCGGCGAGCGCTCGTGGGACATCTACAGCCGGCTCCTCAAGGACCGCATCATCTTCCTGGGCACCCCGGTCAACGACCAGGTGGCCAACGTCATCATCGCCCAGCTGCTCTTCCTGGAGTCCGAGGACCCCGAGAAGGACGTCACGATGTACATCAACTCGCCCGGCGGCGTGGTGACCTCGGGCCTGGCGATCTACGACACGATGCAATACATCCGCCCCAACGTCGCCACCTACTGCCTCGGTCAGGCGGCCTCGATGGGCTCGCTGCTGCTCGCCGGCGGCGCTCCGGGCAAGCGCTTCGCGCTCCCGAACGCGCGCATCATGATCCATCAGCCCTCCGGCGGCGCGCAGGGGCAGGCGACCGACATCGAGATCCAGGCGCAGGAGATCAAGCGCCTCAAGTCCATCCTCAACCAGATCCTGGCTGAGCACACCAACAAGACCGTCGATGACATCCTGCGGGACACCGAGCGCGACAACTTCATGGACGCGTATCTGGCCAAGACCTATGGTCTCATCGACGAAGTCCTAGTCCGCCCGCGCAAAGACGGCGGGACGCCACGGTGACCCATGAGCTCCAAGCGAGATAACCAAGGCAATTTGAGCTGCTCTTTTTGCGGGAAGAGCCAGAAGGAGGTCAAGAAGCTCATCGCGGGCCCGTCGGTCTACATCTGCGACGAGTGCATCTCCCTCTGTAACGACATCCTCGCCGAGGAGGTCCAGAAGGAGGAGCGCGCGGACGTCGGCGCGAAGGTCCCCAAGCCGAAGGACATCCGCAAGATCCTCGACGACTACATCGTCGGGCAGGAGCTCGCCAAGAAGACCATCTCGGTCGCGGTCTACAACCACTACAAGCGCATCAACGCCAAGAAGCTCCCCGACGAGCCCGAGCTGCAGAAGAGCAACATCCTGCTGCTCGGCCCGACTGGTTCGGGCAAGACCTTGATGGCGCAGACCCTGGCGCGAATCCTCGACGTACCCTTCGCCATCGCGGACGCGACCAGCCTGACCGAGGCTGGCTACGTCGGCGAGGACGTCGAGAACATCATCGTCAACCTGCTGCAGAACGCCGACCACGACGTCGAGCGCGCGCAGCGGGGCATCATCTACATCGACGAGATCGACAAGATCGCCCGCAAGGGTGAAAACCCGTCGATCACCCGCGACGTCTCCGGCGAGGGCGTTCAGCAGGCCCTGCTGAAGATCCTCGAAGGCACGGTCGCCAGCGTCCCGCCCAAGGGCGGCCGCAAGCACCCGCAGCAGGACTTCTTGCAGGTCGACACGACCAACATTCTGTTCATCTGCGGCGGCGCCTTCGCCGGGCTCGAGGACATCATCGACCACCGCATGTCGGCGAAGACCCTCGGCTTCGGCGTCCAGCACGCGGCCAAGAAGGAGCTGCGCCAGTGGGAGCTGCTCAAGAACGTGCAGAGCGAGGACCTGATGAAGTTCGGGCTGATCCCCGAGTTCATCGGCCGCCTGCCGATCGTCGCCCCGCTGCACGACCTCGACGAGGCGGCGCTGGTGTCGATCCTGACCCAGCCCCGCAACGCCCTGGTCAAGCAGTACGAGCGCCTGCTCGGCATCGACGGCGTCGGTCTCAAGTTCACCGAGGGCGCCCTCAAGGCGGTCGCGCAGAAGGCCCGCGCGCAGAAGGCCGGCGCTCGCGGCCTGCGCACGATCCTCGAGAAGGCGATGCTCGACGTGATGTACGAGATCCCCAGCTCCACCAACATCCGCGAGGTCGTCGTCAACGAGGAGACCATCGCCTCGGGCAAGCAGCCCGTCGTCGTCTACGAGAACGAGGAAGCCACCAAAGAGGCGAGCTGAGCCGCCGCCGAGGCGAGTGAGAGGACGGAGAGGGTCGGCGAGCGCCGGCCCTCTCTGCGTTTAAGCCGTGTCCTCAGCGGTCGACTCGCGGGGCAACGCGACGAAGAAGAGGGGGTCGGCGAGCGGCGGCCCTCTCTTCTCATTGTGCAGTCGGGCCCGCCGGGTCAGCCGGCGCGCGGCTCACTTGCTCAGCGTGTCGACGGCCAGCTTGCCGTTGCTGCTGAACTTGCCCTGGCTCGCGCGGGCCTCCTTGAGGCCGCTGGTGCGCAGCACCCACATCTGCTTGGTGGCCGCGACATCTTCGTTCTCGCGGGCACGGATCTCGATGATGTTGTTGCCGGGCGTCAGTGGGATGTCGGCGGCGAACTCGAGGCGGCCGGTCTTCGGGTCGGCGGCGGCCTGGTAGAACACCTTCTCCTGGCTGCCGAACAGGTTGCGCGACGGGTTGTAGACGCTGATGTACACGTCGCGCACCGCCTCGTCGTCGCTGGCCAGGCCGCTGATGTGCACCCGGTCGGCGTCCGTCGTGGTGACCGCGCCGATGAGGGCGATCTTCGGCGGGGAGATCGCCAGGCGCTCGCTGATCTTCGGCTTGCCGGCGGCGCCGCCGGGCTTCATGTCGCTCGCCCTGGCGAAGGCGAAGCGCTTGCTGTCGAGCTCGACGCGGTACCAGCCGTCGGCCACGCCGAGGACCTTGAGCGCGCCGCCGGCCTCGACGCGGGCGACCTTGTGGTCCTGGCTCGGCAAGGGGCTGGCGTAGAGGTCGACCGGGCCCCCGGCGACCACGTGGCCCGAGCCGGCCGCGAAGGTCACGGTGCTCGAGGCGAGCGGGAGCTTCAGCTTCTCCACCAGGCTGGCCCCGATCTTCGCGTCGGCGACGGCGAGCTGGAGGTTGATGACGCCGTCCGGCGCGGCCTTCTTGACCTCGAAGTCGAACTCCACCACCCGCGAGTCACCGGCCGGCACGACCTTGAGGTTCTCGCGGCCGGTGTGCAGGTACACCGCGTCGCCGACGAGGTTGCGCAGGGTCACCCAGGTGTCGAGCGCCTGGCCCTCGCCGGTGTTCTTGAAATTCACGCGCATGTGCACGCGCTCGCCGACCTGCAGCGCGCCGTCCGCGTTGCCGCGGATCCCCGAGCCGAGCTTCGGGTCGTCGAGGATCTGATAGCCGTAGGCGAACTGCGGGCGCGACAGACCCTCGCTGCTGATGTCGATCATCATCTGCGAGCCGGGGGCCACCGTCGAGCCGTGCTGGTCGTGGAGCTGCCACTCGATGTGGTCGGTGCGCGACAGCTCGTGCTCCGTGACCGAGAGCTTGAGCGGGAGGCTGCGGGTCTGGCCCGGGTCGATGCGCCCGAACAGTAGCTCGCGCTCGTCGAAGTAGCTGTAGTCGGAGTCTGAGTACGCGCGGACCTGATAGGCCGGGGCGTTGCCCTCGTTGGTGACGGTGACGGTGACAGTGCCGCTCTCGCCGGCGCCGATGGTGTTGCCGGGCTTGTCGCTGCGCAGGGCCATGCGGAGGACCGGCTGCTTGCCGACCTCCGGGCCCGGGCCGGGGTTCCAGTCGACGCCCTTCTTCTGCAGTCCGGTGATGATGCGGGTCTGCTCGAGCGCGGTCTGCTGGGCGACGAAGTCGCCGATCTTGGCGAGGATGCCGTCGCGCGCCGGGGTGGGCGCCCACACGACGAGGTCGCGGGCCATGCGGATCTCCGGGTCCTCGAGCAGTGCCTCTGGCGTCAGCTTGCCGGTCTTGTCGGTCTTGAGGGCGGTCGGGGTCTTCTTCGGCTTCTTGTCCTTGCCCTCGCCTTCATCCTCCTCGAAGGTGTTGCCGAGGAAGTAGAGCGGGCCGGCGGCGATCTTGTGCGAGGGGTCGGCCTTGGTCGAGGTCAGGTGCGAGGCCAGCGACTCCTCGCGCACGAGGTCGAAGCGCTTGCGGCCGTGGTACGCCGTGTAGTCCTTGGTGATCAGGACCGGGATGGTCTCGAGGTCCGGGCTGACGCCGACCGACTGGATCGAGATGTCGCCTGGGGTCAGGTACTGGGCGATCGTCAGCTTGAGCGCGAGCTCCTTGTCACCGACCTTGCGGTCGTGCAGCACCTGCACGGAGCCCTTGCCGAAGGTGCGCCGGCCGACGAGCACCGCGCGGCCGAGGTTGCGCAGCGCGCCGGCGACGATCTCCGTCGCGCTGGCCGAGCCCTGGTCGATCAGCACCACCACCGGGAGGTTGGGGAAGTCGTAGCGGTCGTCGGCGGCGAGCTCCTCGCGCGGGGACGAGCTGCCGACCGTCGAGACGATCGTGCCGGTCTTGAGGAACGCGTCGGCGACCTCCACGGCCGCCGTCAGCAGGCCGCCGGGGTTGTCGCGCATGTCGAGGACCACGCCGCGTACGCCGGCCTTCTCGAACTCGGCGAGCTTGGCCCGCAGCTCCTTGCCGGTGGTCTGCGCGAAGTTGCGGTTGATCTGGACCAGGCCGACCTTGACGGGGTTGCCCTGGGAGTCAACGCCCGGCAGCACGTGGCCTTGCACGCTGTCGAGGGTGATCACGTCGCGGGTGATCGGCGTGCGCTTGACCTTGTCGCTGCCCTCGCGCCGGACGTACAGGGTCACCGTGGTGCCCGGCTCGCCGCGCATGCGGTCGACGGCCTCGGACAGGCCCATCGTCACCGTCGACTCCTCGTCGACCTGGACGATGCGATCACCGGCCTCGATGCCGGCCTTCGCCGCGGGGTTGCCGTCGATCACCCGGATGACGGTGATCTGGGTGTCGCGCATGCCGACCTCGATGCCCAGGCCGCCGAAGCTGCCCTTGGTGCTGGTCTTCATGGTCTCGAAGTCGTCGGGTCGCAGGAGGTTGGTGTGCGGGTCGAGGGTGCCGAGCACGCCCTCGACGATCGCGTACTCGGCGGTGCGCTGCTCCTCGTCGCTCAGGTTGGTGTGTCGGTTGATGAAGCGAAAGACCTCGCGCACGTGGGTGCCCACGGCCCACAGCGCCTCGACGTCGCCGATCTGGAACTCTTGCTCCGCGGTGCCGACGCGGACGCGGACACGCTCGGACTTCTTGCCTGCGACGCCCGCCACGGGCTCGACCAGGACCTGCGGGATCGCCTTCTCCAGACCCTCCAGGCCGGCGACCGCCATCCGATGCGGGTCGATGCGCTGGGGCTCGACGTAGTACTTGGCCACGTACCAGAGGGTCCAGTCGAGGATCCTCAAGTCGGTGGCGTCGTAGCCCTGGGCCACCCTTCCGCCAGGTGCGCGGCTTTCACCCTTTTGGGCCTGGGCCTCGGTGTCCTGGATGGTCGTCAGGGCGAGGGCGAGGGCCAGGGAGCCGAACACGATCGCCGGGGTGGAGGCCTTGGCGAAGCGCGGGCGAGACGATGTTTGTCCGGTCACAAGGGCAGTCTAACGGCCCGCGTGGGGCAGGGCCACCAGGCACGCGGGTGATTGTGGAGCGTCCGCCCGGTGAAACTGCCGCGGGCCTCGCCGTGTCGTCAGGGTCGCGGGCGCTGCGCATCGGCGGCCCGGAGAGATCGCTGTCGCGCACTATGCGGTCTGTCGTCGTCCTGGTACCCAAGCGGGGCGCTCGCGGCGTAGACTCCGCCGGCATGACGGATCGCAAGCGCAGCCCGGCGGGATCCGCCGGCGCGAACAAGCAGAAGGCCGTCGTCGACCTCGTTCCGGTCGCGGGCGGCGCGTCGGTGGAGCTCGTGGACCCGGAGCCCAAGGAGCCGGCCGAGGAGGAAGAGGAGGACGAGGCGGAGGAGGTGCTGGCGGACATCGAGCCGGCGACCGACGAGGAGCTCGATGTGATCGAGCGAGACATCGGTCGGCCGTCGCCGGCGATGGCCACCACGGCGCTGGCCCGGCGCGACCCGATGGGCCAGTACATGACCGAGGTGCGGCGCTACCCGCTGCTGACCCGCGAGGAGGAGCACGAGCTCGCGGTGCGATGGATCGAGAACGGGGACAAGGAGGCGGGGCGCCGGCTCGTGACCTCCAACTTGCGACTCGTGGTGAAGATCGCCCATGAGTACAAGCGGACCTATCAGAACCTGCTCGACCTCGTGCAAGAGGGCAACGTCGGCCTGATCCAGGCGGTCAAGAAGTTCGATCCCTACCGCGGGGTCAAGCTCTCGACCTACTCGGGCTGGTGGATCCGCGCGTACATCCTCAAGTTCATCCTCAACAACTGGCGCCTGGTGAAGATCGGCACCACCCAGAACCAGCGCAAGCTGTTCTTCAACCTCAGGAAGCAGCGCGAGAAGCTCAAGCAGGCCGGCGTCGACCCGACGCCCGAGCGCATCGCCAAGGAGCTCGACGTCAGCGAGGCCGAGGTCATCGAGATGGACCGCCGGCTGTCGGCGCCGGACATGTCGCTCAACGCCCCGCTCAACGACGACGACGGCGACGGCGGCCGCACGCGCCTCGACATCATCGAGGACTCGACCGAGGACCCCTCGGTGACGGTCGAGTCGGCGGAGTTCAAGGACCTGTTGCAGGCGAAGCTGCGCCGCTTCGGTTCGACGCTGGCCGGTCGCGAGCTCGAGATCTTCCGCGACCGCATCATCGCCGACGAGCCGGTGACGCTGCAGGACCTCGGCGACCGCTGGAACGTCAGCCGCGAGCGGGCGCGTCAGCTCGAGAAGCGGATGGTCCTGCGGCTGCGGGAGTTCTTGCAGGCCGAGCTCGGGGACGCCGTCCAGATCGCGCTGGGGCAGGAGTGAGCCGGTCGGGGGCGCGCTTGCGACATGGCCTATGGGACAGGATGCAGAGCGTGGCAACGTGAGCGAAGCGGAGCAGACGCGGGGTGTGCTGGTGCTGGTCGGCACGCCGCTCGGCAATCGTGGAGACCTGAGCCCGCGCGCGCGTGAGGCGATCGTCGGCGCCGACTTGCTGCTGTGCGAGGACACCCGCAGCCCGATCCGCCTGCTCGGCGAGGGCGTCGCGTTGCCGCCTCGCATCAGCTGCTTCGTCGCCAATGAGAACGAACGCGTGGCGCTCCTGCTCGAGCACCTCGCACGCGGGGCGCGGGTCGCCTACGTCTCCGAGGCCGGCTTGCCGGTGTGGAGCGACCCGGGCCTGCGCCTGGTGCAGGCGGCGGTCGCCGAAGGATACGAGGTCGATGTGGTGCCCGGGCCGACGGCGGCCGCGGTGGCGCTGTGCCTGAGCGGCCTCCCGGCCGAGGATGTGCGGTTCCTGGGCTTCTTGCCGCGCTCGGGGCCCGAGCGGGCGGCGCGGATGATGGAGCTCGCGCGCGAGACGGCGACGGTGCTCGTGTACGAGGCGGGCAACCGGACGCCGGCGTTGCTACGCGACCTGGCGGCTGCGCTGCCGGATGCGGCGACGCGCAGGGTCGCGGTGGGGCGCGAGCTGACGAAGCAGCACCAGGAGGTGCTGCGCGGCACGGTCGCGGGTCTGGCGGCGGATGTGAAGGAGGCGCTGCGCGGCGAGGTGACGGTGGTCCTCGAGGGCGCGGCGCGGGCCGAGCTGGTGGCGAGCGACCCGGTGCAGGCGGCGGCGCGGGCGGTGTGGGATCTGCTGTGGGACGCGGGGCTGCGGCCGCGCGAGAAGGCCAAGCAGATCGCCGCGCTCACCGGCCTCGAGCCGCGCGCGGTGTACGAGCGGATCGCCCGCGGTCGCGAAGCGTCGGACGAAGCGTCGGACTGACACCCCGGCAGACTGACGCCGCGTGGGGCTCCGGAGTCCAGAAACAACCGCGCCGCCCAGAGAGGCGGCGTGGAGTCTGCACGGAGGTTTCGGCGCGAACGCCTGACCGCGACGCTAGAAGGTCAGCAAGAACCGGAAGTAGCCGGTCACGTTGGTGACATCGCCGATGGCATAGCGACGGCCGACATTGTCGATCACGTCGCGGCGGACGGGGTTGACCTCGTTGCTGTTGGGCTCGACGAGGTTCGTGTCGCCGCCGAGGCTGGCCTTGCCGCGGCTCGCGCTCGAGATCCAGTGGCGCGTGTCGGTGCTGCCGTTCACGCCCAGCATCAACACCGCGTACTTGTTGAGCTGGAAGTTCAGGCCCAGGTTGAGCCCGAAGGTAGCGAAGTCCTGGATGTTGGTGATGCCGTTGAACTTCGAGCAGCCCGAGCCCGCGGGGATGTAGTTCGGGTTCTGCGGGTCCTGCTTGGCCGCGTCGTTGATCTCGCGGATGTCGCCCGGCGTACAGGTGGCGGTGCCCGGCTTGTTGCTGCCGACCAGGGCCGGGCTGTCGGCGAACAGCTCCCAGCCCTCGCTGTAGCCGCGGCCGTTGAACTTGAGCATCGCCAGGCCCTTCAGGACCACCGAGACCTTCTGGCCCTTGGCCTTGCGCTCGAAGGGGACGATCTCCGTGCCGAAGGTGACGCCCACCTGCGACTGCGGGTTGACCCGGTCCTGCGCGCCGCCCAGGTTCTTGAACAGCGTGTTGCCCGAGGGGATCGCTTGATACCACCAGGCGTTGAAGAACGGGTCGAGGTAGCGGTAGCGGCGCGACAGCGCCGTCCAGACGCCGAGCTCGTGCATGCCGCGACCGACCGTATGGTTGCCCTTCGGGTCCTCGTTCTGGATGTCGCGCGAGAAGGTCATCGGCTTGCCGACGGCGAAGCGACCCTCGAAGGCGATGACCCACTTCGGCATGTGCGAGAGGCGGTCCTGATTCAAGACCGCGTACTTGAGGCCGACGTGGATCTGGTCGACGCCACGACGGTTCGCGCCCTTGAACAGGGTCTGGTTGTCGGTGCCGCCGAAGTTGTCGTAGGGCTTGTCAGGGTTGGTCGCGTCGAAGCCGCCCTGCGGGACGATGTTGTCGCGGACCGTCGTGCTGTTGTTGGCCCGGTCGGCGCTCTGCTGGTCGGTGCAGGTCGCCGGGCTGTCCGGGGTGCGCATCCCGTCGTCGTACTTGCAGTCGCCGGCGCCCTGGTCGAACGAGTAGGTGCGCGTGTCGAGGGCGACGATCGGGACGTGGACGTAGACCGCGAGGTCCTTGTACAGGCCGATCTCCAGCGAGGGCGTCACGACGTGGCGCATCTGCTGGTAGAGCAAGTCGCGGACGACCTGGCTCTCCGGGTTGTTCGCGTCGCTCCACTCGCGAAGGAGCGCCGCTTTCTTGAAATTGAAGTCGTAGCCAACCCCGAAGTGCAGGTCGAACTTGTTGTCCTTGTCGAAGGAGCTGGCAACGCGAGTGATTTCCGCTGCCTGCGCCGACGCGCTAAGTCCGAAGTACAGGCCCAGTAGGGGCAGGAGGCCGCACAGTTTCCGCATAGGGAGCACCTCAGGGAGTCGGCCGACGATACCTGCGCAAGCTTGCCAGCGTCAACATTCCTGGGCCTGCGAAGTCGCCGCAGACTCGCCCCTGGGCAGGCGAATTCGCATCCCTGAGGGGTCTGGTACCCTCCCAGCGCGGCGATCTCGGGGGCGATCTGCGCCGTAAATCTCGCAGGCCACGCGGGGCGACTGCGAGGTCCCGGCCGGGGCCGGAGCGCGGGGAGGCCTGCCGAAGCTGGCGGTGGGGGTCGCGGGGCGCCCGGCTGCGGAGGCTCAGGAGGAGCCGCGGACCTCGCCCGGGGCCGGCGGTTTGTTGGGCTCCTCGGCGGGAGATTCGCGGAGGCCCAGCTCCTTCATCTTGGATTGCAGGCTGCGGCGGCTGATGCCGAGGGCGCGGGCCGAGCGGGTGACGTTGCCATCGGTCTTGGCGAGGGCCTCGCGGATCAGAGCCTCCTCGACGAGGCGAGATCCGGCGCGCACGGCCTCCTTGAGGTCCTGCCCGAGGCTCGAAAGCGGCAGGCGGATGTGGCGGGGATCGTCGCCCTCGGGGACGGTGGCCAGGCGGGTGCTCGACTCGGTGGGCGACGGGGCGATGTGCGGATCTCCGGCGTAGGCGTCGGGCAGATCGTCCTCGTCGACCCAGGGGCCCGAAGCGAACAGGACCATGCGCTCGACCAGGTTCTCCAGCTCGCGGATGTTGCCGGGCCAGGGGTAGCGCTCGAGCGCGGCCAGGGCCGCCGGGGTGACGCCGAGGACGGCCTTGCCGAGGCGCTCGTTGCAGCGCTGTACGAAGTGCGCGACCAGGAAGGGGAGGTCCTCGATGCGCTCGCGCAGCGCGGGCAGGTGGATCGGGACGACGTTGAGCCGGTAATAGAGGTCCTCGCGGAACTGGCCGTCCTTGATCAGGTCCTCGAGGTTGCGGTTGGTCGCGGCGATCAGGCGCACATGTACGCGCAAGGTCTTGACGCCGCCGACGCGCTCGAATTCCGACTCCTGAATGGCGCGCAGCAGCTTGACCTGGATCTCGCGCGGGATCTCGCTGACCTCGTCGAGGAACAAAGTGCCGCCATCGGCGAGCTCGAAGCGGCCCGGTCGGCTCGACACGGCGCCGGTGAAGGCGCCTCGCTCGTGACCGAAGAGCTCGCTTTCGACCAGGCCCGAGGGGATCGCGGCGCAGTTGACCTTGATGAAGGGCTGGTTGCGACGCGGCGAGCCGAGGTGCAGCGCGCGGGCGACCAGCTCCTTGCCGGTGCCGCTCTCCGCGGTGATGAGCACGGTCGAGGGGCTGGCCGCGACCGTGCTGACGATCTCCCGTATCGCCTGCATCTGCGGCGAGCGGCCGACCATGCCGGCGTGGGTGCAGGGATCGACCAGCTCCTCGGCGGGCGCCGCGGTGGTCGCCGAGGGGCCGGCGCGCTCGCGGGTGGCGATCGCCTTCTGGACGATCTGGTGGATCTGGTCGCGGTCGAAGGGCTTCTCCAGGTAGTCGAAGGCGCCGAGCTTCACGGCCTCGACCGCCGAGTCGACGCTGCCGTGCGCCGTCAACAGGATCACCGGGAGGTTGGGCTCGTGCAGGGTCAGCGCGCGCAGCAGGCCGATGCCGTCGAGGTTGGGCATCCGCAGGTCGGAGATCACGACGTCGAAGGTACGCTGCGGGGCCGAGCGCACGCGGGCCAGCGCGGCGGCGCCGTCGACCTCGGCGTGGACCTCGTAGCCCTGCTGGCGAAGCAGCGCCCCGAGGACCTTGCGCAGGTTGGGTTCGTCGTCGACGAGGAGGATGCGATGCTGGGTCGTCTGGGTCATGGCTGAGGGGCTGCGGCCCGCGGCTGGGGCTCGATCGGGAGGACGACGGTGAACTGGGCGCCGCCGCCCTCGGGGGCGCTGGCCTCGATGAGGCCGCGGTGATTCTCCACGATCCGCTGCGAGATGGGCAGGCCCAGTCCGGTGCCGCCGCTCTTGGTGGTGTGGAACGGAACAAACAGGTTGGCCAGGGCCTGCGGGGTGAAGCCGGGGCCGCTATCGCGGATGCTCAGGGTGACGGCGTCGCCGCTGGCGAGGCCGTGGCGGCGCAGGCCGAGGGTGATCCACACCCGACCAGGCGGCTGGACGGTGGCGATCGCGTCGAGCGCGTTACGCAGCAGGTTGAGCAGGACCTGGCGCAGCGCCTCGGCGTCGCCGCGGACCCGCGGGAGGCCCGCGGCGACGGTGACGGTGACGCGCTGACGGCTGTCCTCGTCGAGCAGACGCATGGTGGCGGCGACGACATCAGCGAGCAGGACCGCGGACATCTCGCCGGAGAAGGGTCGTGAGTAGCTGAGAAACTGGGTGACGACGCGGTTGAGGCGCTCGACCTCCTCGACGATGACGCCGAGGAACTCGCGGGTGGTGGCGTCGGCGCCCTGCATGGCGGGTTCGACGACCTGTACGGCGCCCTTGATCGCGCCGAGCGGGTTGCGGATCTCGTGGGCGAGGCCGGCGGCCATCTGACCGAGGGCGGCGAGGCGGTCGTGCTCCTTGCGGCGCTCGTAGACCTTCGAGTTCTCGATCATCACGGCCGCCTGGGCGACGACGCCGGCGAAGAGCTCGACCTCCTCGCGCGAGAACGGCTCGAGCAGCCGCTCGTCCTCGACGAAGAGCACGCCGAGCAGCTCGAAGCTGGCGCGGCCGTCGTCGGCGGTGGTGCGCCCGAGGACGGGTAGCGCCAGGCTGGCGCCGATCTCCGCGAGGGTCTGGAGGCTCTCGTCGAGCTCGGCCTGCATCTCGCTGCGGGCGCGCTCGCGCTGGCGCTGCAGCACGTCGCGCAGCTGCGGGCCCTGACGCAGGCGCTCGAGCAGCGGGCGACGGGTCGCGAGGTCGAGGCGAGCGAGGGTCGGCGAGCCGAGGTGGCCGCGCAGGGTCAGGGCGAGGCCCTGGCGGTCGACGAGGAAGAAGGCGGCGCGGGTGACCCGGTTGGACTCGCGCAGGGAGTCCATGACGGCCTGGACCATCTCGTCGGGGTCGATGACGTTGACGAGGCGCTGGCGCAGCGACACGAGGATCGCGCGGAGGGCCGAGCGCTCGCGAAACAGCCAGCCCTCGAGCCTGCGCTCGAGCTCGGTGCGCAGCGGGTCGACGAGCATCAGCACCGCGAAGGATGCGAGCAGGGTGTTGAAGACCAGCAGCATGGGCTCGTCGGCGAAGCGCCAGGGGACCCACAGCAGCAGGGCGGCGTAGACGGCGGTGACGGTGATGACGAGGAGCGTCATCACGGTGATGCGGCCGAGGATCTCCGGGAGGTCGAGCAGACGCTCGCGCACCAGGGTCTGGGCCATGAAGTAGAGGTAGACGGCGGTGAAGGTCGCGCCGACGACGGGGATGCCCGGCTGGCCGAAGGCGAGCGCCAACAGGCTGGCGTAGAACAGATAGCGCAGGCGCGGGGCGGCGGCGGTGCCCTCCGCGGCCCGGGCCGCCCGCCACATCCGCATCGCCGCGTAGAACAGTCCGCCGATGACGTAGATCTGGATCAGGGCGGGGACCACGACCCAGGCCGGGTCCTCGGGGAGAGCCGGGAACACCAGCGCGAGCGCCTGAGCGACCAGCAGGAGCCCGAGGAGCGGCGCCTGGACGACGTTCTTGGGCGGAGCGCCGGCGGCAGGGATGAAGCCGGAGAAGCAGCGGTCGGCGGTGTAAGGGAGGAAGAGCGAGACGGTCTGGGCGACCCAGATCGAGTGCGGCAGGCCGGGGAAACCGGCGAAGAAGCGGGCGAGGTGGAACAGGCCGAGGTTCAGGCAGAAGGCGGCGAACAGGCGAAACTGGTCGCGAGATCGGTCGCGCAGGAACACGCTGATGCCGATCGCAATCGCCACGGCAGCGGCCAGCAGCGAGCTCAGGCTGGCGTAGAGGTTCGAGCCGGACACCGGCCCGGATGGTAGCCCGGTTCGTGGCGGGCGGGAGATCTCTGCGGCCCCGAGGAGGCCCACGGGGGGCTCAAGCGGGCTCGAGAGGGCCCAAGTGGCGGGGCGGTGCGATCGGCGCCAAGGTGGTCGAGACGGTGAGGGGCGCGAGGGGACGGCTTTGCCGAGGTCTGGC
>Ga0209480_10001354_pt1 | contig 18065 bp, 21 predicted proteins | sample JI61114C2DNA_FD_187501 | JGI IMG/M metagenome (GOLD analysis project Ga0209480, IMG submission 187501) | Wastewater effluent complex algal communities from Wisconsin, to seasonally profile nutrient transformation and Carbon sequestration -... | ecosystem: Engineered > WWTP > Effluent > Algae... | reverse complement strand
CGGTATTTTCTCATTAGTAATATTATTAGCTAAAACTGTCACACTTATTAGCGATATTGTAAGAAAGCCTGTTATTTTTGTTTTCATAAAAATTTAATAATGATTTTATAATATATACCTAATTAAAACAGGTATATAACGCAAATTGCAATCATTTATTGTATTAGCTATAATAAATTATTGAGTTTAATGGCTATATAAAGAAATAAAGGGAAAACTTATCTAAATAAAGAACAATAAAAATATCTGAGATATAGAAGCATTATAATGGTATGGACCTACCCTGGTATACAGAATCTATAACAAATGTTATTGTTCTAGAATAGGAAATAAATCCTAAACAACAATAGAGAGGTCCATACCATTATTATACAATAATGGGCGGTAAGTCAGAACTGTAGTAACTTTTTACAAAGTAATTTCTTATAGGCAGATACGACTCGTAACTCAAAACTATGAACCTCACCGCTCAGTAAAATTTATAACAAAAATTACTAATTTTATCAAGAAGAGGTACACTTATTTAGCTTACTTTATTTAGCGCTAACACATCTGTATGTGTCACTACTAAATGCTTATCCTTATAAATAAAGTTCAAGCGTAACCGATTTTCGTTATAAAACGTCTATTTTGGGTATGCTGTTGATAATTTCTGTGTATTAACAATAATTGGGCTTAAAATAAACAATTATTTTGGGTTATCTTGTTTATTAAGTGTTGTGTTTTTTGGGTGTACTCATAATAGACTTACTTGGTTCTAAATTTTGCTAAAAATAGCCTTAGTGCCGTAATTTATATTTTCCATTCCATATTATAAAACTTTTCACTTTTATATAAAGCATGATAAAGAGCGCTTTGCCATGAGTTTTTATTTACTGATTTTCTAGATAGTGCCTGTTCATTAAGGTGGCACCTTACTTTCTCTTTTCCAGCTGAGTCTTTTAAATTTTTTAACATGTGTTCAATATTAACTACTTCTGTAATAGCCCACGATGCATATCGTTCATCTAACTTAAGTCCTTTAAATTGATACTCAATTCTTGCAGCAAGTTTGGGGGATTCAGCTTTAAGATTAGTAGATATTTTGTAAAAAATAATCAAAGAATCTTTGCAATCAAAACTCAAATTAGCTTCTAACCATATATAATTATCGTATTTTTCATAATAGGGGTGGATATAAGAGCTTTCTGCAGAATTAGGAATGGTAGTACCTTTATATGAATTGCAATTCTTACAACTTGGAATTAAATTAGTAAGCAAGATAGAAAATTCTGGAAATTTTGATTTAGGCAAAAAATGATCTAGTTCTGTAGGATCTTCATACGAGCAGAAGCAACATTTGTTTTTCTTAGCTTGGGCAAGTAGTTTATCATAAGTGTTTCTTTGTTTACCTTTTTTTCTAGACATTTGTAGATATAGATCTTTTAAGTCTTTTGCGGTTATTGGATGTAGATTTTCTATAGATAAAGGTTGTAACTCATGTAATGCAACAAGAGAAGCTTTAGAATCATACTGAATAGTTGCGGTGATAATATCAGACAGTTTTGTAAGAATATGATGCTTTGTAATACATGAAATAAAAAATTCCTCAAAATCATTATTTGGCTTATCGCAGTTACGCATCTCTTCCTCTAGCAATAATCGAACGTGCTATAGCTCTTCCATCTGACCCAAGCTTTCCTCCAAAATTATTAATCAACGCATCATAATCTGCCGTTTTTTCTAAAAAACTCTGAACTGTTTTATAGAAGCCGCTTTCCAGTACTTCTAGACCAAAAATCTCTCTAGTGATGGTTCCTATATTTTCTCCATATGTTTCCTGCTGTGGTCTAAATAAAGAATATTCTGACCCTACTTTTTCGATCCTTGTAATACAAGATTTGGGGATTTCTTGAAGTACAACAGGAGAATGGGTTGCGATTACTGCCACTGCATTTCGCTTTATTAATAAATCAGAAATTACTCTAACAAATGCAGAGAGTAAAGGGGGATGTAAATGATTTTCTGGTTCGTCTATTAATACTAAAGTTTTTTCATCAACTAATTGAGTGAGTTTAGTAATAGTAAATAAAATAATTTTATGACCAGAACTAAGTTCATCGAAGATGTCTTTGAGTTTTTGTAAATCTGAATTATTCCCAGTAACTTTTTTTAGTAACTCATAATCCTTGAGAATTGGATCAGAATTTAGAATATTGATAGCATCCTTCCATCGATTTCTTCGACTACCTTGGAGCATTTTTATTGATTCGATAAATTCATCTTTTAAATCTGTAAGCGATTTTAAGCTATTATTATTACCTTTTAGCCCTATATATTGGTAACGTATTTTAGTCTCATCAGATGTTATAGGTTTAAGGTTATCAAAAACACTAAATGTAACTGATATTAAATGAGTAAAACGCTCAAGATTTTTATCTTTTACCAATGATTGATTAGTATTAACACTGGTCCTATTATCAAAAATAACTTCTACGTTTTCACTAAAATTTGCAAATATTTTATTTTCAGTCATACTTGCTACTAATCCTGAAAGGATTCTTGTTTTTCCAACTCCATTTCTTCCAATTAATACATGTATGTTGGTTGGAGGGTTTGAATAAGGGGTAACTTCAACCTCTATTTTTGTAGAGTCATTACCGTTAATTTTAAAGAAGAAGTGGTAAGGAGTAGGTTTTGCGTTACCACTTAATATACTAGGAAATAGATTCTTGACCATATTATCTGTTACGTATCGCAGTAATGACATGCGAAAGGATTGGTCTTCTTTAAATTCTTCAAAAATATCTCGATGATATACGCAGTCACGTAATTGATTTAGAATCACTTCTCTTTCTTCTTCTTCTAATTCCATCAATTCTTCATAGTAGCCTTGACCACCTAAAGAGCAGTAATTATTAGGTAAACTTGTAAAAGGAGAAGTTGGAAGTTCTACTTCTCCATAGGGTAATCCTTTACAGGTGATACGTACCTGACCTAAGTACTTAAGTTGTTTATTTTGATTAACAAAATAAACGTTAAAGGACGTAGAAAAACCAAAGTCATTCCAATTATCTTTTTGTAGATAACAAGTGTTCTCACTTGTTATTGGTTCTACACCTTGCTCTATAACACTAAATTGAATGTGAGCTAGTTTTTGTTTAAACATGTAAGGTATACAGTCTTAATAAAGAGTTCTATAGTAACTATCTATTATAAATAATGCAAGGCACAGAAATAGACAGGATTTTTTAGTCCATATGAAGTATACTTAAAATAGATCAGTTTAGTGGAATGTAATATCTACACAAGATTTTTTATACTTTTTTACCGAATCATAAAAGTTATTTAGCTTAAAATATATTATCTGATAAAGTTGATATTAGGAAAATATATCCCAATCAGATTTTTTAATATCCCCAGTCTGATAGAATTGACGTATCAGCTTTATATATTCCAGAAAATCTTTGTTTTCATCGGCTAATCTGTTTGCTGTATCCCAATCAACCTTAATTTTTTCTTTAGCTGGTATCATTATTTGGCTCTCAGAGGGGTTATCCTCCGTATCTAATTTAATAAAACCAATACCGTGCAAGCTAGAAAGTATTCGTAGTTCTTTTAATGTATCACTCCCTTCAATTTCCTTTGCAACTAAATAACCAAAATTTGCCCAAGAAGAATTGCTAACAGTCTGAAAAAAGACTTCTCTCACATTTGAGCGATTGATCAGCATTTTTACCTCAAAAGACCAGAGTTTGGTTTTTTTATCCGAGTACTCTCTAGCACAATGTTTGATTTCATTATGCCAGTCACGGCTAAGATCTTCCATACCTACAAGATCTGGATATAGCCACTTATTACCTTTGTTACCTTTATTATTACTTGATCGTTTTTCATCAATGCGTTTGCTATAAACTTGAAATTCCGAGCATAGAAATTCAGATAAAACGGTATATAATTGATATTCTTTTGTAATATTGTTTGTAGGTAAAGAATGACCAGCACAGTCTTCTTCTGATTTATCTATTTCTGCACTATCGGTTGATTCCGTGAAGTAATATTTTCTTGGCCTTCCTTCCGTAATTTTTATTTTTTGATGTTTTTTTTGTAAAGTAGGCCTCTGTGATCCGATTTCTGCAGCTATTTGTCGTAATAGGGCTTGATCATTATCTAAGGGAATTGCCGTTGCTTTTGATTTTTGTTGTTTTTGCTGGCAGAGATCAGGATAACGTTCATAGATCCATTCGGCTATTTCTCTAGCTGTAAATTTCTGTTCAGGATTGTTCTGTAAAAATTCAGCAACAGTGATTGTTAAATTTAGAGACATAACCTAATATTGTTCCGCTAGATCATAGATACGTCCAGCTTAACAGATTATAGGGAATTTTCTAGTAATAAAATTTTGCTTTAAATTTGCCTATTTCGGCGTTAAGGTATTTCTGGGATATTTACGCTGCAATTTTGTTATAGTATAGCATGTATGTTATAGCTACGAAAAAAGGTAGAATATTAGGAACCTTTTCACCGCAATATTATTATCGTATTAAGTCAGTAATTTCTTGTTCTTACTTAATTTTGATAAAAACATTTCATACTGTTTAACTTTTGTTGCTAGCAAAATATTATTTTTTACATATAGATTTAATATTTCCTCTTTATCCATAAACAAAATCTGACTTCTCTTAGAATTATGTAGATTTTCTACTATCCAATTTTTTGCTTGTTTTGTTATTTCCCCACCCGAAATAATAAATGCGTGATCTATTAATACCTTTTTGTTTATTTCTGGATCAAATATTTCGTATCCTAACATCATCAATGCTTGGTTAAATACCTCTGCTATATTAGAATTTGATGATTTGCTTACTCCTGAAGCATCAAGCTTACCTTTTTTCACTTGGATTCCAAAATAAATAACACGTTGAGTTGGCAGAACATAACTCATCCACATATCTTTTCCGTACTCCAGAGACTTATCTTTATGTCCCGGTGCTTCAACTCTATGAAACCCGATATGTCTAAAAAGAGGTAACAGAATTTCTTGAATTAACTCATCCTCAGAGTATTCATCAAGGAAGTCTGATAACACATCTTTTTTATTTTGTTGTCCCTGTGTAAGTGGTCTATCTCGACTAGCATTGATCAATGACAAGTTTGTTGCAATATGTCTTGTATATAATAAGTCATCTTCTCCGTAGAATGCCTCATAACCCTCTCTTTTTAAAGGTTTATTTAGTTATTTTAGAGTGATCGAACTATCTAAATTGTACTCAAGAGCATCCGATTTTCTCATAAGAACGGAAAGAACATTTATAAATTTTTCCGGCAGCTTGTTTTCTGATATTTGATTTTCGTTTAGTAATTTAGATAGACGCTCTGCAGTCCAAAACCGTCTTGTGCTTCCGTCATGCCTAAAGGGGAGATCGCACTCATTAAAAAATTCTGTTATCTTACTGCTTGAGCGATAATGAAAATTTTTATTATCTCCAATAATCATTTCCGCTATCTCACGTAGACTTCTATCTGAAAACTTTATAATATTTCTTCTGATTAATTACTGATTTTTGGAATATGACCGAATGCAACTATCTGTTCCGATTTGTATGTTTTTGTATTAATCCCTATTGAAACCATATTGATTCCCATTCTTTTATTAATACTATCTATTACACCCGATATTTTTTGATTTTTGCGTTGTTTACACAAGTTATCAAACGATAACTGGTTTGACTCGCTCTGCAAGTTATAAAAACTAACGCTTATTTTTTTTACTTTAATATTTTTAGTATTAACGTTTCCTAATATTTTGTCCCAAGACTTTAATACTTGCTTAAGAAGCGTGCTAGTATCGTTTGATAATTTAATTCTACTATTCTCCTTAACGGATCTCCCCGAATTAAAACTGACGATTAGTAATACCCCCGTAGTAAATAGAGCCTTGTCTCTAAGTCTACTTGCTGCTTTTTGCGTAAGACTTATTAAAATATTTCTGGCATTATGCGCCTCTTGTTCTTCAACGCCTAGCACTTTACTTTGTCCTATCGTACTTTTTTGCACTTTTTCTAAAGGTAAATCCGCCCCTCTAATTAAATACCATACCTTCTCGCCCCAAACGTTACCCCATACGGTCTTTAATCTTGATCTATCAAGCAAGCATAACTGCTCTATAGACGATATAGCGTTTTTCATTAATCGCTCTCTTGTTTTTGTACCAACACCCGGTAAAGATTTTAAATTGAGCGGATAAAGTTTGCTTGGTAACTCTGTAGGATTAATTATCGATAAACCGTCAGGCTTTTGCATATTTGATGCAATTTTTGCTAAATATCGATTAGGAGCTATGCCTATAGAACAGGTAATATAGTCACCGATATTATTTTTAATAGCCTTTTTGATTATTCGTGCTACGATCAAAGCTTCTTCCAATAGGCAATACTTACCGGTCAGGCGACATGCTCCTTCATCAATAGAAAATATATGATCGACATGTAGATATCGGTCTATTTCGTTAAATATTTTGTGATGGTACTGAATGTATAATTCATGCCTTGCTTGTATACAAATAAGTTCGGGACAGAGTTTCTTAGCCTCGTAAATTTTTGTCCCCGTGTTAATACCTTTGAGCTTGGCTTCATAGCTTACAGCAATAGCACAAGTACTATCGGATAATAAAGGAACGATTGCAACGGGCTTATTTCTTAAATCGGGATTGACCTGCTGCTCTATCGTAGCGAAATAGCTGTTGACGTCAATATATAGCCAGTTAAGTTGGTTTTCTATACAAAACAACATAATGATTTCTGTGGTATAATTATAGAAAATCCCAAATTCATTAGTGAAGAGTATACTTTTTGAGCTGGGATTCTAATATCTCTCTTACATCCTCGGGCTTAGGTGCTACTTTTTTCCTAAAACTTAGTAGTTTTTGTGAAGGCTTGTCCTCAAAAGTTAAATAGCCGGCGGGAATATTGACGTAATAATTATTTTCGGTAGTCACTTGTATAGTCTTAGGATTCTTTTTAGTGATTACTCCGTGTACCCTGATTCCGCTTGAATCTATGTATGATACTATATCTCCTTTATTAAAAGAGACGGATGCCTTAGCAAAATTAACATCCTGCTGAGTTTTAATTAACGATACTACTGCTTGATTTAGAGTCATAAGCTCTTGCTTGCTTAAATCTCCTATTAGCTTTAGAACTTTGGATAGTTTGTCATTCATAACATCTATTATTAATCATTGCTTTTTCTAACACCTACAAAGTGAAGCAGCATTGTAAATAGATTAATAAAATCCAAGTACAAGGTAAGTGCGCCGTATACGGCAATGTTATCCGCTCTTGCTTCGGTGCCGTTCATGCTATAGTAAACGGCTTTGAGCCTCTGCGTATCCCAAGCAGTTAGCACATACCTACTCCGATAAATGAAAGGGTAAAATCAAGAGCGGGGGAACGTAAGAATATATTAACTAAGCTGGCAATAATTAAACCGATTAACCCCATGTAAGCAAATGTACCGATACTAGTTAAATCTTTCTTGGTAGAATATCCGTACAGGCTCATTGCACCGAAAGTAGAGGCGGTAATAAAAAATGTTTTAGCAATGCTTGCCGTTGTATATACAAGAAATATAGAACCGAGGGATAACCCGTTAAGAGTGGCAAATATACCAAGGTGTAACATTGCTCGCTCTTTATCCATACTCATTAAATTACGACCAAAGAAAAAAATGTAGATCAGCGGCGCAAACATTACCGCATAGACAAGAGGAGTAGAAAATAGCATCATTGCTAAATGCTCACTACTACCGACTATGTAAGCTACCAGTGCGGATATGCCTAGGGCCATAGCCATATTACGATAAATATAGAGCATGTAAATTCTTAAACCTTCATCATAATGAGTAGTAGATTCTCTTGCAAAATAAGAATTATTATATTTCATAGTAATTTATCAAATTATCGGTTAAACGAGCGCCTTAATATCGGCCAAGCTTAAACCGGTAGCGGCAGAAATAGTCTTAATATCAATTTTTTGAGAAAGTAGGTTTTTAGCTATTTCTATAGCCTTTTTATTTTTACCTTGTTCAATACCTTTCTCTATGCCTTTCTCGATACCTTTCTCCATGCCTTGAATAATACCCTTGTTAAAACCTTCTTCAATATATGAATCTGCAATGGTTCTCATAATGTTATTTGCCTCTCTTTGCGGTAAATTATCTACAATTAACTGTTCCAGTAAATGCTTTGACTTTTCCGGAACTTTAGAGTCAGTATAGTATAAAATGAGCTTGGTGAGAATATAATTTTGTTCTCTATCGATAATAATAGCTTTAGAGCAAAGGCTCATAGCGTCCCTGATCATGGCAAGGGTATCACGCTCGTGAATGTGTTTCATAGTATAGAGTAGAAAACTTAAATGCTTCCCGTAATCTATGCTATCATCATCCATTGCTTGCAGATCAATCAGATTATAATCTTCCGTTAGTGCTTTTCTTGCAATGTCCGGGAAGGAAAACAGGTCAAATATATTTTTAGGAGCTTTATATTTGGATTTGCCGTTATATATAACTAGCGGTAGAATGATAGGTAGCCTGTTTTTTCCTGCTGCATGTTTTTCAAGTAGGAGAAGAGAATATTTTAAAAGTCTTAGCGCAATCCAGTAGTCAGAATAAGACTGGTGTTCCGTAAGAATGTAAATAAAAGCATTATTTGATTTATCTTCAGTTTTATCATGCATTTGCACGGAGAATACCATATCGCTAAGTTTTGCCTTTAGCGATTCTTCAACATATGTTTCCTTTTCGGGTTTTATAGTAGATAGATCGATTAAGGCTTTATATTCTTCCGGTAAGTACTGCGATAAAAACTCTTGGGCAATAAGAGGATTCTCGAGTGCCTTTTTAATAAGAGAATCATGATTTGCCTTTTTTAGCTTGTCTTCCTTTACCTCCCTCCGGTTGTCTCGATTAACCTCTTCTTCGGTTACCACCCCTATTTGATTACCTAGAAGATCAATCCTTGGGTTACCGATGATAAGATTTCGGCGATACTCTTTACTCCTTGTGTATCTCTTTAAAAATCTTCTTATTTTTACTTTGGCAAACGGCAACCCTGTACTTAAAAATAATTGCTTATGAATACCGATGGCAAGAGGCAGGGGATTAACGGGTACAAAACATTTAGGATAGGTTGTTTGTAAATGCTTAAGTATTGCTAAATATTCTTCGGGAGTTAATAACATCTCTGCTTGAGGGATAGATTGACCCGTTTTTAAGGTGCTGTTCTTTGAATCTTTATTAGGTGAAGTAGAGTTAGTACTACTTGAATTTTGCTTACCGCTTTTATCTTTTGTACTTTGCTTGCTAAAACTTAACTTTTCCGTATTTTTAGAGAGTACAGAGTTATGATTAGCTTTGGTCTTGGGAGTTTTTAACGTAAGTTTAGGTTTATCCGTCATACGCAATTAGCAAGATGTTTATTATTATCGCTATTTTCTATATATTGATTAGTGTCGACTAGTTTGTATCTACCTTCCGTATGTTTCTCAAGCCAATTACCTAGTAATTCCAGTGATACTTGCCGATCTGCAGAATATAGAAAATTTAAGATAGTATTTTTTGGCAGCGTAGCCGTTTTATCATTCATAAGCTTATGATATTTATAGGTATTTAAATAATACGAGAATTTATATTCGGTTTTTATAATAGCAATAAAACCAAAATATTCAAATTGAAACTATCCGGCATTATTTTTATGATGTCTAAAACAATATAAGGGGTGATCGTTAACCATACCTATAGCTTGCATAAACGCGTATATGATTTTAGAACCTATAAAGCTGAAACCTCTGTTTTTCATATCGGTGCAGATAGTATCCGATAAATCAGTTCTGCTCGGGACTTCTTCAGAGGTATTCCAGTTGTTGAAGATAGGTTGATGATCAACGTAGCTCCAAATGTAATTACTGAAAGAGCCGTATTGTTTTTGTATTTCAAGAAACTTTCTAGCATTTTGTACGGAAGAGGTGATTTTTGCTTTGCTTCTGATTATCCCTGCGTTCATCATTAACTCTTCTTCCTTCTTGGAATCATAACAGGCAACTTTTTCGGGATCAAAATTATCGTAGGCTAACTGGTAATTTTCACGTTTCTTCAAAATCGTAAGCCAGCTTAAACCGGCTTCTGCGGACTCCAAAACCAATAGTTCAAATAGCTTATGATCGTCATATATCGGGACTCCCCACTCTTTATCATGATACTGAAGATATAATGAATGATCTTTTATCCAGTCGCACCTCGGTTTTCCGTCTATAAATTGCATACTTAACGGCTCATGTAATATTGATTATAATATATTAATTTTCAGAATAATAACTAATTTCCAGTATTCTATCTACCTTAAATACTCTGTTCTCCCGGCGCTTAAGACAAAAGGCCTGAATCCCCGTATATGTTTTACCCAAATATATCATTTCTCCGATATAAGTCGGTTGAATTAATCTAGAGGATTTCTCATCTTGGGCTTTTAAGTAAGTAATGTTAAGAGTTAATCGGTTTTTGATAGCATCTTCAATTATTTTAATTTTATCTTCCATAGGGCATTCTTGTGCCGATTTTTTATACTGATACTCGGTAACAAACCTAACTACGTTCCAATCCATCCATATATGTTTCTTAGCTATCTTTTTCTTGATAATTAACCCTTCTAAGCATGTGCATCTACTAAGAGCAACATACATCTGCCCGTGAGCAAAAGTGCCTTTTCCTATATCTAGAATAACTTTATCAAAAGTTTTGCCTTGGCTTTTATGGATAGTAATTGCCCAGGCAAGCATCACGGGATACTGTGTAAATGTACCGGTAATACCTGATTTTAACTCGGCGCCTTCAAGGTAAAAATGATAAGATTCCCAAGTATAAGGAGCAATATTAACTCTTTTGCCCGTTTCTAGTAGAATTATCAGTTTTGGTACCTCTTCATCCATATCGATAGATGTTATTTTGCCAATAGTACCGTTAATAAAACGCCCGCCTGAATCATTATTGAGCATCATTACCTGTGCTCCGATTTTTAATTTAAGGTCAATCAGAGTCGGGAGCTGGTTTTTAGCGAAATTACCTTCGGTTATTCCGGTAAAATTATATTCTTTTGATTTGATTTTACTAAGTCTTTGAGAGTTTAGCAGTTCGGCATTAGTATTGGTAGAAGTCAGGTAGATATAAAAATCATTGATATCAGGTTCAAAGTTTTCGTTATAACGCTCATTAATGATGTTAATATCGTTATCCGTAGCCGAATTATTACGGATTGCATTTAAAACATTAATAAATTTTGAACCGCTTTGTCTATAAATCTTATCAAGTTCTATAAACTCCATATCTAGACCGTCAAAACATTTAGCACTAAAAAAATACGGTGTAGTGTAGTGAGACTTAAAAATCTGCTTTTCCGATGAAGATACTACAGGAGGTAACTGATATAAGTCGCCTATAAATATCATTTGTATCCCGCCGAAAGGTTGATCGAACTTTTTGCCGTTAATACGCAGGAATTTATCTATGCAATCGAGTAAATCGGCTCTAATCATCGAGATCTCGTCAATGATTATTATATCAAGTTTTTTGTAAATATTGTCTTTTTTAGTATCGCCTGAATTTCTACCTGCTTTAATTGAGGCAAGAGTTACGTTAGGTTTAAACTTGAAGAATGAGTGAACGGTCTGGCCTTTAATATTAACTGCGGCAGTACCCGTAGGAGCTAATATCGCAACTTGTTTTTCGGTGTTACTTCTAAAATGATTTAACAGCGTTGATTTACCCGTTCCCGCTTTACCGGTAACAAAAACATTGAGACTTGTCGACTGCATCAAATCAAAGGCTTTTAAAAACTGTTCGTTGAATTCAATGTTACCAAGGTTATGAACCACTTTTTTTTTATAATTATTGCCGTTTTTAAATTTAATATTGCTTTAAACTATTTTTTTATTTTTAACACGGAAGCTATACAAGTCTGTTCTAAAATTTTACACACCCACAGCTCCTCGGTATAATTCAATCAAGCTATCTTCCTCCTCCAGCTTTTTCTTATCTTTTTTACGAAGTTTAAGGACATGCTTGATTATTTTTATGTCAAAACCCATGGATTTTGCCTCATTAAAAGCGTCTTTTAAAAGATCTGCGGACTCCGCTCTTTCTCCTTCAATAGTTTCTATTTTAGATATTATTTGTTTTAGCTTATCTGCTTCTATAACTTCGTTTATCATTGTCGATCCTAATCTTTAAATTTAGTTATTTTCCATTAATGAGATAATGCCTATATCTTTAGTCCGTCGCATTGGTTTTCCAGATTAACTTCATACTCAAACATATCTTAAAATCCTTTGTCATAATTAACTCATTCAAAAAGGAATATTGTCATCCAGTTCGTCATTCTCAAAAACAGGATTATTACTTGGGGTGGTGCTTTGTTCAGATTGATCCATAGAGTTATTACCGGTACCAAGTAAGATTAAATTAGCATTATAACCTTGTAACACGACTTCTGTTGTGTATTTTTCCTGATTTGTATTATCTAACCATTTTCTGGTTTGTAATTGACCTTCAATATAAAGCTTAGTACCTTTTTTGACGTATTCTTTTATGATCTTAACTAACCCTTCATTAAAACATACTATACGGTGCCACTCCGTCTTTTCTTTCTTCTCTCCGGTTACTTTATCTTTCCAGCTCTCGCTTGTAGCTAAACTAAAATTAGCTATTTCTCTACCATCATTAGTATTTCTAATTTCCGGATCATTCCCTAAATTACCAATTAATATGACTTTATTTAAACTTCCTGACATATTAGACTACCTTTTTTTGAGTTAACGTTCTTCGTTTGTACTCGGTAATCGCTGCACCTTTTTGTAGTATCTTAATAATGGTAAATATAAGAAAGGAGGCTAAAATACCGTAAAACATTTTGTAAGATAGTTCCCTGTTAAAAGTATCCATGATTCTTGCATATGAGAAGTTGTTATTAATAACAAAGAATAAACCCATAATAAATCCGTCTATTATAGCTGCTATACCTAAGGATAGGGCATTTGTTATTACAAAACCAAATCTACTATAGAATCTTGTCAAAGCGGATGAAGAGAAGTATAGGGATACGATTAGCGAAGAAAACGAAGCAATCACCAAGCCGTTTACTAGGCTTCCGTCAATATAGTATGGTAGCTTCCAAAGAAGAGCAAAGCTAATAATAGCGGCAAAAATCAGTCCTATTAATCCTTTAAATCTACCGTATAGAACGGTTGTTGCATTAACTGTAATAACAATTATCGTAAATACGAGTGCACATCCGTATATAGCAGTACAATAATTCAACAAATAAGTAAGGATACAAAGCAGCAAGGTGCTAGCAATATATAGCTTATTTAAGGTTATCTTGTTAATCATGTTACCCTCGAAGTTATCTTATTATTATTTTTTATTAACGGCATCTTTTAGTTTTTGACCGACCTTAAATTTAGGTTGATTGGAGGCGGTAATTTTTAAAGCATCTCCCGTTTCTTGCTTATAGAGAAACTACCGAAACCGATCAGGGATATTTCATTACCTTTGCTAATTGCATCAATGACGGAGGAGGTAAACATATTAATTACCTTTTAGGCCATACCTTGAGTACAGTTATTATTTTCCGATATAAATTTTATAAAATCTCCCTTGTTCATTGAATCCTCATAGGTTTGTTAGTTTGTTAAGGCAAAGAAAAGATTAGCATATAATCGCTCGATTATCAACCTCCGCCTCTTTAAGACCGAGTTGATTGCTGCCGTAAATAATTACATAAGCAAGAAGATAAATAAGAAGATACTTACGCAAATAAGATATGTAAAGGGACGCTTACGCTCCTTGCCCTTGACATATCATATTTGCTTCGCATGCACCTCAGGGATGAAAGCTGCGCTTTCATAAAGGTAGCACAGGGCTACAAATTTTAACTTTAAAATATGAGGATTAATAATTATGAGAAAGTTTTTTAATAGCGGGCTATATGAACCTCCGTTTTTTACTAAACACAGAATTGCACTTGATAAAATTACAAGCAATATCGACGATCTTAGCTACGACTTTGATTTACTATCAAACTATTACCAAGAGCAGATAGAAGACGAAGACAACGAAGATAGAATCAAAGAAATAATAGAAGAGAGATTGTTTGAGGCTTTAAGCTACTGGCCTGTATATTTTGAGCCTCTTGCCTTTAATAAGCAGGTAGCTACCCAGTGCGACTTAATACCTTTTATTTTCGGCGATATTAAACTTCTATCGCTAGGGGGATGCGGTATGAATTTATCCCCAAAACTTGATGCTTATCAGGTGCTTGTATGCGGCATGATAGATAAAAGAAGCACATATTTTCATAAAAGAGAAAAAGCTTATTTTGAGTATGTAGTGGGCAAAGATCTATATCAGAGGATAGGGCAAATTCTAGCAAAATCAGCACTTTAATTAAACCGCCCCCCGCATTAATTAATGCGTGCGGGAGGAGTATTTATAAATCAAATAAAATATGAGGATTAATAATATGACAAAATTTTACAATAGTGGACTTTACAGGGAGCCGTTTTATAAAAAAGCTAGCGATTTAATTTATGACCAAGATTTTCTACTAGATACGTTATGCGATAATTATGATGTGTTCTTCAAACATTATGCTCGTAAGATAGGAGAATTAGGAGAGACAAAAAGTCAAATTCTTAATCAGATAACCGACTTATTACTTTTGGAGCGAAGGGGGAAATGTTTTTATTTTGAGCCGTTAATATTTAACCCCGATATAGCGCTAGAATGCGGGTTAATTCCGCTTACGACCCCGAATATTAGAATTAACAATAATAGTTTATATCGTAGCTGCAAGGATTTTATCAATGTTCTTATTTTGCCTAGCGGTACTTTTTTAAAAATATGGACTGAGCGTTTATATCCTAAATTAGATGCGTATCAGGCGTTAACGGATAATAGCATAGACGAGGCAAGTTTATTATTTACCGATCCCGAGCATTTTGCAGCCGTTGTCGGCAAATCTTTAACGCAAAAAGTAATGAGTAGGGTTTCTTAAAATAAATCAACTAGTTAGAGAACTTATAATTTAAGTCCTCTAACTAATTTAGTTCATAAAACAGAGGTATAATAATTAAAATACAGGGATTAGTGTAATGAAAAAAGAAGCAATGATCAAGGAAAGAGTAGAAAAAAATTTGCAGGTATTACAATTATTGGCAAATAACGAGCTTAATATGTCTAAAGAAGAGAAAATAAAGATTTTAAATCAATATACGGGGTGGGGCGGCCTTCATGATGCAATCTATACCCCGTCCATTTATAAAGAATTAAAAAAATATTTATCGGACGTAAAAATAGCATCAATCAAGCAAAGTACCAATAGCGCATATTACACACCTGAATTACTCATCAAGTTTATCTGGTCAATAATAAGTCGTTTAGGTTTTAAAGGCGGCAAGGTACTTGAACCTGCGGCGGGAATAGGTACTTTTTTGGATAATATGCCAAAATCGGTATACCTTGATAGTATAATAGATTTAGTAGAAACGGATTTATTAACCTGTGAAATACTAGTAGCTAAATATCAAGATTTAAATATTAACCGCATAGGATTTGAGAGTATAAATTACGGCGATAGAAAATACGATTTAATAATATCCAATCCGCCCTATAGCAGTCAAATAGTAGAAGATATTTACTACAAAGATTTATCGCATCTTGCCATACATCATTTCTTTGTTGCAAAATCAGCAAGGCTATTAAAGGAAAAGGGTATTATAGCAATGGTACTCCCGCAATTTTTTTTAGATAATGTCAAAGACCACGCAAGGAATATAATAGCTGCAAGCGGGGTAAATTTACTCGCGGCCTATAGATTACCCGATAATCTATTTGCGGGTGCTAAGATAACGGTAGATATAGTTTTTTTGCAAAAATCGGATACGAAAGTAGAGTGGGAAGAAACCGCAAATATCAATATAGGCAAATACAATAAACCGATGAATAAATACTTTATCAATAATCCCGATAATATTTTAGGAGAGCTTGATATAGTCAGGATGTATGAGCGTATGGGTATAACCTGCAAAGAAAGCGGTAATTTACGAGACAAACTCAAAATGATTTTTACTACCGTACCGAAACTATCCGTTTTCAATTAGAAGTTAAATATAAAACGCAATCCTTTAGCCGAACAAAGATTTAACGGTATTATTTTACTAACTAAAAGTTATAGCTGCGCAAAGTAAGATAAGTAAAGGGACGCTTACGCTCTTTGCCCTTGACTTATCTTACTTGCTTCGCTTTTTGCCTCCTCAAGGATGAAAGCAAAGCTTTCATAAGCAGTAGCTATAGTAGCTACAAATTTTAACTTATAAACTTGAGGTTAATATGGAAAATAAAGAAAGAGGAGACTTCTACAAAGAGGTAACAAATAAAATAATTGCAGCATTGGAAAATAATACAAGACCGTGGGTACAGCCTTGGGACGGCGGAATATTACCTATTCCTATGCGTCACAATAATAGGCTCTATCAAGGCATTAATACGCTAATATTATGGCAAGCAGCAAGTGAGGGCGGTTATAATTCTCCTTACTGGATGACGTTTAAACAAGCAAAACTACTAGGCGGTAATATTAAGAAAGGAGAAAAAGCGGCAACGATATTTTATGCTAGCTCTTGTACTCTGGGTAACAATGAAAAAGAAGACGAACAAAAAGAGAGAAGCGGTCAAAATTTAGCGTTAAATCAAGAGCAAAAATCGATTTATAAAAAATTCATGAAGTCCTACAAGGTATTTAACGCAAATCAAATAGACGGCTTACAGGAAAAATATTACAAGGTTTTATCTACAGAAAATAATACAAAAGAATTAGAAAAATTACCTAGACTAGAGGAATTTGTCAAAAATACGAAAGCAAATATCAAACACGGAGGAATAAGGGCATATTATAGGGAAAGCAGCGACCATATACAAATGCCGGAAATGAAGCTTTTTAAAAACAGTAATGCGTATTATAGTACTTTATGCCATGAGCTTACCCATTGGAGCGGAAGCAAGGAGAGGCTTAACCGCAATCTAGGGGGTAAACGTTTCGGCGATAGCGGCTATGCCATGGAAGAACTAGTGGCAGAGCTTGGGGCGGTCTTTTTATGCTCATTACTCGGTATTAATCCTGACGCAAGAGAAGATCATGCCCCGTATATAGCAAGCTGGCTTAAAGTTCTTAAATCGGATAAAAGAGCAATATTTAACGCCGCGTCACTCGCGCAAAGTGCATCTAATTATTTACTAGAACTAAATAAAACACCAAAATAAAGTAATTTATCCAAGCAAGTAATCGCTTGCTTGGAAATGTAGCATAGACTTTTTAGCCGCTCTTGTGAGTAGAATATTATTCTTGTGATTAATACCGCTAGGGAAGAGGGGTAATTTTTCAAACTTACCTATGCCGTCGATTTCTACGGATTGCCCTGCATTTAATAATTCGGATAGGCTACTTACAAACATATCGACAAAAGTTTCGGCGGTAGAAAAATCAATCCCGTACCTTGCAGCAGAATATTCTATAAAATCAAATTTATTTATACTCATAATCTTAATCTATCAATTTAAATTAGTTAATTACTACTTAGATTTAAGAATTAGCAATAGTTTTACCTCTACTTAAAAAATGTAGTAGCGATTTTTCGGATTTTATATTATTGCAGCAGTCGGATAAAATACCGAGTAAGATGTAAGCCTGATCTTTTTTATCGCTATCTAGTTGTAAATCATCCCCGCTATTAATATTTAAAAAATCTGTTAGCCCTGATTTCATAAGCAAGCCGCCTAGTTGAATTTTAGTTCTGGTTTGGGCTTTTCTAAAATCATTATCAAATTTCTTTTGGCGAGTATTTATCATGGATATTTTTTTAAGCGTTTTATTCTTTTTTTGAATCTGTTTTGTTATGGGTAGAAATTCTAGCTTTATATTTTTTAAGAAAGGAATGACCGCTATTTCGCAGTACCTCTTTTTCGTCATCTTTTATATC
>Ga0209480_10001353_pt1 | contig 18068 bp, 16 predicted proteins | sample JI61114C2DNA_FD_187501 | JGI IMG/M metagenome (GOLD analysis project Ga0209480, IMG submission 187501) | Wastewater effluent complex algal communities from Wisconsin, to seasonally profile nutrient transformation and Carbon sequestration -... | ecosystem: Engineered > WWTP > Effluent > Algae... | reverse complement strand
GTCGGCAATGATCGGATCGTCTTCGGCCAACAAGATGCGCATGGCGTTTTAAGTCGGTGCAGAAGTGTAAGTTTGAAGTAAGCGGCGCCCGGCATATTGAAACCGCTGTTCTCCTTTTACTCGGTCTTGGGGGCAATGCTGCTGCGCTTGCGGCGACATGGCCTCGGGGGAATGGGCCGCCCGACGGTTCTTTCCCCCGCCGCTTTTTTTAGTTTCTTGGCGTCAGCCACCCCGGCTAAAAGCCTGCCTCCCGCGTCCAGCGGATGCGCACACCCCATTCAGGTTTTTTAGTATCGCTTTACAAGACGATTGCGCCCGAGTCTAGCACAGGGCTGCCGCCTCACGCCCTTCGCCCCACCCGTCAGCGCACTGCAACACCAGCCCCTCTTTGCACAATAAACAAAAACCCCGGCAGCCTTTCGGCATGCCGGGGTTTTTGTTTGCAACACCCGCCGGATCATTGATCCGGCGGGTTGGTCTTGCGCTTAGTGACCCGAAGCGCCAGATGCACCGATACCGGTTTCGGAACGGATCAGCTGGGCTGCGAAGTCGGCACGCTCCTGCTGGGCATTGGCGCTGCGATCAAGGATCGAGAACAGCCAGATGCCCACGAAGCCGATGGTCATCGAGAACAGGCAGGGCGAGGTGTAGGGGAACCAGGCAGAACCCTTCGGGTTGCCGAGGGTGACTTCCCAGACGGACGGGGAAACCACGGTCAGAACCACGGAGGAGATCAGGCCGAGGAAACCACCGATCACTGCGCCCTTGGTGGTGCAATCCTTCCACAGCACGCTCATGAAGAGCACCGGGAAGTTGGCGGACGCGGCGATGGCGAAGGCCAGGGACACCATGAAGGCGATGTTCTGCTTTTCGAAGGCGATACCCAGGACGACCGCGATGATACCGAGGACGATGGTGGTGATGCGGGACACACGCAACTCGGAGGCGGAATCCGCATTACCCTTCTTGAACACGGTGGCGTACAAGTCATGGGACACGGCGGAAGCACCGGACAGCGTCAGGCCGGCAACCACAGCCAGAATGGTGGCAAAGGCAACCGCGGAGATGAAGCCGAGGAAGATGTTGCCGCCGACAGCATTGGCCAGGTGGATAGCCGCCATGTTGCCGCCGCCCTTCAGGACGCCCTTGGCATCGAGGAAGGTCGGATCGGTCAGCACGAAGGTGATGGCGCCGAAGCCGATGATGAAGGTCAGGATGTAGAAGTAGCCGATCCAGACAGTTGCCCAACCCACGGACTTACGGGCTTCCTTGGCATCCGGCACGGTGAAGAAGCGCATCAGGATGTGGGGCAGGCCGGCGGTACCGAACATCAGCGCCATACCGAAGGAGATGGCGGAGATCGGGTCCTTGACGAAGTTGCCCGGAGCCATGATGGAGTCGCCCTTGGCGGCGGCCATCGCGGCGGTCACTTCAGCGACGTCCTTGCCCTGCGCTGCAGCAGCAACCGCTGCATCGGCGATCAGCTTGGCATCCTTGGCGGCCAGTGCGGACTTGATTTCAACAGCCTTGGCGAACATCGCTTCCGGGCTGAAACCAAACTTGATCAGCACCATGAAGGCCATGAAGGAAGCGCCGCACAGCAGCAGCACAGCCTTGATGATCTGCACCCAGGTGGTGGCGGTCATGCCACCGAAGAGCACATAAACCATCATCAGCGCGCCGACGATCACCACAGCCATCCAGTACTCGAGGCCGAAGAGCAGCTTGATCAGCTGACCGGCACCGACCATCTGGGCGATGAGGTAGAAGGCGACCACGACCAGCGTGCCAGAAGCGGCGAAGGCGCGGATCGGGGTTTGCTGGAAGCGGTAACCGGCCACGTCGGCAAAGGTGAATTTGCCGAGGTTGCGCAGGCGCTCTGCCATCAGGAAGGTGATGACCGGCCAGCCCACGAGAAAGCCGATCGCATAGATCAGGCCATCGTAGCCGTTGGCCATAACAGCAGCGGAAATACCCAGAAAGGACGCAGCGGACATGTAGTCGCCGGCGATCGCCAGGCCATTCTGGAAGCCGGTGATGCCACCGCCAGCGGTGTAGAAGTCGGCCGCCGACTTGGTCTTGGAGGCGGCCCACTTGGTGATGAACATCGTACCGGCAACGAAGACGCCGAACATGGCAATGGCGGTCCAGTTGGTCGCCTGCTTTTCGACCTGGCCCATGTCGGCGCCCGCTGCGAGAGCGGCACCGGAGGCCAGCACGGCGAGGAGGCCGAAGATCAGTTTGGAATTGCGCATCACTTGGTGGCCTCCTTGATAATCTGAGCCTTCAGATCGTCAAACTCAGTATTGGCACGACGAATATAGATGCCGGTAATGATGATGGTGAACAGAATCACACCAATACCGATCGGAATACCGTAAGAGGTGACACCCGCCCCCGTCTTGGTGGCCAGAAAATCCTTGTTGAAAGCTACCAACAGGATATAGCCGTAATAAACAATCATCATCAATGCCGTCATGATCCAGCCGTAGGCATTGCGCTTTGAGACCAGCTCCTGGTATTTCGGGTTTGCCCGGATGCGGTCGCCGAGGTCGTCTTTCATTTGTCTCCTCCTCTTCGAATAAGCCTGACAAGGAGCCAGTACGACTCCTTCAAGGGTGATGGCAAGTTACCGGCAGAGCCTTACTGTGAACTTACGTTCGAAAGAGCCTGAGAAAGTGCCTTAACAAAAGCCAGGAAACACATCGCGCAAAACAAAAACCCCGCCGAAGCGGGGTTCTTGCTGAACCGGGAGGTTCGGAGGGGAATTACATCATCCCGCCCATGCCGCCCATTCCGCCCATGCCGCCCATGTCGGGCATGCCGCCGGCCGGCTTGTCTTCAGCCAGTTCGGCAACCATGCAGTCGGTGGTCAGCATCAGGCTGGCCACGGAGGCAGCGTTCTGCAGCGCGGTGCGGGTGACCTTGGTGGGGTCCAGCACGCCCATTTCAACCATGTCGCCGTAGACGTCGGTAGCGGCGTTGTAGCCGAAGTTACCGGAGCCTTCAGTGACCTTGTTCACCACCACGGAAGCTTCGGCGCCGGCGTTGGCGACGATTTCACGCAGGGGCTGCTCCATCGCACGCAGGACGATCTTGATGCCGGCGTCCTGGTCGTGGTTGTCGCCCTTGAGGCCGGAGAGGTTGGCACGGGCACGCAGCAGGGCCACGCCGCCGCCGGGGACGATGCCTTCTTCAACGGCGGCACGGGTGGCGTGCAGCGCGTCTTCCACGCGGGCCTTCTTTTCCTTCATTTCGACTTCGGTGGCAGCGCCAACCTTGATCACGGCAACGCCGCCGGCCAGCTTGGCCACGCGCTCTTGCAGCTTTTCACGGTCGTAGTCGGAAGTGGCTTCCTCGATCTGCACGCGGATCTGCTTGACGCGGGCTTCGATGCGCTCGGCAAGGCCGGCGCCGTCGATGAGGATGGAGTTTTCCTTGCCCACTTCGATGCGCTTGGCCTGGCCCAGATCTTCCAGGGTGGCCTTTTCGAGGGTCAGGCCGACTTCTTCGGCGATCACCTGGCCGCCGGTCAGAACGGCGATGTCTTCGAGCATGGCCTTGCGACGGTCGCCGAAGCCGGGAGCCTTGACGGCACAGGTCTTCAGGATGCCGCGGATGTTGTTCACCACGAGGGTGGCCAGCGCTTCGCCGTCCACATCTTCAGCGACGATCAGCAGCGGACGGCCAGCCTTGGCAACTTGCTCCAGGATCGGCAGCAGGTCACGGATGTTGGAGATCTTCTTGTCGAACAGCAGGACGAAGGGGTTGTCGAGGATGGCAACCTGCTTTTCCGGGTTGTTGATGAAGTAGGGCGACAGGTAGCCGCGGTCGAACTGCATGCCTTCGACGACGTCGAGTTCGTTGTTCAGGCTCTTGCCGTCCTCAACGGTGATGACGCCTTCCTTGCCGACCTTTTCCATCGCGTTGGCGATGATTTCGCCGATGGAGGAATCGCTGTTGGCGGAGATGGAGCCGACCTGGGCGATTTCCTTGTTGGTCGAACAGGGCTTGGACAGCTTCTTCAGCTCTTCGATGGTGGCCACGACAGCCTTGTCGATGCCGCGCTTCAGGTCCATCGGGTTCATGCCGGCGGCAACGAACTTCATGCCTTCGCGGACGATCGACTGGGCCAGCACGGTGGCGGTGGTGGTGCCGTCACCGGCGATGTCGGAGGTCTTGGAAGCGACTTCCTTGACCATCTGGGCGCCCATGTTGGCGAACTTGTCCTTGAGCTCGATTTCCTTGGCCACGGACACACCGTCCTTGGTCACGGTCGGGGCGCCGAAGGAGCGCTCGAGCACAACGTTGCGGCCCTTGGGGCCCAGGGTCACCTTGACGGCATCAGCCAGAACGTTGATGCCCTCAACCATGCGGGAACGAGCGGAATCACCAAACTTTACTTCTTTAGCAGCCATTCTGTGTTTCTCCGGAATTCTTTAAATGAGGATCGGGACGACGCGGGGGATTGAGGCTCAGGCCTCGACCACGCCCATGATGTCTTCTTCGCGCATGACCAGCAGTTCCTGACCATCGACCTTGACGGTCTGGCCGGCGTACTTGCCGAACAGGACGCGGTCGCCCACCTTCACATCCATCTTGCGCACGTCGCCGTTCTCGAGGATCTTGCCATTGCCAACAGCCAGGATCTCGCCTTGATCGGGCTTCTCACCGGCGGAGTCGGGGATGACGATGCCGCTGGAGGTGGTGCGCTCGGCTTCAACGCGCTTGACGATCACGCGGTCATGCAGGGGACGGATTTTCATATTAGAACTCTCCTACTCGGTTCGATCCGGGCGAACTTGCCCGTCAGAAAAAATGGGGCCGACTGACGTCTGGCGTCTGGTGGCGGAGGCTGTTAGCACTCACCGCCAACGAGTGCTAATAATAGGGACGGCCTGTTCGCTTTTCAAGTGCAGCGGCTCGTATTTTTCGTTCGCAACCGAACTTGGACCTTTCGCAAGATAACTTGAACCTCCGAACCTCTTGCGAGAACCTACCGCCATCATGTGCGAGGATGCCCGGTCGAACGACTGCTGAGGCTGAGTTTCTGCCGCTGGCTGTCAGGCGACATCGTAAATTGCCCCCCTAGCGACACGAGGAATTGCCCCCTCGTTCACAAGGAGGCAAAGGTTGGAAACGAAGCACATCGAGGTGAATCCTGTGCGCCGCGTTGGTTGCGGAGTGCAGGAGATGTTGGAGCCAGAAGGCGGTCATGATCGCCGCGGCCCGCTTGCCGGCGCGCAGCGACCCGGCAAAGAGCCAGTTCTTGCGGTTATGCTGAACTCGACATAAGCGCAATTATGTTCAGTCCGCCATGATGTTGAGTCACCGGCGGCGTGGCTTGAAATAGCCGTGGCCAACACGCCTGCAGGCTCCAGTAGCGGATTTCGCCTGCGCATAATCATTGGTGGTTTCCTGTGGCTCCCATGCCGCACTCCAGGAGACCGCCATGCCCACCGACGGAGAGGGTACGAACGGGACTTTAACGGCGCAATAAGTAAGCGCCCCGTTTGAGGTATGTAGCTGGTAACCCCATCGAGCCCGCCCCTGCGGGCTCGATGGCATCCAAAGCCGCTCTCGAATCGCAAATTTAATGAAATGGAGGCACTGCAGTTCGAGTGCCTCCACGGCGTCGACTCAATTGCTGCAACCGTTCAGAACGATCCCTTCGGCAGTTTGCCCTTGACCGGATCACCCGGATAGCCGAGCGCCTTCCAGTCCAAGCCCTTACCACCCTCGTGACAATCGCGGCAGCCCAGCGCGCTCTTGCTCGGCTGGACCTCATGGAACAGCCCCATGTAGCGCTCGGTTTCGACCCAGCCGACTTTCTCCACGTCACGTCCGAACCACGCCTTCGCGCCCCCCTTCACGCCGGCTTCGATCTTGCCCGTCTTGAACACAGGCCCAACCTGAATCGGGATCAACATTCCAGTGGTGGTGTCGATCGGCACCTTCGCGGTGTGATACTTGAAGGCGTAGATGCGCGCCTTGGGGTCTTTGCGCGAGCCGTTCGGCACGTACATGCCGACCTTGCCGTTCGGGCCGACACGAACCGCTTCGTTCAGCAGAGCAATCTCACCCGTGCCATTCCACCATGTGTAGACCGGCTTCACATCCTTCTGAAACTCGATCTTCGGCTCGAACCGGCCTTCGCCCGCTACCGCCTCGGCCTGACTCCAGTCGCGCCGCATGTCAGTCCGATCGTGCTGAGCAAACACTGTGATGTGACAAGTCGTGCAGTACACACGCTTGCCATGGCGATCGTTTTCGGCCTTCGCATGCAGACGCCCCTTATGGCAGTTTTCGCACTGACCACGCGCCTCGGGCAGATCCTTGCCGCTCATCTGAGTACCTGCGCCCACGACTTGGTGATCCTTGAACTTGTGGCACTGGATGCACTGCATATTACTGCCCATGTGGACGTCGAAGTCCCGATCGGCACCTGCGTGCGCCGTCTCGATATCGCCACGCTTGAAGTTCATGCCACCGCCGGATCCGACATGGCAACGCATGCAGACCTCATTGGTCGGCTTGCTGATGTGCTGCGCAATCGACAGCATCTGCTCCGGATTGTTGATCGCCTTGGGCTGCCAGGCCAACGTACCGTCAGGCTTCTTGACCACGTCGCGCCGATAGTTCGGCGAATGGCAGACCAGGCAATCGATATTCTCCAACTGAGCCTGTGTCATTTGTGGCTCCGGCTTCAAACCAAGTCCGACGTGGCACTTCGAACAACCGTTGCCTATCACCTTGCCGTCGTTGTTGGTCAGGATGCCAATCCAGCTAACCGACGGGTTTGTGCAAAAGTCGTTCGTCGAATTCAGCTTCCCGATCCGCTTTCCCTTTGCATTTGAAATGTTCGGTGCTTCAGCACTCCACTGATAGTGGATCGACTTGAAAACGTCGGCAGCCTCTTCGTCGTGGCACTCGATGCACGACTTGGTGCCCTCGTACGTCTTGACGTGCTTGGTGACGTGCCTGTTCTCCCACAAGGCGCCTTCAGATGCAGGTGCTGCAAGCACATTCGCTGAGAGCAGACACACGACCAAGGTCGCCAGGAACTTGCTGATGCTCATTTTGGTATCCTCCCGAAAACGCGGTGCCCAAAGCGCTCAGCGCCCTGATGCGTTCATGCGCATGACGAACCAATCGTGAAACAAAAAGCAGTGATCAATCACAAGCTATATTAGAAATCGATTAATCACTGATTTAATTCCACGCAGATTGATCTAACTCAATCACACGGGTCGCCCAATCCACGGTAAGCCCCCGGCAATCCCCTCTTGGCCGAGCCTCAGGCTGACTCCGGCCTCCACCGATGCGGCAACAACTCACCGTTCCGGCTCTGTGGCTGAGTCGGCAGGCGTGTGAGCACATCCTTCAGATACACGAAGGGCTCATGCCGGGGGTGTAGTCGAGCTTCTCGGCCACGTCCTCGCCGATACATTTCATCTGGCAGCCACAAGCACAGGTGGTGCTGTCCGGTTCGTGATGGATCCCTACCCCGCTGTCACTCCCCATCGGGCTAGCTGCACACCCCCGCGTGACAGCCTTTCGGGAAGCGCAAAGCCTGCGCCGGGCTCGCCCTTGCTCGCGGCAACCGCCTTCCCCCGTCCCCGCATCCATCCACCGCGCCACGCTTCCCAGGCGTGAATTCCCGTCCGATTTCATCGACACATAACACGTGAAAAATCAGTTGACTTGTAAAGTATTAAAGCCTAATCTTCAACCATGCTCTGCGACGCCCCGTTCGATGACGGGAGCAGCGTCGAAGCGAGCCGGACTTTACCGAGGGCAGATTCAATGACCGTTTTTGTCGAGCAGCTCAACCTGGGTGGCCACGGGCCGCGAGTCGCCATCAAGGACACGATCGATGTGGCCGGCTTTCCCACCAAAGCCGGTTGCAGGGCGCTGGAGGCGGCAGCACCGGCCGCCGCCAGCGCGGAGGTGGTCGAAAGACTGCTGGACGCCGGCTACCACCTGGAGGGCAAGACCACGCTCCACGAACTGGCCTTCGGCACCACCGGCATCAACCACTGGGCCGGCACCCCGCTCAATCCGCGCTTTCCGGCCCACGTGCCGGGCGGCTCGTCGAGCGGCTCGGCCGCGGCGGTTGCAGGCGGGCAGGTGCCTGTTGCGCTGGGAACCGACACCGGCGGTTCGATCCGCATTCCGGCGGCGTGCTGTGGCGTGTTCGGCCTCAAGCCGACGTTTGGCCGGGTCAGCCGCAAGGGCGTGATGCCCGCCGAAAGCTCGCTCGATTGCGTCGGCCCCCTGGCCGCCGATATGGATGCGCTGATCGACTGCATGCGGGTGATCGCCCCCGGCTTCGGCGCCCTGCCGCCGATCGAAGGCGTGACGATCGGGCTGGTGCAGGTGCAGGCCATCGCGCCGATCCGCGAGGCCGTCGAAGCCGCGATCCGGCGCAGCGGCCTGGCACACGGGCCGCTGAGCCTGGACCGCTTCGTACAGGCCTACGACGCCGGCCTGGTGGTGATCAACGCCGAAACCTGGGCCGCCTGCGGCGAGCTGGTGGCCACCGGCCTGGTCGGCGAGGACGTGGCGAAGCGCCTGGTGGCCGCATCCAGAACCACTCCGGCCGACCTTGAAGCCGCCGAAGCCGTGCGTGCGGCCTTTACCGCAGAAGTGGATGCCGCGCTGCGTAAATTTCCGGTGCTGGCCCTGCCGACCATGGCCGACGCCCCGCCGCTGCTCGAAGCCGCGGCCGACACCAGCAAGCTGGTCGGCATGACCTCGCTGGTGCGCCCTTTCAATCTTTCCGGCCACCCGGCCATCTCGATTCCCCTGCCCTCTGTTCAGGGCTTCCCGATCAGCCTGCAACTCGTGGCTGCCAAAAACGACGACGAACTGCTGTGTGCCGTGGCCCGGCACATCGCTCACCAGATCAACCAAGACTAGTAAGGACGGGAGACACCCATGTTGGCTCATTTGCAAGATCCGCAGGAAAACGCGGCCAAGGCGCCGGAAGTCACCTCGCTGGAAGGACTGCTGCAGGACATTCGCAGCCGTCGCAAGGAGTTCGAGGCACAAAAATTCATCTCGCAGGACATCATCGAACGCTTCAGGGAAGTCGGCGTCTATCGCGCGCTGGTCGCCAAACGCTTTGGTGGCGACGAGAAATCGCCGGCAGAATTCTGCCAGCTGGTCGAGACGATCTCCGGCGCCGACGGCTCTGCCGGCTGGGTGGCGAGCTTCGGCATCGGCGGCAAATACCTGGCCTCGCTGCCGGTCGAGACGCTGGCCGAGCTCTACGCCAACGGCCCGGACGTGGTGTTTGCGGGCGGCATCTTTCCGCCGCAGCCCGCGCAGCAAGTCGAAGGAGGCCTCAAGGTAAATGGGCGCTGGAGCTGGGGCAGCGGCTCGACGGGCGCCGACATGATCGGCGTGGGCGTGCAGCCCAAGAGCGACGAAGGCCTGGGCCTGCCGCGCATGGCGGTGATGCCCCGTGAAAAAGTCCAGATCGTCCCCAACTGGGAAGTCTCCGGCCTGCTCGGCACCGGCAGCAACGACCTGGTGGTGACCGACGTGGTCGTGCCGGAAGAATGGACTTTCGTGCGCGGCGGCGCCTCGTCGCTCGACACCCCGCTGTACCGCTATCCCACGCTGGCCCTCGCCGCACAGGTTCTGTCCGTTGTGGCGCTGGGCATCGCCCGCGCCGCCATCGACGAAGTGCTGGGCATGGCGGCCGGCCGTGCCTCGGTCACCGGCGCGCCGAACCTGGGCGACCGCATCTACGTGCAGCTCGAAGTGGCCAAGATCGAAGCGGAACTGCGCGCCGCGCGGTCGTGGTTCTACGGCGCCATCGACGACGCCTGGCAGGTGCTGCTGGCCGGCGACGAGCCGAGCGATCACCAGGTCAGCATGCTGCGCCTATCCACCACCCACGCCGCCCGCGTCGGCGCCGACGTGACCCGCCGCGCGCAGATGCTCACCGGGATGACCGGCGTCTATGAATCCAGCCCGCTGGCGGCCCAGGTGCGCGACGTGCAGATGATCACCCAGCACGCCTTCATGGGCGACATCACCTACCAGAACGCCGGCGCGATGCTGTTCGGCCTCAAGCCCATGCCGGGCTACCTCTGAAATCCACCTGACGGAGTTTTCTATGAGCGAAAAGAAACCCCTGCGCGTCCTGTTCTGCATCGGCGTGAACCAGAACTTCATGGACGGCACCCCCGAAGAGATGAAGGACGTGTGGGCCGCCTTCGTGGCGATGATGCGCGGCATCCCGCGTCTGCCGGGCGTCACCGTCCTCGGCAACATGGACGACGACCAGATCATGGTCGGCCCCTCGGTCGCCTTCCCCTGGACCACCTACGTGCTGGCCGACGTACCGGACTACGAGACGGTGACCGCCGCCTGCAACCTGTTCCGGGTCACCCCGGTGGGCGACGGCACCTACAAGCTGTGGAAGTACATGCGCGTCGAAGCCCGCATCGGCCGCGAACTGGTCATCCCGGAATAAGCCCGCCATGGCCGACAGCAAGAAACTCCGGCGTCTCGAAACGCGGCTTGCCCGCTTCGAGAGCGAACACGCGATCCGTGCCTGCATGAACCGCTACATGGTGCTGTGCGACGCGCTCGATGCCGCCACCCCGCTGGACGAACTCGTCGGCCTGTTCACCCGGGACGCCATCTGGGAGGGCATCGGCGAGAAGTACCGCGGCACCTTCGGGCGCCTAGTGGGGCGCGGCGCACTGCGCAAGATGTTCGCCGGCTACATGACAGAGCCCGCGCACTTCTCGGTGAACGTGCACTTCCTCACCTCCGAGCTGATCGAACTCTCCTCCGCCAACAGCGCCTGCGGCAGCTGGGTGATGTTGCAGACCTCGACCTTTGCCGACGGCCGCTCACACCTCAATGCCGCGCGGCTCAGCGTGGATTTCGCACGCGCCAAGGGCCGCTGGCGGATGTCCCACTTCCGTACCGAAAACCTTTTCAGCCGGCCGGTGGATGCGTGGAATGTTTCCGCCCCGCTGCCCGTGCCGGACTGAGCCAGACCAGCAACAGCCCCATCAACCCCGGGCACGTCCCGGCCACTGCACAAGGAATTCATCATGACGAGCAAGACCGACACAGCCGACCAGGCTCTCACCCTCGGCGACCGGGTCCAGACGGACCGGGTGCACACCTCGCTTTACACCGATCCGGCGATCTTCGAAGCGGAGATGGACAAGATCTTCTCCAGCACCTGGGTGTGGGTTGCCCACGCCAGCGAAGTCCCGGAAGCCGGCAGTTTCAAGAACACCTACATCGGCCGCCAGCCGGTCATCGTCGTGCGTGACCGCAAGCAAAAGGTGCACGTGCTGCTCAACCGCTGCCGCCACCGCGCCGCCACCGTATGCGAAGGCAAGAAGGGCAAGATCAACAGCTTCGTGTGCCCCTACCACGGCTGGAGCTACTCCCTCGACGGCGCCCTGCGCGGCGTGCCCCATCCCGAGAGCTACGCCGACCAGCTCGAGAAGGGCGAGCTGGGCCTGGTCAGCCTGCGCGTCGAGGAATACGCCGGCATGCTGTTCGCCACCTTCAACAACGATGTCGAGCCGCTGGTCGATTACCTCGGCCCCGCCAAGAAGTGGATGGACCTCTTCATGAAGCAGGGCGGCGGTTTCCCGGTCAAGGTGCAGGGCGAACATCGCTTCCGCTTCCCCGGCAACTGGAAGATCCAGCTCGAAAACACCACCGACGCCTACCACTTTCCGCTGGTGCACAAATCCTTCCTCTCCTCGGTGGATAAGCAAACCGAAGAGATGCTCGACTTCGTCACCGGCACCGGCTACGTGGAAGACCTGGGCAACGGCCACAGCGTGATGGTGATGATCCCCGCCCTCGTGGATCTGGAAGCCGAGCTTGATGCGCCCATCCCCGAACGCTTTGCCGCGCTGGCCGACGAGCTGCGCGCCGAAGGCACGCCGGACGACGAGGTGCGCCGCATCGTCCGCGCCGTCGGCGGCTCGGGCTTCAACCTGAACCTCTTCCCCAACATCGCCTGCTCGATGGCCTTCTTCCGCGTGCTGCAGCCGATCTCGGTCACCGAAACCGAAATCCACCACGCGGTCATCACCATGGACGGAGGCCCGCAAGCCGCCAACCAGGCCCGCCTGCGCATGCACGAACACTTCCAGGGCCCGATGGGCTTTGGCACGCCGGACGATTCCGAAGCCTGGGAGCGTGTCCAGAAGGGCTCCAGCTCGGGCCAGGATCTTTGGATCATGCTGAACCGGGGCCTCGCCGGCGAAAAGGAAACCGCTGACGGCCGCGCCAGCGATGTGAGTGCCGAAACCGGCATGCGCGCTGCCTACCAGCAGTGGAAAAAACTGATGACTGCCTGACCCGGAGACGACCCTCATGAACACCGAACTCATCACCCAAGTAAGCGCCTTCCTGTGGCAGGAAGCCGACATGCTCGACCACGGCGAATACGCACCGTGGCTTGAATCATGGACCCCCGACGGCCTGTACATCGTGCCGATCGACCCGCTCGAAACCGACTTCGCCAACACCCTCAACTACGCCTACGACGACGCCGCCATGCGTGAAAAGCGTGTGGCGCGGCTGTGCAGCGGCGAATCGATCTCCACCTCGCCGGTGCCGCGCACCATCCGCTCGGTGTCGCGCTTCCGCATCCTGACCAACGACGGCACCAACGTCACCGTGCGCTGCGCCCAGAACCTGCGCGAATTCCGCAAGGACGTGCTCAAGCACTACAGCGCCGACATCACCGTCGATCTCGTCCGCAGCGGCGGCAGCTTCCTGATCCGGCGCAAGATCATCCGACTCATCAACTCGACCGATACGCTCCAGGGTATCGGCTACATCCTCTAAGGAGCCGGACATGTCACAGGTCGCCCTCGTTACCGGCGCCGCCCAGGGCCTGGGAAACGTCATCGCCACGCAGCTCCTGGCTGCTGGCTACCGGGTCGTGCTCACCGACCGCAACGCCGCGCTGGCTGAGGCCGCGGCCGGGCAGCTCGACGCGGGCGACCGTGTGCTGGCCCTCAAGCTCGACGTAAAGCACAAGGAAGACTTCGAAGCCGCGCTGGCGGCGGTACTGGCCAGGTGGGGTGCGCTGCACGTGGTGGTGAACAACGCCGCCATGACCCCGACCACGCCGGTGATGCAGATCAGCGCCGAAGAGTTCGATGAAGTCATCGCCATCAACCTGCGCGGCACCTTCTTCGGCTGCCAGGTGTTCGGCGCGCACCTGGCCTCGGCAGGCTACGGCCGCATCATCAACCTGGCCTCGCTGGCCGGGCAGAACGGCGGCACCGCGTCGGGCGCGCACTACGCCTCGTCCAAGGGCGCCATCCTGACGATGAACAAGATTTTTGCCCGCGAACTGGCGCCCTCCAACGTCACGGTCAACGCCATCGCCCCCGGGCCCATGGAGCTGCCCTCGGTGCGCGCCGCCGTGCCGCCGGAACGCCTGGAAAAACTGATCGAGATGATCCCGGTGCAGCGCCTCGGCAACCCGAAGTTCGTGGCCGACCTGGTAGTGACGCTGGCCTCGCCCGATGCCGACTTCACCACCGGCGCCACCTGGGACGTAAACGGCGGCATCTTCATGCGCTAAGCGCCCCGCCACTCCACCTGACAAGCAGAAGAGAAAGCAGTCTTATGTCCGAAGAAACAATCAGGGTCGTCGTCAGCCGGCGCCAGGAACAGGGGCACGGAGTCGTCGTTCTCGACATGGTGAGTGCCAACGGCGGCGAGTTGCCCGCCTTCGAGGCCGGCGCACACGTCGACCTGCACCTGGGCGAAGGCCTCGTGCGCCAGTACTCACTGTGCGGGAGCCCGGCCGAGCGGCGCATCTACCGCCTCGGCATCCTGCAGGATCCCAACTCCCGGGGCGGCTCGGTGGCCGCCCACGCGCACCTGCGCGAGGGCACCGAAGTGCGGATCGGCGTGCCGCGCAACCATTTTCCGCTGAGCATGGACGCCAGCCGTTCCATGCTGGTCGGCGGCGGCATCGGGGTTACGCCGATGATCGCCATGGCCCACGCCCTGGCCGATGCCGGCAAGGATTTCGAACTCCATTATTGCGGCCGCAGCCGCTCGGCCAGCGCCTTCATCGACGAGCTGAACGCCAGCTCCTTCAGCGATCGGGTGCATCTGCATTTCGACGACGAAGAGGCCGCGCAAAAGCTCGATCTGGCCCAGGCCCTGGCCAACACGCCACCCGGCACCCATCTGTACACCTGCGGCCCGGCCGGCTTCATGGACTGGGTGATCAGCGAAACCAAGCGGCTCGGCATCCCCGACGCGCAGGTTCACAAGGAATACTTCCAGGCCACTGCCCCGAGCGGCGGCACCGCCTTCGAGGTGATCGCCAAAAAGAGCGGCAAGCGCATCCGCGTCGAAGCCGACCAGAGCATTGTCCAGGCCCTCGCCGGCGTGGGCATCAAGGTCACCATGTCGTGCGAGCAAGGCGTGTGCGGCACCTGCCTGTGCACCGTGCTGGAAGGCACGCCCGATCATCGCGACGTCTTCCTGACCGACGACGAAAAGGCGGATAACGACCAGATCCTGCTGTGCTGCTCGCGCGCCAAGAGCGACACGCTGGTGCTGGACATCTGAGGCGCCTGGCCCCCACAAGAGAGGAGAACACCATGGTCGACATCAACGACTTCCGCAACGGCATGGCCATGCTGGCCGGCGCGGTCAATATCATCACCACCGACGGCCCCCAGGGCCTGGCCGGCTTCACCGCCACCGCCGTGTGCAGCGTCACCGACCAGCCGCCGACGCTGCTGGTGTGCATGAACCGGGCCTCCTGGGCCCACCCGATCTTCAGCGCCAACGGGGTGCTGTGCGTCAACGTGCTCTGCGTCGAACGCCAGGACGTGTCGGGGATCTTCGCCGACCGCAGCATCACCATGGAAGAGCGTTTCGCCCGCATCGGCTGGAAGGCCCTCGCCACCGGCAGCCCGCTGCTCGACGGCGCCGTCGTCAATTTCGACTGCCGCATCGTGCAGACCCACGACGTGGGCTCGCACAGCGTCTTCTACTGCGAGGTCGAAGGCGTCCGCCAGGGTGCCTCGCAGACCGGGCTGGTGTATTTCAACCGTGGCTACCACGCCGTCGGCGAAACCGTCGAACTCGACTCCTGAGGCCGCGCGATGCCGAATCTCAACGTATATCTCGTCGAAGGCTTTGCGCCCGAACGCAAGACCGCCCTGCTCAAGCGCATGACCGATGCGATCGTCACCACCATCGGGGCGCCGCGCGAGGCGGTGCGGATCTTCCTGATCGAACTGGCCCGGGCGCATGTCTGCGTCGGCGGCGTCACGCTGCTGGAGGCGGATTTGCCCGGCGGCCCCACGGTGCATGCGCTGCTGGTGGCCGGCCGCAGCGAAGCCCAGAAGGAAGCCCTGATCGGCGGCCTGACCCGCGCCATCGAAGAAACCCTCGACGTGCCAGCCGAACCGGTACGCATCATGATTCTGGATATTGCCAACACCGACTTCGGCATGCAGGGCGTCACCGCCCGCTCGCTCGGCCGCTAGGCTGCGCGGCTTTGGTGCAGTGCAGCACAAAACCGGTGCCGGGGTGAATACCGAAAACCCGAAACCCTGGCCTCTACTTAAATTACAGCAATAAAAACAATGACTTAAAAAACAACAAAAATGGCACGCGAAGTGCTTAAGTCCGCGTGTGAGCAGGAGCATCAAGCTGCTCCGGCAATCAGTTTCAAACATTGTTCAAGCAAAGGCTTCCAAGGTTTGCATTCATGTTATTGTTGAGTCTATAAACGTGAAAAATCACGTGATAAAAAATATGAATCCAACCCGTCTTTGTGTGCAGTGCTTTCTGTTTGCAGCGGTCGGTTCTGGTCATTCACTTCCACTTACTGAAGGAGACATCCCATGAAGTTCAAGCATCTGGCAGTTTCGTTGTTGATCGGGGCGCTGTTTGCCGGCACCTCCCATGCCCAGGTCAAAATCGGCGTCGTATCGTCCTCCACCGGGCCGATCGCGATGGTTGGCATTCCGCAGAAGAACACCGTGCCGCTGATGCCGACCAAGGCCGGCGGGCAAAGCATCCGCTACATCCCGCTCGACGACGGCAGTGATCCGACCGCTTCGGTGGTGGCCATCAAGAAGCTGATCAGCGAGGAGAACGTCGACGCGATCATCGGCCCATCCGGTTCGCCCAACGCCATGGGCGCGATCCAGTTCATCGCCGAGGCGGGCGTTCCGCTGCTGGCGCCGGTCGGCACCGCGTCCGTGGTCCTGCCGATGAACGAACAGAAAAAGTGGGTCTTCAAGACCACCCAGAACGACAGCCTGATCGCCGCGGCCCTGCTGAATCACATGGCCAAAGCCGGGGTGAAGACGGTCGGCTTCATCGGCGCCGCCGACCCGTATGGCGAGAACTGGAGCAAGGTCTTTGCCGAGGGCGCCGCCAAGAAAGGCATCCGCATCGTTGCCGACGAGCGCTTTCAGCGCCAGGACACCTCGGTGACCGCGCAGGCCCTCAAGGTGATCGCCGCCCGGCCGGATGCGGTACTGATCGCCGCACCGGGCTCCCCCGCCGTGCTGCCGCAGCTGGCCCTCGTCGATCGCGGCTACAAGGGCAAGTTCTACCAGACCCACGGTGCCGCGCTGCCCGACTTCCTGAAGCTCGGCGGCAAAAAGGTCGAGGGCACGATCCTGGCGGCAAGCCTGATGCTGGTGCTGGACCAGGTGCCCGACAGCCACCCGTCGAAGAAAATCGCCAAGGGCTACATGGCGGCCTACGAAAAGGCCTACGGCGCAACGCCCGCCACCTTCGGCGGCAACATGTACGACGCCGGCCTGCTGCTCGAGAAGGCCATCCCGGTGGCGCTGGCCAAGGGCAAGCCGGGCACGCCCGAGTTCCGCTCGGCCCTGCGCGACGCCCTCGAGCAAACCCGCGAGTTGGCCGCCACCCAGGGCGTCTACAACATGACGCCGGCCGACCACAGCGGCTTCGACGACCGGGGCCGGGAGCTGATCACCGTCTCCAACGGCAACTGGACCCTGTTGAAGTAAGGCCAGCCCAACCCTCCCGGAGCCCTCGCGCTCCGGGAGCATTCATCTGCCGCGCCTGGCAGCAACCGCATGTCCGCGACAGGCATACCCACCGCGGACGGGGATTTTCATGGACGTTCAGATTGCATTGATGCTCGCGCAGGACGGACTCACCAACGGTGCGATTTATGCGCTCCTGGCCTTGGCCTTGGTGTTGGTCTTCGCCGTCACGCGGGTCATTTTCATTCCACAGGGCGAGTTTGTCGCCTACGGGGCCCTCACCCTGGCCATGCTGCAGGGCGGATCGATGCCGGCAACGGCATGGCTGCTGGCCGGCATGGGGGCGCTGGTGGCCCTGATCGACGGTACGACCGCGCTCCGGAACGGCCAGACCCAGAAACTCGTCGGCGTGCTCGGCTGGAATGTCGGCTACCCGCTGGGCCTGGTCGCGCTGCTGACCCTGCTGCCGGCGAAGGACCTGCCGCTGGTGGCGCAGGTGGTGCTGGCCCTGGCGGTGGTCGTGCCGATGGGGCCGCTGCTGTACCGGCTGGTGTTCCAGCCGATCGCCTCGGCACCGGTACTCATCCTGCTGATCGTTTCGGTTGCCGTCCATGTGGCGATGGTGGGCATGGGCCTGCTCTTCTTCGGTGCGGAAGGCCAGCGAACGCCCGCGTTCAGTGACGCCAACTTCGAAGTCGGCCCCTTGATGGTCTCCGGCCAGACGGTGTGGGTCCTGATGGCGTCCCTCGTGCTGATCCTGGCGCTTTACCAGTTCTTCGAGCGCACGCTTTACGGCAAGGCCCTGCGCGCCACCGCGATCAACCGCAACGGCGCGCGCCTGATGGGCATTTCACCGGCGCTCGCGGGCAAGCTCACCTTCTTCGTAGCGGCGCTGATCGGTGCCCTGTCGGGCGTGCTGATCGCACCGATCACCACCATTTACTACGACACCGGCTTTCTGATCGGCCTGAAGGGCTTCGTCGCGGCGATCATCGGCGGGCTGGCCAGCTACCCGCTGGCCGCGGTAGGCGCCGTGCTGGTCGGGCTGCTCGA
>Ga0209480_10001350_pt1 | contig 18076 bp, 16 predicted proteins | sample JI61114C2DNA_FD_187501 | JGI IMG/M metagenome (GOLD analysis project Ga0209480, IMG submission 187501) | Wastewater effluent complex algal communities from Wisconsin, to seasonally profile nutrient transformation and Carbon sequestration -... | ecosystem: Engineered > WWTP > Effluent > Algae... | reverse complement strand
AATGCTCGGTCTTGATCGTCATCACGCGAGATTAACAGAAGCCTGTTGTTATGGCTGCTGCAACAATACGTTGTATCGCCGCCACTATCAAAATCCCGGATTGGACATACACTTGCAGTCTTGGAAAACCCCCGCCCGTTTGGAGATGCAGATGTCCGTGTTGAATGATGCAGCGCTTGATCAATTGTTCCGTACCGCCCGTACCCATAACGGCTGGCTAGACAAGCCGGTGACCGACGATCAATTGCGCGGGATCTACGATCTGATGAAGTGGGGTGCAACCAGCGCAAATTCATGCCCGGCCCGCATCGTTTTCATAAAGTCGAAAGAGGCAAAGGAAAAATTGGGCCAGGCCATATCCGACGGCAATCGTGCGAAAACCCTGGCTGCACCGGTAACTGCTCTTGTCGCTACCGATTATGCTTTTTATGAAAAACTGCCGCAGCTGTTTCCGCATGCCGATGCAAAAAGCTGGTTTGTCGGTAACCAGGCATTGATTGATACCACGGCATTCCGCAATGCCACTTTGCAAGGTGCGTATCTGATGTTGGCGGCACGCGCACTCGGTCTGGATTGCGGGCCGATGTCGGGTTTCGATAATGCGAAACTGGATGAACTGTTTTTTGCCGGCACCACGGTCAAGTCGAACTTCCTGATAAATCTTGGCTATGGCGATGTTGCCGCCTTGTTTCCACGCTCGCCGCGGCTGTCTTTTGACGAAGCGGCCAGCATTGTTTGAGTCGTCCCATCGTTTGATTTGCTTTGTCCCCACATTATTTTTTGCTAGGAGATTTTTATGTTGAAACCATTATTACTTGGCTTGATGTTAGTCGGCAGCATTGGCGCGGCCCAGGCAGAAACCAAAGCGTATGCCATCGATCCAGGCCACACGCAGGTTTACGCCAGTTACTTGCATGCCGGCTTTTCGAATATCGCCATTCGCTTCAATACCGTTGAAGGCGAATTCCAGTTTGATGCGGCCAAGCCGGCCAACTCGACACTGAATGTCAAAGTGCCGATCAGCAGCCTCGACAGTGGCATTGCAAAACTCGACGCCCATTTGTCCAGCCCGGATTTTTTCGACGCTGCCCAGTTTCCGGAAGCAACATTCAAAAGTACCAAGGTGACCGCGGTCGGCAAAGGCAAGCTGAAATTATTAGGTGATCTGACCATCCACGGCGTTACCAAGCCGGTGACTTTTGACGTGACGATCAATGGCATCGCCGTGCATCCGATGTCGAAGAAACCTTCTGCCGGTTTTGATGCCGTGACCAAAATCAAGCGTTCGGATTTCGGCGTAGGCAAATACGTGCCGATGGTAAGCGACGAGATCACAATGCGCATCACAATGGAAGCCTCAGAGGCCAAATAAGAAAATGCTTATTCACCGCCCCGCCAATGAACGTGGAAAAGCCAACTTCGGTTGGCTGGATTCCGCGCATACCTTTTCTTTCGGTCACTATCAGGACGATATCTGGATGGGTTTCGGCCCACTGCGCGTGATCAACGAAGACCGGGTCGCGCCGGGCGGTGGTTTTGCTACCCATGGCCACGCCGATATGGAAATTATCAGCGTGGTGCTGGAGGGCGCATTGCAACACAAAGACAGTATCGGAACCGGGTCGGTGATTCGTCCGAACGAAGTGCAGCGCATGAGTGCCGGTTCAGGTATTCGCCATAGCGAATTCAATGCCTCGCAAACCGAGCCGGTACATTTTCTGCAAATCTGGATCATTCCGGACAAGCAGAACATTCCACCGACCTACGAACAAAAAGCATTCACGGTGGAAGATCGGCAGGACCGCCTGCGTCTGGTAGCCTCCGGCGATGGCGCGGACGGCTCGCTCAAAATTGCACAGCAGGCCAGCCTTTACAGCACGGTTCTCAGCCCCGGTGCTGCCTTGAAGCATCCCTTGAAACCCGGACGTCTGGGCTGGGTGCAAGTGATTTCAGGGCAGGTGACGGTGAATGGCCGGGTTTTATCTGCCAGCGATGGTCTGGGCTTGCGAGACGAGTCCGAAATATCGTTCCGGGCGGATCAGGCGGCCGAACTTCTGGTATTTGATCTGCCGCGATAAGGGTGAAGTGGTTAGAATAGCGGCATTGATCAAGGATGCTTTATGACCGCCGACTCGATGCTGACCGCAGCCAATACCAAAACCCATTACGAAGTTACCCGCGATGCGCTGCCATTGAGCTGCCCGACACCGGCGATGGCTTTATGGAATTCGCACCCCCGCGTGTATTTGCCGATTGAAGAAGAGGGCAAATGCGTCTGCCCGTACTGCGGTGCCGAATACGTATTGATCGATTGAAATGAAGCGCATCACCGTGGTGCAGTGTCTTCCTGCATTGCACAGTGGCGGCGTTGAACGCGGCACCCTCGAAACGGCACGCGCCCTGGTGCAGCGTGGACATCGCTCCATCATCGTCTCTGCCGGCGGCCGCTTACAGGCGCAGTGTGAGGCGGAAGGCAGCGAGCATTTCAAATGCGACATCGGCGAAAAAAGTCTGCTGATTCTCCGCTCCATTCATAAATTTCGCGAATTCCTGAAAGAACTGCAGCCCGATATCGTCCATGCGCGTTCGCGCTTGCCTGCCTGGTCGGCTTTGTTCGCGATGAGGGGGCTTGAACATTCACCAAAGTTCGTCACCAGTATGCATGGCCTGAATTCGCCGGGTTTCTACAGCGGCGTGATGTTGCGCGGTGAAAAAATCATCTGCGTTTCCGACACCGTAAAAAAACATGTGCTTACCCACTGGCCACACACCGACGAAAAAAAAATCCTGGTGATCACGCCCGGCATTGACCCGGCCGAGTTTCCGCCGGCTTTGAAAGTCGATGAACAATGGCGTCGGGATTTCTTCCGGGATTATCCGCGTCTGCAGGGCGGGAAGTTATTGCTCTTGCCTGCGCGTGCCACGCGTCTGAAAGGACATGCAACAGCGTTGAACCTGCTGCTTGCCTTACGCAGGGAATTTGGCGACGTGCGTTTGTGCTGTCTCGGCGCGAAACAGGAGAGCCGTGAAAACTATCGTCTCGAATTGGAAAAACAGGCGGAGCATCTCGGGCTTTCCGATTTTCTCGAATTTACGCCTCCGATAAAAGCCGTAGCCAATGCCTATGCACTTGCCGATCTGGTATTACAGCTATCCAGCAAGCCAGAAGCGTTTGGACGCACCGTGCTTGAGGCTCTGAGTATCGGAAAGCCGGTGCTCGGCTGGAATCTGGGCGGCGTCGGCGAAAATCTGCAGCGGTATTTTCCAGAAGGACTGGTCGACGCTTTTGATGAACAAGCCTTGTGCCGGTTCGCCAAAAAAATCCTCGAAGAAAATATTCTTCCGCCAGAGCAGGCATTGCCAAGTCTGTCTTCGATGCAATCGAATATGATGGCCGTCTATGAACAGCTCTGCCCCTGATTCCATCTTTCGCTGGGCACCCTACTGGATACTGGCCTTCGTTGCCTTGTGGCCAACGGTGGGCGTTGCCGAGGCGGTAATGAGCCTTGGCGCGCTGCTGGGTTTTTTCCTGATGGTCTGGCAGAAACTGGCACATCGTTCGACCTGGCTGAGTCGCGAAGCCTGGTTGATGACACTGGTGTTTTTTCTCGCTTACTGGCTGCCGGAATTATTTTCGGCCTTCGATGCCATCAATGCAAAACGCGCCTGGCGCGAAGTCCTGTTTGATCTGCGCTATCTGCCTTTCCTCTGGTTGATTGCCTTGTCGGTATCGAATGAAAAAGGCAGGCAACTGATTTTTTCCGGCCTGGCGATCATCAGTTTGTTCTGGGCGCTGGATGGCATGATGCAGGTCTTGACCGGCTTCAGTCTCGGCGGTGCGATGACCGAAGATCGACTGAGTGGAATTTTCGGTTCCGATAATTTGAAACTGGGTCTTGTGCTGGCAGCCTTGTCGCCGTTCACGCTCGATTGGGCGAACAAACGTGGCGGTGTGTGGGCCTGGTGTGGCGTTGCATTGCTGGTCGGTACCGTCGTGTTGTGGGCAGGTGCACGGGCCGGCTGGGTGATGTTCGGACTGGTTATATTGATCAGTGGCTGGCAGGTACTTGGTAGAAAGAGACTGCTGCTTTTCTTTTTTGCCTCGACACTAGTGTTGCTCCTGAGCTACTTTGCCTCGCCGGAATTGCGTGCCCGTTTTGAACGTACCGAAACCGCCCTTGCCGGTGAAACAGGTGGCGTTGATCATGCACTTTCGGGTCGAATCAGTATCTGGAAGACCGCATTGAAAATCACGACAGACCATCCCGTGAATGGTGTCGGCGTGAGAAATTTTCGCGACGTCTACAAGCAATATGCCGATAAAGACGATCCATTTATCAGCGCTGATCAGCAGGGGGCATACCATGCCCATCACTGGTTGCTTGAAGTCCTGTCCGAAACTGGAGTGATCGGTTTGTTGTGCTGGATGGCGGGTTTCTTCGCAATGTGGCGTGCATGGCAATGGTCGCCGCCAAAAGCGCGTCAACTGGCATTCGTGCCGATGCTTGCCTGCGTCGTGGTGGCATTTCCCTTAAATACCCATCTCGCGTTTTATGCGACTTTCTGGGGCGGATGCTGGCTACTGCTGCTGGCTCTATATGCAGGCTGTCTGGGTGCGCGGGATCGTTTCGAGACATGAATACCCTCAGTGCGGTAGTCACGACTTTCAATAATGCAGACACTTTGCAGAGGTGTCTCGAAAGCTTGCAATTCTGCGACGAGCTTATTGTGCTCGATTCGGGTTCGACTGATGGCACCCGAGATATTGCTGAAAAATATTCGGCAAAAATACACATCGAGACCTTCAAGGGTTACGGCCCGCAAAAACAGTCAGCTATCGACAAGGTGGTTTCCGATTGGGTTTTGCTACTGGATGCGGACGAATATATTCATGGCGATGCGGCGGACATTATCCGCAAAGCGATTGCCGCGGACTCCGTCGATGGCTATCGCCTGCCGCGCCGGGAATGGTTGTTCTGGCAATGGCCGCATGCATGGACTCGGCCGAATTGGCAATTGCGTTTATTCCGGAAAGTGAAGGCTGCCATGAACCAGGTGCCCGTGCACGCTGCGCCAGAGGCAGGTGGCAAGGTAGAGAATTTGAAGCTGGATTTTTATCATTTCGGCGAAAAAAATCTTGCCCAGCGAGTCGAAAAAATAAACCGGTATTCCAGCGGCCTGCTTGAACAAAAAAAACAAAAAAGCTTTCCGGGTTTGCGAGTCCTGTTTTATCCCGGCTTTGTGTTTTTCAGGTTTTACATACTGAAGCGCTATTTTCTGAATGGCTGGGCCGGCTATTTCGCGGCGAGGACACAGGCGTTTTACGCTTTTTTGAAATACGCCAAACGTCTGGAACAAAAACGCCAGCGGGAGAAAGAGGACGCATGAACGCGGTCTGGCATTGCATCTTTGTCCGGCCTTTCTTCTGGCTAGCCATGCTGGCTGCCCGTTTGCCGCAGTCATGGTTGATGCGCGTCGCCAAATTGTCCACGCTGGCTTGCTGGCCGTTTCTGTATCGCCGTCGGCGGGTGGCTTCCACCAATATCGAACTTTGCTTCAAGCATTTACCGCTTTCGCAAAGACAGGATTTATTCAACCGCAATTTGCTGGCGACGGTAACCGGGGTGCTGGAATTATTCCGGGCCTGGTATGCGCCGGCGAAAACCTTGTCCGGTTTTGCGGATATTCACGGATTGGAACGGCTGCAAGCCGCATTGGCGGAGGGCAAGGGCGTATTGCTGCTGACCGGGCACTTTACCCACACCGAACTCGCGGTGCGTTTATTGGGCGAAGCCTTGAACCGGCAAGTTCGCGTGGTGGTTCGGCGTCATAACAATGTCTGCATCGAGCAGGCATTCGAAGAGGCAAGATCGAAAGTCTTTGGCGACAGTATCGAAAAAAAGGATCTCCGTGCCTTGTTGAAAGCTTTGCGTGCAGGCGAAGCCGTGGTGTATTCATCCGATCAGAATTTCAATTATCAGCATGCATTCGTGCCTTTCTTCGGCATCCCGGCTGCGACACTGACCGCCACGCCAGAGATTATTGAACGCAGCGGTGCCCGCATACTGCCGTTCTGGTTTTACCGCGATGCGGATAACCGCTATCAGATCAAAATCGACGAGCCCTGGGAAAATTGGCCGAGCGGCGATGCCATTGCTGACACACGTCTCTATATGCAAAAACTGGAAGCGGTTGTGCGTGAACACCCGGAACAGTATTTGTGGGTGCATCGAAGATTCAAGACGAGACCGGCAGGTTTGCCAGGTATTTACTTGTAGGAGCGTCCTTTAGGCGCGACAAACCTCGTCAGATTCATCGCGCCTAAAGGACGCTCCCACAGGCATCAGGAATAATGCGCCGATTTTCCATCCGGCGTTCTTTTGAAACGCTGGTGTATCCACAAATATTGTTCCGGCGCACGGCGGATCAATTGCTCCATCGTCGCCATGATTCGCGCGGTGTCCTCGACAGCATCCTTGCCCGGGAAATTTTCGAGTGCCGGCCATATCTCAAGACTGTAGCTGCCATCGTGATTGCGTTGATGAAAAAACGGCAGCACGGCCGCGCCGCTCATTCTTGCCATCTGGTGGGTCGAAGTGAGGCTGGAAGCCGGTTGCTTGAAAAAAGGTACGAACACGCTTTCACCGCGACGGGTTTCCTGATCAGGCGCGAACCAGAGTACGCCGCCTTGTTTCAGGCAACGCAGGGCCGGTCTTAATTCATCGCGACTGAACATTTGTTTCGTATAACGCGCACGCGCTTTTTTGACTGCCCATTCCAGCGCTTCCGATTCATGCGGGCGATACATGCCGTTGATCTCGACATCGCGGCATAAAAGACGGACGCAAATTTCCAGTGTGGTGAAATGCGCCGATACCAGAATCACGCCCTTGCCGAGTGCCTGCGCAGCATGAAGATGTTCCAGTCCTTTCACGCTATAGGCCGGATCATTCGGACTCAATCGCCCCCACCATGCACGTAAAAATTCGAATACCCCGAGTCCCAGTGCCGTAAACATGTCGCGCAGCATTTGCTCGCGCCGTGTTTCATCCAGTTCCGGAAAACACAAGGCGATATTGGTACGTGCATTCCTGCCGCGTCGCCACATCGTGGCCTGCATCAGTCTGCCGAGAGCCCGGCCACCCAAGGTTTGCAGTCGCGAAGGCCAGTGCGCGAGGGTCCAGCCGAATGCAATCGCGATCCAGGTCGGCCAATGCCGTAAGCCGATTGGCGGGAGGGTGCTTTTGTTTTCATCAGTCATGGTGAAATTCTAACGTGCTTTTGACACTGGTCGGCTATGCCTCGGGCTTATTCAAGGATAAGCTCTTGTCCATGAGACCGACATTTTTACAACGCATCAGCCTCGCTGTTTACTCGCTGGTGATGTATGCGTTGACTCCCTTGACTCTCTTCCATCTTGTTTCGCGCGGTTTCAACCAGCGTGAATACTTCAAGCGCTGGAGTGAGCGTTTCGCGATGTATCGCGCTCCCGCCAAGGTGCCTTGCCTCTGGTTACACGCGGTATCGGTGGGTGAAGTCAATGCGATCACGCCTTTATTGCAGAGTCTGCATGCGCATTATCCCGAAACGCCGCTCCTGATTACCACGACTACGCCGACCGGTTCGGCACGGGTAAAGGCCTTGTTTGGCGAGCAGGTGCAACATGTTTATCTGCCCTACGACACTCCCGGCGCAGTCAATTATTTCCTGAATTACTTCCAGCCCAGAATCGCGATCATCATGGAAACCGAAATCTGGCCGAATCTGTTTGCCGAAATCGGCAAGCGTCACATTCCCTTGCTGATCGTGAATGCGCGACTGTCTGAAAGATCAATGCGAGGTTACCGCGTGATTGCCTGCCTGATCAATGTGGCGATGCAGGCCGTGACACAAGTGGCCGCGCAATCATTGGCGGACCTGAAGCGCTACCAAAAGCTCGGTATCAGGCGCGAGCAGGGTCAGGTGACCGGCAATCTGAAATTCGATGTCAAACTTCCGACCCACACCAGCGAACAGGCCCAGCAATGGCGTGCCGAATGGGGCGTGCGTCCGGTCTGGATTGCAGCCAGTACACATCCCGATGAGGAAGCCATCGTGATTGCGGCGCACAAGCGCATACGCGAGCAATATCCGGATGCCTTGCTGCTGTGGGCACCGCGACATCCCGAGCGTTTCGAGTCGGTCATGGAACTGGTCAATGAACAGCAATGGCGTGTGACCGATCGGCTCGCGCACCAGCAACCTGCCAGGGACTCCGATGTTTTCATCATCAACACACTGGGTGAATTGCTGGCGTTTTATGCCTGCGCCGACGTTGCCTTCGTCGGCGGCAGTTTCCAGGCTATTGGTGGACATAATTTACTGGAGCCGGCGTCGCTTGCCATTCCCTCGGTCGTCGGGCCGCATACCTTCAATTTTGTCGATATCACGCAGTTGCTGTTGGAAGTGGGCGCGGTACGGCAACTTGAAAGCCCGGAGGAGTTGCCTGAAGCCATCCTGCGTTTTATCCATGATAAAAAACTGGCACGGCAATGCGGTGAAGCAGGGCGTAAACGAATCGAACGCGAACGCGGTGCGCTGGATCGGACATTGAAATTGATCGAGCAGTATTTGAAATAACCCGCGGCATCCACATCATGAAAAACGGCGCCATCGGCGCCGTTTTTCATTTAGGCTGAAACTTTAATTATCAGTTGTTGATCAGCGCAGCTTCTGCATCGACAGTCAAACTGCGATTCACGTTTTGAATGTCGCTGAGTTCAAGTACGCCAGCGGCCTGGCGAAGACGCAGCGTATTGACGAGGAATGCGTGACGGGCACGGGCATATTCGCGTTGGGCCAAATACAATTGCTGTTGTGCAATCAACACGTCGACGATGGTACGGGTACCCACTTCAAGACCTGCTTCGCCGGCTTCATAGGCAGCTTGCGCAGAAACCACTGCCAAACGACGGGCTTCGACTTCCGCTTGACCAGCCACTAGTGAACGATAGGCGCTGCGGGCAGAACGCGTAATCGAACGCTTTTGTTGTTCAAGTTGGTCCGCAGCTATATCGCGTTGATCGATTGCCTGACGAACACGTGATTGGGTCGCAAAGCCGCTGAACAATGGGACGCTGAAGGTCAGTCCGATTCTTCTGCCATCGGATGCACTGGTAGCCGGGAAATCAAATCCACCCGAGCTAGAGGTGCCCCAACGACCGGAATCGGAATAGCCGGCGGTGGCAGACAATGTCGGAAGATGGCCGGCTCTGGCGGTTTCAACATCCTTGTTCGCCGCTTCAAGCGCCAACTCTTTCGAGCGCAACGCTGGATTGGAATCGAGGGCAAGTTTTACCCAGTCTTCCGAGGTGCGTGTGTCCTCATTTTGAGGTTGGTAGTTTGATGCCAGACCTTTGATGTTTTCGATCGGCTGGCCGGTAATTTCCGCCAGTGCTTCGCGTGCATCGTCGAGGGCATTGGCCGAGCTGATGGCATTGGCACGGGCGCTGTCGTAGCGTGCGCGGGCTTCATGGACATCGGTGATTGGTGCGAGGCCTACTTCGAGACGTTTTTCGGCCTGATCCAGCTGGCGCTTGACCGAGCGTTCTTCCGCACGAGAGGAGGCGAGCGTTTCAATTCCTGTAAGGACATTAAAGTAAGCGTCCGCCAAACGAATGGCGAGATTATCTTCGGCAGCATCCAGATCCGACTCGGCGGCTTTTGCGCGAGCCTTGCTTGCGCCAAGTCGTGTGTAATTGCTGTGGTCGTAAATGGATTGGCGGATATTCAAACCGTAATCACGGCTGCGTGTGTCCGAGCTGCCGGAGTTCAGTCCGAAAATTACCTGGCCGGGGTTGTTGGGATCGGGTGAACTACCGACACTGGAGCTGTCGCCATTCTGATCGGTGAGTGTGGCATCTGCAGTGATTTGCGGTAACAAGGCCGAACGTGATTGCACGACGCCTTCGCCTTGTGCATTTTTTTGGGATTCGGCTGCAGACAATTGCGGATCGCTTTGACGTGCCAGATCATAGGCTTGAAGCAAATCGGTAGCCTGCGACTGGGCGCTGATTCCGGTCAGTAATAAAGCTAAAGCGAGAGGGTGCAAACGCATAGTGAATCCCTTTGAAATTATAAAAATTTATAAAGTGAAGCTGGGTTTAGGTTCGGCGCCGTGCAGATACGGCACATCGGTTTCAAACAGACTTTCTTCGTGCAGGCTCTCACCGCGGTGGGTAACACGCAATGCTTCCTGTACTGGCGACAAACCACGAATGATGAACATGCGGCCATTCGGTTTAAGCCAGTGGGCAAAAATTTCCGGAATGTTCGTCACAGCGGCAGTCACGGCAATCGCATCAAAGCGACGATCGTTCTGCCAGGTTAGTGCATCGGCGCATTCCAGGCGGACATTGCGAATGCCGGTAGCCAGTAATTTTTGTTTCGCCTGCTCGACGAAATCGGCATGGATATCCAGACTGACGACTTCACGTGCAAGATGCGAGAGGCAGGCAGTAACGAAGCCGGAACCGGTGCCGATTTCCAGCACGTCGTCCTGCGAATTCAAATCCAGAGCTTGCAACAAGCGACCTTCAAGAACGGGTTTCATCATGACTTCATCATGACCGAGCGGCAGTGCAATATCCGTGTAGGCCAGATTGCGGTATTCGGCGTCAACGAAATCTTCGCGTTGCAGCACATGCAATACATCGAGTACGCGTGGATCGAGCACATCCCAGGGGCGAACCTGCTGCTCTACCATCGCGAATCGGGCTTGTTCAAAATTGACTGACATACTCAAAGGTCCTTGTTGCGCAAAGAGCGATATTTTACGCCCGAAGCGGCTTGGCTGGTGAAAATAATGCCGTATTACCACACCGACACTCAGTGCCGGAAGTCATCGGGACCAGAGTCACGCTTTCTTGATATCCCGTTAACAGATGCATCAAGTGCCCTCCGGGTTGCGTCTTCCGTAGGCACGGATAAAGACATCGACCACTTCCTCCGCATGCGCCAAACGCTCTGAGGCATCCGGAAGCGGGGCAACGCCCACCAGTGTTCTCATGTGTCGCACGCCCTTGAGCATCACGAAAAAATGTTCGGCAGCCTTGCCCGGAACGGGAATGTCGAGGTCGCCGCTTTCGCAGCGCTGGCTCAAAAACATTTCCATATCTTTCAAGGTACGACGCGGGCCGACCTTGAAGAAGATCTCGGCGAGTTTGGTGTTCTGTCCGGCTTGGGCAGCCATGACGCGAAAAAGCTGGATCGCGCATTCATCCATTGTCAGTTCCAGGAAGCCCTTGGCGATAAGCATCAGTGCTTCATGCAGGCTTAGCTCGGGATGGAGCTCGAAAGCCTGATGCGGTAACTGGTGCTCGCAAAACTCTTCCACGGCGGCACCGAACAAAGTGTCTTTGTCGGTGAAATGGCTATAAAGCGTGAGTTTTGACACCCCGGCGGCCTGTGCAATGGCATCCATGCTGACAGCGTCATAGCCTTTTGAAGGGAACAAAGACTGTGCGGCAGCCAGGATGGCGGCACGTTTTTCGGGGTCCTTGGGGCGACCGGGGGCATTGGGTGGGCGGGAAACAAGATTCATGAGGGTAATTGTAAATAGATATTGAACTGACCAGTAAACTAAATATACTATACCGCGAAGTTCAGTAATAGAGACGTCCTATGAAATTGCATCAAATGGCTGGCAGCATTGCCCTGATTTCCTCCCTTTTGCTGCTGACAGCCTGCAAAGACGAGCCTCTTGCCGAAGCAGCACGTCCGGCCCTGGTCGTTCAGCCGGGAGCAGGAATAGCCTCCGCCAGCGTCTATTCCGGCGAAGCGCGCGCGCTGGAAGAGCCGCAACTGTCGTTCAGGATCGGCGGAAAAATTGCCAAACGCTTCGTTGATGTCGGCACTCCGGTCAAAGCCGGGCAGGCTTTGGCGCAACTGGATTCCAGTGACGTGAATCTGCAGGCGCAGTCCTCGCAGGCGGCCCTGGCATCGGCGCAATCGGATCTGGCCTTGGCCAAATCGGAACTCGAACGCTATAAAGCTCTCGTAGATAAACAAGTGGTCAGCCGTTCTTTATATGAGACCCGCTTGTCGGCTTACCAGGCAGCGGCTGCAAGGGTCAAACAGGCGCGCGCAGCCGCCAATGTTTCAGCGAACCAGGAAACCTATGCGGTTCTGCGTGCACCAAAAAATGGCGTGATCGCCCAACGGCTGGCCGAAGCCGGTCAGGTCGTCGGTGCCGGACAAACCGTGTTCGTGCTCGCGACCGATGGCGAACGTGAAATCTCGATCAGTGTTTCCGAGCAATTCGTTTCGCAATTTCAGCCGGGCCGAAAAATGCAGGTGGAATTATGGGCGGCGCCCGGAAAAATCTTTCCTGCCACCTTGCGCGAAATTTCTCCTTCCGCCGATCCGCTTGCCCGCACGTTTGCCGCAAAAGTGAGTTTCCGTGCCGAAGGCGTTAAAGCGGAAGTGGGCCAAAGTGCGCGCGTCTATGTGCAAGATGAAAATGACAGCAAGATGAGTTTACCTTTGTCGGCCATTTACCAGCTCAATGGCAAGCCGGCTGTCTGGGTACTGCAAAAACTCTCGCCACCCAAGGACAAAGCCATGAGTGACGAAGAGAAAAAAGATTTCGATGTCCAGGCGAAACGCGAACAGCAGGTACATCTTGTACCCGTGCAGATTGGACCCTATGGCGAAAACAGCGTTCCGGTGCTGTCGGGTGTTAGTGAAACCGATTGGGTTGTGATTGCCGGTGTGCATCTGTTGCGTGAAGGTCAGACTGTACGCGCGGTAGACAATAATAATCGTGAAGTTGCCGCGGCATTCAATGCCATCGCTGCCAACAAGAATACGGCCAACTGATCATGAGCAATTTCAATCTTTCGGCCTGGGCGCTGAATAACCGTACCCTGGTTTTGTTCATCATGATCGTGCTCGCATTTGCGGGTGTGGTCAGTTACCAGAAACTGGGTCAATCGGAAGATCCGCCCTTCACCTTCAAGATCATGGTGGTTCGCACCATGTGGCCTGGAGCCACGGCGGAAGAAGTGTCAACGCAGGTGACCGATCGCATTGAAAAGAAACTGATGGAAACCGGCAGTTACGAATTCATCCGTTCGTACTCGCGTCCGGGCGAATCGCTGGTGATGTTCATCGCGAAGGATTCGCTGTTTTCCGACAAGTTGCCCGAGTTGTTTTATCAAATCCGGAAAAAAACCGGCGATATCAAGCCGACTTTGCCCGAAGGCGTGGTGGGTCCGTTCTTCAATGACGAATTTGGCGATACCTTCGGCAATATCTATGCTCTGTCAGGTGATGGTTTCGACTACGCCACGCTGAAAAATTATGCCGAACGACTTGAGCTGGAATTGCATCGCGTCAAGGACGTGAACAAGGTCGACCTGATCGGCTTGCAGGATGAGAAAATCTGGATCGAGCTTTCCAACACCAAGCTGGCAACGCTCGGTATCCCGATGACGAAAGTGCAGGAAGCCATCGACCAGCAAAATGCCATTACGCCGACGGCGTTCTTTGAAACCGGCAGTGACCGAGTACAGCTTCGTGTAGATGGCGCGTTTGACAGTGTCGAACAAATCAAGAATTTTCCGATTCGCGTTGGCGACCGCAGCCTGCGTCTGAGCGACGTGGCTGAAATCAAGCGCGGCTTTACCGATCCGGCCCAGCCGCGTATGCGTTTCATGGGCGAGAACGCGATTGGCATTGCCGTTTCAATGCGGCCAGGTGGCGACATCATCGAGCTGGGAAAAAATCTCGACGAAGATTTCGCGCGCTTGAAAGACAGTCTGCCGGTCGGTATGGAATTGAGAAAAGTTTCCGATCAGCCGGCCGCCGTCGCCAGCTCGATCAGCGACTTCGTGCGTTCCCTGATCGAAGCGGTCGTGATCGTGTTGATCGTCAGCTTTTTCTCATTGGGAAAACGCGCGGGTGCCGTGGTGGCCTTGTCGATTCCACTGGTGCTGGCAATGACATTTGCCGCGATGGCCTATTTCAATATCGGCCTGCATAAAATTTCCCTGGGCGCATTGATTTTGTCGCTCGGCTTGCTGGTGGACGATGCCATCATCGCGGTAGAAATGATGGCGGTAAAAATGGAGCAGGGCCTGGATCGCTTTAAAGCGGCCAGTTTTGCCTACACCAGCACGGCGTTTCCGATGTTGACCGGTACCCTGATTACTGCGGCGGGCTTCCTCCCGATTGCAACCGCACAATCCGGTACCGGCGAATACACGCGTTCGATCTTCCAGGTAGTCACGATTGCGTTGATCCTGAGCTGGATCGCGGCCGTTATTTTCATTCCATATCTCGGCGCGCGATTGCTGGCCGATCCGAAGCCGCTTGAGCATGGGCAAAGCCACCATGAGGTCTATGACACCGCGTTCTACAAGAAATTTCGCCGGCTCGTCGCCTGGTGCGTGAATTATCGTAAAACCGTTATCCTGATTACGATCCTGGCGACCGTGATGTCGGTATTCCTTTTCAAATATGTGCCGCAGCAATTTTTCCCGTCATCGACGCGTCTGGAATTGATGGTTGATCTTGAGCTGGCCGAAGGTTCTTCCTTGAAAGCCACGGAAGTCGTCGCCAAGCGTTTTGAAAAACTGATCAAGGACCGCAGCGAGCTCGATAATTATGTCGGTTATGTCGGTACCGGGTCGCCGCGTTTCTATTTGCCGCTCGATCAAAAACTGCCGCAGGCAAACTTTGCCCAATATGTGTTGACCACAAAAAGCAATAAAGAGCGTGAAGCCTTGAGACATTGGCTGATCGAAAAATTCAAGACCGATTTTTCCGATGTACAAGCACGCATCAGTCGCCTCGAAAACGGTCCGCCCGTAGGTTATCCGATCCAGTTCCGCGTATCGGGCGAACACATCGACACGGTGCGTGAATTGGCACAACAGGTGGCCGAACAGGTCCGCGCCAATCCGAATGTAGAAAACGTGCATCTGGATTGGGACGAGCCGAGCAAAGTGGTGCGCATTCATATTGATCAGGAACGCGCACGCGCTCTGGGCGTGAGTTCTTCACAAGTCGCCTTGTTCCTTCGCGGCTCGCTGTCGGGCACTCATGTCAGTACTTTCCGCCAGGACAATGAACTGATTGAAATCGCGTTGCGTGGCCCGAATCAGGAACGTGAAAGCTTGTCTTTGTTGAGTAGCCTTGCAGTGCCGACCAACAACGGTCGAGCAGTACCGTTATCCCAAATCGGCACGCTGGAATATGGTTTTGAAGAAGGCGTGATCTGGCATCGCAATCGTCTGCCTACCGTGACGGTGCGGGGCGATATTTATAAAAACGTGACGCCGCCTTCGGTCACTGCGGAAATATTGCCGAGACTGGAATCGGTACGCGCGCAATTGCCAAGCGGATATTTGCTGGAAACCGGCGGTACTGTTGAAGATTCCGGTCGTGGCTCGAAATCTGTCGCGGCGGGCGCACCATTATTCTTGTTGGTGGTGGTTAGCCTGTTGATGATCCAGCTGAAGAGTTTCCGCCGCATGTTCATGGTACTGATGACGGCGCCTCCGGGCTTTATCGGCGTGACCTTGTTCCTGCTGATATTTCAGGTGCCCTTTGGTTTCGTCGCGATGCTAGGCACCATCGCTTTGACCGGCATGATCATGCGCAACTCGGTGATTCTGGTGGACCAGATTGATCAGGATATTGCGAGTGGCCATTCGCCGACCGATGCCGTTATCGATGCCACCGTGCGCCGCTTCCGTCCGATCGTATTGACGGCGCTTGCCGCGATGCTCGCGATGATTCCGCTTTCGCGCAGCGTGTTCTTTGGTCCGATGGCAACGGCGATCATGGGTGGCTTGCTGGTGGCAACGGCATTGACCTTGTTGTTCCTGCCGGCACTTTACGCCGCTTGGTTCAAGGTGCCTTCACCGGATATGAAGCAATACGGTTTGTAGGTTTTTGAATGGTTTTCGCGGCCGAGTCTGTCTGCCTGGCTCCCTCCCCCTTGTCACGGACAGACTCGGAACGCGTTTTTTTGTAGGAGCGCCTTCAGGCGCGATAAACCCCGCCAGATATGTCGCGCCTAAAGGACGCTCCTACGAAAGAGAGAATGGAATTTCATATGCAGCAAATCCAAATCACCGTGCAGGAAAACGACCAGATCGCTGCAACTTTCTTCCCTGCCAATGCCGGGAAAAAATTGAGCCGCAGCGTGATCGTCGGTCCTGCCGCTGCCGTATCGCAAACCTATTACACCGGCTTTTGCCAATATCTCGCTGAAGCGGGTTACGACGTGATGAGTTTCGATTTTCGTGGCGTCGGCAAATCGAAAACCAAGCATATCCGCGAGTATCGCGATATCGGTTTTCTTGCTTATGCGGAACATGATTATCCTGCGGCCGTAAATGCGATGCTGGAAAAATTTCCTGATCAGAAGTTATTCATCGTCGGTCATAGTGTCGGTGGCTGGATGCCGGCCTTGACGAAAATCAGCAGCAAGATTGATGGATTGATTACCGTTGCCGCCTTGTCAGGTTACTGGCGCTTGATGGCAAGGCCGGCGCGTTATCTGCATTTCATGGCCTGGTATTTGATTGCGCCGCTGACCATTAAACTCTATGGCTATTGGCCGGGCTGGGCCGGCATGAAAGCCGACACATCGGCCGCACTCGGATTGGATTTCGCGCATTGGGCAAAAAAACCGGGCTTCATTTTCGACGAGCCGCGCATCAATGCGACCGAACACGCCAATCGGTTTCTTGGCCATCTGCATTTATTCCAGATCGCCGATGACAGCTGGGGCACGCCGGCAGCGGTAAAGGCCGTTCATGATCGCTATCCGAATGCCAAAACCCGCGCAATTGAAGTCGTCGAGCCAAAAGAACACGGTATTCCGTTTATTGGCCACTTCAATTTCTTCCGCAGAGCCCATCGCGATACCTTGTGGGCGCTGGCCCTGAAGCGCCTGAACGAGTTCGGTTAAATCTCAGATATCACTGGCACCCATCGCCCCTTCATGCTGAAATAGCGCCTGAAGCGGGGGTGCCGTCGTACTGGCTGAGAAATACCCTTTGAACCTGATCCGGTTAATGCCGGTGTAGGGAAGCTCGCAAGTCAGATCCGTCCGCGGGTTTTTCTGGCATCGCCGTTTCGATGATCACTCAAAGGACGATGCCATGAATGCTTTACCCAGCGAACTCTTGCGCCAGGCGCAGGAACTTTCCGAATCCGTGACCAAGCCATTCACCGGCTCGAGGAAAATCTATGTGCAGGGTTCGCGTGACGATATCCGCGTACCGATGCGCGAAATCGAATTGACCGATACCCGCAAGATCGTCGGCGTCGAAAAAAATGCGCCGTTCTGCGTTTACGACAATTCGGGTCCGTACACCGATCCGAATGTGTCAATTGATCTGGCGCAGGGCTTGAGCCCGTTGCGGGCGAAATGGATAGAAGAAAGAAACGATACCGAATTGCTGTCTGGCTTGAGTTCTGAATTTGGTCGCGCGCGTGAACACGACGCCAAATTGAATTCGGTGCGTTTCGGAAATCGTCCGATGCCGCGCAAGGCAAAAGCCGGCATGAATGTATCGCAAATGCATTACGCACGTCGCGGCATCATCACGCCGGAAATGGAATTCATCGCGATCCGCGAAAACCAGAATATTCAGGCGATCCACGAAGCACATTTGTTGAAACAGCACGCGGGCGAACATTTCGGCGCGAACTTGCCGAAACTGATTACGCCGGAATTCGTGCGTTCGGAAGTCGCCAGTGGTCGCGCGATCATTCCGGCCAATATCAATCACCCGGAAATCGAGCCGATGATTATCGGTCGTAATTTCCTGGTCAAGATCAACGCGAACATCGGTAACTCCGCCGTGAGTTCCGGTATTGCCGAAGAAGTCGAAAAACTCGTCTGGTCGATGCGTTGGGGCGGCGATACCGTGATGGATCTTTCCACCGGCAAGCACATCCATGAAACCCGCGAATGGATCATCCGCAATTCGCCGGTACCGATCGGTACCGTGCCGATTTACCAGGCGCTGGAAAAAGTCGATGGTCGCGCCGAAGAACTGACCTGGGAATTGTTCCG
>Ga0209480_10001349_pt1 | contig 18079 bp, 13 predicted proteins | sample JI61114C2DNA_FD_187501 | JGI IMG/M metagenome (GOLD analysis project Ga0209480, IMG submission 187501) | Wastewater effluent complex algal communities from Wisconsin, to seasonally profile nutrient transformation and Carbon sequestration -... | ecosystem: Engineered > WWTP > Effluent > Algae... | reverse complement strand
AGGGGATGATGGAGAGGAATCAGGCATTGCTGCTTGCGACCCTAACAGAAAGCCGGCGGCAATCCACGCTTCGCGGGCTTGGCGCAGGTGGCGTTCACGAACCGATCAAGGCAATTCACGAATTCGCGTTTGCAGCACAGGCTGCCTTGACCCAGCGCCGGACGGAATAGGGTTCGTCAAAGCTTTCTTGATTGGCGGGCCAGCCCATCAGGAGAACCGCTTTGCCCAAGTCCCGTTTCCGCCCGCTTGCCATTGCCGCAGCTTTGCTTGCATCAACCGTATTGCCGATTTCGGGCGTCGTCGCCTGGAACCTGGCTGGTGGCACCGGGCCAGACCCCAGGGCAAGGGCTGCGGCCAAGCCGATGCGTTCCGCGCAGCGCGTTCAGTCGATCGCCTTCGCCCCTTGCGGCGACGAAGTGAAAGCTGCGGAGGTTCGCCAGCACGGCCTGTGCGGAACGATCACTGTTCTCGAAGACCGCGCCAAGCCCAAGGGGCGAAAGCTTCAGTTGCCGATCATCAAGGTTCCTGCGCTGACTGCGGCGCGCGGCGCCCCGATCCTTGTGCTCAACGGCGGTCCGGGTGCGTCCAACCTGCCCGGTGGACTGTGGTTCAAAGCGATCCACGCACAGCACGATGTCTATTTTATCGGGTATCGCGGTGCCGATGGCAGCACCGTTCTAAAATGCCCCGAAGTGAGCGCTGCCATGGTGGCTCAGCCGCTGGGCTCTGCCGCGTCCACGCAGGCGCTGAGCACGGCGACGCAGAATTGTGCCCAGCGGCTTTCTGCCAGCGGTATCGATCTGCGAAAGTACACAATCTTCGACGTGGTCGATGATCTTGAAGCGGTGTCGAACCGGCTTGGCCTGACCAAGGTGAATCTGGTCAGCGAAAGCTATGGTACGCGGGTGGCGCAATTTTATGCGCGGCGGCATCCAAAGCGGATCGAACGTTCGGTCATGCTCGGGGCCAACCCACCAGGCCACTTCGTGTTCAGCGCAGAGGTCAACGACAAGGTCATCACCCGGCTTGCGGCGATTTGCGCCCAAGACGCGGTTTGCTCGGCCTATACGAAGGACCTCAAGCGGACCATCCACCTCGCCCTGACCGCCGGCAGGCGCACCGGCAACCCACGCATCAATGATGAAGCCACGCGGCTGGCGCTTTTCACCATGCTTTTCAACCGTGAGGACACCTTGGTATTCCTGCGCGGCGCGATCATGGCTGAAATGGGTGATACCTCGCTGCTCGAACAGGCCAGTGGCCTGCTGCAGGCCGGTGCCGAGGGGCTGATCGTCGGCGATCTGCTCTCAAAGGGTGCCATCGACGTCTATCGCTATGACCAATTGCGCCCGACCTTCGCACTGACCGCAACCTCGATGGGCTCGCCGTGGGATACGTTCTATTCGTCGCTTGCTGCTGGCTGGCCGATCTCGGCCTCTCCGCCGAAATATCTGCGGGCAGCGACCGATCGCACTCCAACGCTGATCATCAACGGCGATCTGGATGTTGCGACGCCATTGGTGTTCATCGAACGCGAACTGATGCCATTCCTGCCCAACGGCAAGCTGGTCGTGCTGAAAGATTATGGCCACGGCGATTTCGGGCGTCAGGAAGAAGCCTTTGGCCAGATGATCGCCGGATTCTTCCGGAACGGCATTGTCGACCAAAGCCGGATTGCGGCAGATCCCTATGTCTTTCCTAAGCCATAGGCGACCCAGTTGGGCCTAGACGGCAGTCCCAGGAATGAGCGGCGGAGAGCGCCTGACTTAGCACACTCCGCCAATCAGTCAGTTTGCCGTCGCTCCTGCTGAAAATTCAAAAGGTCCGCTCACGCCTCCACGGCACAACCGTTCACACTGTCTTGAATTGCAGGATACAAGCCGCCGACGCCGTGGCGCCGGTTTTCTGAATGTCTTCAAAGCCTGTGCAAACCCAATGCGGCCCTTATCATTGGCCGCTTTTCCCACGATGCGACGCGGTTTTGCCGCGTTCCGCAGTCCGTCGCAGGGCCGGTTGGCACAAAGCCAAAGCGGCTTACTTAACCCCAGCGCCCGGTGCGTGTTTGCCCATCAATTTATAGGCTTTTTCATACCATTCACTGCCGGGATAATTGGCGCCCAGCACCGAAGCGTACTTCAGCGCTTCTTCGGGCATACCAAGTTGCAGGCTCGATTCGACCATCCGGTACAAGGCTTCGGGCGCGTGACTGGTGGTCTGGTAGGTTTCGATCACATTGCGGAAACGGTGGCTGGCGGCCAGCCAGCGGCCCGAGCGCTGATAATAGCGTCCGATCTGCATTTCCTTGCCGGCCAGATGATCGTTGACCAGATCGATCTTGATCCGGGCATCGGCCGCATAGCGCGTGTTGGGATAGCGGCGAACAACCTCGTTCAATGTGGTCAGCGCCTGCTTGGTGATCTTCTGATCACGGTCGGTATCGCTGATCTGTTCGTAATAGCACAGCGCGATCAGATAATAGGCATAGGCCGCATCGCGGTTGCCCGGATGGATCGACAGGAACCGCTGCGAAGCCTGGACCGACTTGTTGTAATCCTTGGCAACATAATAGGAAAACGCGCTCATCAACTGAGCACGGCGGGCCCAGGGTGAATAAGGATGCTGGCGCTCAACCTCGTCAAACAGGGCGGCAGCGATCAGGGTGTCACCCCGGTCCAGCCGAGCCTTGGCGGCGGCGTAGAGTGTTTCCACATCGCGCGCGACATAGGCGGTATCCCTGGCCTTGGCACCCCGCCCACCGCAACCAGCGGTGAACAGCATAGCCGTAGAGGCAGCGGCAAGGATGGCGAGCTTGAGCGGGGATCGGGCAATCATGGTGGACCCTATAGCCAGCCCGATCCTGAACGCCAAGTGAAAGGCGCGCGCTTTTGCCCGTTCGTTCCGATCCTGTCAGATATTGATGCTGGTCGGGATCTGGCTGGGCAGCAAATAGGGATAGGCGACCCGCCGCTCGGCATTGCGGGCTGCGATCCGTTGCTCAACCTGGGTCAGAGCCGCCTGAAACCGCACCAGCGGGCCTTCGCTGCCGGTTACTGCCGGATCGGTGAACCATGCCGGATAGGGGAAGTCGCGCGACAGATAGGTGCCGAGCGGGCGATAATGGAGCGAGCCGAGCAGATAGAGCACCTCGAGCTGTTTCAGCGCCAGCTTGGCTGGCGGCATATAGCTCAGCCATTCCTGCCGGTCATGCCCGTGACGTTCAAGCGGTTCGGCTTGCCACCCGGCCCCGGTTACGGCGGGGGCGAATTCCATAATCGTGGCTTGCGGGAAATTGACCGCCGCGTGTTGCGCGCTGGCGGTGAACAGGATCATCGTGCAGCAATCGACCAGTGCCGCGCGGGTGGTGATCGGGCCAAAGCCCTTGACCTGCCCTTCTCCGGCAATCGTCGCCGCCCAAGCCGCCAGTTCGGTGTCGCCGGTTACCGCCGCATCATCGGCATAGTAGAGCGCGACATATTCCTTCACCCAGCCATGGATCGCCTGCCAGACCAGCAAGGCATCGTCGCGATAGGGATAGTCGGGCAAGTGCTCGGCGCTATCCACGCCGCGCGCTTTCAGATCATTGGGCAGCATCCGCTGCGTGAAATCGAACCCGAACCGCGCATCGGCGGCCATCTGCTGGCTGCTGGCGATGGTTCCGGCAAAGATCCGGTCGATCGGCCCACCTTCGGTGATCAGGCTGGTCGCGGCCTCATAGTTGATGAACATCGTGCCTTCGAAATGCGGCACCAGCAGCGCCCACAGCGGGTGCAGTTCGGCCAGATGGCGGCGGGTCGATACCGCCACCGCCTCGATCACCAGATGGGTGTGGGCCAGATGGGCGAACAATTCGTGCCAGTTGCCGTCGGCGACCTGGACGGTCAGCTTGGCAATGTCCCAGCCCCACTGCTCGTCCGGCCGGACCGAGGGGGTGAAGATCGGGTTCGTGTCCGGATCCTGCCCGCACTGGATCGCCACTGGTATCAAGCTGGCCCCATGCGGCGGAACTGCGAACAGCGCGATCGGGCAATAGGCATATTTGGCCTGCCCGTCGTAAGAGCCGGGTACCAGCACCGATAGCGCTTCGTAATCGAGCAGATAGAGCCGCTTTTCAGCGAGCGCGGCGGTCAGGCTGTCGCCCGCGACAACGCTGGCGTAGCGCGCGGCATCGAGCGGGAACTTGGCCGGCAGGGCATCAACCCGGCTCAGCAGAACCGGATTGGGTCCGGCCACGCGCAACCGGGCGAATTCGGTGTCGTCCTGAAAGCACCAGGCAATTGCCGGTGTTGGAATGTCCTGAAACAGCGTGCGGTAGGTCTCCAGACTGCGGGGAAAGGCGCTGCCGAAGTCGGCCTCGTTGGCCGTGCCGAGTTCGAGCGCGGCGCACAATTTGCGCGAATGGTCTTCGAACCGCGCGGCGAGGCCTTCCTCGCCGAGCGCGAGCAGCGCCAGTTCGGCGTCTTCCTCCAGCCGCGACCAGATCGTGCCGCCGCTGGTGTTGTGGGTGATCTTGGCCTTGACCGAAGCAACCTCGGCCGCAATCGCCGAGGCCAGCGCCTGATTGACGGCAATTTCCGCCTTTTCGATCGTCGGATCGCGCTCCAGCGCCGCCAGTTGCACCGCGATGTGGTTCTTGAGCAGTGTAACGAGGATCTCGGCCAGCATCACCCACCAGGTCAGCGTCGGGGTTTCGGCCCCGGGCAGGCCCTTTACCACCGGCACCTGCGGCAGCGAACCGACTGTGCCCCACTGATAGCCGAGCCGGGTCAGATCGAGCTGGATCGCCCGTTCGGCGCGCGTGATCGCGCCATCGTTTTGCGGAAGCGAGGGACTGGCAGGAGCTTGGTGCGGCATCGGTGCGGCCTTTCGATCAAACGAACTGCGGCCGCTTCCTAATGCTTGCCGGTTAAGAAATGGGCACCGCGTTTTAGTTGCAGGACTGCGGGCGGTTTAACCAATGCTTTAGTCCTGACCAGTAATCATACCGCCATGAGCAGGCTGGGGGCAGCAATTCGGGGGTTCATAAACCCGCATATTCCGGACGACATCCGGGACGAATTCCTGTTGCTTTCCGCCAGCCAGCTGCAGGCCCAATCGCGGCTGCTGTTCCTCGCCTTTCTGCTGACCACGCCGACGGCTGCGCTGGCTGCTGCGCCTGATGCCAGCCTGTGGATCCGCTATGTGGTGCCGGCGGCGATGGCGTTCTTTTGCTTGGCCGGTTACCTCAACCTGCGCCGCGATCTGCGGCTGTCGGTCAGCCCGCGCCGGGCCCGCAAGTTCCTGCGTGAGGCGACCGTATCGTCGAGCCTGATCGCGGTCATGTGTTCGGCCTGGTGCGTTACATCGTGGCTGGGCGCGCCGCCGGCTGAGCGGATTTATTACCCGATCATCATCGCGCTGGGCGCGTTCTCAACCGCCTATTGCGTGTCGAGCGCGCGGGTGGGCGCAATCCTGAACCTGGCGATAAACCTCATTCCGATGGGCGTGCTGCTGTTCACCTCGGGCAACCGGATGGACTTTGCCGTGGGGGTCAGCCTGAGCATTGCGGCGCTGTTCCAGCTGCACATGATCCACAAGCAGCAGACCAACATCATCCATCTGCTCAGCCTGCAGCGCCGGGCCCGCGATCTGGCGCTGTCCGATCCGCTGACCGGCCTGCTCAACCGCCGCGCGCTGCTCGATACCGCGCTGGCGCTGGGCGCGCAGGGTCCAGTCCGGCTGCTGCTGATCGATATCGACAACTTCAAGGCGATCAACGACGGCCACGGCCACGACAAGGGCGACGAAGTGCTGTGCGAAGTCGCCGAACGGCTCGCGATCCGGGCCGATCTGATGGGCAGCGTCGCGCGGATCGGGGGCGAGGAATTCGCGATCCTGGGCGCGGCCCACGATCTGCCCGAAGCGCTCGCGCTCGGCCTGCTGAGCGACGTGCGCACATCGCCGATGCCGCACGGCGGACAGGTGACGATCTCAATCGGGATCGCGGTTGGCCATGCTGCCGACGAGCTCGCCTGGCGCGAACTTTACCGGCAGGCCGATCTGGCGCTCTATGAAGCCAAGCAGACCGGCCGCAACCGCGCCGTCCACCACACCCCTGCCGTCGAGGCAGCAGCGGCTAGCGCAGCCGCCTGATCTCTAGATTGTATCGCCATTCAGTTCAGAGCGAGCCGAAAATGGTGATTGCGGGTGACCCGGAGCGCAGCGACCATTTGGGTCGTGAGCACCGGAAGCACGCGGAAGCGCCATTTGCAGGCCGCTATGGGCTGAATGGGGGTGCAATCTAGCCTTTGCGCTTCTTGCGCGCAGCGTACTTCGCATCGCGCGCCGCCTTCAGCTCTTCCTCGGTCGGCTTGGGCTTTTCCGGGACCATCGAGGCGGCCTTCTTGTCGGCCTTGGCCTGCGCAATCGCGGCCTTCTTCGCAGCGCTCTTCTCGGCCTGAGCCTGTTCCTTCGCGGCGGCGGCGGCGATCCGCTCGGCCAGCACGGCCTCATCAATCTTGGGCTTGGCGGCGAGCTTGGCCAGCGCCTTGTCGCGCGCAGCCTTGGCCAGCGCGGTACGTTCTTGCAGGGTCGGGTCTTTGTAGGAAGCCATAAGGGAGATCGGTCTTTTCTGGTTGTTCACGTTCGATTTGAGCGCGCCTTACACGAAACTACCGCAAATGCGAACTTTGCCCGCGCGTGCCCCCGCAAGGCCAAACCATTTTCCTACACGCCGCGCATTTGTCATGGTCCCGAGCCCCTCCCCCCCAAGACTACCCATAGAGGTTCCTCCCCCCGCCATGCCAGATCCCGCCCCCACGCCGCCCGTCCACACCCTGCCCCCCTTCGCCCCCGTCCCCCGCGCCAAGGACCGCACCAACGGCTGGAAACCCGAAGTGCAACGCCAGTTCATCGAGGCCCTCGCCGAAACCGGCAGCGTCAAAAGCGCAGCTCGCCGCGTGAACCGGGCCGAAGTCGGCGCCTATCTGCTCCGCCGCCACCCAGAGGCAGAGGAATTCCGCAAGGCCTGGGACATCGCGCTCGATATCGGCATGCGCCGGATCGAGGACGTCGCGATGGACCGCGCGCTCCACGGCCACGAACAGCCGGTCTATTCCTATGGCAAGCTGATCGGCACCCGCACGGTCTATAATGACCGGCTGCTGATGTTCATGCTCCGCAACCGCGCGTCAGAACGCTTCCCCGGCGGCCTGCGCCAGGCAGCTGGAGCCAAAGCCGGCAATGCGATCGACCAGATGGAGCTGGCCCGCCTGAAACAGCAATGGCACAAGGAATGGGCCAAAACTGCCGAGCGCGACCGCGCGATCAAGGCCAACGAACAAAGCCGCGAACGCGAAGACGCCCTGCTCGATCGGCTCGCCACCATGCACCGCCGCTGGTACCTGCAGCTGGGCCCAAAGACCCGCGCCGCCTTCCGCGCCTTCCGCGAACTGGAAGCCAGTGAGCCGGACGAGACCGACGACTGGCGCATGGCCGAAATCGACGCCGAAGACGCCCGCACCGCGCTGGCCGAGGCCAAGACCAAATGGGACGCCGAAGACGCCCGCGAAGCGCTGACCCAGGCCGAAGCCCACCAAGCCGCCCACAAAGCCGACATGGCCGCCGCCGAGGCGGAGTACGCCGAATGGTTCAGCGAAGAACGCCGCGCCAAGGTGTGGTGGGCAATCGACGTGGTGTTCGGCGCGGTGAGCAAGCCGGGTGAGGACAGCGGGGAGGAAAAGGCATGAGCACCCGCGAACTCCCCGATTTCCTCAAACGCGGCGATGCCGACTTATGCGCGCCGCGCGCCCGCTATCCGGGGATGCAGATTGGCAAAGGCACGATGCGCGCGGAGCGGGTGCCGGAGCCGAGCGGCGGTGATGCCATGCGATGAGCGTTCATCTTGGCAGAACTCATTTCAGTGCACTATTTATAGCGCCAATCATGGCCGTCCAAGCCTCCCGCTCGGATTGCGCCAACGAAGAGGCTTCGTTGTCGCGCGCCCAGCGAAGGAATGCTTTGGCCAACTTGTATTTGCTAAACCCTTTGTCAGCAGCAGTCATGATATCAATTATGGGCCTATTCGGCTGGCTGGCCACTTTCTCCAATACGTCGATTCCGAACTCATCACGCGCAATGATGGGAAGCGTTTCACGGAGCATGTCTTCAATTTCAGCTTTGTTAACTGCGGTAACAAAATCGTGTGTGCGAAGGATGGCTTTAGAGCCAAGTGTATGCACAAGCGTATCTTGACGAGCAGCTTGATCTCCAGCTGCGTCAGAATCCAACAAGGCCGCCACCTTGAGTTTTTGAGCATGCAGAATCGTCGCGAAATACACCACCTTGCCCGCCGAGCTGGCAGGTACAAGAGCGATCTTATCGTTCAGTTTAGGACCGTTTGCACTGGCCAACAGCCCAGCCATTGCTTCAAGATACCAATAGTCGGTCAGGCCTTCCAAAACGAGGTTGCGTTCTTGGGCAAACAAGCTCTGAGCCAAATCGTAGCCCAGTGCCTCTTGAAGTGGAAGCAGAGCCGCCTTGTCAGTGGATGTTATAGAGGTGTGAACTTGCGTCCCAATCCGACGGTCATTCAATTCTACGACCCGAACTAAATCGAGCTCGTCTGGACCAACCAGAAAGGGCGAGTGGGTCGTGTAAATCGTTTGGTTGTGCTTCGATAGACGTGACACGGTATGGCGAAACTCACGTTGCTTCAGAGCGTGAAGGCTAACGCCTGGCTCGTCCAACAACAGGATTGCATTTTGGTTTTGATCGGAAACTTCTGCAAAGAAAACAACGAAAAATGAAACAAGCCATTGAAATCCCTCTGAGCGTTGATGAAGCTCCACCTCAACGCCAAGCTCGTCCTCGACTACCACCTTCAGATACTGACCATCAGCTTGAACCCTTAAGCGATCAGCCTCGGGACGAGCATCACTTGGCTTCCAAACGCTGCGAATTTCATCAGTTAGTCGAACGCTAGCTGCATTGAGTTGATAGGTGCGCTTGTCCAGTCGCTCGCGGTAAGTCTCTAGCTCAGCGGTTTGATGCTGGTCGGGGTCAGCAGCCGCACCAAGTGCGGATAGCTCTCTCGCCGAAAAGCCAAGTAACTTTAAAAGGCAGGAATTTCCATAATCATAATGTTCATCATCTAGATTTTTGGCTTCAAGGCGATCAGCGAGATGCCGTAAGTGAATAACAGGACGAACCCTGAAATAGTTACTGTAGAGAACGAAAACAGGCTTACGGGCATCTAGTGCCGCCAGGGCAATTCCACGGTCCACATCAAAAATGAGCGCATCCTGAATTTTTGCCAAACGCGCTATTTCGGTTTCGTTTTTCTCGTCGACTGAAGGCACCGAGTCGTCAAGCCATGCCCTCAACTTCTCAGTGGTAAGAGTAGTGAGCGGGCGAGAGTCCCACCAGTTCACGACGATTGCAGAAAGGGATTGAGCGCTCAAACGAGAAGGTGATTCACCTTCCGGGACAGCTGTTTGGCCGTCGATGTGCGCAGCAAGTCTCAAAAGATCGTTTTTTATCTCGCTGTAAATAGGAACAGTAGGCCCGCCCACTAGTTCGTGGGTGGCATTGTTTGCAAGATAGCGGGTATATCTGTATTCGGAACCGCGGAAACGTGCCGGTATCGCTGCATTGTCCGCGTCGTCCAGTTCGAATGTTGCCGTCACTACCGGAACATCCTCAGGCTTCACCTTCTCCGTAGAAATATCGTTGTAGAGAGAGCGGGGATAATCGCGCAGAGAATCGAACCCCTTCGTACCTTTGGGGGCATTTATCTGTTGAAGCGCTTGCAAAATGGCAGTTTTGCCAGCCTCATTCGGACCGACCATGATGGTCTTAGCCTGCTCTATCTCAAATTCGCCCGAATCGCGAACGCTTCGATAGTTTTGAACCCTAGCGGTTTTAAGTCGCATGCAGACTTCGCCCCTATATGCCTTACAGTTTTCCTATAGGTGGGCATGATTTCTGTTTTGGCAAGTCACGATTGAATTTCAGTGGTAAGCTCGACAATACCAAGGTCGCCGTGACGACCAAAAGGCACTGCAGTTACGCGCGCAACAAGCGAAAATTCCTTCAGCGCCCTCGCCTCACCCCTTCTGCAATTCCGCAGCCGAAACCCTTACCGGCTTGCCATCCCGCACCAGCACGATCTCCGTATTGGTTTGAATAGCAGTCTGCCGCGCCAAAGCTGCCGCGCGCTTCATCCCGGCGAGCGAGGCGCGAATATCGGGGTTTCTGGCGCGCGAGAGATCGGTTTTGCTCATTGGGTCTGTCCCCATTCGAGGGCCACGGGTTCTGGATCGGTGTTATCATACAGCACCCAATCGTCCACCGCATCCTTGTAATGCTGCTGGAAGTTTTTGAGCCCGGCGGCGAAGCGGCGGCGGATTACGTCTGCTGGCACATGATGCCCGCCTTGCCGGACGCGCGAAGCTACGCGTTCGATGGCCGTTTCGGCATTGGGCAGGCTTAGAAACATGAGGCTGATCCGGTAACCCTGCGCGCGCCATTCGGCGATGTGGCGCAGATAGGTCAGGCCAGATAGGGTGGTTTCAAAGGCAAAGCTCTCCCCGCGCGCCGCGCAGAGGTCGATTTCCTCCAGCATAAGCCGCCCGGCGCGGAGTGCGGCGGTTTCCGGGGCGAAGGCGGCCAGGCCCGCGGCGATGGCATCGGCGTTGATGAAGCGGGGCACCCCGGCTTCCATCGGCAGGAAGGATCGGGCGAAGGTCGTTTTGCCGGCGCCGTTGGGCCCGGCGATGATGATGATCTTTTTGGGTGTGGGGACGATCATGGTGCTTCTTTGCGCACTTTGTGGCTTTGTGCGCAAGTCCCCTCCGTCAGCCCTGCGGGCTGCCCGCTGGCGCCTACGCGCCCTCTGCGAGTCCCCCGAGCAAGCGCAGGGAGGATTGAGTTTGGCTTCTTTGCGCCTTCGTGTGTTGACCTAGGGTCGCCTTCGGCACGTGTGAACCAAATTTGTTCTTGGCGTGGCGCGGGCTGGCTAGGTTCGGAAGTGCGGCGCGTGCCCCTCCACCACCTTCCTTCGACAAGCTCAGGATGAGCGGAGCTGGTCCCCCTCCCCCAAGGGGGAGGATTTATTCCTCGCCCATGCGGAGTGCTGCAATGAAGGCTTCCTGAGGGATCGAGACGTTGCCGTATTCGCGCATTCTCGCTTTCCCCTTTTTTTGTTTATCCAGCAGCTTCTTCTTGCGGCTGATGTCGCCGCCATAGCACTTTGCGGTCACGTCCTTGCGCATGGCGGCGATGGTTTCGCGGGCGATGACTTTGCCGCCGATTGCGGCTTGCACCGGGATCTTGAACAGGTGGCGGGGGATCAGGTCTTTCAGGCGTTCGCACATGCCGCGGCCGCGATCTTCGGCGACGCCGCGGTGGACGATCATCGATAGCGCGTCGACCGGCTCGTTGTTGACCAGGATGGACATCTTGACCAGATCGCCTTCGCGCAGGCCGATTTGTTCATAGTCAAAGCTGGCATAGCCGCGGCTGATGCTTTTCAGGCGGTCATAAAAATCGAACACCACTTCGTTGAGCGGCAGTTCGTAGCTGACCTGCGCGCGGCCGCCTACGTATGTCAGGCCGGTCTGGATCCCGCGGCGGTCCTGGCAGAGCTTCAGGATGGAGCCCAGGTATTCGTCCGGCGTGTAGATCACCGCCTTGATCCACGGCTCATCGATCTGCTCGATCCGGCTGGGATCGGGGTAATCGCTGGGGTTGTGGAGCATGATTTCGCGCGCATCATCGGTTTTGCTTTTGCGCAGCTGGATCCGGTAGACCACCGAGGGGGCGGTGGTGATCAGATCGAGATCGTATTCGCGGGTCAGCCGCTCCTGAATGATTTCCAGGTGCAGCAGGCCGAGGAAGCCGCAGCGGAAGCCAAAGCCGAGCGCGGCGCTGCTTTCCATTTCGAAGCTGAAGCTGGCATCGTTGAGGCGCAGGCGGCTGATGCTTTCGCGCAGTTTTTCAAAGTCCGCCGCGTCGACCGGGAACAGGCCGCAGAACACCACCGGCTGGACTTCCTTGAAGCCGGGCAGCGCCTTGGTCGCGCCGTTCTTCACCGTGGTGATGGTGTCACCGACCTTGGCCTGGGCGACTTCCTTGATCTGCGCGGTGATGAAGCCGATTTCGCCGGGGCTGAGTTCGCTCAATTGTTCGAGCTTGGGGGTGAAGCAGCCGACCCGGTCAATCAGGTGTTCGGTGCCGCCGGCCATGAACTTTACAGCCATGCCCTTTTTGATCACGCCGTCGATCACGCGGACCAGGATGACCACGCCGAGGTAGGGATCGTACCAGCTGTCGACCAGCATCGCGGTGAGCGGGGCCGCGGCATCGCCCTTTGGCGGGGGGATGCGGGTGACGACGGCTTCGAGCACTTCCTTGATGCCGATGCCCGATTTGGCGCTGGTCAGGACGGCCTGGCTGGCATCGAGCCCGATCACTTCCTCAATCTCGGCCTTGACCTTTTCGGGTTCGGCGGCGGGCAGATCGATCTTGTTGATGACGGGGACGATTTCGTGGTCGTGCTCGATCGACTGGTAGACGTTGGCGAGGGTCTGCGCTTCGACGCCTTGCGCCGCATCGACGACGAGGAGCGCGCCTTCGCAGGCGGCGAGGGAGCGTGAGACTTCGTAGGCGAAGTCGACGTGGCCGGGGGTGTCCATCAGGTTGAGCTCGTAGGTCAGCCCATCGTCAGCGGTGTATTTGAGGCGCACGGTCTGGGCCTTGATGGTGATCCCGCGTTCTTTCTCAATGTCCATGTTATCAAGGACTTGTGCGCTCATTTCGCGCTCGGTCAGCCCGCCGGTGAACTGGATCAGCCGATCCGCCAGCGTGGACTTGCCATGGTCAATATGGGCGATGATGGAGAAGTTGCGGATCAGAGCAAGGTCAGTCATCCCGCGCCGTTAGCAGCATGGCTTGCCGCTGTCACCTTGCGGCTTGCGGCGCTTGGATCTATCCCGTCGGCATGCCGAAAATGCGCCGCAAGGCCGATCTACCCAGCAAGACCTGCGCAGCCTGCGGCTTGCCTTTCGCATGGCGCAAGAAGTGGGCGCGCGACTGGGACAATGTGAAGTTCTGCTCGGATCGCTGCCGTTCAGCCAAGGGTGGTCAGAAAGCGGTCAGCATCGCGCCTTAGTTGATCCTGCTTTTCCGGTGTAAAGCGTTCAAACGTACGGACCATCTGCGCCATGCGTGGATTGCGCACCAGTCGGTCACGATGCCGGTCGATGAAATGCCAATAGAGCGAGTTGAACGGGCAGGCGCCTGGTCCGGCCTTGGCCTTCACATCATAGGCGCAGCCTCCGCAATAGTCGCTCATCCGGTTGATGTAGGCACCGCTGGCGGCATAGGGCTTACTTGCGAGCAAGCCGCCATCGGCAAACTGGCTCATCCCGATGGTATTAGGCAGCTCGACCCATTCATAGGCATCGGCATAGACCGCCAGATACCATTCGTGCAGTTCGTGCGGATCAATCCCGGCCAGCAGGGCAAAATTGCCGGTCACCATCAACCGCTGGATGTGATGGGCATAGGCCTCGTCGCGGGTCTGCTCGACACAAGCGCGGACGCAGGCCATCTTAGTATCGGCGGTCCAGTAGAACGCTGGCAATGGGCGGTGTGCGGCCAGTTCGTTGACCTGCTTATATCCGGGCATCCGCCACCAATAGATCCCGCGGACAAATTCGCGCCAGCCGATGATTTGCCGAATAAAGCCCTCGGCACTATTGAGCGGCACTCGCCCTGCGCGCCATTCCTCCTCGACTGTGCGGCACATCACCAGCGGATCGAGCAGCCCGGAATTAAGATAGGGCGAGACAACGGCATGATAGAGGAACGGCTGGCCCGCCAGCATCGCATCCTGAAATGCTCCGAATTGCGGCAGGCTGTGTTTTACAAAATGGGCAAAGGCAGCCTCGGCATCGGCGCGGGTGACGGCCATGGAAAAGGGTTCCAGCGTCCCAAAATTGTCTGGAAAGCGCGCCGCGACCAGATCAAGTACTTGCCGCGTCACGGGGTCCGGAGCGAAGCGTGGCGGTCGCGGCATCAGCAGATCCGCCGCAGCCGGTTGGCGGTTTTCGGCGTCAAAATTCCAGCGCCCGCCAACAGGCTGGTCACCGTCCATCAACAGCCCGGCCTTACGCCGCATCAACCGATAGAAATGCTCCATCCGCAAGCCCTTGCGGCCATCGGCCCAGGCGGCGAACCCGGCACGGTCGGCTAGGAACCGGTCGTCAGGTAGCAGTTGCGTTTCCGGCCAGCCGCGCATTTCATCCAACAGCCGCCATTCACCCGGCTCGGTCACCACTACGCGGGACATTTCAAGGCGACCCAGCGCCCGCCGAACTTCGCCGTCCAGAGTGCCTGAATTGTCCGGATCGTCTAGCCTGACGTAGTCAACCTGCCAACCATCCGCGTGAAGCTCCGCTGCAAAATGGCGCATTGCTGCAAAGAGATAGGCGATCTTCTTCTTATGATGCGCAACATAGCTTGCTTCGGCCATAACTTCGGCCAGCAGGATCACATCGGCTGCGCGATCACCCTGCTTCAACGAAGCAAGCGCGGGGCTAAGCTGGTCACCCAAGATCAGGATTATACGGCCGGTCATCATCCGGCTTTGGGCGTTGGCAATTACCCCGCCACCCTGTCCGCTGGGGTATTCTGGCTGAGGTCAGGCGACTTTGGCCTTGGGGCGGCCGATATCGGTTTGACCGAATTTGGGGAGAGTCATGGCCCCGCCGCCAGGCTGCATCATCTGCATCGGATACTGCCCTGGCGGCAGCGCTTGCAGCGGCATGCCGGCTTGCGCCATGACATAAGGCGAAACGCGGTGACGCGTGCAAAGTCCGCCCGCCCCGTCGTCGACCAGCTGCTGTTCGAATTCCAGCCCTTGCATCGAGCCAGCCGAGCGCCGCACATTGGCCACGGCCAATTGGCCTTCGCCGAAATCGACCACAAACGGCGTGCCGATCGGCACATCGACCAGTCCTTCGACCATGCAGCCGCTGCGCGAGAGGTTGCGCATGGTTACATCATAGCGGTGATCTTCGTGAATCAGCCCGACCTTGCGCAGCACGGTGCGGCGTTCGGGCCGATACTTGCTGGGACCATCGGGTTCGATCACCCACTCACCACTGGTCATGGCTTCGCAGACGTCTTCTGGCGGAACCGGGACTGCGTAAATGTAGCCCTGAATCTGACCGACCCCAAGCGCGCGCATCGCATCCAGTTCGTCGTGGGCTTCGATCCCCTCAGCGGTTGTGTCCATCCCCAGTGCCTTGGCCAGGCTAACAATTGAAGTTATGATCGCAGCGTTGCGGTTACCTTCCTGGGTCACGCCACGGATAAAGCTTTTGTCGATCTTGATCTTGTCGAACGGGGCGTGCTGCAGATAGCTGAGCGAGGAATAGCCGGTTCCGAAATCGTCCAGCGCCAGCCGAACTCCCAGCAACTTCAGCTGGTTGAACATGTCAGTAGTCGCGCCTTCATCGCCGAGGAAGATCGATTCCGTAAGTTCCAGCTCAAGCCGTTCTGGCGGCAGTCCGGAATGTGCTAGCGCTTGCGCGACGAGTGACGAAAATCCAGCGTTGGCAAATTGCACAGCCGAAACGTTGACTGCGATCCTTACACTGCCGGGCCACGACATCGCCTCAGTGCAGGCGCGCTTGAGCACCCAATCACCCAATGCTCCGATCAGGTGGGCCTCTTCCGCAATCGGGATGAAAACGCTGGGTGGAAGATCGCCCAGTTCAGGGTGTTCCCAACGCGCAAAGGATTCGACCGCGACGACCTTGTTGGTCTTGGTGTCCACGATCGGTTGATAGGCCACGTACATCTGGTCGTTGGCCAGTGCATCGCGCAGGTCTTCTTCAATTTGGCGGCGCCGCTCAGCTTCCGAATGGAGATCGCTGGAGTAGAACCGGAACTGGCCGCGCCCTCCGCCCTTTGACGCATACAGCGCCAAGTCAGCCGAGCGAACCAGTTCTTCCGCACCAATCCCATCATAGGGCGCGATCGCAATCCCGACCGAAGCGCCGATCACACAGCGGCTGCCTTCGATCTGATAGGGTTGGCTGATCATGGTGATGACCGATTTGGCAATTTCACCCAGCCGCCCGCGATCGTCGATATCGGGCAGCATGATCTGGAACTCATCACCGCCAAGGCGGCCGATCTCAAACGACTTGTCAGGCAATATCCGCTCAAGCCGCTGGGCGACCTGCTTAAGCAGTTCGTCACCAGCCGGATGGCCCAATGTGTCATTAACAATCTTGAACCGATCAAGATCCATCATCATCACCGCGCAGCAGCGCTTTGCGGATTGATAGGCAGTCAGCGTGGCGTTCAGCCGCTTGCCCATTCGGTGACGATTGGCGAGGCCGGTCAACGAGTCATACTGGGCCAGCCGCGACGCGTCCTTCTGGCTTTCACGCTGTGCAGTGATATCCGTGCCATTGCCCCGGTACCCCAGAAACGAGCCATCATTGCCAAATTGTGGCCGTCCCGAAATTGACCACCAGATTTCTTTGCCATCGAGAGCTGCCCGCACCGGCAGATCGGTAAACGTTTTGCGGGCACTGAGGATCAACGGCAGTGTCCGTTCGATCGGATCGTCATCGTCGCGGTCCAGAATGAACAGCGTTTGCACAGATTGGCCAAGCATGCTGGCAGTTTCACAGCCAAGTTGATCGGCAACGCATTGCGAGATGTAGGTAATTTGGCCCTGGTTATCGCTAGACCAAAACCAACCAAGCCCAGATGCCTCGTAGTCTCGGAGCAGCAGGATTGCTTGTTCGCGTTCCTGACCGGTCATTTCCTTAGCTGCCACATGTGATCGCACCGCACTCTTGCCGGGACCCAGCATAGCGCGAAAACGTCCGAATGGAGAGCTACCCGTATTCGTCATGACTTACCTGAAATGTCCCGGCTTTTTGTTGTTTAAATCCAGCTTCGGTCCATAAATGGATGTGGTTTATATTTGGCTAATGGCCTGACCCGGCTGTACTATTTGTTGCGCGGCCATCCCGGTATCACGTCGCAGCAAACCTCGTGTTCGGTCACCTGCTGGCGCAGCCCCCAACGCCACCCTACCATTATCGTCGAGCGCCAATGGCGCCGCAAATTCAACGCCGACGCGGTCTTGCTGGCACCAGCGCGCCGTTGCGGTGATCATCTGACCTTCAGAGAGCAGAATCGTGAAGATGGTGCCCGGAGGCACATTCCAAAGCCCTTCAATCATCGCACCTGTTGCCGAGACGTTGCGGATGGTTCCATGATAGTGCTGCCCGCCGTTCTCCAGCACGACCTTGCGCAGCATCGTATGGCGCACCGCGCCGGCTGCGCGGGGGCCCATGGCGATTGCAGTCAGACCAGTCTCCAATCGCCTTGATGCGTCTGCAAAAGTCAGCGGCTTTTCATAAATAAAGCCCTGAACATGACTACAGCCCAGCATCCGGACCAGATCCAGTTCATCGAGCGTCTCGACCCCTTCGGCGGTGGTCTCCATACCCAAAGCTTCGGCCAGACTGACAATCGAGGCGATAATTGCCCCGTTCTTGCTGCCAGCAATCGTCGCCCCACGGACAAAGCTCTGGTCAATCTTGATTTTGTCAAATGGCGCCTTTTTCAGATAGCCCAAAGCCGAATATCCGGTGCCGAAATCGTCAAGTGACAGGCGCACGCCAACCCGCTTAAGCGCAGTGAACATGGCGTCACTGCCCTCGTCATCAGTCAGGAATACACTCTCGGTAATTTCCAGTTCAAGTCGGCCCGGGTTTATCTGAGCCGCAGCCAGGGCATTCGTGATGATAGCAGGCAGTGCTGGGTTGGCAAATTGTAGCGGCGATACATTGACCGCAACGCGAACGCTTTCCGGCCAATGCGCCAGATCGCTGCACGCAGTCCGCAATGCCCATTCGCCAATGGGTGCAATCAAACCCGAGTCCTCGGCAATCGGTATGAATTTGTTTGGTGAGAGCATTCCGCGGGTCGGGTGATTCCAGCGCAGCAACGCTTCAAACCCTGTGATCCGCTCTGTCACAGTATGGATGACGGGCTGATAGTGCACCCA
>Ga0209480_10001348_pt1 | contig 18081 bp, 18 predicted proteins | sample JI61114C2DNA_FD_187501 | JGI IMG/M metagenome (GOLD analysis project Ga0209480, IMG submission 187501) | Wastewater effluent complex algal communities from Wisconsin, to seasonally profile nutrient transformation and Carbon sequestration -... | ecosystem: Engineered > WWTP > Effluent > Algae... | reverse complement strand
AAGAATTTGACTTTCTCCAGTTATTTGTTGGGTTGATTGATGATTCCAAATCTGGAAGAAGAGTCAAAAAGGATGGTAATAAAATCAGACCGAGCACAATTGAGTTTTATGAAGTAGTGTATAAGGATCTACAGGCATTTGTTGTTAACGAAGCTTATAACCTCCGCATTCGGAATGTTAACCGATTTACCACAAGGCAAATGAATGCTGAAACCAGATACTGGAAACGTTTCTATAAACGGTATTCAGATTACCTCTACAGCCAGGGCTGTTACGATAACTATGTTGGCTCACATTTTAAGGTAATTAGAACCTTTTTTAATTATCTCAAAATTGAAAAAGGACTGTTCGTAGGTGATTTCCATAAGCTGTTCTATGTCCGTACTGAGGATATTCCTATTGTTGTTTTATCTACAGAACAATTTCAATTCCTCATTCACGATGAAGTCTTTGAAGAAAGTCTCCCTGCAAAATTGAAACGATGTAAAGATATTATGGTATTTGGCGGTACAGTTGGTTTAAGGTATTCAGACCTCATGGCATTAACAAAAAAGAATATTGAAACGGTGTATGATACTAAGTATCTAAAAGTTCGTTCAAAGAAAACAGGAACAGATACAAGCATTAAGCTTCCGGAGTATGCTTGTGCAATTATACACAGATATCGTGGCCTTAAAACATTATTACCACAAGTGAGCCTTGCTCAAATGAATGACAACATGAAATTGTTGTGTGAAAAGGCAGGATGGACCCAAGAAGTGGGAAAGTTAAGGAGTAAACGCGGTGTAGTAAAGAAGGTGACTGATAAAGGTAAACCGTATCGTTTTTGTGACTTGGTATCAACACATATCATGCGGAGGACTTCCATTACAACACTACTTAGTTTAGGCATGCCTGAATCGATGGTACGCAAAATATCGGGTCATGCTGCCGGTAGTAAAGAATTTTATAAATATGTTCATTATGCACAACAGTTTTTAGATAAAGAAACGGATATGGTTTTTGATAAATTGGCAATGAAAAAAATCAGGCTATAGGTAAATGATTTATAGATAAATATCTAAGAAATCTTAATATTTTCTCTAAATATCTATACGCATTTTTACTTTGTATGCTAAGCACTAGGTATGAATTACCTCGTCAAGATTAGTTATATTAAATCTGTTTACTAAAAAAAGTCGGTCAGTTTGAAAACGGGATTTTAACTACTACAAAAACAATCGACCTTTACTATAAATTGAGCTTGTATAAATGATCAAGTTGTTTAAAATATTTTCTTTATTTATAGAAATCATGATTCACCAACATTTGGTTATTAAGCTTGCTTTTTTTGTAATAACTAGCAATTGGCAATCACCTTGCATCCAAGGAGATATAAAATCCGGAAAATTAATTGTATCTTAATCCACATGTGCAAAATAAACTGGATATTTTATTTGGTGTAAATTGTGGTTTCTCGGATGATTATTATGCAAATTCTAATTTCTGCTTGCGGCGGAATGCGGAATCTTTTTCGCATTCTAAATTTTCGGTTTTAGTATTGGACCACGTCATAAATGAGATTTAATTAAAAATAAATATTGTTAATCCTTCTCATTATTATCAAAAAATTGCTTTAGTTTATTTGATTTATTATCTCTTGGCAAATAAATTGTATCGCAGATTCCTTTTAAAGTGATTTTGTCGGTTGATTCATAATGTTCTTTATTTAACGATAACTCAAGAGATACAACCTTCTCCCCAAGAAAATTTTCATCCTGAAAACAAAAAGTCGACCCTTTTGGAATTTCAATTCCTGATGTTATGTAAAGATTGCATTGCGGTTCGTTGTTATCTATTTGCACATCTTCAAGAAATCCGATCACAAGCCCCTTATAAATAATTTTAGTACCTGATACAATATTAATGAAATTAGAATCTACCTCCGCTGGTATTTTATAATAACCATTATATTGGTTATTTTTACAATTTCCTAAAATCAAAAGCGGAAATAATAATATTAATAATAATTTATGAAAAAAGTTAAATTCTACCATATAAATTTAATTTTATTATTTATTTATTTGTCAGTGATTTTTATTACTTATACTATATATAATAAGTTATTCATTTATGGAATGTTACATGTTTATGGCATCTGTTTCTCAATAGTTGGTTTTGCAATGCCGAAAAATTTGCAATTGAAATATTGGGTTACAGTGATTAATTTAATTTTATTCATAATAATTCTTATTTTTTTTCTAATAATAATTATGTTTTGGAATGATGCTGCAAGTATAATCAACAAATAAAATATTTTTATTATATTTAAATAGTAGGTAACTTCATTCAGCCTCCTTTTGGTCAATGTATTGAATCACTATTTGACCTTCAATCTGCAATTCACTCCCGAATAGTTTAATATTAAATGTTTCATTAGCCATAGTTTTTAATGAGTATTTTGTGCCTTCATCAAACTTTACATTTTTTTGACTACCATCGCTTTCGGTTACTAATTTTATCTCTTCCGGGTAATCATCTTTGAAAACGACCAATTCATGGTCCTCGACTTTTTTTACCAATATGTCAATTACTCCATTTACTTCAACGTCAACACCATTTTCCTTAAGTTGTTGATTCGCCTCGCCAATTTCTTCATTAAATTCCCCTAAATTGTCAACAACCCAATTATCAACAACACCGACCACCCATGACGGAACAATAGTTCCTATATCTCCAGCCTTATCATAAACTTCATCTAAAGTTAAATCGTCATAAAAATTTACAGCCAAGAGCGTATTAGAACTTGTGTTATATTCTACTCTTACTCCACCAGTACCGACAATTCCTAGGGCAATTGCGGCAACTTTTGTGTTAATATCATACTCTATCTGTATAGCAGTGAATACTTTCGTGTCATTAACAGTAATTGTTCCATAGACAATTGCTGATACTTTTTCTCTGCCTTCTAATTCCTTACAATTTATAACTACATTTTCAGAAAACGCGTATGGACTATTATAAGGATAAGTTCCTGCTAATGGGTCTAATGAAAAGAACCGACCTAATCTAGCATCATAGATTCTATATTTAAAATTAATTGAATTCTTAATACCCTTTAAATGATCTTCTTCTTCCTGATTTTGAAACCCAAACCCATACCCACCGCCAGTTGCAGCCTGCCAATTGCGTCCTGGCATTACCATCCCAAACGGAGATGGTGCTGAATTCTGATTAATTGTTGTGACCTTTGCCATTTAGATATATTAAAATTAACGAATTTTTACTAAATTAGGTAAAATATATACAACTAAAAAGGGCAATTTAGAGATATTTAGCCTCCTGTTTGACACGAAATTATAGAAAATTGAGGGTACGATGTAGAACGCACTAAATAACAAGTTGATGTTGGATATGTGAGTTTTAGGTGTCACGCAAAAACTAAAAAATGAATTTGATTTACTTTGAACATTTTGTTATTAGATATTAAATTTATTTTATTCAATATACCCTGAACTAAAGAAGGTTAATTAATAGGTGGGTATTGAATATTAAAGTATTTCGAAAGGAGCAAATAGGGAAATTTACCCAATTGGAAAAAATATTAAATTGTTTCAAACAATTTGTAAACTCTTTTTAAAATCATAAAAAGTGTTAAAACAAAATGACCCATAATAAAATAGCTTAAATAAGTAAATATTTGAGGGAATTTCCAAATATCTATAAAGGTACATAAACCAAATATTACCCCCAAAATTGAAATAACAATTCCATATGAAATATTAATAAAGGTTTGTTTTGCAACAATTTGCTTAATTTCAGAGGTTTTAAATTTATCTTTTAGGTCTACGTTTAACACTAGCAAGTTTAAAAGTAAACCTATAAAAATGGAAAAAACGGTAACTAAAATATTTACTAAGCTATCCTGATGGTCACTGTTAATATTATCGCATAAAACCATAATCAAGCCAGCTACAATCAATGGTAGGATATAAAATATTACGATATCCCACATGCTAATATTTTCATTTTCATTGTAATTCCTAAGTGTATTAAAGTGATCTGTAATTATGAATAATATATTAAATTTCATACTTCTTTAATTTTAGGTTTAAAATCCTTAATGAATTCACGGCCAGCTCTATCGATGCTTTCGAAAGTTGGATGGCCGTCAGCACCTAACGCTATTTTATCATCAATGTTTTCATAGGGCCTAAATGGTTGAAGTGTATTTATATTATATTTTCTTGGCTTGCCATTGAAATCAGCTTTTATGGTTACTGTTTCATTCCCATCAAAATCAAATTTCCCAAATACTTTATTATTGTAAATGCCATTTGCCGGCTTATTTATAAAATTTGTTAAGTGTGCATTTATCTTCGTACCTAATGTTTCTTTTGCAGTTATAGATATTTGAATTGATACATCTTTGGTGTCAATTTTGAGCATGTCCGCAATATCGGAAGTGATATTATATTTTGTCAATGTTACTTCTTGAATTACACCCTCTTTCACTACTTGGAGTACATCATTTGGGAAAAATGGCTCCATATCGATCGAATACCCCTTCCTTGAAAAAAACTCTGCCAAATTAAGTTTCATTGGTGTATGAACAGAATGAATTCCAGTTCTTTGTAGCACAAATAAACCTGTTTTGAGCTTTGTAGGAAAATATATTGCGTAATAAAATGGTTTTAGGATTGTGTCATTTCTTTTAACACTAACTTTTCGCTTTTTGTCTACAATATTTCTTAAAATACCAGTTGAGTCATATTCGCCACTCTGAATAATTCCGGAAATTATATTATCCTTTTTCCTGATTTCAAATGCACCCCCATCAAACGAAAGTGTTTTTTTGACAAGGTCTACTGTTTGTAATTCTGTTTCTAAATGTTTTATATATTCTTGTATAACATCAAATATATTATCATCTAACTCACTAAAAGTTAAATAGTTATCAGCAACCTTTTCTTTATTTTTTAAGCGAATTTTAATGGTATAAAATTCTAGTTGAATTTGAGGCATTTATTAATTTGAATTTAGATTATTACTACTGGAACAAAATTAAACTCAAAATATTATAAATTGTGGTAGTTTCCACTTTTTGTAATAGATTCACTATTTATAGGTAATCTAGCTTTAAAAAGTGTTAAAAATATAATGAAAAATTGCAATTTATTTAAGAGGCTTTAATTTTTTTTTATTTAAGACTTTAATAAAACATAAGTAGTTATTTGCCTTTTACACATAATTTAACGAGCACAATTAAACGTTTTTTATAACAATTTGGAATACGATAAAGTTACTACAATAACTACTAATTCATCACCTCCCCACCACAACTTCCTCCATCACCACCTCTCCATCCATCAACCTAACAACAACAAAATAAACTCCTTCAGGTAATTGTCCAACTTCAATACTGGTAGTTAAACTGTGTAAACTTTTCTGGTATATAGATTGTCCGCTTACACTCAGTAACTGAATGTCTGAAATTATTTTTGGTGATGTAATAGTTATTAAATTATTGCTTGGATTAGGTGTTATATTAATTGTTGATGCTGTTGTGGAAGAAATGGCAGTTGGTAATCCTAAAGAAAGTAAAGTGCCATTATCACCACAAATAAATCCTGTATATGCATTAAATAAATAAATATCGTTGAGTGCTGCAGGATTTTCGCCGCTTGGGGTTATTACCGGAACTGCATTCCAGGTGCGACCACTGTCGATACTTTGTAATATTATTCCATCTGCCGATACGGCATATCCTGTTTCTTCAAAAAAGGTTACTTTATTAATTGCTGCTGTTGTTGCGGTTATTGGTGTAATCTCCCAACTTGCGCCATTGTTTGTTGAACGCAAACATGTAATAGATTCATATTTGGCAAAAACTACAATAGTGCCGTCATCAAACACATAAAAACTGGTATTACCTGTTGTATCTGAAGTTAAAATAGTTTGCCAGGTAGTTCCGCCATTTGTTGTTGTAAGTATTTCATTTTGCCAAAGACTATAACAAGTGTCTGAAGATAAACAAATCATGTCGCGGCATATTTCCATTACTACACCACTGCTATATAATGTGGTAACCGTTTCACCTGCGTCTTCAAATTTTATTATTTCTCCTGAAAATCCACACGAATAACCACTATTGGCATCAATTAAAGTTATGGCAGTCCATAATGCATTATCGCCGGCAAATGGAAGGGTATCCCAAGAAGCACCGCCATCTGTTGTGCGAAAAAAATTGGCATTCCTGTTACTCGTATAGCCAATGTTTTCATTAAAAAAGGTAATATCATTTGCATAATTATTACCTAATCCTGTATTGAGCACTGTATCCCAACTTAAACCGGCATCGGTTGTTTTGTAAATGATGCCGATATAATCACCTAATGCAAAATCAAAATATTGGCCTGTGCAAAAACCGGTTGAAGCGTTGGTAAAAGTGATGGCTTTTACATTATTCGTATCGGGAAAAACCATTTGTGTCCATTGCGAATAAACGTTCAAACAACAACACAAAAACAAGACACTTGTAGTGAGTAAAGATTTAATGCTCATGTTTTCATTTAATAAGGAGCAATAAAGGTATTTTAAATTATTGTAAACAAAAATGGTTTGCGGACAACAAAACCATTTATCAGGTGGAGTAAAACCGGCCATATTATATCCAAACGGCAAAGCAACCTCAGCGCACTTTTCACTATCTACCCAACAGTTATATATCTAAAAAAGGGTAAATCATGGTTTTTTCATAGTTTTTATGGAACTTTGCACCCGATTTGAGGAGATAATCTTTAAAGTAACCCTTTAACCTAAGCACGAAATGATTATAAGAAGTAAAGCACCTTTGCGTATAGGACTGGCAGGCGGCGGAACAGATGTGAGCCCCTACAGCGATATATACGGTGGCTGTATCCTGAATGCGACGATTAATAAGTATGCCTACGCTACCATTATTCCCCGCAGAGACAATAAAATTATTTTACGCGCAATGGACCGCAATGAGTCTATTGAGCTGGAATCTGAATCAAAACTGGCTATCGATGGCAAACTCGACCTCTTAAAAGGCGTGTATAATCGCGTAGTAAAGGACTTTAACCATAATGCTCCGCTTTCGTTTGAGTTAAATACTTATGTAGATGCGCCTCCGGGCTCGGGCTTAGGCTCTTCATCTACCTTAGTTGTGGCCATTGTTGGTGCCTTCACCGAATGGCTGGGTTTGCCACTTGGCGAATACGATATTGCCCATTTGGCATACGATATCGAACGCAAAGATTTGGCTATGGCCGGCGGAAAGCAGGACCAATATGCAGCAACATTTGGTGGCTGGAATTTTATGGAGTTTTATAAAGACGATAAGGTTATTGTTAACCCGCTCCGCATTCGCCCTGAATATTTACAAGAACTTTCTTTTAATATCGTAATGTATTACACCGGCACTTCCCGCTTGTCGTCTACTATTATCGAAGCACAATCGTCGAATGTGACCAAAAAATCGGATAAGTCGATTGAGGCCATGCATAATTTGAAAGAACAGGCCTATATGATGAAAGAAGCCATTTTAAAAGGCGAATTGAGCAGAATAGGGGATATATTGGATTTCGGCTGGAAAAACAAAAAAGCAACAGCAAGTGGTGTTACCAGCGATATAATTGATACCATTTACGAAAGTGCAATGAAAGCAGGGGCAACAGGTGGTAAAATTTCCGGCGCCGGTGGTGGTGGATTTATGACATTTTATTGTCCGGGCAATACAAGATATAAAGTAATTGAAGTGCTCAACACATTTGGTGGTGAAGTACATAATTTAGAATTCTCAAAATACGGATTAACATCATGGGTAGCAAAATAGAACAAATAAAAGGCGTAATCGCCGAAAGTATCAGGGTGAAAAATGAAATATTGAATAACCCTGAAATGATTGCTAAATGCGAAGAAATTGCAATGAAAATTGCAGATGCATTTCGTCAGGATAAAAAAGTATTATTCTGTGGTAACGGTGGAAGTGCTGCCGATGCGCAACATTTAGCAGCCGAATTTTCAGGTCGTTTTTATTTCGATCGCCCACCACTGGATGCAGAAGCATTACATGTGAATTCATCCTATGTAACTGCAGTTGGTAACGATTATGGTTACGACCAGGTTTTTTCACGTGTATTAAAAGCGAAAGGTCGCCAGGGTGATTTTATTTTTGGTATTTCTACTTCAGGAAATTCTGAAAATATTTTAAAAGCATTTGAAGTTGCTCGTGAACGCGGAATGATTATCGTTGCCATGACAGGTGCTTCGGGTGGTAAAATGAAAGACAACTGCGATTATTTAATCAACGTGCCTTCAAGCGATACACCTCGTATTCAGGAAAGTCATATTATGCTCGGCCATATCATCTGCGAATTAGTAGAAGCCGAATTATTTGAACGTCCATGATTCGTGAAGCGATAGTATTAGCCGGTGGATTCGGAACACGTTTGCAAACCGTTGTAAAAGAGGTTCCTAAACCAATGGCTCCCGTTGCCGGTAAACCGTTTTTGCAATATATTCTCGACTACCTTATTGCACACAAGGTAGCTCATGTAGTGCTAGCTGTGGGCTATTTGCGCGAAACAATTATCGATTATTTTGGCGATAATTATCAATCGCTTTCCATAACTTATGCCGTTGAAGAAAATCCACTTGGAACAGGTGGCGGAATTTTAAATGCCTGCAATCAAATTAAAGGCGATAATGTTTTTGTGATTAATGGCGACACTTTTTTTGATGTTGATTTAGTTGAACTTTCTGCATTCCATGAAACGAATAATGCATTACTCACTGTTGCATTAAAAAAAATGGAAAAATTCGACCGTTATGGTACTGTAGAAACAGATAATGAAGGGAGAATAATTGGATTTCTGGAAAAAAAATATCTCGACGAAGGATTGATTAATGGCGGTATTTATTGCCTGAATAAACATATTTTTCATCCGGAATTACCAGCGGCTTTTTCGTTCGAAAAAGAAATTCTTGAAAAAGAAATTGTCAATAGAAAAATTTACGGTCTTCGTTCAGAAGGATATTTTATTGACATAGGCATTCCCGAAGATTACGCACGTGCTCAGGACGATTTTAAAGGTAAATAATTATTGGTCATGGAAAATAATTTACCGCAAATAGATACTTCATGGACTTTATTTCTCGACCGGGATGGCGTGCTCAATAAAAAAATTGACGATGATTATGTCCGCAATTGGCAACAATTTGAATTTTTGCCGGGTGTAAAATCTGCACTTGCCATTTGTGCGGAAAAATTTGGCAGAATTGTAATTGTCACCAATCAGCGCGGTGTTGGCAGAGGATTGATGACCGAAACCGACTTGCATGAAATACACATGCAGTTAATGGATGAGGTGGAAGCAGCCGGGGGGCGTATAGATGCCATTTTTTATTGCCCTGATATTACCGATGAAGGCTCCACACATCGCAAACCACAGCCGGGTATGGGTTATGATGCGCAACATCTGTTCCCTGAAATCGACTTTGCCAAATCAATTATTGTAGGTGATTCGGGCAGCGATATGGCCTTTGGCAAAAACCTCCACATGTTCACCGTTTTGATTGCCCAAAATCCTAAACCAAATGCCGATTTGGTATTGCCTTCGCTGATGCGCTTTGCAGAGCTGCTCTGACCGCCATTTTGGCCACTCTTTTAGCCGTTTTCAGGCAAATTGTGCATTAAATAAATATCATTTTTTTTAACCTGAGTTAACTCTTTCATAGGATATTGGCTAAATTTGCCATCTATTCGTAAAAAACACAACATTTTTTTGTCATTTCACAAGCAACCTGTTAAGGGTTGTTAACGTCTGACAATCGATTGGCATTTGAAGCATCATGGTAAGAAGATATTCCCAATTTCTCGAACTTGTTTACTTCCTGGTAGACATTCTGCTGCTGAACATTTCGTTCCTGCTGGCCATGCTGATTAGTTTCGACAGGATTTCAAAAGTTACCAGCGACCGTAAATTTGCCATGTTATTAGTGGCCGTAAACCTGATTTGGTTTTTGGTGACCAGTGTTTTCAACTACTATAAAACCGAACGCGAGCGGCGCACAGGATACGAACATCTGGTATTCCGTTTTATCAAAGTATTGGCATTTCAGGCCCTGCTCACATTCACGTATTTGTTTTTAATCAAAGGGTATCAGTTTTCACGTTCACAACTGGCTTATACCTATATTTTCTTTACCGTAATTGATTTGGCATGGAGAATAGGGTTTGAAACCTATCTCAAACGTTACAGAGCAAGAGGTGGTAATTATCGCCGTATTGTTGTGGTTGGTACTACCAATGCGAGTTTGCAGTTTGTGAAAGAAATTCAGGAACACAACGAATTTGGTTATCGGTTTATGGGTTATTTCGACGACCCGGAAACTTCTATGGCAGAGGTTACTGGTTCATTACATCAGGTAAAAGCCTTTTGTATTGAAAACAATATCGATGAAATTTATTTCGCCCTTCAGCCTTCCGACATGATTAATTATGTGGACGACCTGATGGAATTTAGCAATGATAAATTAATACGATTCAGAATTGTTCCTGAGTTCAGCAACTATATCAGCAAACAATTTAAAAAAGTAAATATCGAATACTACGGCAATACCCCCATTTTGAGTATTCGCCCTGAACCTTTAGATAATATTTATAACCGCCTGCAAAAACGTTTATTTGATATCATTTTTGCGTTGCTGTTTTTTATTATAATTGGTTGGTGGTTATTCCCAATAATCGCATTATTCGTAAAGTTATCCTCACCCGGACCGGTATTTTTTGTGCAGAAGAGAAGTGGGGAAGGCAATGAAGAGTTTTGGTGTTACAAGTTTCGTTCAATGAAAGTAAATGCGGAAGCTGATACCAAACAGGCTACAGTTGGCGATGCGCGTATTACCAGAGTAGGGTCATTCTTGCGTAAATCAAATCTCGATGAGTTACCACAATTTATCAATGTGCTGTTGGGCGACATGAGTGTTGTTGGTCCTCGTCCACATATGTTGAAACATACAGAAGAATATTCAAAAATCGTGAATAACTTTATGGTGCGCCATTTTGTGAAACCGGGTATTACAGGTGCGGCTCAGGCAAATGGATACAGAGGTGATACTACCGACCCCGTTATGATGGAAAAACGGGTGCAGTACGACCTTTGGTATCTTGAAAACTGGAGCTTCTGGCTGGATATAAAAATCGTGTTTCTCACAGTCTGGAGTATGATTAAAGGAAATGAAAATGCGGTTTAAACTACTAATGCTTCTCTGCTGCGGCGCACTCGCTGTTTCGGCACAACAAAATTATTTACCTCTTAACAGAAACATTTACAACTGGTACGAACCGGCTTTAAATAAGCCCGGAACCGGTTTCCATACGGCAATTCGGCCTTATCGTATCAGCGATATGGATACAGTTGTTACGTACGACGATGTTTTTCATCTTAAAAAAGTAAGTGGTGATGGTTTTTTTTCCAAACTCTGGAACTGGACTGCCTATGATACCATTTTGGGTGTACACAAAACAGAATTCCATTTGCGTATAGACCCAATTGTGAATTTTGGCGGTGGATTAAATTTGGAAAACGGGGGCCAAGGTGTTTGGAATAATACCAGAGGTATAGGTTTTTCCGGTGATATTGGCGAAAAAAGAAATGTAAGTTTTAATATTACCCTGCGCGAAAATCAAGGTAAATATCCCGATTATGTTACGGCTTTTGTAAAAGAATATAATGTTGTTCCTGGCCAGGGAAAGGTGCGAAATTTTAAAGGAAATGCGTACGATTTTGCCAATTCAAGTGGTTATGTTTCTTACAATGCTTCCAAACATTTTAATTTTCAATTAGGTCATGATAAAAACTTTTTGGGAGATGGCTATCGCAGTATGTTGTTAAGTGATAACGCGATGTTTTATCCGTTTTTTAAAATCACCACTTCTGTCTGGAAAATTAAATACATGAATTTATATACTGAATTTGACGATGCTTATAATGGCACAATCGATTCAGTTGTTGGTGTAACACGTAAATTCGGTTCGTTTCATTATTTAAGCTGGGATGTTTTTCCTTGGGTGCAATTAGGTTTGTTCGAAGGAATTGTATGGCCGGCAAATGATTCAACCAGATATAGAGGGTTTGACGTAAATTATATTAATCCAATTATATTTTTCCGACCAATAGAATTTGGTTTAGGTTCACCCGATAATGCCGTAATTGGTGCAAATATTAAATTTACACCATTAGAAAAACTGATTATTTATGGTCAGTTTATTATGGACGACTTAGACGTAGCTGCTGCGAGGGCAGGGGATGGGTATTATAGAAATAAATTTGGTATCCAGGGAGGATTTAAATTATACGAACCATTTAAAATTAAAAACCTGATTGTGCAGGCAGAAATGAATCAGGCTAATCCTTATACATACGCAAGTAAAGAGCCGGTTCAAAATTATGCGCATTATAATCAGCCCTTAGCTCATCCGCTTGGCGCTAATTTCAGAGAATTTATTTTTATTGGTAATTATCGTTTTTTCGAAAGATTTTATCTGGAAGCAAAATTACAGTCTGCCGTAAAAGGAGTAGATGCCAATAATGCCGAACACAATGGTGGTGATATTTTTACATCCGATTTCGAAATACCGGGTTTCCCCGATTCGTATGGTAATTTCATCGGACAAGGATTAAAAACAACAATAAAAAGTACCGACTTGCGCGCGGGATATTTATTAAATCCTTCCATTAATTTAAATATCGAAGGACAAATTTTTATCAGAAATTATAAAAATGATAAAGATATAATTTCCACTACTTTGGTAATGTTATCGCTCAAAACCGATTTGTTTAATGCGTATTACGATTTTTAAGGCCTGAAATAAAGTTTTATTTTTGCCGGTAGTTCTTTATGTGATGTATAGAGGGGATATGCTATGATGGTTGGTGTACGAAATGAATAAATTGGTTTCTTAGTTCATCCGCCTCGGCGGACGTACTTAATGAATAACTTGGTCCCGTAGTTCAACGGATAGAATAGGAGTTTCCTAAACTCTAGATAGCAGTTCGATTCTGCTCGGGACCATTATTTAAATGTAAATAGGAGTTTCCTAAACTCTAGATATCAGTTCCCTGCCCGACTTGCGTCAGCAGGCGGGGATTCTGCTCGGGACCACCTGGTTGACTTTTCCCATGCCGCAAAAACCGTCCCGCTGTTGCGGGACATTTTCTAATGATTAATTTTGCATTGATTTCTGGCTCCGTAGTATAATGGATAGAATGCCTGCCCCGCTGACTAAAGTCAGAGGGGGAAGATTCCGGTTCTTCACGCAAATTTTCAAATTAGTAGAAGCTTAGTATTCTCGCGCTAATACCATCAACAAATTTTAATGATTAATTTTGTGTTCTATTTTATGAATAGATTTGGCTCCGTAGTATAATGGATAGAATGCCTGCCCCGCTGACTAAAGTCAGAGGGGGAAGATTCCGGTTCTTCACGCAAATTTTCAAATTAGTAGAAGCTTAGTATTCTCGCGCTAATACCATCAACAAATTTTAATGATTAATTTTGTGTTCTATTTTATGAATAGATTTGGCTCCGTAGTATAATGGATAGAATGGAAGATTCCGGTTCTTCAGATGGCGGTTCGATTCCGCCCGGGGCTACAAAAGTTTTTTTACTAAAATTCAAATTTGTACTCAGCGGTTCCCTGCCTGACTGACTGCGTCTAGCAGGCAGGCAGGGATTCCGCCCGGGGCTACCAAATAAAATATTTTTTATTATTAAAATTAAAAATAGTTACCACAGCGGTTCCCTGCCTGACTGACTGCGTCTAGCAGGCAGGCAGGGATTCCGCCCGGGGCTACCAAATAAAATATTTTTTATTACTAAAATTAAAAATAGTTACCACAGCGGTTCCCTATCTATTCTAGCTAGGTAAACCTGCCTCACTAATGAAATGCAATGGAATTAGGGAGGGATTCCGCCCGGGGCTACCACCATTTATAAAACAGGCCAATCAGCATTTCGCTTTTTGGTCTTTTTTTACCCTTAAATCATTACTTATGACAGTTTTTGTTTATGCCCTTAAAAACCAAATCAATGATGAAATTTATGTAGGAATTTCTGCTGACCTTGATCGAAGATTAAAAGAACACAATTCTGGAAAAAACAGATATACAAAAGCATTTCTACCCTGGACTCTTTTTTTTACTGAATCATGCGACTCTTATGCGGAAGCGCGGAAACGTGAAATCTATTATAAATCTGCGGCGGGTAAACGGAAATTAAAAAATAGGTAAAAAATTATTCTTAGTTGTTGTTAACCTATATACTTGAGGTTTAGACATATTCCTCTACCAACTTTAATTTATATGGTTTATTTAATGCTTCCTGGGATATTTTAAAATGGGAAGCCAAAATACGAATATTGGCTTTGGATAACCCCTTTTTATAACTTAAAATATCAGAAATTAATCCTTTACTAACGCCTAGAATTTTAACCAAATCTTTTGATTTTAAATTGTTTGCTTCCATAAGCGCCAGTATGAGTGCTATAGGGTTTTTATCTGTAAAAGGGGAATGTTCTTCATCCCATTTCTCAATTAATAAAGTAAGTAACGCTATTTCCTCTTTTATTAATTTAGATTTTGGTGCTTTGTAAATCAATTCTTCAAGCATTTTACAATATGTTTTGTATTGGCTTTTAGTTTTGATGATTTTATATTTCATGACTACTATATTTTTGCATTAATATTCACTGATTGTATACTGTTTTCCTTTTTTGCAAAGTTTATCATACTCCGCATGTGTGCCAATCCAACAAACAAATAAATGAACCTCTTTCTCACCAAACCGATAACTGCAAATCAGTCGATATTTATTGCCTGCTATATTAAAAACCACCCGTTCACTTCCGTTACCTAATAAATCTGCAGTTGCAAATGTTGCACAAATATCATTGGCATTAGCCCAATCAGCAACCTTGATTATGGTAATCCAATTTTCAAACGAACTTTCACCGGACTTGTGTTTACCAACATAGTCTCTTATTGTTTGCGCTTTGATTAGGTGGACTTTCATAGGTTATACGGTAAAGATAAAAAAAAGTTCACAATATGTGAACTTTTAACCAATTTTTTAAGGCAACTTAGCCACCCTTAACTATTATGTTGCCCGGTCAAACCCAAGTAGAATTGCAGGTCAGAGCTGAAACTATGGTCAAAAAACATCTTGGTACAAGGCTGGATCATCAGACTTTAGGCCAATTAAGCAAAGTAAACCTGCCGCGCAGATAAAATGGAATGAAAACTTTTTTAGTGGTTACCATTCCTGTAATTCCCAATCACTCCACAACAACCTGCACATACCCAAAACTATTTTTAGGAATGCTGAGTTGATTTTTTTGTTTATCGATGGTTATTCCTTTAACTTCAAAAAATAGTTGCGAATTTTTTGCCCAAAAACCGGTAGAACCTGCACTGCTATATGGAAACTTTCCGGTTACATAATGCAACTCATAAGTTAACGATGAAAATGTGGAAGTAATTTCGGGATTAAATAGTTCACCACCTGCATTGTCGTAATAGTAATAATAATTACCCGGTGAAGTTATTTTAATCGTTTTATCTAATGGCAAAGCAGTCGCAGGTAATTCATTGGCCAATTGTAAGGCATACCAGGAAATCCGATTTACCTTCTCCGATTTATTTTTTACATCATCCAATTTGGTCGCAGGTCTGCGCGCTGCCCATAACCAATTGCCAATGAGATTGTGTACCAACAACATATCAAAACTGTTGCGATTGACACAAAATGTGGTAAAAATATGCGCACCATTGGCGACAGTATTCGACCAGTTTTCTGCTTCCTTATCGCCAAATTCGGAACAGTGATAAATTTTACCCGGCAAATTCACTTGCAAATAAGCTGCTAATGCGCTCATTTGATCTTTATTGCGATAAGCCTCTATATACATGGCAAATGCTTTATCTAATTGTTTGTCCGCTTTGCCTTCTTTTATTTGAACCATACCCGGATGTGTTGCATTGGCTTCTTTTAATTCATCGTACAAATAATAATGAATATCAACCCCCGAAATAAAATTGCCGGTTTTTTTTACGTATTGAAATAATTGGGTATTCCATTGAATATGTGTTTTTCTGTTAATGGCCTGGCCAATACATAATAACCTCGGTATGTCAGGGTATTTTTTTTGTATCGCTTTTAAAATCGGTTCGAAATCATTTTTATACTTTTCCCAATTATAATTGTAACTGGCAAATGTTTCATTACCTGCCACAACAGCAACAATATTTACACCTGAATCAATTAATGTAGTAATTGCAAGCAAATTCGATTCCGGTGTTCCCTGCATCACATTTAGGGCAAAACTCACCTGGAAATTTTTTGTCGCCCTGCTGGTGCGTATTAGATGCATGAGTTCACTTTCTGTGGCCTCCTTTTCCTTTTCTGCCTTTTTGATATCTTTTTCCAGCGCATCTACCTTGATTAATCCCTGCCCGTCGCGAAATTCATCATACAGTGCATTTACCGAATCGATATTCATTCCCAAACCGGGTTTATCTATGGCAGGAAATGCCACTTTTGAATCGCCACCGCCCGGCCAGCGCACGCCAATGGGACTGTTTGTAGATAATAAGGTAATTTGACGAATATCTTCATCCTGGAAGCTGGCACCAAATCCTTCGCCGTTTCCGCCTATAATTTGGGCTGTAAGGCACTGACTAAGCACCGCGAACAAAAAAATAAAAGTTGACTTTTTCATGATTTCAAATTGGGGTTTTGAACAACAAAAATACGCAATCTGCCCTCAAAGGTTGTATATTTGTTGTATCAGACATATCTATTGAGACAGTTAATTACAATAATTGTGCTATGTTCATTCCTGTTTAATTCAACGGGAACCTATATGTTATTTACGGTACTCAATACCCACAATAACATTGTAATTAACCATAAAATTGATAACGACGGATTTGAAGATGAAGAACTGGTGAATCTCAAAATTGCTGTTAACGACCCTGCTTTTATTTTGATTGAAGAAGATGAATTTATTTATAATGATTTGTTGTTTGATATTATTGAACTCAAACAAGAAAATGGCTGGTTGCAAATAAAAGCTTATTGGGATAAAAAAGAAGAAAAATTAACCGCCGATTTTATTGCCAGGACTAAAAGTCAGCACGAAAACAAAAAGGACAACCATCCGAATATCAGTATTAAACAAATTTTAAAAGATTATACCGGCTCTACAGATTTACATCTAACGTATTTTGCTTCAACTAATATCAATGGTTGGTATAATGAGTTTTTATATTTACCTGAAGCAAGTCAAAATATCTTTATTCCACCTCCCGAAGTATAATTAATTTTTCTAGGCAGTTTTGGCTGAATTTTGGCAGCCAGGGCTGATGTTTATTATTTACTCATCAAAAAATTAATTATGAAAAAAATAGGTACAATAGTGTTTGTACTGTTTGCGTATGTTTTACAGGCACAAACCGATACAAATTATAACCTCGACGAAGTGGTTATATCAGGTAGCCGTTTCCCGGATAAGCGGAAAGAGGTGGCTCAAAAAATTGATGTTATTAAGTTAGAAGCAATTGCATTTTCAAATAGTAATACCACTGCCGACCTTCTACAACAAAGCGGTAAAGTGTTAGTGCAAAAAAGTCAGCAGGGTGGGGGAAGCCCAATCATTCGCGGATTTGAAGCAAGCAGAATTTTGTTAGTGGTAGATGGTGTTCGTTTAAATAATGCCATTTATCGCGCAGGCCATTTGCAGAATATCATAACAATGGATCCATCCATTTTAGCTAAAGCAGAAATTGCCTACGGACCATCATCTGTTGTTTATGGAAGCGATGCATTAGGTGGTGTAATTCATTTCCACACTAGAAATCCTGACCTATTAAGTGAAGATGAAAATCCATTTAGCGGTGGCGCCATGTTGCGATATGCTTCTGCAGCAAATTCCATGGCAGGAAATTTACATTTTAATGTTGCCTCAAAAAAAGTGGCATCATTTACTTCAGTAAGTTATTCTGATTTTGGTGATTT
>Ga0209480_10001342_pt1 | contig 18159 bp, 12 predicted proteins | sample JI61114C2DNA_FD_187501 | JGI IMG/M metagenome (GOLD analysis project Ga0209480, IMG submission 187501) | Wastewater effluent complex algal communities from Wisconsin, to seasonally profile nutrient transformation and Carbon sequestration -... | ecosystem: Engineered > WWTP > Effluent > Algae... | reverse complement strand
GTCTTCCCATTTTGCCCTTTCATTGCCGAAACCAGGTTTTCCTTCTTGCCAATTAAACTTCTCATTACCTCAGAATGAAGAAACATCTGTTTCATTTTTTGCCAAAAACAAAAAAGAGCCCCGGAGGAAAGTCCCCATTTTCATTTCTCAGCAAGCGTTGATCTATTACGCATAATGTTGTTTCGTGAATCAGTCTATTGCAGACTTTGTCAATTCAAGTTTCACATTAAAAACAACACAAATGAAAAATCGATTATTCCCAATCGCACTATTTATAATATCATTCCTTTCAACGAGCGAATTATACGCTCAGAAAAAATCAACCATTACAACTACATTCTGGGTAGCCGGTATATGCGGCCTTTGCGAAGAGGTCATTGAAAAAACAATGGACACCAAGGGTGTTGTCTCTGCTGACTACAATCTTGAGTCCAATCAACTAACGGTAACTTACAATTCGAAAAAAGTCAGTGAAGAGCGCTTGCATGAACTGCTGAATGACGCCGGATATGACACAGAAAAGAAGACCTGCACTTCTGAGCAATACAGTCGGGTTCATAGTTGTTGTCAATACCGCGAACAGGAAAAGCACTAATAATTAGCGAGAATGAAAATAACATTAACAGCTTGGTTCTCGCTGTTCGCAACGCTCTGTTTTTCACAAGGCATCAAAGGCAAAGTGTTTGGGGAAGATGCATTGGGGAAAAAGGAAACGCTCATTGGTGCCGTTGTAGTTTGGGAAGGAACAAGAAGTGGAACTGTCACTGACGCCTCAGGTAATTTTCAGATTGGCCTTCCTCCAAATCCAAAACAACTTATCATTTCGTTTGTAGGTTTTAAGAATGATACAATAATCTATTCTGGACAAACAACGTTGGAAATAATACTCCAACCAGCGATGAACACAAATCAGGTGGAAGTGGTGGGTGAAGTTGGTGCAACACAAATCACGATGCGCAACCCTTTGAATTTTCAGGTTTTGAATGAAAAGGAATTGTGCAAGGCAGCGTGTTGCAATCTTAGTGAAAGTTTCGAAACCAACGCGAGTATCGACGCCGCTTTTGCAGATGCTATAACAGGCACCCGACAAATCAGAATGTTGGGACTTGATGGCAAGTACACACAAATGATGTTCGACAATATTCCGTCTGTACGTGGATTGGCAAGTACTTACGGATTGACTTATGTGCCTGGACCATGGGTAAAATCCATTTATATTGCCAAAGGTGTTGGCTCAGTGACCAGTGGCTATGAGAGTATCACAGGTCAGATAAATGTTGCGCTAAAAAATCCTGACAATGCAGAAAGATTTCATTTGAACGCGTATGCCGGCACAGGCGGCAGAACAGAACTTAATTTGTTGTTCAACCCCTCTCGCAGACATGAAACAGATGAAGACCACCCAACCGGGAAATCGCATGCTGTTCATTTTCGTCCCTTATTTCTTGCGCATGCCGCGCTTTCGCAATTGCGCACAGATATGAATGGTGATGGCTTTTTAGACAATCCACTTTTTTCAAATATCATCCTACGCAATGAATGGCATCTGGAAACGAAGGGCGGGTTAGGTGGCCAATATGTTGTGAATTATCTGCACATGAAAAATGTGAGTGGCACTATGGAGTATGACCCAGCGGATGAAGTAAAATCTCAATTGTGGGGGGTTGATATAACAACAGACAGGTATGATTTCAGTGGAAAAACGGGTTATGTTTTTGAGGAAAAACCATGGAAAAGTTTTGGATCACAGCTTTCATTGAGCTGGCATGACCAGCAAGGACACTATGGATATCGCCGATATGTTGGCCAACAATTGAGCGGACGTGCGAATTTACTTTTTGCATCTCGAATCAAAAATGACTCACACAAATTCACAACCGGACTTAGCTATTTGTTTGATGATTACACTGAGAACATCACCTTCAGTGAAATTCCTCCCATGAATCTTTCTTCTATGCGGCTTGATAGAAAAGAAATAGTTCCAGGGATTTTCTTTGAGTACACAATGAACATTAAAGAAAAACTAGTAGTCGTAGCTGGCTTGAGAGAAGACATTCACAACAAGTATGGCGCATTGTTCACGCCTCGATTGCATGCCAGATATAGCTTGAACGACAACACGACTATTAAACTTGCAAGTGGTCTGGGATATCGAACAGCAAACCTTCTGATGGACAATGTAGGCATACTTGCGGGCAATCGCAATATCATCATCGAGGGCAATGATTCATCGGGTATCCAAGGTTTAAAAATGGAAGAAGCTTGGAATAGTGGCTTGATAGTTTCCCATAAATTCAAACTGAACTACCGGGAAGCAATTCTATCCATTGATGCGTATAGAACAACTTTTGTAAATCAAGTGGTGCAGGATATGGAGCAACCAACAGTTGTGCGATTCTATAATTTGGAAGGAAAAAGTTATAGCAATAGTGTACAAGGAGAATTTCAATGGTCACCTTTCAAACGTCTTGATTGGAGACTTGCATATCGGTGGTTAGAAGTAAGGACACAATACACAAGTGGCTTGCTAGATCGGCCGCTAGTAAACAAGCACAGAGCGTTTACTAATCTTGCATACGAAACAAAAGAAAAAACCAACGGCTCGCAATGGAGATTCGATGCAACGGCGCAATGGATAAGTCGAAAACGCTTACCATACTCCGGTGTGCATGAACATGAGGAAGAGATGCATTCAAGTTCTTATTCTCAAGATTATTGGCAACTGATGGCACAAGTAACCTATGTGTTTCGTAAAAATGTAGAATTGTATGTTGGTGGAGAAAACCTAACGAACTTCATGGTGCATAATGCGATTGCCTCGGCAGAAAATCCTGCATCTGACTATTTCGATGGCTCTTTATTATGGGGGCCTGTTTTTGGCCGAATGGGGTATGTTGGATTGCGATGGATTGTTGAATAAGCGGATTTGCAATCGTCAAAGCAATCTTGGCCTTGAGTCTTTTTGTTCAAAATCAATCAGCCACTTTTTTCTCCATAGTCCTCCGGAATATCCGCCAAGCGTTCCATTTTTTGCGATAACGCGGTGACACGGTATAATGATAGGCAAAGGATTTTTACCATTGGCTGTTGCAGCCGCGCGTATGACTTTTATGTCACCCAGACTCCTTGCTACATCTTCATAACACAGCGTTTTTCCGTAAGGAATAGTTTGCAATTTTTCCCATACATTCAATTGAAAATGTGTGCCTATTGGATGCAAAGGCAAATCAAAAACTTCCCTTGATCCCAAAAAGTACTCATCCAATTGTTTCATTGCTGATTGTAATTTCTCAGGTTCTGATTCATCATTGCCGCTATCTTCGGTGAACTCAAGATTCATCAAGGCCATTTCAAGTCCACTCAAACGAATAAACCCTAGAGGAGATTTCATATAAGCAATTGACAGCTTCATTGAACAGAGCGCATAATGTCGCGACAGATTCTTTCGGGAATAATATCTGTATAAATAAAGTCATCAATTACATTCTCTGCGAATGTGGAAATGTCGGCAGGGTCAAACACACAGGTCTCTGCAAATCTTTGCATCACTTTTTTATCCTTTACCCGAGCTTCTTTGCACAGAAGCTGAAATGCTTCATTCCGCAATCCAGTATCTTTTAACTCGCTCAAGTGTCGAATCAACCAACTCAAAGCATAAAAATAATGTGACTGAATATTCAGTGTCTTTTGACCTTTCACGGGCTTTGGCAAAACGTTGAAGGGCGACTTTACAATTTCGCCTGTGCAGTACTTGGCAAGTGTGCCAGGGACCGTTGGTACTTGTTTCAATTGAACCAGGCCATTGGAGACTTGTGCATAAATGCTGATCCAACGCAAGCGCCTTCTGAACTCATGTAACCCTTCTTCGAGATGATCCATGTTTAATTCGCCGTTGCGGTATTTATCCACCACCTTATCAAACTCTTCGCAGATTGCATTTCCGTACGCTATTCGATCCTCTTCTTCTGTCAACCAATCTTGCGCATTCAAACCTTCATCAAAGGACTTCATCTTCAAGCCATTCAACCAGCCTTGCGATTGTAAAGTTTCTGTCAACCCGGTTGAGAAGACTGCAAGCTTATCCAGGTGATTAGTTTGGGCAACTGTTTTCAATTCCTTGTAGTTCGAAAACTCATTCCACAAGGCCTCGTGGTGATCCATATCTCCCAATAGATCTTCAAGTTGCTTAAACTCCTTGTACCATTTATCGAAGAATTTTTTATCCCCGATGGTACGATAGATTCGACACAACGCTTCCAATCGAAAAAGCACATCACGTGCTTTGTTGTTGTAGAAAGACATTGCTTTGTCTTTATGATAACGTCCTTTTGAAAGAATCACATTCAGTGCTTCCAACGGGGCTATAAAACGTTGTTGTGCTAATGATATCATAGATCGGTAAATAAACGCAATTGTTCGACATTCCCTGTTTTAAAATTGGAGAAATCCAATTCGTATGGTTTGGGTGCAGTAATCCATTTTTTTCGGGCAACTTTAAACATATCCGCAACAACACTTGCAAAATTTCCGTCACCTTTCATTCGTGTTTTAAAGCGCGAATCGTTCAATGCACCATCATGGGTTTCGCGAATTAAATTCAATACTTTTTCAGCACGCTCTGGCATTGCTTTAACAATCCAGTCAGAGAATATTTCAGCAATTTGTCCATTGAGTCTGGCCATAATGTACGACAAAGAATAGGCTCCTCTCCTGCCCACGGCTTCCGCGAGATCGAATATCTCATCGGAGTTCACCCCAGGAATAATTGGGGCCATGTTCACATTTACAGGAAAACCTTCAGCACATAAAACTTCCAATGCGTGCAATCGGTTTGCAACAGAAGAAGTTCTCGGTTCCATAGATCTGCGAATGTCTTCATTCAATGTTGTGATGGAAAGTGTAATTGCAATCAACTTCCTTTTTCTCAATTCCTGGAGAATATCAAGATCACGCAGAATTAGTGCGTTTTTGGTAATGATTCCAACAGGGTGATTGTGATCTAAAAAAACTTCAAGCAACTTGCGTGTCAATTCAAACTTCCTTTCAGCGGGCTGATAACAATCCGTGTTGCCACTCAGTACGATGAGCTGCGGGTTCCATTTTCCACTTTTGAAAACCTCACGAAGTAACAGGTGGGAATTCGGCTTGTATAGAATTTTCTCTTCAAAATCTCTGCCTGCACTATATCCCCAATATTCGTGTGAATTTCGCGCATAACAATACACACAGCCATGTTCACAGCCGTTGTATGGATTGATACTGTAGTCAAAAGGAATATCCGGACTGCTGTTTTTTGATAAAATATTCTTTGGAAAAACTTCAATAAACGAGGTGCGTGGATTATCCTCCATTTCATCAAGATGCCATTGCATAAGCTGCTCTTCCATGGCCTCATAGGTTTGGCTCAAAAAGCGATTGTGCACATTCAATTGCGCACCGCGACCTTTGATTAGACTTTCCTTTGATATGTAGGGTTTTTGTTTCAAAAAAAACACGTGAAAAACTGTTTGAATGTACAATTCTTTATGCAGCACATTAAAACCAATTTATTCACAAATGGCAACTTTGGCGGCATGGTGTTAAAGTCACACAAAGGCTACATTTGCATCCATATTTATGATCAAACAACTATGAAAAAACTAGTAGAAGCTTTCCCTTCGCATTTGCAAGAAGCATTGACAATTGGCAGATCAGCCCAACTGACTAAACCAAATCACACGATAGAAAACATTGTCATTTCAGGCTTGGGCGGAAGTGGTATCGGAGGAAAAATAGTGAGCCAATTAGTATCGGAGAAGGTCACCGTTCCAATCCTTTGCACAAATGATTACGTTCTTCCTGAATTCGTGAATAACAAAACGCTTGTGATCATCAGCAGCTATAGCGGAGATACAGAAGAAACAGTAGCGGCGATGCATGAGGCCATTTCCAGAGGAGCAGAAATTGCGTGTGTTACCAGCGGTGGAAAAATTGGCGCTCTTGCCAAAGAAAAGGGATACAATCACATTATTATTCCCGGAGGAAACCCACCAAGATCCATGTTCGGATACAGCTCCGTTCAATTGTTCTTTGTGCTTCGTGCCTATGGTTTCATTGATAGTTATTTCGAAAAAGAAATAGAAAACAGCATTCAGTTGTTGCAAACTGACATCAGCAATATCCGCGAAACATCCTCATCAATTGCAAAGAAAATAGTAGATCGCATTCCTGTTTTATATAGCGAAGCGATGTCTGAAGGGGTGGCCATTCGCTGGAGACAACAGATCAATGAAAATTCCAAAATGCTTTGTTGGCACCACGTTTTTCCGGAGATGAATCACAATGAACTTGTGGGATGGACCGGCGGAGACAATCGCGTGGCAGTCATAATTCTGCGCAATGCAGACGACCACAAACGTTCCCAATTACGCATGGAATTGTGTAAAAAACTCATGGGAGAAAAATGCGATACCATACTCGAAGCTTGGTCAAAAGGCTCGTCGCGTATTGAGCGTGCGATGTATCTTATCCATTTGGGAGATTGGATAAGTATTGATTTAGCAGAATTAAAAAATGAAGATGCCGTTGCCATTCCTGCTATCATTTTCTTGAAAAACGAATTGTCGAAAGTTTAACCAATACATGTTCAAGGATGATTTCATGCAGTATGATTTAGCAATCTCAAAAAAACAGAGTGTACTTTTTCGCGACCTCGGTGTAATGGATTACAAAGAGTGTTGGGATATGCAGGAGCGGTTTTTCAATGAGACAGCATCACAAAAACTGCTTAACAGAAATCTTCCGGAGGAAGAACAGATCGCCACAAAAGACCATTTGTTTTTTGTAGAACATCCGCACGTCTACACACTTGGCAAGAGCGGAGACATTTCGCATTTGTTATTAGACGATGAAGCATTAAAAAATGTTGATGCGAAATACTATGCGATCAATCGTGGCGGAGACATCACCTATCATGGTCCGGGTCAGATTGTGGGATATCCCATCTTCGACCTGGATCATTTTTTCACAGACATTCACAAGTATTTGCGGTATCTCGAAGAAGCTATCATTTTGACTTTAAGAGAATACGGAATTGAAGCTGGACGCATTGACGGCTTAACGGGAGTTTGGCTTGATAAAGACGATCCTCAACGAGCACGCAAAATCGCTGCGCTTGGTGTCAAATGTAGCCGTTGGGTTACGATGCATGGCTTTGCATTTAACGTCAATTCCAACCTGGATTATTTTAAAAACATCATCCCATGTGGTATTACCGACAAGGCTGTTACCTCCATGCATTTGGAGTTGGACTATGTGCCATCCATTGAAGATGTAAAACAAATATTGAAAGAAAAAATCGCATTTGTTTTTGGAATTACGTACGCCTAAATAGCCAACGACGAAGTCGTGTTATTTCTTGCCGTTTGTTGTTGCCGTTTTGCTTTAAGTTCGCCATTGAGCACCATAAGACAGGTCATGTAAAGCGGAGTGAGTGGGATTCGAAATCGCACCAGTGCGCCATAGTTCGGTGAAGTGAGGCCAATCATAAAAGCAAATAGCACAGAAAATACAAGGCAATAAAGCAAGAGTGGTTGAGACACCATAAATGACGACACTTTACTCCAATTTAGACGGAATAAAACAAGCAGCGTGAATCCAAGAACGAATAAATTCTCGAGCGCGCTTAAGAACATCACAACATTCCTGCTATCCCAGACGTAAGGTCTAAAAAGCCCGGCCAACGTAGCCTGTGGAAATTTGCTCAGAGCCCCACCAATGGTCGGATCGAAGTCTCCAATGTCGAAAGAATTACCTTCATAGTAATCTTGTTTCAAGTCATTTTGGTTGATAGCAGCAGTTTTCAAAGCATTTTTCACACTGAATTTTCCAAGGCTTTCGCCAAATGCGTTCAATCCGAAATAACTTCCGGTGATCACGATAACATATACAAAAGGCAAAATAAGCTTTCGCACAAGTTTGTTTCGAACCTTCCTTACACGGTTATATAGCATCCACACCAATGTGCTTGGCAATAAAATGACAATCACGTATGCTTTTATGGAGACAACAACAAATGCGAATAAAATCATGCGCAATACATTCAAAACTTTATTCCCTTTTGATTCAATCAAGTTATAAATCGCAACAATGAGATAACAAGTAGCGGCCAACGTAAATGAATCTTTCATGATGCCTGAGCCCCAAAACATAACCGACGGCATAAATAAAATCGCTACAGCCAGACCCTTTGCATGTTGCGGAAATTTTTTATAGAACATGCGAAACAACTGCCACAAACCACCATATGTAAAAATGGCCACCAGCACGGTTGTGATGAAATAACTTCCTCCCGAAAGCAGCATAAACGGCACAAGTAATTTCATTGTAAATCTGGTGGAACCTTCCGCGAACATGTACATCAAAGGCTCTCCAGTATCCGATGTAAAATAACTCTTGACTTCCTGTGTGCCTCCGCCAAAATAGGCAGTGAAAAAATCGGATGTATCGTGTAAGAACAATTTACAAAAAGCCAAAGAACATTCGTAAAAGCTTGTTGTATCACCTTGTCCGTAGTAGAAAACGTAAATAGAAGCAAACAGTAAACCACCAAGAACTTTGGTAAGTAATCCCCAAATGAAGAAACGATACTCCGGAAAACGAGTGATTTTACTTTTTCGAATTGCGGCAGCGGTTAAAAAAACGACAATCAATAACAAAATCATCGCAGGATACTCCCACATTTCCACTGGAACTTTGCCATAGATGAATGTTTGAACGTACACGTCGAATCAATTCTTCCAGCGAAGATAAACATTGCACTCCAGCAATGCTGATGGAACGTTAAGACAGCTGGTCAGTAAGAATTCTCATTTCCATCATTGGCGATATCTTCTCGTACAAAATTCTGTACACAGCATCAGCAATAGGAATTTCAGCCTTGAACTTTTTGTTTATTTCATGAATGCCACGTGCTGCGTAATAACCTTCAGCAACCATGTTCATTTCGATCGTTGCCCACTTCACACTGTACCCTTTTCCTACCATTGTTCCAAAAGTTCTGTTTCTTGAATAGGGCGAATAGGCGGTTACGAGCAAGTCACCGAGGTAAGCACTGCTTTTTACATCACGATGAATTTCATGCACGCTATCAAGAAACTTTTCTATTTCGCGAATAGCAGAACTGATAAGTACCGCTTGAAAATTATCTCCATAACCAAGACCATGACAAATACCCGAGGCAACAGCATATACATTTTTGAGAATGGCTGCCAACTCAGTTCCGAAGACATCTTCCGTCGTGTTTGTTTTGATATGACGGCATGCAAGCATCTTCGCCATGATTTCGGCCTTTTCAATATCATGACATGCGATGGTAAGATAAGAAAGCTTCTCCAACGCTACTTCCTCAGCATGGCAAGGCCCACATACCAAACCAATCTGCTCATAAGGAACACCAAGTTGTTTGTGAAAGTATCTTGCGGGAATGGAGTCAAACTCATTGATGATTCCTTTGATGGCAGAAAACATAACCTTGTCTTCCAATCCCGTTGGTTTGTAATGCTGGAATGTGTCGTGTAAAAATGCGGATGGAATTGCGACCACGATGTAATCGCTGTTGTCAATCACTTCTTGCAGATTGTCTGTGACGTTCAATTTGTCTTTATCAAACTCAATGCTTTGGATGTAATGAGGATTGTGTCCGTAGTTGCGTATATGTTCAATAGCCTCTTTGCTACGCATCCACCATTGCACTTTATCTGTGTTGTTGCAAAGCAATTTCACTTGTGCAGTAGCCCATGAACCACCGCCTAATACACCGACTCTTGGTTTTTCCATAAATAATGAGATGAGCAAATGTACAAACCATGACAAAGAAAAACGCCCTCATTGCTGAAGGCGTTCTCCTGGTTTTCATAATCTCAAAAATTTAATCTATCAAAAGCTCAGTTGTCAGAAGTCCATCTTTGTTTTCAATTTTGATCTGATATAGACCTGAAGCAAAATTCAGTCGTTCAATCAAAACAGAATTATAGCAGTTATTCCAGGTGCTCACCACTCGGCCGGTCATGTCAATGAGAGTTACATTGTTCGCGCCTGATGGAAGTTGTAACCATGCACGCTCGTTCATTGGATTCGGATAAACATGTACAGAAGCACTGTTCAACTCATTCAAACCAACCACAGTGATTGTTTCGCTGGTGGTTTCGCAACCATTGATACTCGTCACTATTACAAAGTATTGACCTCCTCCGATTGTTGAGAGCAACTGATTTGTTTCACCATCGATCGGTGATCCATTCAGATACCACTGATAAGAAGCACCTTCTGCAGCCTGAAGAACATTGCCATTTTCAGTGATGATAGCTGAAGGCAATTCATTCACCGTAATGACAAGTTCATCAGTGGCCGAACAAAGGTTTTCGTTTGTAGCTGTTGCGATCAACGTGATGGTTTCAGCTGGCGTGAAATTCACATCGTTCAATACTCCATCAGACCACATAACACCTGCATCACTTGATGCATTCACCACAACAGCTTCGCCATCACACACGGACTGATCCATGCCAGCATCCACTGTTGGGTTTGAAAAGATATCGATTGTTGTTTCATGGGTTTCTTCACAAAGGGGATTGTCTGTCGTAAGCACAAGATTATACTGGCTCGCTTGCAAATTAGAAATAGTTGCAGTCGCTTCAGTAGATACAAGTTCGTTGTTCAGTGTCCAATAATATGACTCCACATAATCCTGAGTGGCGTCAAAAACCACATCACTTCCTTCACAAACACCAGCATCACCAATCATCGGAGTGAATGAACTGCAATCAAAAATGGTATGGAATGTTTCGTTGGTGATGATAGCAGGATTGGCGTCGAAGAAGATATTTGCTTGATTTAAAAGCACTGTGCCAGGTGCAACATCTTCTCTTGCGAAGATCTCGTAGATCACAAAACCATGGGATCCTTCTTCGTCGTTTTCACTATCCGGGAGGTAAATATCATTGAAGATAAAGTCAATAGTTCCGTCATCATGTAAACAGGCAGTGTAACTATCCGAACCATAAAGTGGCTGGAAAGTACTTAGGTCAAAAACCTGTGGGTCGATTTGATCCATTATCAAAATGTCTTCGGCTGGTAAATTTCCTGTATTCTGGAAACGCACGCGGTATTGCAAACGCTGACCGGCAAGGATGAAATGAGGATCAGCATAACCAACAGGAGTTGGTGTAAGATCATTTGGATCATAAGAGCAAGCAACAAAAGGAGTAGTTGTCCATGACTCATTATAAATTTCATCTCCATTGACGTCAACCAAAACGAGATTGAATTCAAAAGGATAAGTAGTTCCGATATTATCGACACCAGGACCATCAATATGGAATGAGAAAAGTCCATCAGAACCTGCAGTGAAATCGACAATATTCCATTGTGCAAAGCCAGAAGTGACCTGATCTGGCGCGTACGTCAGATACGAGTCTGCCTCAGGAGTGAATGACGCATCGCACGTCATGGTCAACGTTCCGTTAAGGCTCACTGAACCGGTATTATTGATAAAGACACCACTTTCATATCCATCAGTGCAATGAATGATATCCCAGAATCCATCGTAAGGGCCTGCTACCAAAAATGTTTCACCACTTGCGGGAATGAGACCAAAAGCGACAGACATATTTTCAGGAACATCAATGCTCACTGAACTACTATTTGAACTGATCCAGTTGGTGCTTGTGTTTACAAGTTCCACAGTGAATGTAGAAGAAGGCAAAGACATACTTACTGCACCGCTTGAGTTTGTAAAAATCGTCGCACTCATTGCTGGAATGTAGACGGGCCAGTTTGGAAGACCTGGTTCATTAGAGGAACGGAGACCATCACCATCTAAATCATGGAAGACAACGATCGAAGGACTGTATTGGCAACCCTGGTCATAAACAGCAACTGGCGAGTAGTTGTTGGCTTCAATATCTGTGCAGCCATAACAATCAGCGCCGAAAGTGCAAGAGCCATCATCAAATGGAGCGTCAATATCATAGTTGCAGGCTTCCGGATCTAAGCAACCACCACCGCAATCGAACGTAAGTCCGAAGGTGCCTTGTATGGTTGCAAAACCACCGACACGAATAAAATAGGTTTCACCTTCTACTGCATCGAAGACCACTTGTGACTGGAAGCCAGTACCAGGTATATCGTCATTCTGACCAACGCATGTGAAGTTACCGCAAGAGCCAGTGAAGACTTTGAGATAGGTGTCAAAATTGGTGAGAGAGTTAATTGTACTCACGGTGACGGTGCTATTGAATGCTGCGTTGTAAACATACCAGCGCTGACCGCTATTGGAAGGGCCACCGCACACAGTAGAACCCGAAGCCGCATTGTCATTCGCCACACCTACGGTCATAGCGCTGTAAAATCCAGCTCCGCAATCAATTGTTGTCGGATTATCGCAAGAACTGCCGTCACCGGGGTAGACACAAGATCCGTCATCGATAGTCGCTTCAGGGTTATAGTTCCAGGCTGATTCATTTGTGCAGCCAAGACAAGAGTAGTCACAGAAAGTGCCATCATTCGAGTTGGCGAGTGGTTCAAAATTGCAGGCCAAAGGATCATCACAACCCCAGACACAATTATCCGCCCATATCGAAAGCGTCGCAGTACCGGCGCAGCCATTGGCGTCCGTTACCGATACATTCACGCCAATTTCAGTTGAAAAATCCGGAGCGGGTACATTGAGCAATGCGTTAAAAGAAGACGCATTTACGTCAGAGATAATTACATCGTTGTTATCAGTGCCCCATGTAAACTGCAGCGGACCGTTGTTAGGGAAGACAGATGGGGGAATAGAAACGAGATCACCGGCACAAAAAATATTTGAAGTGCCATCAAATGAAATAGAAATTGAATTGTAACACGATCCATCATCCACAGCTGCATTGCTGTCGTAGTTGCAGGCAAGAGGATCTGTGCATCCACATGTTGAACTGCAAGAGCAATATTCACACATGCCGTTATCCAGTTCTGCGCTGCTGTCGTAATTGCAGGCAGCAGCATCCATGCAACCCATCGGGCTGCCATTCCATGCGTAAACCAATCCGGAAGGGGGTATTGTAGCAGGTGCAGCATTTGATAGGCGACAAGTACTTTGAGGAGTTGTTCCGGCAACTGAAGTCAACCAGGTATTGTCAACGGTAACAGATCTGTTTGCATATTGTCCTGCAATAGGGACACCATTGCCAACCTTCATACCCACCTGCTGCGAAGCAAAACTGGTACCTGATACCTGAACATCATAAACAAAATACATTGCGTCTTCACCCGTGTCCATGATGAGTTGAAAGCTGAGATTCTCCGATTCATCGGCAGTGCCGAATCTGCGCAGATTTTGCCACTGAACAATCACAGAATCACCTATGATCTGATAAGTCACAGAAGAGTTCTCTGATTCAAATCCGGCCAAGTCTCCTCCTAACGGAGCAACCACACCATCAACACTACCGGATATGCTGCTACTCAATGGTACCCAATTCGCAGTCGAAGTAGTTGTGCCAAATGCAATCCATCCATTTGGACTGACGGTCATCGTATACCTTTCTGCATTGCCGAACATCACGCCCGGAATGGCAATGTTCGCAGTCGTGATGTCATCAAAAGTCCCGGACAGAATAATTACCGGGTCCACAAGTGGAGTATAGGTACCCACCGATTGTCCGGTAAAAGTATATTCCAGCATGGCCTGTGAAGACGCGCCGCAAGCGACGAGAAGAAACACAGAGAGCAACGAAGTTCGTAAAATATTTTTCATTTGTACACGAGGTATAAGGGTTAAACTTATTTGATCACAAAATTGCAATAGACTGGGAATGATACCTAACGGAATTGTGTAAGCGTGGTAGTTTTATTAGAATTCGTCGGGCAATTGAAATTCTGCAGGCAGCCGGAGACATACCAATGTGCCGGTATCCCCCTCTTTCAAGTCTGAGAGATCCGTAATCTCTACCGCAAATTCCTTCCCTGTCAACTCCTTCAGGATGCTCATCCGCTCTTCATTCATTCTCAATGCGAGACTTTCATGCGTCTTCCGTCTGGCGGCTATTGATTGACGAATACCAATACCATTATCCTTGATTCTCACACTATAGTTATCACCTTCCATGCTCATGCCAACATGAATTTTACCCTGTCCATCCTTTGGCAAAATACCGTGAATCAATGCATTTTCCACATACGGTTGAAGTAACATCGGCGGCATCAGTAGCTCCATGCAATTGACCCCTGCGCTGAGCTCAATCTCATAATTCAATTTGTCGCCAAACCTGAGTCTCTCCAATTTCAGATAAAGCTCCAATCTCTCGATTTCATCGCACAGCGAAACAATGCTTTGCATATTTGTTTCAAGGTTCATCCTGATCAGCTTCGAAAAATCAGCCAGGAACTCGTTGGCATCCTCTGCGTTATCGGTGTGAATGAAGTGCTGAATCGAATTTAATGAATTGAAGATGAAATGCGGATTCATATTGGCATTCAGCGCCTGCTGCCGCAGCTCAATCATCTTCGCACGAATGACTAACTTACGTTTTTTCACCCTATAAAAAAGATAAAACAGGCCGATCACCAAGATTGCAAAAAAGAGAACGGCCAAAGTGCGAAACCACCACGTTTGTGTGAAGTGCGGACTAATTACGAAATACAAAGTCTGTGAATCTCCCCAAGCACCATCTTCGTTTTTCGCACTCACTTCATACTGATAACTACCAGGCGGCAACGACCAGAACTCAGCGCTTCGATTGGTAGTTTCTACCCAAAAATCCTGCAACCCGGCAATCCGATATCTGTACGCGGTGTGTTCACCTGTTCGATAATTCAGACTAATAAAACTGATCCGGATGTTGTTTTGATTATGCAGAAGAAATAGTGTATCAGAAAGTGTGAACGAAGAATCACTGACCAGAAAAGATTCTATTCTCACCGCTGAAGGTGTGCCTTGAAGTGACGTCGCATCAGGATCAATCAAACAAATTCCATCGTTGGTTGCAACGTATAGTGTGTTTCCGATAAACATCAAATCATTCACTTCATTCGAAGGAAGACCCTTTTGAAAACTCACTATAAAGGAATCGAATTTTTTCTCTTCCACATTTTGAAATACCATTCGTTGAAGTCCGCTTGCACAACCGATCCAAAGATTTCCAGCATCATCGGTTTCCAAGCAGTCGATCATGTCCGAAAGCAGTCCGTTGTTTTCATTGATCACAATTGACCTTTCATCTTTGTAAAAAATCAATCCATTATTTCTAGTTGAAATGACGAGATAATCTTGCCACTTCAGTATGTCGGAGACACGAGGTTTATCATCCGGTAGTTTTAAGTCAACTTCAGTAAATGCATTTTCTTTAAAGAGAAAAAGTCCGGAGTTTGCGCCAATCCAAAGTGCTTGAAATTGATCTTCATAAAGCGCATTGCATCTTTCTTTAAAAATCGATTTATCAATAGGAAGCCATTGTTCGTCCACATCCATAAACGCAATTCCATCTGCCAATGCGAAAGCGCAAGAACCATCACTCAAAGAAATACTTTTTCTGATGGTGCTTTCAATGTTCAGTGATTTTATTCTTCCACTCCTTACATCATAAATGTGCGGTTTGTTACCAAAAACAATATTGCCTTTGGCTGAAAAAGTAAAGTCAAGCGAAACTCCGCTGGGAACAGATGCAAGCGTCTTCAGTTGTGCTGTATGGTCATTCAACTCATACACTTTTCCTTCGGCATCGCTATAAAAAATTCCTTGCTGAAATTTTTTGATGCTAATCGTTTTATTCTGCTTGCTGCTTTCACCGGTTTTATACACCTTAACATCCAATGAGGGAACAAAAAACAATCCGTTATCCCGATCGCCGAACCAATAATTTCCCGATTTATCTTGAAGGACCGCAGTGATAAAATGTCCTTCAAAAAAAACATCCGAATCACCAGGACCATTTGTATAGTCGCGGATGCGATAAGCGCCATTGCTATTCGTGAGCCATAAATTCCCACTTCGGTCGTGTTCAAGCGTAGAAAAAAGATAAGGCGACGAATCAAAAAAAGCACTCACATTTCCTACATCATCAAAAAGGACAAAACCACCTGGGCCCGCCAACGCCCACTTGTTTTTTTCAACTTCCACACTGCAAGCCAATTTGCATTCACCGGCTACGTCCAGGAGATAACTGATATTATCTGTTGTACTGATTCGGTTGTCGTTGGTCACTTCGCCCACTTCCAGCGTGACCAATTTTTCACCCACCTTTCGTAAATAGTATGTTGGCTTTTCTCCAGCTTTCAATGCGTAAGGTTTGTATTCCTCGACACTATCACCATAACATTTGAATAGTTGAATACCAGAAAAGGTGGTCACCCACAACGTGTCGTGTTCATCAAAATAAAACGGCCCCGGCAATTTATCACGCAGCAATTCTCCAATCCGGTCATTGCCTTTGTAAGGATGTATGGAATCTCCTTGCAGATAACAATAAGCACCGTTATTACACATAAACCACATCCGGCCTTGTCGGTCTTCATTGATCAAAAGAACATTGTTTGTTGGAAAACCATTTTTGGTTGTGTACACTTCAAACTCGTAGCCATTGAAACGCGCTGCGCCCCTTTCAGTGATGGACCAGATATAGCCACGACTATCTTCGAACAATCCCTGGATTTGAGTAGAAGGCAAACCATCGCGTGTGTCAAAATGCCTGAAGGAAACAGACTCACGAATTTGCGCACCCACAATTTTTTGCAATAGCAAAAGCAAAACTGGAAATAAAAATCGGAGGCAGCGCTGCATCAGGGCTTGATGAATCGTTGTTTGATTGTATCCAAAAATAAGGGCAGTCTTCGTTTTGCGATCTGAAGTTTTGTACCGTCAAGTAATTCGGCCAGGCCACCATCATCACGCAAGTAACCTTTCAGAAAACGAATATTGATGATGTGTGAATTATGAATACGAATGAACAAAGATTCATCCAGAAAATCTTCGAAGTGTTTCATGGGTTTGCTCACGAGCACCTTTTCACTGTTTCGAAGAAAAATAGTCGTGTAGTTGCTATCGCTTTCCAGTCGGATAATGTCCGACATATTTTCAAAACGATAACCGGAATGATCAGGAAGTGCGATTCGCTGAGGAGAATCTTCATGCGAAGTTTGGATCATGAGTTTCAGCGCATCATTGTAGCCTTTTTCGAAATTCGGATTTTCATTTTTTAATCGATGAAGTTGTTCGAGCTTTTTGGCGGCGCTTTGAAGTTCCTTGATGCTGACCGGTTTCAGGATGTAATCAATCGCACTCGCTTTGATGGCTTTTAATGCATACTTCTCAAACGCAGTAACAAATACGACCATCGGTTTTGGCTCCTCCAGTTTACTGAGGAGTGTAAAACCATCAATGTCGCTCATGTGCACATCGAGAAAAATCGCGTCCGGTTGTAGTTCTTTGATATGATTAATTCCATCCATGCCAGAGAATGCTGTTCCTGCTATAGACAACTCGGGACAATATTGTTGGACCAATCCTGAGAGGATTTCACGTGCATTTTTTTCGTCGTCTATAATGAGGCATTTGACCATGTTTCCAATCGACACAATTGATTCAGACAAATGAACACGATACCTGGTAAGTTATGACGTGATTTTTGAGAATTCGGGGGTGAAATGTGAGAATTCGGATAAGCAGGACAAGTCAGCACATTGTTGCCATCCTCATCTTATTGGGGTTTAATGAGGAAAATGGGGATATGCAGTGCTAAATTCGCGCCCGCAATGCAAAACTCCGACGACAAACTCAAAAAGATCATCTCCCATTGTAAGGAGTATGGTTATGTATTTCCATCAAGTGAAATCTATGATGGATTAAGTGCCACGTATGATTATGGCCAATACGGTTCAGAATTAAAAAACAACATCAAGGAATATTGGTGGAAGGCGATGACGCGTCTGCATGAAAATATTGTGGGAATTGATGCCGCCATATTCATGCACCCGACCACCTGGAAAGCGAGTGGACACGTAGACGCGTTCAATGATCCATTGATCGACAACAAAGATTCGAAGAAACGCTATCGTGCGGATGTACTTCTGGAAGACTACATCAAAAAGATAGAAGCGAAGAATGATAAGGAAGTCGAAAAGGCCAAAAACAAATTCGGTGAT
>Ga0209480_10001341_pt1 | contig 18162 bp, 18 predicted proteins | sample JI61114C2DNA_FD_187501 | JGI IMG/M metagenome (GOLD analysis project Ga0209480, IMG submission 187501) | Wastewater effluent complex algal communities from Wisconsin, to seasonally profile nutrient transformation and Carbon sequestration -... | ecosystem: Engineered > WWTP > Effluent > Algae... | reverse complement strand
CTTCGGCGGGTAGGCGCTCGGCAACGGAGGGCGTGTCAATAAAGCCGGGTGCCACGCAATTGGCCGTGATGCCTTTGCCGCCTTCTTCCACGGCCAATGTTCGGAACAGCGCTTCCATGGCGGCTTTTTGCGCATTGTAACGGCCTTGGCCGGGCATGCCTGTCTGCGCCGCTTTTGAAGTGATGCCGATCCAGCGACCGAAGCCGCTGGCCTGTTGCGCTGCCAACACCGGATCCATAATGGTGAGCAGGTGATCGATGTTGGCCGTGAAACCGTTGCTGAACGCTTCGGCGCTCACGTTCCGCAAACGGCTTTTGGGCGATGGTATGTGCAAATTGTTCACGACGATCACTGGTAGTTCGCCTTCGTGCAAGTGCTTCAGCAATTCCGCGCGTCCAACTTCCGTTGCCAGATCGATGGACCAAAAACGATGGCGCACATCATTCAACGAAGAAGCTAATCTCTCTAAGTTTGATCGGTTCCGCGCCACGGCGATCACGGATGCACCCGTTTGCGCCAATGCCGTGCAAATGGCATGGCCGATGCCTAGGCCGGCACCAGTGACCAGCGCGGTCTTTCCTTCCAGCGGTTCAGCCATTCTTCGGGACTTTGTACAACACCGCGCCACCGGTATATCCGGCCCCGGCCGCTACCATCAGTACCAAGGCACCGGGCTTCATGCGGCCTTCAGCGTGGGCTTGCTCCAACGCAATAGGGATGGTGCCAGCGATGCAGTTGCCCACCCGGTCGATCACCACTTCCATCTTTTCCTCCGGAATGCCCATGCCTTCCGCGATCCGTTTCATGATGTAGTAATTCGCCTGGTGCGGAATGAACACGTCCACATCCTTTGCGGTAAAGCTGTTTCGTGCCAGCGCCTCGTTGCCGAGTTCTGCCATTTTTCCGGCGGCAGCGATCGCCAGTTCCTTGCCGGGCATGGTGGCCGTTGTGCCATGCATGTTATTGGCCACGGTCTCCTCGCTTGCGGGCAACATGCTGCCGCCTGCCGGGACGTAGAGCGTTTCGAAACCTGAACCGTCCGCCCAAAGCAGCACATCCAGAATGCCTTCGCCAGCACGTTCCGCTGGAGCAAGCAGGACCGCTCCGCCGCCATCGCTGAAGATAGGGCCGAACACCGGGTCGTTGGCACGAATGAACCGCGACTTGGTGTCCGCGCCGATCACGAGCACGTGCTTTGCGCCCGACCGCACAAGGCCAACGCCTTGCTCGATCGCGTAGATGAAGCCCGCGCAAGCCGCCGTGATGTCGCTTGCCGGACAAGTGGCACCGAGCAGATGCTGCACGCGGCATGCGGCTGCGATGTTGGTGTGATCGCCGCTGGAGGTGCCCAGGATAATGCGGTCCAGGTCTTCCGCTTTCACACCCGCCCGTTCCAGTGCCTGCCGCGCAGCGCCTGCGGCGATATGGCTTGTCGCCTGCCCTTTTGGTGCCCAATGCCGCGTACGGATCCCCGTGGTGGCTTCATGCTTTTCCAGGTTGAACGCTTGGCCGTGGTGATCCTGCAATTCCTTGTTGCTGATCGGCTCACCCGGCAAATAAGCCCCGATGCCTTTTATCACTACGCCTATGTTGCCCATGGTTCAATGTTCAAGGATCACGCCGCCCCAAGACAATCCGCCGCCAGCGGCGCCCATCATGTAGCGATCGCCGATGTTGATCTTCCTTTTTTCCATGGCGCGTTGCAGCGCCAGAAAAATGGTGGCCGGCCCGCAATTGCCGTATTCGCTGAGGACGTTTACGGTGCGCGCTTCCGGTATCCCGGCTTCCCGCGCAGCGAGTTCCAATTGACGTTTGGCGGCTTGGTGCGGCACGTAACACGTGATGTCCTTCGCTGTAAGTCCGGACCGCTTGTATAGTTCATCCGGTATGCGCTTCCACGCTCGGTCCAACATCGCCTCTTTGCCTTCGTCCTTGTATTCCAAATAGTAACGCTTCGCCGCCAGGTCCGCGCTGGTAGGCGGCATTAGGCCGGGCACGCCGGTCTGTGCGGAGAACGTGCCATCGGTGTCGATATAGTGTGCGATCATACCCGCGCTACCCGTGGAACGCGACACCACAATGGCCGAGCCTGCATCGCCCCCGGCATACACGGTGTTGTTCGTGGGATCGAGGATCTTGCTCGTTGTATCGCCTGCGGCGATCAGCACCTGGCGCGCTCCGCCTTCGATCAGCTGCGCGGCGATCACCAACGCGAAAATGCCCGTGGCACAACCCGTCCGCAAGTCGAACGCCGGGGCTTGCACCCCCAATACATGCGCGAGGCGGGCCGCAACTGCCGTGGTATAAAAAGGTGAGGTGATCGTTACCGCGATCAACGCATCCACATCGGATGCTTTGATCCCTGCATTTGCCATGGCATCTGTGGAAGCCGCAGCGACCAAGTCCATCGTAGTAAGGCTTTCGGGCGAGTTCTCCATCCCCGGAGTGCTTACCCAATAACGGCGACGTACACCCAACTTCGCCTCGTAGTAGCCGGGATCCGCACCTTGTTTGGCCATCACCGCGCGCCAGTCCGGTCCGAACCGCAGCGCATGCACATCATCGTTTTCAACCCAACGGCCGCCTTTAGGGAAACCGATGCCACAGCCTGTAATGCGCACCGGAAGGACCCGGCCCTGCATGCCGGAACCCACCCGTGCGCTGCGATCATCCATGGTTCAGTTTCTCTTCCAGCGCAGTAACTAAGTCGCCCACGCTCTTTATGCTCACTGCCCGCTCTACGCCGATCCGCACGTTGAAGTGCTTCTCCAATTTGCGCAAGATCACCATGGAACGAAGTGAATCCCATTTCGGGATGTCAGCGGGGGTATGCGCCGGTGAGAGTTCCAATGCTGGTAGTTTCAGTTCGCTCCGGAATACGGTCTGTACTTCATTGAACACGGACGATTTTTCACTTGTACCATTCATTGACATGTGCCAAATTTAACGAACGATGCCAGCTTTGGCAAAGGGTCCTGTTGGTGATCGCTGAGAGGTGATTGGTGACTGGACCTGCCGACCGTCCTTCTACCTTCGCCGCCCGTTTTGACTTTGTGCGTGTCCACGGCTCAGCACCTTCGTCCATGCCATCGCTTCGAACCCCATCTCAGCCACCTGTGGCGCGCACTAAGGACGGCCTCTTGATCGCCGGGATCCTGCTGATCGCGCTCAACCTGCGCCCCGCATTAGCGGCCGTGGGTCCGCTGGTGGGCATGATCCGCGACAGCACGGGGCTTTCCAATACCATGCTAGGCCTGCTGACCACCTTGCCGTTACTGGCTTTCGCCGGGATCTCCTTGGTGACGCCCTTGGCCACGCGACGCTTCGGCATTCCCGGTATGCTGGCCGCCGCCATGGGTTTGCTCACCATCGGCATCTTCGTGCGATCCATCCCTTCGGTGTTCACGCTGTATGTCGGCACGCTGCTGCTCGGTGTCGCGATCGCCTTCGGGAACGTATTGCTGCCCGGCCTGGTCAAGCAGAGCTTCTCCAAGAAATTCGGATTGATGACGAGCATGTACTCCGGCGCCATGGGCGTGGGTGCTGCTGTTGCTGCCGGGATAACGGTGCCCCTGGCGGAAGGCTTGCAATGCGGCTGGCGCGGCGCGTTGGCCGTGTGGGCGGCGTTGGCGGTGATCGCGCTCCTGCTGTGGCTTCCGCAGCTTTCGCGCTCTTCACACGTACGACCGCCGGGCAGCTACAAACAAGCCATGAAGCAACTACTCGCATCCCAGCTCGCATGGAACGTCGCGCTTTTCATGGGCTTGCAATCCCTTGCGTTTTATGTGATCCTGGCGTGGCTCCCGGACATGATCCAAGGACGTGGGGAGGACGCTGTCTTCGCCGGATGGATGCTCTCGCTCTCGCAGGCGACGGGCGTGCTCGGTTCATTGCTCACGCCCCTGTGGGCGGGAAAGCGCCCGGACCAGCGCTCGATCATCCTCGTGCTCATCGCCTTGGAAGTGGTGGCCTTATTCGGCCTGATATTCCCCGCCATCGGACCGGTACAGCTCTGGGTGGCCATGATCGGCTTCGCGCTTGGCGGATCTTTCGGGCTTTCGCTTTACCTCATCGTAGTCCGCTCGAACAGCACGGAAACCGCCACCAAGCTCTCCGGCATGGCGCAGGCCGTCGGCTATTCACTGGCGGCTACCGGGCCTTTTATCGCGGGAAGCTTGTTCGACTTCACTGCCAACTGGAATTACGTGTTCGTGCTGATGCTGGCTTTGGCGGGCATCAAGCTTTACACGGGATTAGGCGCGGCGCGTCCGGAAGAAGTTTCGTTGGAGTGATCAGTGATCTGAGTTTCTGCGACAATGTATCGGGGACCTGGTACTGTGGACTGCTGATGCATGCTGCGTGCAGCCACTGCCGACTGCGATTGATCACTGCGTCGAAACCTTCTTCCGCCAGCATTGCACACGGAACGAAAAGCCCGCGCTGAAGAACCACTCTTGGCCCGTGAAACAGTTGCCCAAGCTCGCGTCGGCCAACATGTTCGGGCCTAATGCCCAAGTGCCGCCACAATCCCAGCGGTGGTCCCCTGTGCCACCTTCGGGCAACGCGCCATAGAGCTCTGCAAAGGCGGCAAACCTGCTGGAGACTTCCATGCCGCCGGAGAGCGTATAGAGCGATGTGGGAGACGTGCTTACGCCTTCCCACTCCATCGCCACGTTCGCACCCAGGCCAAAGCGTTCGCCGAAGTTGCGATCTGCGGCCATGCGGAGGCCTGCGTAAGGATCGCCGTCATTCGCGGTGCTCCAATGCGGTATGCCGAGCTTCACAAGCATGGCCGTCCGGATGCCGGTTTTCCCTCCGTCACCCATCCCGACTTTCGCACCCAGCTCCGGAACCTCCCACGCCGTGTACTTCCCGCCTTCAGCCGTCGCGATCACCGTCCGTTCACCTTCCGCGCGGAACTCCACGCGCTCGCCCAATCCCAGCCGGACAAGCACTTGCGGCGCACTATGATCGGGCCTTCCGTCCGTATGCGGAAAAAGCACAACACCAGTCTCCACCTGCAGGGATCCCATCGGGACCGTCATCGTGGCCTCGGTCTGGTCCGGGCGGTCAGTGCCCAAACGTTCCCTTTGCGCAAATGTGCCGAGCGGCACGAACACCAAGAAGAGCACGAGGCATTTCATGCCACAAACGTAGATCCTATTATTAGCCTTGTCTAATTATTTTATTTAACCATACATTTGCCCGGATGCTCACCCGCAGCGAGGAAGACCACATCAAGGCCGTGCATGCGCTGTTGCAAGACGGTGCCACAGCAGGCACCAAGGACCTCGCGGAACGCCTGAACATCAAGGCCAGCAGCGTTACCGTGATGCTGAAGAAGCTCGCGGAGAAAGGGCTGTTGAAGCACGAGCCGTACTACGGCGTGAAGCTCACCGCCAAGGGCAAAGCCGCCGCGTTGAAACTGGTGCGCAAGCACCGCCTGTGGGAGACATTTTTGGTGGAACGGCTCAGTTTTAAGTGGAACGAAGTACACGAAGTAGCCGAACAATTGGAGCACATCCACAGCGAGAAACTCACCGATAAACTGGCTGAATACCTCGGCCACCCAGCCTTCGATCCGCACGGCGACCCCATACCGGACCGCAACGGACGCATGCAGACGCGCGACACCACTTCGCTCACGGAGTGCGCTTCAGGTACACACGTACGCATCGCCGCCGTAAAGGACGGCAGCGATACCCTGCTGCACCTGCTGGACCGCAAAGGCGTGGGGATTGGCATGCGCTTCGAGGTGATCGCACGCCATGCTTTCGATGATAGCGTGGAACTGGAAGGCAGAAAAGCGTTGCATCTCACACTCTCCGCGCTGGTGGCTGCTCACCTGTTGGTGGAAATTCTGCCCACGAAAAAAAGCCGGAAGCCATGACGAACGACCGGCGCTCTCTTGGCGACGCGCATTCCAGTGTGGCTATTCCCGCAGCGAAAGGCTGGCGCCGCATCCTCGCATTCCTCGGCCCCGCCTATTTGGTGAGCGTGGGCTACATGGACCCCGGCAACTGGGCCACGGACATCGCCGGTGGTTCGGCTTTTGGCTACCAGCTGATCTGGGTGCTGTTGATGAGCAACCTCATGGCGCTGCTGCTGCAAAGCCTCAGCGCCCGGCTCGGCATCGTGCGTGGCCTCGACCTCGCGCAGGCCAGCAGGCACACCTATCCCCCGCTGGTGAACATCCCGCTTTACGTGCTCGCGGAGATCGCCATCGCCGCATGCGACCTCGCGGAAGTGATCGGCATGGCCATTGGCCTCAACCTGCTCTTCGGCCTGCCCGTGCTCTGGGGCGTGCTGATCTCCGGCTTCGACACGCTGCTGATCTTGCTGCTGCTGAACAAGGGCATGCGCATCATGGAAGTCTTCATCGTTTCGCTCGTTACGTTGATCGGCCTATCCTTCCTCGCTGAAATGTTCATCGTGGAACCCGTCGTGGGCAATGTGCTCCAAGGTCTTATTCCCTCCGGGCTCTCCGACCAGGCACTCTACATCGCCATCGGCATCATCGGTGCCACGGTAATGCCGCACAACCTTTACTTGCACAGTTCGCTGGTGCAAACGCGCCGCTTCGAGCGCACCGACAAGGGCAAGCGCGAGGCCATCCGCTTCAACTTCTTCGACACCACCATCGCGCTCAACCTCGCCTTTTTCGTCAACGCCGCCATCCTCATTCTCGCCGCAGCGGCCTTCCACACCGCAGGCCATTACGACGTGGCGGAGATCGACCAGGCCCACGAGCTACTTGGCGAGCTCTTTGGCACCATGGCCCCTGCTCTCTTCGCCATCGCCCTTATCGGCGCGGGGCAGAGCAGCACCATCACCGGCACGCTCGCCGGGCAGATCGTAATGGAAGGTTACCTCGATCTGCGCATCCGCCCATGGCTGCGACGGCTCATCACGCGCTTGCTCGCCATCATTCCCGCCATCATCAGCATCACCTATTTCGGGCCGGATTCGTTGGGGCAATTGCTTGTCTTCAGCCAGGTGGTGCTCAGCTTGCAATTAGGTTTCGCAGTGATCCCGTTGATCCATTTCACCAGCGATAAAAAGCGCATGGGCGCCTTCGCCATCAAGCCGTGGGTTCAGCTGCTGGCGTGGACTACAGCGCTCATCATCGTAGTGCTCAATGCGCAGTTGGTGGTGCAGGAGGTGCAAGGATGGCTGGCAGAGGAAGGGGCGCACGTGATCTGGGTGGAATTCGCCGTGATCCCCATCATCGTGCTGTCCGCGCTCTTGCTGCTTTACATCACTGTGAAGCCGTTCTTTGCGAAACTGAGGCCCGCCAAACTACATATCGACGGCACCTTGCCGGAGCTGAAGGTGCAGGAGCAGCGCCCGCCGCAGCGCATCGCCGTTACCGTAGAGTTCAAGGCACTGGACGAGCGCGTGCTGAATGCCGCCATCGCCCAAGGTGGAAAGGGTGCGGAATACGTCTTGATCCACATTACCGAAAGTGCCGCGGCGCGCTACCTCGGCGAGCTAACAAGCGATCGCGAAGCCGTGGACGATGCCACCAATTTGGAACACTACGCCGAGAAGCTCCGCGCTGCGGGCTACTCCGCACAAGCCGTGGTAGGCCAGGGCAGCCCGGTGGCGGCGATCGCCAAATTGGTGAACAAAAGCGGCGCCGACCTGCTGGTAATGGGCTCCCACGGCCACCGGGGCCTGAAGGACCTGCTCTTCGGCGCTACCGTGGATGCGGTAAGGCACAGGGTGAAGGTGCCGGTGTTGGTGGTGAAGTGAAAATCGCTTCCTTTAGATTATGTCCTCAAAAAGACAGCACCCTGAAAAGACAAGACTCCATGCTCGGAACAGGAACCGGGAGCTATATGACCTGAACGCATTGACAGCTTCTGTTCCTGCATTGAAAGGCCATATACGGGTCAACGAATTCGGCTCAGCATCAATCGATTTTTCTGACCCAAGATCGGTCAAGGCCCTGAACAAGGCACTGCTCCATCATCACTACGGCATACGTAACTGGGAATTCCCGAATGAAAACCTATGTCCACCTGTACCGGGACGAGCCGATCACATCCACCACATTGCTGACCTTCTAGGTGGAAGCAACGGGGGCACGATCCCCCTTGGCGACAAGATCACCTGTCTTGATGTTGGCGTAGGCGCGAGTTGCATTTACCCCATCATCGGTGTCACTGAATATGGCTGGCGGTTCATTGGATCCGACATTGACACCCGGTCGATCACATCGGCGGAGCGTATCATCGCATCCAACCCGTCGCTCCAGGGAAAGGTTGAATGCCGGTTACAGAAGGACCCGAAGTCAATTTTTCTTGGCATACTGGGCAAAGAGGAGAAGATCGATATCACGATCTGCAATCCTCCTTTTCATGCTTCGCTTGAAGAAGCTCAAAAAGGAACACGAAGGAAAATTGAGAATCTGTCGGGCAGGAAAATGAAAGTCCCTGAACTCAACTTTTCAGGGATCAACAAGGAGCTTATATGCGAAGGCGGGGAATATGGATTTATCCAGAACATGATCAGAGAAAGCCAGGCGTTCGCTAAAAGCTGCTTCTGGTTTTCAACCTTGGTATCCAAGCATTCCAACCTAAAAGGGATCCATAGGCTATTGGATGAAAGTGAAGCCAGCCAGGTCAAAACCATCTCCATGGGCAACGGGAATAAGATCAGTCGAATTGTGGCTTGGACATTCATTTCGAAGGAAGAACGGAAAGCGTGGAACGCGGCGTGATGGAAAAAATAGTGTGTGGCGACCGAAAAGGGTTGCCCGTCGCTGGCGCAAACGATGGCACCATGGCAATGCGACAAAGTGAGTTCCTATAAAGAGTAGATCGGCAGGTCTTGTAGATTTCCTCCACTTTCTATCAGGGCGCTAAAATTCCAGTGACCTTGAAAGCAAATAGCGCACCTACCTTGCATCTCCATGGAAACATTCATCGCCTCACGGGTTGCGGAAGGGAACCGGATCTTTCCCTCGAAGATCATCATTGACCAACAAGGGGTGACGCTGAAAATACCCGGACTCTTTAGTGGCAAGGAGAAGACCATGATCCTGGAAAAGATGTGAGCGACCATTTGGCACCTTCGCTGATGAGTCCTGAGCATGCAAAATCCGGCAATGGTTCACTGTTGTTCTTTCGTGTGGATGAACTCGACGGATTTTGGAACGTGCCCGCACGATCGTCACTGCGGTGGACGAGGAAGTGCATGTGAACCCGAACCAGAAGTCCAGGGAGATCGCTCTGCGTGATCCCATGGGTATTGCGAGATGGTGAGCGCGACCCGCTCATCCGATGGTCCGACCGAATAGCACAAGGCCCTAGCGGCATTTCCGGTCAGCAGTATATTCGACCACCGTTTACCAGAAAAAAACCCACCACATGACAATATTGATAGTGATCGTAGTCCTCATCGCGCTTGTGGCTTTCTATGCCATTGGGATCTACAACCAGTTGGTAAAGCTTAAGAACCTCGTGGCCGAAGCGTGGAGCGGGATCGATGTGCAACTAAAGAAGCGCTATGACCTTATCCCCAATTTGGTGGAAACGGTGAAGGGCTACGCCACCCACGAAAAAGAAACCTTCGAGAATGTGACCCGAGCCCGCGCCGCGGCGCAGCAAGCCACCACGGTGGAAGGTCAACAGGTGGCGGAGAACGCATTGAAAGGTTCGCTGGTGAACCTCATGGCCGTGGCGGAACGCTATCCCGACCTGAAGGCGAACGTGAATTTCCTTGACCTGCAGAATAAGCTTTCCGAAGTGGAAGGCGATATCGAAAAGGCGCGGCGGTATTACAACGGAAACGTGCGAGAGCAGAACACGTTGATCGAGAAATTCCCGAGCAACGTTATCGCCAATTCGTTCGGCTTCGCCAAGTCCGCGTTCTTCGAATTGGACGACCAAGCTGAGAAAAAGGCACCTTCCGTAAAATTCTCGTGATGAGGAGCTGGCTGCTGCTGGCATCGGTGTTCGGCGTGCTGTCCGTTTTCGGCCAAACGGAAAAGATCAATTCGTTCCATACCGACCTTACGGTGGCCCCCGATGGCCGGTTGACGGTCGTTGAGACCATCAACGCACATGTTGAAGGCATCGATTTCAAACGCGGGATCGTCCGGCAATTGCCGCTTTCGTTCGAAGACCATAACGGTAAGCAGATCAAGGTCCGGTTTGATGTCGGTGATGTAAAAGTGGACGGCACGACCGCTCCTTACCACACCGAAACGAATGGAGGGGATTTCTTCATTTATGTGGGCGAGAAGAACACGTTGTTGAGCCGCGGCGACTACCAATACCAGATCACCTACACGACAAAAGGCCAGGTCGGTTTCTTCCCCGGCTACGATGAGATCTATTGGAACGTGAACGGCAATGGTTGGGACTTCCGGATCGATAGCATTTCGGCGAGCATTCATTTGCCCGCAACGGCCCAAGTGAAGCAGACCGCATGCTATACGGGGAGCTACGGCTCCACGGCAAGCGATTGCGCCGTTTCGGTCATCGATGGCCATACGGTCAACTTCCATGGGCGTAGCCTGCTGAACTACGAAGGCTTGACCGTAGCCGTTGGATTCCAGAAAGGTGTAGTGGCCGAACCGCCACCACCGACATTTTTCCAGCAACATGCAGTGCCCATCCTTGGAGGTGCCATCTCCCTTCTGCTCTTGCTCTACTACATAATCACGTGGTTCCGGTTCGGCCAAGATCCGGACATGCCAACGGTAATCCCGCTCTTCGAGCCGCCAAATGAAATGTCACCTGCGTCGGTCGGCATGGTGATGGAAGAAAAATTCCAGAACAATCTGATCACTCCCACGATCATAGACTTGGCCGTGAAAGGGCTGATCCGGATCGACGAGCACAAGGAGAAACAGTTGTTGGGCTTGATCACCAAGGAGACCTATTCCATCGTGAAAGTGAAGGACGGCAAGGTGGACCTGCCCAAGGAGGGGCAAGTGGTGTTCGACCGCATGTTCGGTTCCGGCCAAAAAAGCTTTGCGTTCGACGGTACGTACGACGCACGCGTACAGAGCATGTCCACGGCGTTCAAGACCTCGCTCGTGTCCCAGTGGAACACGTTTTTGAACAAGGGCAACAACGTGAAATTCTGGCTGATCCCGATACTCACGCTCATAAGTGCTGGCGTGGCCTACGTCCTCATGCACAATGCGCTCTTTGGAGAGAACGATGTTTTGTACCTCATCGCTTTTCTGGTGGTCAATTTCATCCTGTTCCTCGTTTACACCTACCTCATTAAAAAGCCCAGCGTGGAGAAACAAGCCCTGCTGTCGCAACTGAAGGGATTCAAAATGTACCTAAGCGCGGCAGAGGAAAAGCAGATCCAACACTTCAATCCGCCGACGCTAACACCCGAAGTTTTTGAAAAGTTTCTCCCCTATGCCATCGCGTTCAAGGTGGAAAAAATCTGGGGAGACCGGTTTCAGGACATGCTCAGCAAAGCGCTGATCGATAAGCGCTACCAGCCCGGCTGGTACAATGGTTCCGTCATGAACTATGGGGTGTTCTCATCGCATATGAACTCATCGCTTTCGAGCAGTGTCAGCTCATCGAGTACGCCACCTTCCAGTAGCGGCGGTTCCGGCGGCGGCGGCTTTTCCGGTGGTGGTGGTGGCGGCGGCGGCGGCGGCGGTTGGTAAATTTGCCACAGCCTTCAAACAGACCAAATGGACAGGAACGTTCCAGCGGATCAACGCGATGCGTTGCTTTTGATCTTGAAAGCCCGCTTCGAAAAAAACACAGGTCGTCACAAGGGCTTGAAATGGGCCGATGTGGAAGCTCGGCTGAAAGCACATCCGGAAAAGCTGGGTGCGCTGGACAGTATGGAAGAGACCGGCGGTGAACCAGATGTGCTAGGTCAGGACAAAAAGACAGGCGCATTCATTTTCATGGATTGTTCCGAAGAAAGCCCAAAGGGCCGCCGTAGTGTTTGCTATGATCGCGAAGCCTGGGAATCGCGGAAGGAACACCGCCCGGCAAATACCGCGCAGGACATGGCCGCTGATATGGGCATCGAGATTTTGACGGAAGAACAATACAGGGACCTTCAAAAACTCGGCGAGTTCGACCTCAAGACTTCAAGCTGGGTATTATCGCCGCCCGCGATCCGTAAGCTGGGTGGTGCTTTGTTCTGTGATCGCCGGTATGGTCATGTTTTCACCTACCACAATGGGGCACAGTCGTACTACGGTGTGCGAGGCTTTCGGGGGGTGTTACGGGTTTGAGGTCATCATGAAAACGGCGCGCATCCAACAGGTCTTGCTCGTGCTGTTCATTATGACCATGGCGGTCATCTCAGTTTTCAGATCCTACCACTACGGACCGACCATTGCCGAGGCCGTGGACGGGATCGATGATTGGAACAGGTACGCCCGGCAGGCCTTGGACATAAAGCACAATGGCATCCTTATCGGATCGGTCAAACGCCCGTATTTCGGACCAGGTGGTTTTCTCTACAACTATTTTATCGCTTTGTTCTTCATCGTTTTCGGAGACACGCTTGCACCTGTTTTCCTTGCTCAAACCATTCTGCTCTGTCTCTCCGTTGTGGCAATTTTCCGGACCTTCAAAGACTTCCTATCGAAGCCGACCCAATTTATATTTCTGTGTACGCTGTTCGTTTTTGCCACAGCGGATGTATTTGTTAACTACTCGCATAAGCTCTTGGCCGAGAGCCTTGGGTTGTTCCTGTTCTCGATGTACGTTTACACTTATGTAATGTCGATCCGGCTCCACCAGGACCGAACGCTCCTACTAAGCACCGGCTTCATTTGCTTGACGACCTTAGTGCGGCCAAGCATGATCCCATTCCTGCCTTTGCACATCGGCCTCATCGTTCTATACCAAGTCAGGCGTAAAGAACTTTCGTGGCAACGGATCACGCAGCATTCAGCGCTGATCGCGGCCAGCCTTATGATCATCCCCATGCGCAATTTCATTGTTGCAGGCGAATGGACTTTCCTGCCTACGGAGGGGTCTTTCAATTCTGTTCAACAGCTTGTGCATTCCAGTTTCAGCGATCTCGTTCTCAAACTGGCTTTCTGCCTTGGCTATCTGCCACCCTTAAACCCCGTGTTCAAGATCCGGTTCCACTGGCTGATCATGTGGGCGGGCTATTTCTACTTTTGCTATTATCAGGTCCGTAACCTCAAAACAGTACGGTTCCGGGAATTCAGTCTGCATGCTTTCATTTTGATCTATTTGATCGTTTCCGTGGTGTTCGTGACCGTTCAATCATACGGCTACCGGTCCATGCTCTTGATTAACTTTGTGGTGCTGGGGTTTTCCTTTATGGGTTTAGATGTTCTCGTACGGAGGGTCCGTTCAATCTCGAAACCCCAATAGAAAAACCCTCAAGGGACGACGTGCTACGAGTATTCATGAAGCTTCAGGGTTCCAAACCATGACGCTACGGAACAGTGAATCCCCCATGGGAGCCCCCTCCATCCAAACGTCTAAACCTCATCCATAGAGCTGCCGAAAGATGACTAAGATCCATTTGCTCTCAATTTCCCTGTTGTTCAGCATGACAAGCATTGGCCAAACCGTCGGCCTGCTTCAGCATGACCAAGAAAGCTTGGATGATGGCTATGTACTGTTCGCTCCCATGGGAAGTAACAACACATACCTGATCGATAAGTGCGGGAAATTGGCGAAAACGTGGGGCAGCGCCTACCGCCCTGGGATATCCGTATATCTTATGCCTGATGGCCGGTTGCTTCGGCCCGGCATCATAGACAATGCCACCTTCAACGCTGGTGGAAGGGGCGGGATCATTGAAATAATCGATTGGGACGGTACCGTTTCCTGGAGTTACACCTTAAGTTCCAACATGATCTGCCAGCATCATGATGTGCGGGCATTGCCCAATGGAAACATCCTTGCAATCGTTTGGGAAAGCAAAACCCAGGACGAGGCCGTTGCGCAAGGCCGCGACCCCGCACTGGTATCCGATCTGCTATGGAGCGAGGCAATTCTGGAGATCCAACCCACCGGTGCAACTACGGGTGAAGTGGTTTGGGAATGGCACCTTTGGGACCATTTGGTTCAGACGTTCGACGCTACGAAGCCCAACTTCGGCGAGGTAGCGGACCATGCGGAACTAGTAGATCTCAACTTTAACGCAAGCGCCGTGCAAAGCGATTGGATCCACTTGAATTCGGTGGATTACAACCCGGACCTGGACCAGGTGCTGGTCAGCGCGCATGCCTTCGATGAAATATGGATCATTGACCATAGCACCAACACGGCCGAGGCTGCGGAACATACCGGGGGAAACGCCGGCCATGGCGGCGACTTGTTGTACCGCTGGGGCAACCCGGCCACGTACGGCCATGGCAGCGCCAGTGATCAGGTTCTTTACGGCCAACACAATGCGCGGTGGATCGAAAATGGCCTGCCATACGCCGGGGATATTATGTTGTTCAATAACGGCTCTGGACGCCCCGACGGTAATTACAGTACTGTGGAGGTGATTAAACCACCCATGGATGAAATGGGCTATTCCAGTTTGTTGCCTTATGGTCCCACCGCCCCTGTTTGGCTATGGAACGATGGAAACCCCCATTCTCTTTTTGCCCAGAACATATCGGGAGCTCAACAATTGAGCAACGGCAACGTGTTGGTGACCAACGGACCTATCGGCAATTTCATTGAGGTGGACGCCTTGGGCCCCCGCGTTTGGTCTTATGTGAACCCGGTGGCGGGAAACGCAGTGCTCGCCCAGAACGCCGAACCGGTGATGAATGCGGTGTTCCGCAGTTCGTTTTATCCCAGCAGTTACACGGGCTTTACCAACCATGTGCTTGTTGCAGAACATACGATCGAGGATATTAACCCGGTTTCCGACGCATGTGCGCTTACTACCGCTATCGGGGAAGCCCAAAGGGATGGCGACCCCTCGATTTTCCCGAATCCGGCAAGCGACCGGATCACCATCAACTTCGACCCTGCGCTAATGGGCCTCGCGCGCATCCAAGTGTTCAACAGCCTTGGCCAGTGCGTTATAACGACTACCGTTCCCGCATTAGGAACGCAGCTTTCGTTGCCGGTTGGGCAGCTTGAAAACGGTCTTTATGTGGTAAAGATCGAAGGCCAAGGAACGCATGCGGAACGCACCTTGTGCGTTTTACACTGAAAGTTCGAACAACTCCGTTTTTTGGACTGCCCGTTCTTTGTGATCCTGTTGCACAGCACGCAGCATTTAGTGCAATGAACCCTGACAACGCCAGAAACCATAGCACAACTGTATGCGGACCATGGCAAAATGGTCTTCAACATCGCGCTGAACCACCTGCAACAGCGGGAGGAAGCAGAGGAGGTGACCCAGGACGTTTTCGTTAAAGTGCATGGGAAGCTGGCGGGTTTCTCCGGGCGATCGAACATACGGACATGGATCTACCGGATCACTGTGAACCAATGCCTGGATCACCTCAAGGCCCGTAAGCGGAAAAAGCGCTCAGGTTTCCATCTGCGGTTTTTCGGAGATGATGAACGCGATCCCACCGCAACGCTTTCCGACTATGATCACCCCGGTGTAATGCTGGAGGACCGCGAAGCCGTACATGCCTTGTTCACCTTGATCGACACACTGCCGACGCGCCAACGGAGCATCCTGATCCTGAAGGCCGTGGACGGGTTGGAGCAACAGGAGATCGCGGCCATACTGGAACTTTCCGTGAAGTCCGTGGAATCGTTGCTCTCTCGCGCCAAGGCCAATTTGAAACAGAAAATGATGGACAACGAAGGAACAGCCCCCGGAACGTCGTCCAAGCAAAGAAGTAGCTAATGGAAACGAACGAATTTGAATCCTTGGGACGCATCGGGATGGTGGATCCGCCGCCGTTCCTGCTAACACGCATTGAGGCACGCATCGCCTCGGTCCGTGCGGAGAAAATGCCCGTTACGTGGGCCGTTGGCATGGTGTTGACGCTGCTTTTGCTCGTGACAGTGAACACAGTAGCGTACCAGAAACAGGCCAGTGCTGGTGGTCATTCCACAAGTGATGCCCAACAGCTGGCCACGGACCTCTCTCTTTCACCTTCCGAACAGCTCTACCGATGAGCAAGATCCGCGCATTGACCATCGCCGTGGTGGTGCTGATCCTGCTGAATGTCGCCCTTGTCGCTTTCTTCGCGAGCCACGGTGGACCGCCGCCACGGCCTGTTGGCCCGAAGCGCATCATCATTGAGCGGCTCCATTTCGATACTTCGCAGATCAATGCATTCGAGCTGGCGATAACAGCGCATCAAAACCAGGTCCAAGTTCAAGAAACTGAACAAAAGAGACTGCGGAATGTGCTGTATGCCTTGTTACAGGAGACTGACCGCAACGGTGCGGATTCCATTGCATCCGCCATCGGCGCAGTGCAAGCGCGGATCGAGTTGATCCATCTCAAGCACTTCGAGGCGATTGAAGCCATCTGCAGACCGGAGCAAAAAGCGGACTTCACCGCACTGAGCCATGAGTTGTCGCAGTTGTTCCGTGGCCCTCCGCCCATGAAACAAGGAAGGCCATGATAAGGCCGCTCTTGCTAGTCCCCGCACTATCCGCCGGCCTCGCCTTGGCTGCGCAAAAAACGGAGCCGGTGCTTCTGCACTTTACGCCCTTGTTCCAAGGCAAAGCACTGGTCTTGCATGCGGACGATGCTACTCCTGCCGCCTCGGACGTGGAGACGTTCAAGTGCTACCTCAGCGCTTTCAAGTTGATTTCGAAAGGCAAAGTGATGTGGGCTGAAAAAGACAGCTACCACCTCTTGGATGCAAGCGACTCCGCCACTTTGGATGTGGCCCTCGCTGTGCCACAGAACCTGATCTGGGACCATGTGGAATTTCAGTTAGGCATTGACAGCACCACCTCGGTATCGGGTGTATTTGGCGGCGATCTGGATCCCACGAAAGGCATGTACTGGACGTGGAACAGCGGATACATCCACTTCAAACTGGAAGGACACGATCCGCGGTCTGCCGGACGTGGCGGAGAATTCTCCTTTCACCTCGGCGGCTACCTCTCCCCTTTCGCCACAGTGCGAACGATCACCTTGGAACGTTGTGGCGCGATTAAGCAACACATCACCATTGACTTGGACCACTTCCTCGACGAGATTAACATGCTGGCCCAATACGACGTGATGTCGCCCGGCGAAACGGCCTATAAGCTGAGCCTTTCCGTCACCAACATTTTCCATTGCGGTGATGTGGAATAAAGTGGTTGCCCTTCTTCTGATCGCCGCGACATATATCGGGATCACAGCCTCAGGCACGGGTCCGCACTTCGTGAAACTTAATGTCCCCGCGAACTGGCCGAAGCCCGAATACGACTTTACGCGAAACCCGCTTTCCGAGGAAGGGATCGCACTGGGCCGTCAGCTTTTCTACGACCCGATACTTTCCGCCGACAGCACCATTTCCTGCGCGAACTGCCACCTCTCCTACACCGCCTTCACACACGTGGACCATGCGCTCAGCCATGGCATCCACGATAGCACGGGCACCCGCAACTCCATGACCTTGGTGAACCTCGCCTGGTCCACCTCCTTCATGTGGGACGGCGCCGTGAACCACCTCGACATGCAGGCGCTGGCACCGATCTCGCACCCGGCGGAAATGGGTGAGAGCGCAGCCGGTGTGATTGCGAAACTCCAACGCTCGGCCAGCTACAGGGAGCGTTTCCTAGCTGCCTTCGGGAAACCGGTGAGCGGCGAAACTTTACTGAAAGCACTCGCTCAGTTCGAGCTCACGCTGATCTCCGACAGTTCCAAATACGACCGTGTGATGCGCCATAAGGATGGCGAAGCATTCACGGATCAGGAGCAAAATGGATACGCGCTTTTCCAAGCCCATTGCAACAGCTGCCATCGCGAGCCGCTATTCACCACAGGAGCATTCGCTAACAACGGATTGCCCATCGACATCTTTCTGGTGGACAAGGGCCGGATGCACGTTACCGGCGATCCGCGGGATTCGCTGAAGTTCAAGATCCCATCCTTGCGCAACGTGGAATTTTCCGGACCGTACATGCACGACGGGCGGTTCAAAAAGCTGGCGCATGTGGTGGCTCATTACAGCAACGGCATCCGGCACGGTCCTACTCTCGCCCCGGAATTGGAAGCGAAGATCGACCTCAGCCCCGAGGACAAAGTGGACCTCATTACTTA
>Ga0209480_10001338_pt1 | contig 18172 bp, 17 predicted proteins | sample JI61114C2DNA_FD_187501 | JGI IMG/M metagenome (GOLD analysis project Ga0209480, IMG submission 187501) | Wastewater effluent complex algal communities from Wisconsin, to seasonally profile nutrient transformation and Carbon sequestration -... | ecosystem: Engineered > WWTP > Effluent > Algae... | reverse complement strand
GTTCAGCAACTCGATGAACAGCGGCAACAGTCGATCAAACGGTGTGCGTTTATCAACATCGGGTGTAAATCTATGGAATTGAAAACCGATCATGTGCTTTAGAACAATTCAAAGCGACAAAGGTTGGCAAGTTTGAACAACTAAAACGATAAACGAAGTTAAGTTCTTAGATATTTAGGGGAATTGCAACATACTTGTTTGCGCGTTGCATTATATGCTTGCACGAAAATGAGTCGAATTCAGAGCAGATTATTATTTCTCAGCCGTCTTTTTGATTGCTTTTTTCTCAGGCAAAATTTCTTTCGCGACGTCAATCGGTGCTAAATTTTGTTCTTCCAGTTTTTTGTAGAAGTCACTGTTTTCTACTGATGGAAGAAGGAACAGGGAGAAGTTGTAAATGGGCTCGTAGAAGTAAGATTTGTCTTTCTGTTGGTTTGGAAGCCAGGAGTATTTGCGATCCAATGCATTGAACAATACAAACACGACACTTAGAAATAAAAGTGTTTTTGTCAATGAAAAAAATGCACCACCAATCTGATTCCACCTTTCTGCGCCGCCCGCACTTACGCTTTTTGTAATGAGTTTTCCTAGAAAAAACAACCCGACGAGTACCAGAATAAATACAATCACAAAGGAAATGATCGGTAAGTTTTCTGACTGCATGTCCATCTTGTCGCGCAGAAAGGACGCGGTCCAGTCGCTTAAATGTATGCCGGCATAAATACCCACAAACAATGCAAGCATGGAAAAAACTTCCATGACGAAGCCGTTTTTCCATCCCTTCCAAATTGCCAGACCAATGGGAATAAGTAATATGAGGTCAAGATAACTAACCATGATCACGAATGTAAACTTGATGAACTCCTGAATTATGCGTTGGCCGTGTGTTTATTCACAGCACACTTTTAATCTTCGAGTTTCAGAAACGCCCATCTATTTGTATTCATCAATAAGGCGGTGTATCAATGCTGCCGTTTCTTCAGGACTCAAACCCGATGCGTCGAACGAATGGCCGCCATCAATCCATTGCTGAAAAGAAGTGACGCCAATTGGATCAAGAATAATGTTCGGTACGCCCATGATTGACGCCTCAATGATGGAGCCGGACCAGCGACTCAAATGAACTCTGGAAAGTGCCATAGATTCTGGCAATGAAATGCTTTGAAAGGTCGCCGGATGTATGTAATCTTCGAGGTCATTTTGACGCAAAACGGCTTCAAGTTCTCCTTTCCTGCTTTGTGTTCTTGGATGCAGCCTTAAGATCCACTTCACTTTTTTTCCAGTTGCGCGAATTGTCTGAATCATGGAAACGGGCACTAGGTCTCCGAGAGGTTGCAATGTGTGAAGCACCGCTACTTCATGTTGCGCTTGTGTATTCAACTGCTCTTTGATGAACGTCAGCCACGGATGTCCCCCAACAAATGCGCTGTGTTTGCTTTCAGGCAAAGTGCACCACTTTTCAATTTCAGCAACGGAAAATGAATCCCAACACCAGAATGATTTTGGCCTTACTTCATATCGGCCACTATCGGGCAAACGTCTGTATTTGCAATATGCAAGGTGTATCGGTCCTTGTCCTCCATGTTGTATATCTGTGGAGGCAATGTCCATTTTATGGGCTGCCAGATTCATCCCAAAAACCACATACGAATCGAGGTAATAACATAAACTGAAGGCCTCTTTTGCTCCTGTTTTTTGAATCAATAACTCAAAAAACGCTTCGTACTTTTTGATGGTATAGTAGGCTTCGATCATCGCACGTTGCGGGAAACGTTTCGCGATTGTTGAAACTTCTCCTACCTCTTCTAAGAATTCGTCGTACCTGTCTAAGTGTGTGATCAATATTTTTTTTCGAATGTGTCTTTCATGAATACGATGTATGTAATCGAAGTCTGTGATGTGAAACGTATTCTTGAGTTGATGCGATGGACTCTTGCCAATTTCAATGATGTAGCCATTTTTGTATTCTTTTGATTTCAGACGTATGGGGTCGAAAAATTTGTGGTAGAACTTTCCTTGAAAGGTGTCATTGTAAGATCCCGGCGTAACAAAAAAAGCCTTGGATTTTTTAAGAGGCATAAGCAAGAACCAGAAGTAGTGCAAATAGTCTAACAGCAAGTTGAGCTTGGTGGGTTTTCTTTTTTTGCCCGAATCCTGTGCTTCTTTTCTCCCTTCTTCAATCGTGTTTTTATCGAAACGCGCATTGAGATCTTCTACCGCCAACTCAATGTATAAGCGTGTTCGAAGTACCGGCCAAATGTGGACGTCATTGATTTTCCATGTCTCTACCGGATACTTTGATTCTATTTGAAGTATGCGATCAAGTCGTGGATTGACGCCCGTGGTTTCAACCATAAGTCTTTTTTTGATTTACATCCGTCGTTTATTGACAGCCATTCTCAACGCGAAAGTAATTTTTTTTCGAGTATCATTTCTGCAACCAACCAATCGAATGGCTGATCGATGTCAATGGAGTGCAAATCATCCATGACATATTTTTTGATGTGTGGAAAAGCCGATGCAGTCATCTTTTGATAAGACGAAACACGAATCACATAAACAGATCCGTTGTATGTGTATACCTCGGGACAGTCTTGGCGACGAGTAAAATTGCCTGATTTTGTAAGTTGCAAATAGCCACTCGCGTTTTCTTCAAACATGGAGTAATATGGGTTGTCGTGGCTTCTTTTTACAGATACAACCATGTCCGTTTTTTCATCGAACAGCTGAATCATCTTTTGCACATCTTCGATTTTTCTGAAAGGAGATGTAGGCTGAAGCAAAACAATCGCGTCATAGCTCATGTTTGTTTGTTGGTAGAACTCTAAAGCATGCAAAATGACTTCACGACTTCCTGTATGGTCTGTGGCAAGTTCTGCAGGCCGAACGAATGGAACAGGAATACCTAAGTTTTCTGCAATCTGAATGACCTCTTCGGAATCTGTTGTGACACAAATGTGTTCTTTTGAAGTCAATGCTAGCGCCGTTTCCAGACTATACTGCACCAATGGTTTTCCATGCAGAAGTTTGGAGTTTTTTCCAGGCACTCCTTTGGATCCCTTGCGGGCGGGAATGACGTACAGAATTTTCATCAGAGTTTGATGTATTTGATGTCTTCCTGCGCTTTAATGAAGTCCGGATATTTTCCGATATCTAGCCAATAGCCCATGTGTGGATAGTGCGTAAGTCTATTGCCAGACTTAATGACTTCCTCCATCAAGTCCGTTGTATTGTAAAAAGTACCTTTGGGAATGTACTCGTCACAAGCGGATTTGGCTATGAGATAGATACCAGCATTGCTGTAATAAGTGAAACTTGGTTTTTCTAAAAACGCATGCACAATTTCTTCTTTTGTTTCAAGTACAGCGTACGGAACTTGAAATTGATATGGAATACTGGCAACTGTCATCAGTGAAGATTTGCTCACATATTCTTCATAGAAGGCTTCGAAATCGAGGTTTGTAAGCAAGTCCGAATTGAGAAGAAGGATGGTGTTGTTGTGTATCTCTGGCAACATTGATACAGATCCTATAGTGCCAAGTGGCGATGTTTCTTCAATGTACTGTATCGAAATGCCTTTGCTGCTTCCGTTGCCGAAGAAATTTTTTATTTGGTCGCCGAGATAATTAATACTGATGAAAATTTCTTTGATGCCATATTGAATGAGTCGATCCACATTGTGCTCAAGTATGGGTTTGTCACCAATTTTTAGCATGGGTTTCGGCACTGTATCGGTGAGCGGCCTCAATCTTTCTCCTTTGCCACCTGCCATGATAACAGCTGTAACCGGCAACACGGTGCGCATTTTATCCAGATCTATTACATCAATCAATACGGCGTTTTCATCCACTACAGGAATCATCCGTATGTCCGCTTTGCGAAATGATTTGAGTTCTTCTGGTCCTGTTGGTTTATGAATGATTCTTTTGAATTGTTCATGCATAAAAGCAGTAACCGAATCTGATATCTCAAGATTTTTCAAAAGTCCACGACGTATATCACCGTCTGTGATGGTGCCCAACAGTTTTCCGCTTGCATCAATGACGAATAATGTCCTGCTTGTCAACTCGGGCAAAGAATCGAGTTTTCGGAGAGCTTCCCGCGCATTTTCCGTGGAGGAAATGTTATGATATATGTAGTCTTTGAGCATGGACATTTTTCTTCAACTCGTTTGATTCGTTATGGTTGAATCAAGTTGCAGTTATTTATTTTTCAATGTATCGAATTAACTGGAACGCTTCGGCATAGGTGACTCCACAGGATGCGCCGCGGTAAACTGCCAATGCTTCAAGGTTACGCAAACTTCTCGGAAAGGGATGTTCACCAAGTTCTGATTCGTAGATTTTGGTGAGTGCTACCTTTTTCGAAAAGTGTGATGTAATATCCACGTAATAATTTGGCGCAAATGTTTTTTCTGGAAGCGATGGAGCGAACTCAGTCTCTGAAAGGGTTTCATACATCAATACTCGTTTAATGTATGGGTAACGAAATGATTTTGTGCAGGCCATCACAGCATCAAAAATGATACGATGATCCGAATGTGCATCCGATCTGTTCATCGTATAAATGATTTCCGGTTCAAAATCATTGAATACTTTTGAAATTTTCGGAACCATGTCAATGAGTGTTTCGCTACTCAGAGTCATCGTAGGATATTCCAGCTGAACTACTTTTTTGAAACCTGCTTCCGACGCAACGCGCTCAATTTCTTTCTTGCGTGACGCAATTCGCTCAGCAGTGAATCCCTGATGTTCAAACATACCGGTTATAATCAACCAACATACTTCATCACCCGACTCAGCATGTTTCAACAATGTTCCGCCTGCTCCAATTATTTCATCGTCAGGATGCGCTGCTACGACCAGAACTTTAGCCATGTTATTCGAAAATCAAATAGGATGAATATGTAGCGTAAGGTGAACGTATGATCTTGTATTTGGTTGTTCCAAATACTTCGCGCAGAGCTACCGTTTCGCCTGGCCAGTTCGGGTGATTCAATTCATCGAAGCCGATGACCGAACCTGGCGTGAAGCAATGTTTCGCCGCCTTCAAACATTCTACAGTCGGCTCGTAAATGTCGAAATCGAAGTATGCAAATGCAATGATCAATTCTGGATGATCCTCTACATATTTTTTGAATGTAGTGATCGCATTTCCTTTGATAAGTTCAATATTCTGAATGTGTGAAATCGGATTGGCTGCTTTGTGAACATTCAAAACGTCCATCAAATAGTCTTCGTATTTTTCGGTGACATTGTAAGCTCCTTCAATCACGTTTGCCGTTTTTCCATCTTTTTCATGCACAGAAGGAAATCCTTCGAACGTGTCGAATGCCAAAATTTTACGCGTGTAGTTGTATGGTTCATAGATGCCCCGAAACATCTCAAACAAGGCTAGATTTTGGCCCCAACGTGTCCCGAATTCTACAACACTTCCGTTCACATCAATAATGCGACGATACATTTCATTCATGAACAAAATACGACTCAATGACTGTCTTGAGTGATATAATCCAAGGTTCGAAAGAATTTCGTTGTCCGGTATTGGGGTGTTTTTAAAAAGATTTACAAGAGTGTTGCGGTTAGTCAAATCTGTGTCCGTCAGCTTCTGTAAAATTTTGAGGTCGTTACTCATTGGTCGTATATGTTATGTTTTTGTGTATGAGGTTGCTGTCTATTGTGATAGCTCGAAGTATGTCTACGATTTTACCAGAGCTATTTCCATCGCCATATGGGTTTGGCATCGCTTTTAATGATGCCCGATATGTTTTGTCGTGTATCGATTTGTCTAACGCCGCCAGTATTTGTTCTTTGTCATTGTCCACAAAAATAACATTGCCGGCACTTACGCGGCCTCGTTGTCTTGAGCCAATGTTCACCACGGGCAATGAAAGGGATGGTGCTTCAATCAATCCTGAACTTGAATTTCCAAGCAAACATTGAGCGTGTCGCAATAAATTGACATACGTAAGTCGATCTAGATTTTGGAACAAATGCAATTGTGGATGCTTCGACGCATATTCACGATAGGCTTCTATTATGACATGATTACCTGCGTCTGAATTGGGGTAATTGATCAAACATTTTTTTCCCGTGGAGACAATTGCATCCAATGTCGCACGAATGTTTTTTCCTTCATTTGAAAAATCAGTAATGATTGGATGTTGTATCAAAACAAGGTATTCATCCTTGGAAATATCAAATCCTACATTTTTCGAAAGTTCAGTTTTTGTCAATTCCGGGATGGACAAAAACCGATCGAGTGCCGGATTGCCGACAGTGTGTATGCGCCAATCATCTTCTCCTAGTTTCAGCAATGTCTTGCGATGTTGTTCAAGAATGGTAAAGTGAATGTGCGACATTTTGCTCGCAGCATAACGCACCGAATTGTCGATGTTGCCGTCTTTTGTTACATCGCCTCCTGCAATATGCGCTACTGCAATGTCCATATATGCACCTGTCAACGATACTGATATCGCTTCTTCTCGATCTCCTACAATTAGAATGATGTCTGGTTTGATACGATCAAACGTTTGTGCAAATCCTGATATCTGATGGCCAAGTGATATTATTCGTCCTATCTTCTGGTCGGTATTCACTAAGTTGTAAACACGATCCGCTATCGTAAAACCATCTTCTTCTATGTGTTTTACTGTACTGCCAAAATTTTCTGAAAGATGAGCGCCTGTCACCAAAACTTGCAACTCAAAGTCCGGATCAGCTTCTAGCTTGGCAAGCACCGGAAACAGAATGTCATATTCCGAACGCGCTCCTGTTACTGCAAGTATTTTACGTTTCAATTTCATGCGTTCAATAAATATCAGAATATCCCAAGTTGTAATGCCAATTTCCGGATGTCAACATGCGCGCGTATTGCGGATTCAGCAATCGGATGCCGGAATAAGTAATGGGGGCAAGGTTACGAAATCCAATTTTCTCCAATTGAATATGTCTTGGATCATCCAACGGCATCCACATATTGAACCTACATAATTCATGGCTCGCAAAGTGTTTTTTTATAGAAGATAAAAAACGTTTCTGAAGCATGATATCAGCAGGTACTTCCCATTCCATAATGTCGACCTCATATTTTCCGGCTTCTTGAAATGATGCGAATTTTTTAGCCACTACAAAATGCATTTCGCCTTCGTGCTCACTTTCAAATAGCACGTATTCATTCACAGGGTTTGTTGCGTAGCGCCAATTGAGATAGGCTGCATCGCGTTTTATTTGCACCGTAAAATTCACGTTTGAATCACCCACCGCATGTCTTGGCCCGAAGCCTGATCCAACTTGAATTTGATTTTCTGTTTCTTCAATCAGTTTTGTGTCAATCGAAAAAGTGGGAACCTGTTCCAGATTTTTCCATTGCACATTTTTGATAAATCCATAGTGCGAGTTGTTATTTGGATATCCCCACACCGCCGCAAGATTATTCTCCGTTTTTTGTTCTGAATACAACGCTTCAGCTAACTCCGTAAATATGCCACGTCCCGCATATTCTGGATGTGTCATTGTAGTCATCGACAATGCCGTAAGTACTTCTTCTTTTTCGATCAACATGCGCACAGGCGAGACAGCATAGTGTCCCACAAGGTGTTCTCCATCCCACATCAACATGATCATCATTTTTTTTTCGGGATGCTCTTCAAATCGCCACTTCCAGTATTTCTGAGGCAAGGCTTTGCCAAAACTGATTTTAAATAGCGATAAGATATGCTCTTCATCTCCCAATTGATATGGTTTGATTTCCATCATTTCATATCCTCCCAACTCAGTTTGTGATTGTATGTAAGGTCGTGAGCTATTTTTTTTCCAAGCACGTCATTCAAACGCATCGGCGAAATGCCATCTCCAGGCCTTTTCATCTCAAAGTCTTCTGCGCGGAGTGTATGCTCTGCGAGTAAATCTTTGGCAATATGAATACTCTTTCTTCCAAGCAACATATTTTTTTTCTCCGCTTCGGTCGGCTTTTTTTCTCCTGAGCCCATCGCTTTTTCAATGTTGCGTATCGCTGATATCATCGCTTTTAATTCAAACGGTTCAAGGGAAGCCTTGTGATCGGGTCCGGGTAATGTTTTATCTAACGTAAAATGTTTTTCGATGATTTGCGCTCCTAACGCTACTGCTGCTACAGGAACTTCAATACCAAGTGTGTGATCCGAATAACCAACCTGTACGTCGAATTCGTGAGCTATTTGCAACATGGCATTCAAATTCACATCTTGCATCGCTGTCGGATAATCCGTGGTGCAATGAAGTACAGATATGTTTTCGCGTTTTGTGCCCGACGCTTCCAACACGTTGAGCGCGTCTGAAATTTCATCCATCACACACATGCCAGTCGATACAATGACACGCGTATTCATCTTGCCAATTTTTTGAAGATATGGTAAATTGGTAATTTCTCCGGATGGTATTTTAAATAAATCCATTCCTAGTGAATGGAGAAAGTCTAAACTGTCGAGATCAAATGCAGTGGATAAAAACAGAATGTTTTTCTCTCGACAATATGCAATCAGTTCATGGTGATTGGCCTCACTAAGTTCGAGCTTTTTTAGCATGGCGAACTGTGAAACATCTCCATCTTCTTTCATGTTGCGCTGCTGGTATTCTGCGCGCTTTGCCTCTGGTGAGACTAGTTTTTCTGTTTTGAAGGTTTGAAATTTCACGTAATCTGCTCCGGCATCTGCAGCGGCATCTATCAGTTGCTTTGCCATGGCCAAATCGCCATTGTGATTTACTCCCGCTTCTGCTATGATCAATACGTGCTTCATCCTTTGAGCGATTCTAAATATTGTTTTTCGAGCTCAAGTGTTTGTTTACTCCGTGACTTCAATTTTTTCGCAGGAATTCCCGCATAGATGTTCCATTCCTCCAAATCTTTGTTGATCAAACTCATCGAGCCTACACTAACACCTTCTCCCAACGTTGATGGGCCGATAAGCACACATCCTGTTCCAATGATGACATGTTTGTTCAATTCAATCGTTCCTCCATGCAGCTTTGTGAACTGAGGCGGAATTGCCTGCCCTGTGAGGCTTTCACCCGTGTAGTCATCGGACGCAGTGTAAATGGTCACATTGCCGGCAAGGGTTACGAAATCTTTGATACGCAATCCCATCGTTCCACTCAAGTGACAGTTACGCGCAATAAAAACATTATTGCCTATTTCGATGAATCCATTCGCCGCTGATAGTATCGCGAAGTCATCAATCCGCACGTTGTCTCCAACGCTGATATTTTTCTCTCCATAAATTCTTGCATCGGAAGAAATGCGCACATTTTTTCCAATCGATTTAAAACCGAAATCCTTTAAATCTTCTTCGCTATAGTAGTTGCTCTTAAGCATGTTTTATGCGCGAACACTGCTTGGTAAATTCACCAAACGTGACGCTATGTCTTTACTGTTTGTTAATTCATCATGAATGCAATGTTGGAACATAGGCAATCTCTGCATCAGCTCCCATGCAGGTCGTGTCATCACACCTGCGTCATTTGTTTTTTGTAAAAAAATATCACGTTCTTCTTGCGACTCAACAAGCACTGCATTCAGCCAATAGTTTGATCTTGTTTGCTGTGGTTCGTGAATGAACTGCAAATTGCTTTGAGCGAAAAATTCATTGTAACGTTCTGCTGTGATCCGCTTATTCTCAATGAAGTGTTCTAGCTGTTCTAGTTGTGCACACGCGAGTGCTGCATTCACATTTGGGCAACGGTAATTGTAGCCTATTTGGTCGTGCACAAATTCCCAACGATGCGGCACTTTCGCTTGAGTAGTTAAATATTTTGCTTTTTTTCCTATCGCTTCATCGTTCGTCACGATGATACCTCCTCCTCCGCAAGTGATTGTTTTATTGCCGTTGAAACTGTATGTTCCAATTTTACCAAAGGTGCCGGTATGCTTATTTTTATAGGTGCTGCCGAGAGACTCAGCAGCGTCTTCTACCACCGGGATTTGAAATTGGTCGCACAACGAAACGATCTCGTCAATTTCTGTGGGAAGTCCAAAGGTGTGCATTGGCACACATGCGGCTATCCTTTTGCCTGTTGGCGTGTGAATAGCTTTGCCATTTTTTATTTCTACATGTTGCAAAAATGTTTGAAGTGCATCCGCCGAAAGTCCAAGATTGTTTTTGTCGACATCGACAAAACATGGTTCTGCGCCGATATACGAAATAGCATTGCATGTAGCGATAAACGATAGCGCTTGTGTGATGACAAGATCACCGCGTTCAACACCGGCTAACATCAGTGCCATGTGAAGAGCTGCCGTTCCATTCACCACTGCCACCGCATGTTTTGCGCCGGTGTAATCTTGTATCATCTGCTCAAATTGGTCCACAAAAGGTCCTACAGACGACACAAATGTTGAGTCAATGGTTTCAGCTAAATATTTTTTTTCATTGCCACCAAAATGCGGCGCGTGAAGCGGAATAAATCCTTCAGGCTTTTGATACATCTCACGGATGAATGCAATGACGTCGTGTGTCGTGAGGGTTTTCAAAACTTAAAGGTTATAAATGTGTGATTTGTATGCGCTGCGATTGCGTGTGTCTGCAAACCATTCAATGGTTTGTCGCAAGCCTTCGTCAAGTGTAGTTTCTCGTGTCCACGCAGTGTGTGATTTTAACTTGTCACAGCTTCCAAGCAAACGAAATACTTCGCTCTTTTCCGGACGTATGCGTTGCTCATCACCGATAATGCGCGCCGACGGATTAATAATTTCAATGAGTTTTTTCGCAAGATCGCCGATTGAGATTTCTTCTCCAGTGGCAATGTTGCAATCTTGACCAATGAGTGACTCACTTTCGGCAATAGCAACGAACGCTTTTGCTGTGTCTTTGACATACAACAAATCGCGCGTTGGTATCAAATCTCCCAATTTGATTTCTTCCATACCATCCATCAATTGTGTAATGATAGTTGGGATAACCGCACGCGCACTTTGTCTCGGACCGAACGTGTTAAATGGCCTAACAATCGTGATTGGAGTATTGAAACTTCTATAGAAAGATTCTGCGATACAATCAGCACCAATTTTCGATGCTGAATAGGGTGACTGAGGTTGGCGCGGATGTTTTTCGTCAATAGGAACATATTGCGCAGTGCCATAAACTTCACTTGTTGAGGTAACAAGCACACGCGAAATGCCGAGGTCTTTTGCTGCTTGTACAATGTTCAACGTGCCTTTTACATTGGTGTCAATGTATGTGTCAGGTGAGTGATAGCTAAATGGAATAGCAATCAGTGCTGCCAGATGAAATACGATATCGATATCTTTCATCGCTGTGCGCACGCCATTGGGATCGCGCACGTCGCCAGCGAAAATTTCAAGCTTTGCTTTTTTTTCTTCGGGAAATGTGTCGATCCATCCCCACGTATTGAACGAGTTGTAAAATACATAGGCGCGAACATGCGCTCCTTTGTCTATCAGTTCTTCCACCAGGTGACTGCCGATGAAGCCATCGGCTCCGGTCACAAGTACTTTTTTGTTTTTCCACTCAATCATAAGAGCCTGTAAATGTCAGAAAAAATTAGTGTTCTGCAATACGCAGTATTCAATGCGGGTCTTGTGTTTTTGATTTTAAATAACAACAGCATCGAGTGCTGCTTCAGCATCAAGCCGTCTTCCATTCCAAGATAGTACTCAACACACTATTTCTTCTAGAATCGCGCGGTGTTTTGTCAGCAAGTACATCAAAGGACATAAACGAGTCAAGCGATTCTATCTGAAAGGGATCGTGTTGTGTGCTTGCAATGCCAAGACACACATGGAATCTGCCTGACTTTAATAAACGCTGCGGAATGTTTATTACTGACGTAAATTCTCCTTCTGTGTCGGTGTCAATCTCAGGATAACCGCCTTCTCGGCTGTCTGTTTCTAAAAGTGCGATCTCTTCATTGTTTTTAATTAAAAAATGAAGAAATACCCCGCGAACAGGTGTTTGTTTTTTAATCGTCAAACGAATGCGGATGGGTTCATCTGCTGTGAACATGTATTTTTCTGCGCCACTCGCATTCTCACACACCGCTCGTTCCAGATAAATACTGCGATCGGATACTTTATTCTCATACGTTCGAGCCGTGTCCATGCTATCATATCCGCTGAGATATTGATCTACGATCAGTTGAGCGTTGCCATCACTTTTTAGCATGCCATTCTGCATGTAAATCGCTCGCGTGCAAAGTGTTTTGATGGCGTGCATATTGTGACTTACAAAAAGAACAGTGCGGCCCTGACCTTTACTTACCTCACCCATCTTACCCAAACATTTCTTTTGAAACTCGGCATCTCCAACGGCTAAAACTTCATCTACAATGAGTATTTCGCTTTCAAGATGCGCAGCAACAGCAAATGCAAGTCGAACATACATCCCGCTGCTATAGCGCTTTACTGGCGTGTCAATGTATCTTTCTACGCCGCTAAAAGCAATGATCTCATCCAGTTTGCGCGTGATTTCTTTTTTGCGCATCCCAAGTATAGCTCCGTTCAGAAATATATTCTCACGGCCCGTTAGCTCCGGATGAAACCCAGTTCCAACTTCCAGCAAACTCGCAATGCGTCCTTTCACACGTATCGTTCCTGTGGTTGGCTGTGTTACTTGTGATAATAGTTTAAGTAGCGTGGATTTTCCGGCTCCGTTGCGGCCGATTATACCAACCGCTTCTCCTTCTCCTACCTGAAATCCTACGTCTTTTAACGCCCACACATATTCACTATCTCCCTTCACGGATCTGTCATTCGACTCGCCCACCATCATGTATGGGTCTTCTTTGCCGCGCACGACATGCCACCACCTATTGAGGTCATGTGCCAACGACTTGGTACTTACCAAGCCTAGCTTGTACATTTTGCTTACGTCTTCCGCGCTGAGAACTACTTTCGACATGTGGTTTTTTTAAACAGTATCCATAAATCCTTTTTCAACACGATTGAACATTATGATGGATATTAATAATAGCACGAGCGTCACTCCAACACTATACAACAACATTCCGGGTGAAAATGTGCCTGATCCCATAAATGCAAAGCGAAAGCCTTCTATCACAGCAGTCATCGGATTGAGCTCAAGAATGGTTTTCCATTTTCCTTGCAAGAAGGAAGCGGGATAGACCACTGGCGTTGCATACATCATCAACTGCACGCCAAATCCTACTAAATGCGTCAAGTCACGATATTTCGTAGTAAGAGATGAAACAATGAGTCCCATCGACAATCCAAGCAATGCCATAATCACTAAAAACACAGGAGTGAACACAACTGCCCAGGTAAGATGAACCGTGTATTGCGGGTCATTCATAAAATAAAAGAGCAATGCAAGGAAAAATAAAAACTGCACCGAGAAACGAAGAAGGTTGGAAATGACAACGGAAACAGGCATGATAAGTCTCGGGAAATATACCTTTCCAAAAATGTTGGCATTGGTTACGAACGTATTCGAAGTGGAGGTGAGGCACGTTGAAAAGTAATTCCACATAATCACACCAGCCATATAAAAAAGCAAACGCGGATTGCCATCAGTGCTGATTTTAGCAATATTGCCAAATATCACTGCATACACCGACGATGTGAGCAATGGCTGAATAAAAAACCAAATCGGTCCGAGGATGGTTTGTTTAAAAGATGCTTTGTAGTCACGCTTCACCAAAAGCATTAGCAAATCGCGGTAACGCCACACTTCTGCGAGGTTAAGTCTTAGCCAATGGCTTTTGGACTCGATTACAAGATCCCAATCTTCGTTGTTGTTTTCCGCCTGACTCATATGCGCGGCCAAAAGTAGCCACATTGATTACTGCTGGCAAACAATCCGAGATACTGTCCTTTCACCGCTTATTTTTGGCGCAGTTCTATGTCTGATGCTTCCGCAATACTTAGAGTTACAGCTATCATTCCTGTGCACAATCGACCGGAGGAATTGACGCGTGCTATTCGTTCTGTTTTAAATCAAACATTGCGCGAGGTTGAAATTCTGGTCATGGATGACGCTTCTTCTGTGGATCTGAAACCGGTTTGTGATGCTTTTAAAGATGCTCGTATTCGTTTTTTCAAAAGTGAAAAAAAGTCCAATGCCAATGTTCAACGAAACAGAGGGATTCACCTTGCGCAAGGAGAGTTTGTAGCTTTTCTGGATAGTGACGATGAATGGCTCCCTGATCATTTGACTTTGAAAGTCAGTGAATTGATAGATCGGAAAGCAGATGGGGTTTATGGCAGCTCTTTTATTGATGATGGAAAATCAAAAAAGTATGTTGTCAGTCGAGAAATTCCTTCCAATCTGCATCCAGTAGAGTTTTTACTTTCTGTCGGTTTTGCAAATACCTCATCTTATATCGTTCGCACTTCTGCAGCTAAAATGGTGATGTTCGACGAAACGCTGCACAGGCATCAAGATTTTGATTTTTTCTCGCGTTTTGCATTAAGCTACAACTTCCTTGCTTCATGGAAACCAACGATTGTGATTCATTGGAAAGAAGGTGAAGTGCGTCAAAAACACGCTACAAGTGAAATTCGATTTATACAGCAAAATTTTCAAAATATCCAACCTAAAATTTATGTCAGCTATCATCTGAAAAGACTTTATGCTTGGCGATTATCCGGTGAGAAGGAAGTGATTTCACATTACAAATCGGAGTGCTTGAGGTACATAAATCATTTGGCCTTCGTGCAATTTTGCTCCATTTATCCTGAAAGAAAGGGCCTTGCAGGTTTTGTTGTCAATTGGCTGTCGTTTACTTTTTTGTTGGTGAAAGTGAAGTTTTTCCCAGCGAAAGCGCCAGCATTGCCCCAAGCTATAAACGATGTATCGAGGTGATCTCTATCGTGTTATTTATTGTCAATCATCATCGTCTTGGATATCAAGTCATGCGCTTCTCGAATAACTTTGCACTCCATTTTAAGGTTTTATGAATCAATACGACGTAGTAATTATTGGCTCGGGTCCTGGCGGTTATGTTGCTGCCATTCGCTGCGCTCAACTTGGATTAAAGACAGCACTCATCGAAAAATATGCTTCTCTCGGTGGAACGTGCCTCAATGTTGGGTGCATACCGAGTAAGGCATTACTGGATTCCTCCGAACATTTTTTTAATGCTACGCACACGTTCACGGAACATGGCATTGATCTGAAATCACCGCCTGTTGCGAATTTGGCCCAGATGATCAAACGCAAACAAGATGTCGTTGATCAAACAGTAGGTGGCATTAATTTTCTTATGAAAAAAAATAAGATCGATGTCCTTCGAGGTCATGGTTCTTTTTCTGATAAAAACACGGTTGTGATCAAAAAGGAGGATGGCACTTCTGAGTCGGTCGGTGCGAAAAATGTCATTATCGCCACTGGTTCTAAACCCGCTTCGCTGCCTTTTATCCAAATTGATAAAAAACGTGTCATCACAAGCACGGAAGCATTAAAACTTTCTGAAATCCCCAAACACCTTATAATAATCGGCGGTGGTGTGATTGGTCTTGAGCTTGGCAGTGTTTACGGGCGTTTAGGAGCCAAAGTGAGTGTTGTGGAATTCATGGATAGTATTATCCCAACCATGGATCGCACCATGGGCAAGGAGTTGCAAAAGGCTCTCAAGAAAAATAACTTTGAGTTCTACCTTTCTCATAAAGTGAAAGAAGTGTCTACAAAAGGTAAAACTGTAACCGTAAAAGCCGATAACGCGAAAGGTGAAGAATTGGTGTTGGAAGGTGATTATGTGCTCGTTGCTGTTGGCCGCAAACCATATACAGATGAGCTTGGACTTGACAAAGTGGGCGTTTCAATAGATGAACGCGGTCGTGTGAATGTAGACGCGCATCTTCAAACCAATGTGCCAGGCGTGTATGCCATTGGCGATGTGATCAAAGGTGCAATGTTGGCGCACAAAGCAGAAGAGGAAGGTGTGTTTGTTGCAGAAATAATAGCTGGTCAAAAACCACACATCAATTACAATCTTATTCCGGGCGTTGTCTACACATGGCCAGAAGTAGCTGCTGTTGGACAAACGGAAGAGCAATTGAAAGAAGCCGGAGTTCCATATAAGACGGGTTCTTTTCCATTCAAAGCCAGTGGTCGCGCTCGTGCCAGCATGGACCTCGATGGCGTAGTGAAGGTGTTGGCACACAAAGACACAGATGAAATATTGGGCGTACACATGATCGGACCACGTGTTGCAGACATGATCGCGGAAGCAGTAGTTGCGATGGAGTTCCGGGCTAGTGCAGAGGATATTGGCCGTATTAGTCACGCTCACCCAACATTTACGGAAAGCTTTAAGGAAGCTGCTTTAGATGCAACTGCTAAACGAGCACTGCACATCTAAAACTTTTTCTTGGTATCAATAATTTCAAATCAACAAATTTTCAAATCAATTAATATGTCAGTACTTGTAGGTAAAAAGGCTCCATCTTTTAAGGCGAGCGCCGTTACGAACGGAAAAACAATAGTTACAGATTTTACGCTTGATCAATTTATCGGAAAAAAGCACGTGATCTTTTTCTTTTACCCAAAGGATTTCACATTTGTTTGTCCGACTGAATTACATGCGTTTCAAGACCGCATTACCGAATTCGAATCGCGCAATGTGGCTATCGTTGCGTGCTCCACAGATACGGAAGAATCGCACTGGGGCTGGTTGCAAATGACCAAAGAAACGGGAGGCATCAAAGGAATTCAATATCCAATTGTTGCGGATACCACGAAAACAATTTCTGATGCATTTGGTGTTCTTTCTGGCGAGTACCAATATGACGAAGAAATGAATCTGATCGCTTCTGGTGAAATGATCGCATACCGCGGTTTATTCCTTATCGATAAAAGTGGTGTAGTGCAGCATCAGGTGGTGAACAATATGCCGCTAGGCCGCAGTGTTGACGAAGCGTTGCGTATGGTTGATGCTCTGCAGTTTTTTGAAGAAAATGGAGAGGTGTGTCCTGCAAACTGGAGCAAAGGCAGCAAAGGCATGAAAGACACGCACGATGGCGTGGCGAATTACATGGGCGAAATGGCCGTTTAACTTCACTTATCAAATGACGAAAGCCGCTTCTCTGGAGCGGCTTTTTTATTCGTTTAACACCTTTTGAGTCAGCGTGTATGCCACACTTAGCTTTCACACTTTGGTAAAAACGATTCGTTTTTGACACGTAATTATTGAGCCAATTTTTAGTGATTTATTGATGTGATGTCGAAATATTTGCTCAGTCTGGCAAGTTATTGCACCCGATTCGATGCGGATTATGAAGAGGTAAAAAATAAAAAAATTAGAAAACCTTATCTTGACATGTAGTCAGCGAAGTTTCACTATGTTTGGCGCCTCCAAAACGGGTTATAAACAACACCCGATGGAGCAACAGCCCAGCAGGACTTAATCCGCCTGTTGAAAAGCAAAGTTTTAAATCCAAATTATAAAAAAACAACCTTTTAAAAATCAAAATGCTATGAGCAATCAGAAGTCAGGTAGCAATTTTAGTTCAATCTTCCCTTACATCGCTATTCCGGTGGCATTGGTGGTGGGAGTACTGATCTACATGTTTGTACTCGGTAACCCAGCCAACTTTGAAGGTGGCGACAATAAACTTGGTCATCCAATTGATGGTAATCTATTCGGAACCATTTACAAAGGTGGTTTCATTGTACCATTTCTTATCGCAGTAAACATCATCGTTATTACTTTTTTCATTGAGCGTTTGATCAGCCTCAATCAAGCTCGCGGTACTGGAAGTATTGCAACTTTTGTAAACAACGTTCGCAATCTCCTGCACAAAGAACAAATCGATCAGGCGATAGCTGCTTGTGACAAACAGAAAGGTTCTGTGGGTGCAGTAATGCGCGCTGGTCTGGAAAAATATAAGGCATTGAGCACCGATAAAACTCTTGATAAAGACGCCAAGGTAAATGCTCTTAAGCAGGAAATTGATGAAGCAACTTCACTTGAACTCCCAATGCTTTCTAAAAACTTGGTGATCCTTTCTACCTCTGCTTCTCTTGGGGTATTGATCGGTCTCCTTGGAACTGTATCGGGTATGATCAAGTCCTTCTCTGCTATGGCTGCTGGTGTTCCAGATCCTGCACAGCTCTCTGTCGGTATTTCTGAAGCACTTGTAAATACATTTCTCGGAATCCTTGCATCTGCACTTGCAATTCTTTTGTACAGCTTTTTCAGTAACAGAATTGACCAGCTTA
>Ga0209480_10001336_pt1 | contig 18182 bp, 15 predicted proteins | sample JI61114C2DNA_FD_187501 | JGI IMG/M metagenome (GOLD analysis project Ga0209480, IMG submission 187501) | Wastewater effluent complex algal communities from Wisconsin, to seasonally profile nutrient transformation and Carbon sequestration -... | ecosystem: Engineered > WWTP > Effluent > Algae... | reverse complement strand
GGCCGGCGGCTCTTCTGCGCTGAAAGCCGGAATATTGGCCAAGGGGTAAAGCGCAATGCACAAAATCGACACCAGAATTCCATTTTTCATGGCGCATTTACCTCGCTTCAAATGGCGATACCGGACCCACTAATTCCTCATCAACTCATTCCAGACCCCGATGACGTTGACAAGTTCCGAACGTATGCATCGCCAGCAGCCAGCCAGAACATAGCGGATATACTCCTTACCCTGCCGCCCAGCCTCCCCCAAACCAAATCGACACAGATCATTGATGAGCAGTCCTCTAATCAAACAAACCCGAATCGCCTCCTGGATTCTCACTGGCCTTGGGCTGGTTGCCATACTGCACCTGCATTTGCTGCCCAGTCTGCTCGCCGGCCTGCTGGTTTATCAACTGGTTCATTTGCTGGCGCCCCGACTGCAGCGTCACTTTGCCAGCAAGCGCTCGCAACTGGTTGCCCTCTTCCTGCTGGCTTCGCTGGTTGTCGGCGCAGTCACCGCTGCAGTAATCGCCACCTTGGCTTTTTTCAAGGGCGACTCAGGCAACATTTCGCTGCTCTTTGCCAAGATGGCGCAGATTCTGGAAGACATGCGCTCCACCTTACCGCCTTGGATCATTGATCTCTTGCCAGAGAACAATACCGGATTGCGCGAGACGAGTATTGAATGGCTACTTGAACATTCTGCCGAACTCAGAACTTTGGGCAAGGAGGCCGGCATTGCGCTGGCCCACATACTCATCGGCATGATCATCGGTGCCATGATTTCACTTGAGCAAGTGGTAGCGACGACGCCCAAGGGGCCATTGGCCAGTGCCCTGCTTGAGCGCAGCCGCTGCTTCGCCGACGCCTTCCGCCGTATTGTCTTTGCCCAGGTACGAATTTCTGCCCTCAATACGCTGTTGACCGCAATCTATCTGGCGCTGCTCTTGCCGATGTTCGACATCCATCTGCCACTGACCAAAACGCTGATTGCCGTCACCTTCATTGCCGGTCTGCTGCCGGTGATCGGCAATCTGATCTCGAATACCGTCATCGTCATCGTCAGCCTCGCCCACTCGCCGCATACCGCCATGCTCTCGCTGGGCTTTCTGGTTATCGTTCACAAGCTGGAATACTTCCTCAACGCCCGCATCGTCGGCGGCCAGATCAATGCCAAGGCCTGGGAACTGCTGATCGCCATGCTGTTGATGGAAGCGATTTTTGGCCTGCCCGGCGTCGTCGCGGCGCCCATCATTTATGCCTGGCTCAAGCGCGAACTGGATAATGCCGGCTTGCTGTGAAAGCTGAGCAGTTTTCTCTGTTTGGCGGGCTGTTACTCCTCGCCCTGCCACTAACCGCGCTGGCACTTCCGGGTTTTGCCGAGGTCAAGGCCAGCTATGTGTCTTCCGAAGCCAGCCTGCTGGACCGTAACGGTCGCCCGCTACACATCCTGCGCCTCGACAAAACGGTGCGCCGCCTCGAGTGGACGCCGCTCAACGAGATTTCACCGGCGCTGGTGCGGGCGGTCATCGTTTCCGAAGACAAGCGTTTCATGGAACACGACGGTGTTGATTGGCAGGCCGCTGGCAAGGCCGCGTGGAGTAATTTCTGGGGCGGCAAGACCCGCGGCGCCAGCACCCTGACCATGCAGCTCGCCGGGCTGATCGACGAAGAGGGACAACGGCGCGGTCGACGCAATATTTTCGGCAAAATTTCGCAGTCGACCGTAGCACTTCGCCTTGAAAGCTTCTGGAGCAAACGCCAGATCGTTGAGGCTTACCTCAATCTGGTCAGCTTCCGTGGCGAACTGGTTGGCGTCGGCGCCATGAGTCGCCAGCTCTTCGGCAAATGGCCGCAGGGGCTGGACGAGCGTGAATCGGCGCTGGCTGCCGCCCTGCTGCGCTCACCCAATGCCGCCCCGGCGCTGGTTGTCAAACGCGCCTGCAATCTGCTCAAGGAGATCAACCGGGCCAGCGAATGCGAAGGGCTGGAGGGTTTTGCCGGGCAAGCCCTGAGCGGCGGCCTGCGGCAGAATGATGACGCGCGCGGCGCGCAGCTGGCCCCCCACCTGGCGCGCAAGCTGCTGGCCCAGCCCGGCCAGCAGTTACGCTCGACGCTGGATGCCGACTTGCAGCGTTTTGCCAGTTCCGCCCTGCGCCGCCACCTCGCCGCCCTGCGCCTGCAAAACGTTGAAGATGGCGCCGTCTTGGTGATCGACAATGCCAGCGGCGAAATCCTCGCCTGGGTCGGTTCCAGTGGCGATTTATCCGGTGCCGCCGAAGTCGATGGCGTTACAGCGCTGCGCCAGGCCGGCTCAACCCTGAAGCCGTTTCTCTACGCCCTCGCCTTTGAGCGGCGCAGCCTGACCCCGGCCTCGCTGATTGAAGACGCACCGCTCACCCTGGATGCCGGCAACGCCGTCTACGCGCCACAAAACTACGAAGCAAACTACAAAGGCTGGGTATCGGCACGCATGGCCCTGGCCGGGTCGCTCAACGTACCGGCCGTTAAAACACTGGTCCGCCTTGGCCCGGAGCGTTTTCAGCAGCGCCTGAAAGAAAGCGGCTTTGCCAGCCTGAAGGAGAGTGGCGACTGGTACGGCTACAGCCTGGCCCTCGGCTCGGCGGATATTTCACTGCTCATGCTGGCCAACGCCTATCGCAGCCTGGCCAATGGCGGGCAATGGACAGCGCTACGCGCCACACCGGGCAAGGCTGCCAGCCCAGCGCCCTGCCAGCGCGACGGCTGTGCTGGCGTCTTTGATGGCAAAGCCCGCACCGCCTACAGCGCGGGCAGCGCCTATCTGGTGAGCAATATTCTCGCCGACCGCAGCGCCCGCGCCGCTACCTTCGGGCTCGAATCCTGGCTCGCCACGCCCTACTGGGCCGCTGCCAAGACCGGCACCAGCAAGGACATGCGCGACAACTGGTGCGCCGGTTACTCGCGCCGCTACACAGTCGCCGTCTGGGTCGGCAACGCCAGTGGCAGCGCCATGCACGACGTTTCCGGTGTCTCCGGGGCAGCCCCCGTCTGGCGCGAAGTAATGGACTGGCTACACCGCGGTGATGCCAGCCACGGCCGCGCCAGGATCGCCAGCCGCCCGCCCCCGGTGCCGCCCGGCATCATCAGCCAGCCCATCCGTTTTGATCCAGCGCGCGAACCGGCGCGTGACGAATGGTTCATCGCCGGCACCCAAACCAGCGTTGTGCGCGCCGCCAGCAGCAGTGCGCTGGCCAGGATCAGTTACCCGGCGGAAGGCAGCATCATCGCCCTCGACCCCGACATTCCACCGCAACGCCAGCGCGTTCCGTTACGCCTCTCCGCCCCCGCTGGTGCCGGCTGGAACTGGCGTATTGACAGTAAAACCGTAGCGCGGGCCGATGGCAAAACACTGTGGCTGCCGCAGCCCGGCAAACACAAACTAACGCTGGAAAACAGCCAGGGGGAGGTACTTGATGACGTCGCCTTCGAGGTCCGCGCCATGAAGGGCAAAGCGCGCTAGGCAGAAGCCCCGATTGATCGTTCCAATTCCCCGCACCAGTGCGCTTGTGGCACACTTGCCACCATGCATGCACTTCCTCATCTCGCTCTCCTCGACTGGCTTTCACTGACGGTCTTTTTTGCCTGCTGGGCAGGCTACGCGTGGTTTTCCGAGCACAGTCGCTGGAGTAACAACGGGCTGATTCGCACCACGCAGGCCTATCGCATGGAGTGGGCGCAGCGTTTGCTGGAGCGCGAGATGCGCGTCACCGATTCGGCATTGATCGGCAATCTGATGACCAGCGTTTCGTTTTACGCAAACACGACCATTTACATTATCGCCGGCCTGATCGCGGCCCTGGGAGCTGCCGACAAGCTGATCAGCGTCACTGCCGAGCTACCATTTGGCGGGGCCGGCAATCGCGAATTGCTGGAGATCAAACTGATGCTGGTGCTGATCAGTTTCGTCTTTGCCTACTTCAAATTTACCTGGTCGCTGCGTCAGTTCAACCTGCTCTCCATCCTTGTCGGCGCCGCACCGCATGGCAAGGCCGGCGAACCGGGGATCGACTCGTTTGCGAAACGACTCGGCGGCGCCAACAATCTGGCTGGCGACGACTTCAATCGCGGCATCCGCGCCTATTATTTTGGCCTGGCCGCCTCCGGCTGGCTGCTTCATCCGCTGTTACTTGGCGTCCTTGCACTTAGCGTACTGATCGTGCTTTACCGCCGCGATTTCAGCTCGGCAACGCTCGATATCCTGCGCGAAAAATCCTGAACCCGATGAACCGTTCTACCCATCTCGCCGGCATCGGCTTCGGCCTGCTCGCCTACAGCATCTGGGGCTTTTTCCCGCTCTACTTCCGCCAGCTCGCGCACATCTCGCCGATGGATGTACTGAGCAATCGCGCCGTCTGGGCCTGCATTTTTGTCGGCATCCTGCTCACCCTGCGTCAGGGCTGGGGCAAGGTACTGAGCGTTTTCAAGACGCCGCGCCAGTTCGCCATGCTGGCCCTGGCCGCGCTACTGGTCGGCAGCAACTGGCTGATGTTCCTGTGGGCGGTTGCCAACCAGCAGGTGGTCGCCTCCAGCCTTGGCTATTTCCTGACGCCGCTGGTCAATGTGCTGCTCGGCCTGCTGGTATTGAAGGAACGCCTGAACAAACTGGAGTGGATTTCTGTCGGCTTTGCCGTCGCCGCCATCATCAATGAAGTGATCGCGCTGGGCAGTCTGCCCTGGGTATCGCTATTCCTCGCCGCGACTTTTGGCACCTACGGCCTGGTGCGCAAGCAGGTGCCGGTCGACGCGCTGTCCGGCCTGTGGCTGGAAACCCTGGCCATGCTGCCGGTGTGCGGCATTTACGCACTATGGATGGCGCAAAGCGGGCATCACGTTTTTAGTGCAAACGACGGGTTGACCGTAACACTTCTGATCGGCGCCGGCATTCTCACCGCCCTGCCCCTGATATTTTTTGCCGCCGCCACCCAGCGCCTCGATCTGGCCACCGTCGGCATGCTGATGTACATCAACCCGACCATGCAGTTCGTCACCGCCATCTGGATTTTTGGCGAACCGCTGCAAACCGCGCGACTGATCAGCTTTGCCCTGATCTGGATCGGCCTCTTCGTCTTTAGCTGGAGCATGTGGCAAAAGCTGCGCCGCCGCTAATCCGAGGCCGGGCCAGTTTCAGATCAAGGTAATCAGCGCCGCAACCGGCAGGCGGGATTTCGGTAATTTGGCGTTGAAGTCCAGTTCGCTCCGGTAGCCGAGGCCAGTCAGCACCACGCTGGTCAAGCCGCGTTCACGCAGGCCAAGGACTTCATCAAGCTTGGCCTGATCAAAACCCTCCATCGGGCAAGCGTCAATCTCAAGCGCGGCGGCCCCTTGCAGTAAGGTGCCGAGGGCCAGATAGACCTGCTTTTCCATCCAGACACTGGCATCCTTCAGTTCATTGCGATGCAGACCGGCATAAAAACTACGCGAGGTATTCTGCCCGGCCTTGGCTTCCGGCGTCGCAAAACGGCCATCGGCATCCTCCTGGGCCAAAATGGCGGCCAGATGGCTCTCATCGAGATCGGTTCTGGCACAGAGCACGACAACGTGCGAGGCATTGCGCACCTTCGCCTCGTTGTAAGCGAAACCACCTTGCGTTGCTTGCGCAATCAAGCCCTTGCCCTCGTCACTGGCGGCAATGACAAAATGCCAAGGCTGCGAGTTAACCGAGGAGGGGGCGTAACGCAAGACGGAACACAGGGCATCAACCTTGCTGGCGTCGATTTTCCTGGCCGGATCAAAAGCCTTGCAGGTATGGCGGGTGGTGGCGATGCGGGCGATATTTTCCATAGGTTCTCCAGTGCGTAAAAAGGAAGGCTTGTTTCCCGAGACTCTAGCGACGATTGTGCAGGTTCAGCGCTCTCGAGGTAAATGCCAACGATGGCCATATCATCCTTGACTTCCCGGCTTTGAAAAAGGAGCATCCCAATAACTCACCTTCAAACAAAATTTGAAAATGACCTCGCTACGCGACCTAGAACTTTTCGTTTCCACCGCCGACGCCGGCAGCCTCTCGGCTGCGGCCCGCCGCCTTGACCTGACCCCGGCCGCCGCCAGCGCCTCGCTCAAGCGCCTCGAAAGCGAACTCGGCATCCAGCTCTTCGTGCGCTCGACGCGCAGCCAGCGCCTGACCCAGCAAGGCGAGGTTTACCTTGAACACTGCCGCCAGGCCCTGCAACTTCTCGCCGATGGTCGCCAGGCACTGGCCGCCGGCCACTCGGTGATCAGCGGCCTGCTGCAACTCTCCGTCCCCTCCGATCTCGGGCGCAACATACTACTCCCCTGGCTCGACGAATTTCAGGCCCGCCACCCGGCGCTGCAAATGCGCCTGCAATTTTCCGACCGCATCGCCGACGTTTACAGCCAGCCAGTCGACATCGCCCTGCGCTACGGCCGCCCGCCCGACTCCAGCCTGATCGCCCTGCCCATCGCCCCCGACAGCCGCCGCGTGCTGTGCGCCGCCCCCGCCTACCTGCAACGTTGCGGCACCCCGCGCACACCAGCTGAACTGGTCGACCATAACTGCCTCTCCTTCGCGCTCGCCGGCCTGATCCACGACCGCTGGCGTTTCCACCGCGACGGCCGCGAAGAAACCATACAAGTACGCGGCAACCGGGTTTCCGACGACGGCGACATCGTCCGCCGCTGGGCGCTGGCCGGCCACGGCATCGCCTACAAGTCACGGCTCGACGTCATCCGCGAACTCCAGGCCGGCAGCCTGATCGCGCTGTGCACCGAGTGGCAAGGCGAACCCGCCCCGCTCAACCTGATGTGCGCCGACCGCCGCCAACTCAGCCCTGCCGTGCAACTGCTGCGCGAATTTCTACTCGAACGGATCGCCGGGCTAAGCAGGGCCTAAACACCGCCCAAGCCGGCAAAAAACAGAATGTTGCGGTCGACCGCCAAAAGGGCCGCATTTTTTTGCGACAAAACCGCAGTTAGAGCGCTATCCGCAAACCAGCCCCGCGCACAATCTCGCCGCCGCTCAGCACATCAACCCGCAAGCCGCCACGGCCCAGCCAATACTTGACCACCGCAGCCGGGGTCAGCGACGCGCTGCTCAAGCGCTTGCCCAAACTGGCACAAGGCTCGCAAAGCTCGACCCCGCGCAGCCTGACCTCGCCGATGGAAAATTCACAACCAACCAGCGCATTCAGCCGAACACCGCGCGTCACCAGATTGCGGCGCGTCAGCGACAGATCGGGCACCAGCCCCTGCTGCGCGCAAAACAACTCGATTTCCTCCGCCTCAACCAAAGTCAGGTTCTGGCCGGGGTAGGCATGCAAGCCAATATAGCGATCACCCAGCACGCCCTTGCCGGCTTCGACGGCGATACGCTCGCACTCAACTTGCGCGGCACCGCGTTCGGGGCTGATGAAGATTTTTTCAACACTCAACATGGCACAACCTCAAGCAAAGGCCAGCGCTCGTTCCAGCGCTTTTCGGCGATTCTTTGATGATAAATCTGGGCGCTGACAATGGCTGCATTGCGCCGCACCCGCATGAGTAGAAGATCGCTCAGGCAGCAACCCGGCCAAAGCAGCCATTGGCCTTAATTGCTGAATTTACTCTCAAGCCTATTCGGCAAGCTGGCGAAGATTATGGTCAGCAACCATAGAAGAAAATAGCTCCAGAAGATCAACCTTGGTGCGCCCCGCTCCGATTACTCTAATTACATCATTAAATGAAATTTTCACTACCTTGTTGAGCCGAGGATTCACAAGCAGAACGTCAGACCATTCAGAATCCCCCCCCCTCAACAGATGAGGCGTAGCTAAGCAACCAATACATCATTACCTGACGATAGTCGGATGAGGAAAACGACTTGTTAGTGCACTTGACCTCAATTAACCGCGAACCAATTGCAAAATCACCGTTCCCCGACGCAATCCATTGGTACCCAGGAATAGGGGGAGAACTTACCAACTCACCACCAAAATCAGCTCTCACCTTTTCAAGAATTATTGCCAAATTTTCCGCTACTGATACCGCTATTTCCATATCTATTGTCGTTAGTTTTTCTGGAAGCTTCGCGTCAAAGTGCCGTCGTTGCTTGCGAATCGCAACCTCAAGAGCGCTATCCAGATCGATAGAATTACTGCCCTGAATTAACTGTTCTCCTGCAGCCACAGCAATCTCAAATAACATAGCATGTTGCAGGGAACTTGCTTCGATTAGCTCTGTTGAAATCGTTTTGCATCCATCAATCGCATAGCTTTTACGATTAAAGTGCATCACAACGCCAGGGGCAAGCTGGGGAAATAGTGCATCAAAAATTCCTGGTATATCTCGTGCTACCGTCCTCGGATCTCTCGCGGGAAGTCTTTGCGATTTCATTAAGCACACCATTTTTTGTAAATATCAGCAAACGTGGGGAATCCATCTTGCTCGATTCCCAAACGCCAATAGTTGACGGTGCTTCTTTTCTCCTGAGCACGAAAATTTTTTCCATCATCGCCGAAGTCTTTGCCGGCGAGCCACAGCATCCGTTGCTCTTCGGGATTGATCGAACTCCAGTTGTTTCGAATGCGAATGAAGCTAGGTCGATCCTTCCATTGGCGCCAACAATCGATACATGCACGCTTTACTGATTGAGATGGGGTACTCGAATAGAGCCTTGAAACGTATTGACCACGAGTATCAGTTCGCCGAAACCTGATTGCACGAAGAAAGTGCAAACAACTGGCTTCAGCCAATAGCAAATGTGGTGAGTGCTCCGGAATGGCATCGAGTAGCATGTCAATTCCATCGAAGATATCCGTGAACGCGTCGTCTTTTCTAACCGTAGATATTCCACGCATAATCGTCGTCCATGATGCCCGGAATGCATGGAGATTCTTGGGCGATAACAACGTCCCACAGAGTTGAAGCGCCACCCCCGGGCTATGGTATCTAAGCGTACGCCCGATTTGCGCCACTAGAAATGTGTCAGGCTGCCCTTTATTGAGTTCCAAATCGAGCAGCGCTCGAACTTCAAGGCTCTCAACGGTTTCCCTTAGCGCCTCATAGTCATCCAAACAGCTATCAGAATAAGGATCAAAGTGAAGATCTATTTCACGTAATTTGCTTGAGTCATCCCCAGCACCTCCAAGCTGAGTTCGTACATAGTCACAAAAATGCTTTCCAGTAAGAACAGTTGTCTTGGTACGGTTCAGGCTCAGGCCATAGTCCGCAAGTGCATGCGACAAGAACGCTAAAGCCCGGTAGGCATCCGCTTGATTGTTGGTAACCAGAACAAAGTCGTCCACATAACGCCGCCACCTTATCCCTTCCTCAGTTAACCTTTGATCAACAGATGAGAGAAGCAGTTCAGCGAGAATCCGCGAACACTGCCCTCCGACAGGCAGACCAAATGATCGACCTGAAGCAAGCTTGCTTAAGAATCGATCGACCTGAATTGCCACCTTTGAACCCTCTGAAAAGAGATCATCAATGCAATTTTCGATGCGGTGATGATAAACGTGCTCATAAAAGCTGGAGATATCCGTTTGGACCACTACCGCACGATCCCCTACAGCCTCGCAATCAGCAATACTAGCCTCTCGAAAAGCTCGCCATGATGAGGTCCAGTCGAATAGCTTATTGCCTTGACTCAAAAACCTGTATGAATGGACGCGATCACTGCGCATTGGTTCGTGCACCTCTGCAATAGCAACGCCTAGACCATTCAGATAGATATTCCACAAAGGATGAATTTTCGTTGTAATCCTGAACCCGGCAGCGCCAGTAGGAACCAAAAGACGCTCGGAAAAAACATCTAATGAATTGATCGTGTCTCTAACATTCAGGGGCTTAGTATCTTTTTTTGGAAGGCCGTCCAAATATTCGAAGTATCTATAAGCAAGTTCAGCTAATCGCTCTTGGTTTTCGTTGATAAAACGTACGTCAATATCGAATGGGAGTGTGTCGTTGTCACCATTGGCTCCGATATCTGCTGTTGCACGCTTAAAGTGATCAAGTGTTACATCGCTCATGGCTAGTACTTTCCCATTTGTATGGCCATTAAATTGGCATATCCGAATATTCTACGGCGACTCAATGAAGATCAGAGTTAACGCAGCCAATAGATAGTTCATCTATAACCTACTCCCATTCCATTCACCCTCCGAATGGCGGCAAAAACCGAACTCTAGCCAGTACCCCTAACAACAGTGTCAGACCTCAGTTTCCCTTGTTAACTCAAAATTTATCGGCCAGTTTTAAGACTGTTGCGGTCAACACCAAAATACTGCTGAAATTTCAGGAGGGATGTTCAGCTTCGCATTATTGAATAGAAGTACGATCACCAACGATGCTGCTGATGAACGCCGATCATTGGCACCCCCTACTTCAACTCGTACCAACCCCCCCGGCCGGCACCCTGCTGGCCAAGGTGGCCTTGCTCGACCAGTGCCCGGAAATGTCAATCAGCGTCCAATAGTTACCAGGTATCAGCGTCGAGGTCGTTCATTTAATTTCCGTTGCCGACGACCGAACGAAGGACATTTTCATAGATCAGGTCGGCCTGCTCTTCACCGCGCGATGGGTGATTGGCGACATCCAGCCAAACCTGGATGACATCGGAAACGCTCAGGCCATCCGCGTCTAACGCGCCCCTGAACACCGATTTCGGCGACAGTGCTTGTCGGACAATCAGGTCCGGCATCTCGGCAGGAGAGGCAATTGCCAGGGCTCGCCATTGCTTGTCGTCAGGTTGAGGGAGTTTTGGCAGGTAGATATAGGGTGGCACACCGCTGACGTGTCCGAGTCGTAATGCGTCGGCTGCCGAAAATAGCCCGAGACAAGCCTCGCCTTCATGCTTTGCTAGCAGCCCCCGAATTTGCTGTTCGACGGGGCTGCGAATGAGGAAGCGCATTGGGCGCTCTGGCGAGGGACGCATCACCGCCGACCGCCAACGACGAAATAGCTCCGTACGGCGTACTAGCGCGATTTGTCGCGAGGCGTCGTCCAAATATCCTTCGTTGCGTAGCTGTTGCAAAAACCGGGAGGCACTCATCGGGGAGACTTGAGCGGCCTCGGCGAGCTCGGCACCGCTCTGATACTTTTGTCGTGGTGCTTGTAGCAAGTGATCGGGGATTTCCGGGGCCAGCAGCACTTTCAGCAGCCACTGGTTGAGATCCGAGAAGAGATTGACGGGTTGATTCGACGGTGCGCTTCCATTCCATCGCGCTTCGCCCGGTTCGCCATTTAGCGCCTCAAGCCCTGCCCCCTTGAAGTATCTGAGGCCATTTTTGGAGACGAGGCCAGCGGCCACATTGGGTGCGTATTGCTCAACAAACGAACCGACTTGCTTCGCCAGCGATTGCGATGCGTTCTCGACATAAATCACGGCCAGAGGCTGTGCATTGTCTGCCACAAGGGCATTTGCTTGTGCTTGCAGGATTGCCTGCGACAGCAGTGGAATCACTCGATCGGCCCGTCCTTCTGCGAGGGCCTTGATCTCCACGACATAGCCCTGAGCGCCCTTTTTAACGATCAGGTCAGGGCGCTTGTTTCCAGCGCCAGGCGAACGATTGACATCCCAACCATTGGCGTCGAATAGATCAGCGACGAGCGCTTCCGCGTTCTCATTTCGGTTTTTGGATGAATAGGAGGAGCGCATTTTTGGGTTTCCTGGTTTCTACCAAGGCCATTATAGATACCACGGCCAAGATATAAATCATGGCCGTGGTAGATATCTTGAAATTAAAAAAAGGGCGCTCAGCTGCGCATTGTTTCAATTTACAACCCGATGCCGACACCCATGATCCAGCGAATGAATGCCGAGCCTCCGCCGTCCCCCTTAAATCTCAATCCCCCCCAGCCTTTCCCGCAAATCCGCCACCAGAAAATCGACAAAACTCCGCACCTTGGCTGAGGCCTGGCGGCCTTCGCGGTGCAGTACATGTATCAGCAGCGGGGCGGGTTCGTGGGTGGGCAGAATGCGTTTCAGGCGGCCGCTGGCGAGGTGGGCGGCGACTTGGTAGGAGATCAGCCGGGTGATGCCGAAGCCGCGTAGGGCGGCCTGGATGGCGGCTTCGTTGCTGGTCACGATTAGGCGCGGCTGGATTTTGACGGCGATGCCGTTGCTGGCATTGCCGAAGCGCCATTCGCTGCTTGGCGAGACGGTGCTGGCATTGATGATGCGATGGCCGGCCAGCGCCTGTGGTTCATCGGGTTCGCCGTGCTCAGCCAGATAGTCCGGCGCGGCGCAGACGACGCGGCGCACATGGCCGACCGGGATGGCGCGCATGCTGGAGTCGGGCAGTTCGCCGATACGCACGCCGACATCCAGCCCCTCTTCCAGCAGATTGACGACGCGGTCGAGGAAGACGGCGTTGAGCGTGACATCCGGGTAGCGCTCAAGGTAGCCGACGATGGCCGGAGTGACGAACATGCTGCCGAAGAGGACCGGGGCGGTAACCGCCAACTGGCCGCGCGGCGCGGCGTGGATGCCAGCGGCGGCTTCGTCGGCTTCTTCGGCATCGGCGAGGATGCGCCGGGCGCTGTCGAGGTAGCGCAAGCCGGCATCGGTGGCGCGCACATGGCGCGTTGTCCGGGTCAGCAGTTTGATGCCGAGCCGGGTTTCCAGCATGGCGATGGCGCGGGTGACGGCGGGTGGCGACATGCTCAGGCGGCGGGCGCCACCGGCAAAACTCTCTTCTTCGGCGACGGCAACGAAGACGGTCATCAATTGAAAGCGGTCCATAGCTTAATTCCACTTACTGGAATAATTAATTGCGATTGATGGATATTCTTCTTTAATTGGCAAGCGCGCAAGATACGTTCATTCGCTGCGCATCTGGCGCGGTGAAACCACCTCACAGGAGTTTGACCATGACCCGTATCATCACCCCGACCGCTGACAACACCCCTGCCGCTTCCCTGCCTTTGCTTGATGCGGTCAACAAGCAACTGGGCGTTATTCCCAATCTGATGAAGGTGGTCGGCAACAGCCCGGCGGCGCTGGAAGGCTATTTGAGCCTGAGCGGCGCACTGGGCAAGGGCACGCTGGGCGCCAAGACTGGCGAACGCATTGCGCTGGCGGTGGCCGAACTGAATGCCTGCAACTATTGCCTGTCAGCCCACAGCTACCTCGCCGCCAATCTGGCCAAGCTGGATGCCGCCGAGATCGAAGCCAACCGCCGTGGCACCTCGGACGATGCCAAGGCAGCCGCCGCCGTGCGCTTTGCCACACAGGTGGTCAAGGCCCGTGGTCATGTCGTTGATGCCGATGTGGCAGCAGTCAAGGCGGCCGGTTTCAGCCAGGGCGAAATCATCGAGATCGTGGTGCACGTGGCGCTCAATACGCTGACTAACTACGTCAATGAGGTCGCCCAGACCGAGATCGACTTCCCGGTTGCTGCGGCGCTCAGCCACTAAAACCTGATCGAGAAAGGATGTGCCATGACTGAAGCTCACAAAATCGCCAGCGATATTGCCTTCACGCCCAGCGTCAAGGCCATCCAGTCGCGCAAGGGGTCGCGCGGCGCCTATGCCCGCATGGAAACCGGCGATGGCTGGGCGACGACGATCAGCGATGATCTGGCCGCCTTCATCGCCGAGCAAACCAGCGTTTTTCTCGCCACCGCCAATGCTGCCGGGCAGCCTTACATCCAGCACCGGGGCGGCCCGCCGGGCTTTCTCCGGGTGCTGGATGCGTCGACCATTGCCTTTGCCGATTTTCGGGGCAACCGCCAGTTCATCAGCAGCGGCAATCTGCTGGAGAACCCCAAGGCGCACCTCTTCCTGATCGACTATCGCAACCGGCAGCGGATCAAGCTGTGGGGCACGGCGCAGGTGGTTGAAGACGATGCAGCCCTGATTGCCGGCCTGATGCCGGCGGGTTACAAGGCGCAGGGCGAGCAGGTCATGCTTTTTCACGTCACGGCCTGGGATGCCAACTGCCCGCAGCACATCCCGCAGCGTTTTGAGGCGGCTGAGGTGCAGCAGGCGCTGGCTGAACGCGACCAGCGCATTGCTGAACTGGAGGCCGAGCTGGCACGCCTGAAGGGAAGCGGCTCAAGCAAGGGGTAATTCCGGCCGGCATGAAGGATAATTCGCCGATGACGCGAACCCTCCTCTACGCCATTGTTTTCATCGAAGGCTTTTGCTCCCTGGGGGCGGAAGTCATCGCCCTGCGCCGGCTGGTGCCGCACATCGGTAGTTCAATAGTGGTCACGGCGCCGACCATAGGCTTTTTTCTGCTCGCCCTGGCGCTCGGCTACGCTTCCGGCGCCAGGGTGACCGGCAACTACATCGCCATCGTCGCCCGTAACTTCCTGATCGCTGCCGCGCTGGCCGGCATCGGGCTGGCTGGCATTAGCGTGGACTGGATGTTTGCCCATCTACAACCCGTCATCGTCGCCTACGTCGTCTTCATTGGCGGCGTGCTCTGCCCGCTGGCCTGGCTGCTCGGCCAGACGGTGCCGATCCTGACCAATCTGATGAAAGCCGAACGCACCGGCGAGGCGAGCGGCATGGCGCTTTACTGGTCGACGCTGGGTTCATTCCTCGGCTCGCTCAGCCTCTCGCTGCTGGTCATGCAATGGCTGGGGGTTTCGGCAGCGGTCTTTGCCTGTGCGCTGGGGCTGGTTATCGGCACCCTGTTGCTGGCACCGCAGAATAAAAAAATCGGGACTTTTGCGCTGTTGACCGCAACACTTGCTGCCGGCTTCAATCATCAGCATCTGGTCACTGCCGACACCGCCTACGCCGAATATCTGATCGGCGACGTTGAGCTAGCCGGCCAGAACAACCCGCGTGCCTTCTGGGTCAATAAATCGACGGCCTCACTGATCGATGATTCCCAGCCGCCCAATTACACGCGCTACATCAAGCATCTGCGCCAGATCCTGCTCGACGATCTCGGTTTCAAGGACAAGGATATTCTGGTGCTCGGCGCTGGCGGCTTCACGCTGTCGCATCAGGAGCCGCTCAACCGCTACACCTATGTCGATATCGATCCGGCGATCCGGGAGATTGCTGAAAAGCACTTCCTGCGCCAGCCGGCACGCGGCGAGTTCATTGCCGATGACGCCCGGCGCTACATCGCCACCACCGAGCACCGCTTTGATGCCGTGGTGGTGGACGTGTACAGCTCGCATACCTCGATCCCCAGCCACCTCGTAACCCGCGAATTCTGGGCCGGTACGCGCCGCGCCTTGAAGCCGGATGGCGTGCTGCTCGCCAACCTGATTCTCGACGGCAAGCTGGAAACGCCCTACGCACGCAACCTGCTGGCGACAATCGACAGCGTTTTTGGACGTTGTGCGGTCGACGTGCTGCACAAGGCAAAAAAACTGGCCAACGTTGAAGTCACCTGCTTTGCCAGCAGCCAGCCGGCGCCCACCGGGATTTATGTTGATGAGAAAAACCGGGCCGATCTCGACCGCCTGCGCTGAGTAATGTGTTACAAAATTCGTTGCATTGCATTAAAAATGGTATCGTAACAAGGTCACTTCAACCCGCCCCGGATCATGCTGCGCACCCACTATCTGCACCCCCTGCTCGAACCCAAGTCACTGGCGATCATTGGTGCTTCGGAAAAGCCCGGCTCCATCGGCCACGTCATTCTGCAAAACATTTTGGCCAGCGGCTTCAAGGGCCAGCTCTGGGCGGTCAATCCCAAGCACAGTGAAATCCTCGGGCAGGCTTGCCTGCCGAGCATCGAGCAAATCGGCAGCCGCGTTGATCTGGCGATTGTCACCACCGCGCCGCGCACCATTCCGCTGATCATCGAGCAATGCAGCAAGGCTGGCGTGCAGCATCTGGTCATTGTCTCCAACCCGGCCAGTGCGGGCGGCAGCAGCGCGACGCACGAAAGGCGCATCCGCGATGCGGCGCGTAACTTCGGGGTCCGTATTCTCGGGCCAAAATCGCTGGGCATCATTCGCCCGAGCATTGCGCTGAACGCCACCTTTACCGAGATTGTCGCCAAGCCCGGCGATCTGGCGCTGGTCGCCCAATCCGGCGCCATGTGTGCCGCCGTGCTCGACTGGGCCACGATGAACAAGATCGGCGTCTCGTCGGTGGTTGCTCTCGGGGCGGCAATGGATGTCGATTTCGGGGAAATCCTCGATTATCTGGTCGCCGACGAGCAGACCCGCTACATCCTGCTGCACGTCGAGCGCGTCCGCCATGCCCGCAAGTTCATGAGCGCCCTGCGCTCTGCCGCGCGCGTCAAACCGGTCATTCTGCTCAAGTCGGGCAACCACGGTGCCGAGGAGGCGCTGGAATCATCTTTCGGGCAAAGCCCCCTCGACGACGCGGTGTTTGACGCTGCCGTCCGCCGTGCCGGGGTTGTTCGCGTGCATAGCATCAGCCAGCTATTCCATGCCGCCAAGGCGCTCGCCTCGGGCTTTCACCCGCGCGGCAACCAGCTCGCCATCATCAGCAACGGCACCGGGCCGGCAGCGATGGCGGCAGATAGTGCGCGCACGCTGGGCATCCCCATGCCCAAACTGGCGCCGGAGACGATCAGCACCATGAAGAAGTTTCTGCCGCACGACTGGGCCGGCGGCGTGCCTATTGATCTGGGCGGCGACGCCACGCCTGAGCGCTATCTGCAAGCGATCAGCGCACTGGCCGGCGATGCGCATGTTGACGCCATTCTGGTGGTTTTGTCGCCGCTCGCCATGGCGCAACCGAAGCGGGTCGCCGAGGGCATTGTCGAGCTGGTGCGCAATCAGCGCATCACCCTGTGCTGCTGCTTCATGGGCGGCGAACAGATCAGCGAAGCGCGCCGGATTCTCGAAGCCGCTGGCATCCCGGTTTTCCTGACGCCGGATACGGTGATCGAACTGTTCCACAGCATTTCGAAGTATTACCAGAACCAGAAGCTCCTGCTCCAGACGCCCGGCCCCAACCAGAACATGGAACTGAGCGCCACCAACAATGCCCGGCCCTTGCTCGATGCACTGCTCGGGGAGCACCGGCAGATTCTCTCCGGGATGGAAAGCCGGACGCTGCTGCACTCCTTCGGCATTGCCGTGCAGCCAGCACTGATCGCCCGCAGCGCCACCGAAGCGATGTTCATCGCCGAACAAATCGGCTTGCCGGTCGATATCAAAATTGAGGCGCCCAACCTGCCGGGCACGCTCGACGCCGCCGATAGCCGGCGCAATATCGCCAGCATCGACTCGGTGCGCCTGGCTTTTCAGGATGTGCTCGACAGCGCCCGCGAGAAGTTTCCACAACTGGCGATTGGCGCCGTCGCCATCGCGCCGCACCGTAACCGGCCCCATGCGCGGGAACTGATGATCCGGGTTTTTCGTGACCCGGTGTTCGGCCCGGCCATTGCCTTCGGCGCTGGCGGCCAGCATCAGGAAGTTTTCCGCGAACTGGCGGTCGCCCTGCCGCCGCTGAATCGTTTCCTGGCGCGCAACCTGATCGACGCCACCCGCGTTGCACGCACCCTCGGCCAGTTCCACAATCTCCCGGCGACTGATCTGCCAGCCCTCGAGAACGTGCTGCTCAGCGTTTCCAACATGATCTGCGAACTACCGTGGCTCAAGGAAATGGAGATCAACCCGCTGCTCGTCGATGAAAGCGGCGCCGTCGCGATCAATGCGCGCATGGTCATCGACCACACGCTGGGGAGTGGCGCGGCGCGCTATGCCCACATGGCGATCCACCCCTACCCGGCCCATCTGTGCCGGGAGTGGCCAATGGCTGACGGCACAGTGATTACCGTGCGCCCGGTGCGCCCGGAAGATGCCGCGCTCAAGCAGGAATTCGTCAATAGCCTGTCCGACGAGTCACGCCAGTTCCGTTTCATGGACAGCACGCGCGAACTTCCACCCAGCCTGATCGTCCGCTTCACCCAGGTCGATTACGACCGGGAAATGGTTCTGCTCGCCATCGTTCATCAGGAAGGCCGCGAACGCCAGATCGGCAGCGCCCGCTACACCCAGACCCCGGATGGCGAATCCGTCGAGTTTGCGCTGGCCATCGGCGACGACTGGCAAAAGTGCGGCCTCGGTCGCCGCCTGATGGGGGCGATCATCGATTGCGCGCGGGAAAAATCCTACCGCAGCATGGTCGGCGACGTCCTCTCCGACAACCACAAAATGCTGCGCCTGATGAGCAGCCTCGGCTTCTCCATACTCCCCCATCCCGATGGCCCATCGATGAAACGGGTGGCCAAGCAACTGCTGGAGTGATGGCGTGCTGGTTCAGACGGCT
>Ga0209480_10001335_pt1 | contig 18185 bp, 14 predicted proteins | sample JI61114C2DNA_FD_187501 | JGI IMG/M metagenome (GOLD analysis project Ga0209480, IMG submission 187501) | Wastewater effluent complex algal communities from Wisconsin, to seasonally profile nutrient transformation and Carbon sequestration -... | ecosystem: Engineered > WWTP > Effluent > Algae... | reverse complement strand
ACTGTTATTGTTGGCTTGAACAGTAGCCAATAAGTTAAATGATGTACCGTTAAAACTACGTTCAACCTCGTAACTACTTAAGTTTGTTTCGTTGGCAACCTCCCAACTTAAAACAATTTTATTGTTATTTAATTTTCCTGCAAAGTACAATACATCTACAGGTAAAGTTGATAAGCCTGGGCAACTGTTGTTCCAAATTCTATTTACATATTGTGGGCTATCGACAAATGGATTTCTATTGCCTTGAAATGTATAAGCAGCATTATTTCTATTTCTTTCTTTGGTGCTTACAGGATCTTGATCGTGCCACTTCAACATTAATTTTAAATAATTAATTTTTACTGCAGGAAAAGTACTGTTGTCGAAAGATTGTGTAGCTTCTGAATTAGACGACCATCCAGGAATATCGCTTTCATAACGTGTAACAAAATATAAAAATGCTCTTGCCAAATCTCCTTTGTATTCATTAATTGGTTCAAATACCGAACCTGTAAACCCAGCAAGGGATGATGAGCCAAGTTTGCTACCATTTAAACTTGTAAAAGATGCAGTGGCAACTTCACCATAAATAAAATTGGCTCTTTTGCCATTTACATAACCATCCGTAGGAAAAATATGTAAGTAATCTGTTGCAGGACCAGCACTGCCAGTATTGCCAGAAAACCAACTTTGCGGTACACTGTGTTCTCTATTATAACAAACAGCTTCTCCACTATAATTACCACACTGGTTAGTGCCTGGTGTAAAATTGTATGGATCAGTTCCAGTGGGATTATCAGAATAAATATCCCAAATAACATTGGCTGATCCGCTTCCAACTTCTCTAGGTTTTATATCGGATAACTGATATTGTGTCCATAAATCACCATAAGATTGAGGAAATGTATTGGCAGAAATAATTGTTTTAATGGTAGTTTTTAATGTTGCACAAGACGAGGTCATACCTACTGAATTGTAGTAGCCAGCTGGAGCTTGTGTGTAACCATAAAAAAATAACGCAGTAGCAAGCAATAAAGAAAAACTTTTTTTCATATCAAAAAATTCAGGCGATGAAGTTAAATGAAAAAAATGTATTGGATGTTTAACCAATATTAAGATGCTATTAAAACCTAATTAGATAAAATACTTTTTACATAAAGCGATAACATAACAGGATTGCCATTTCTAATAACCAATATTTTTAAAGTTGCCCCAGTATTTTGCAGTGCAGCCTTCACGTTTTGAATGTTTTTGGTAAAATCGTTATCAATGCTCATTATAATATCTCCCGTTTTAAAACCAGCACTTTCACCGGGCGATTTTTTAATTACATCAACAACCGTTATTTCTCCATTTACTAAATAAACACCCAAACCTGTATAAGAATAATCGAACGATTCAATGTATTTTGAATTCGGTTTTAAATGAATGCTTTGGTCTGGATAGTTAATAATTAAGTTGAATCGTCTTAAAATATCATTGCCAATTATACCACCCATTTGCGGGTAGTTGGTAACATTAAAATCATCTTGAAAAATATAAATTGGCACTTTTCTAAACTTATATGGCCCAATTGAAATGCTTTTAATCACCGTCATTTCCATTACTTTTTTTCCGCCCAAACCTTCGGCTTGTGTAATGTATTTTTTCTTTTTCTTTTTTAGTAAACTGCTATCTTCTACATAATCTTGATTGAGTAAAAAACACAAACCTGCACCTGTATCAAAAATAAATTTATTGGTCAAGGTTTTTGCATCTTCAATTTCAAATACTGGCAATGGCAATGTGCTAAAACTTGGCTTTAATAAATAACCACCTCTTGGATATTTTATAATACCCGGAGCGTACACTTCCATTTCTAACTTATCGTAATTTACTTTTACAATATACCTACGCAAAAAACTAAAGCCAATAATACCATCAATTTTAAATCCATAAACGCTGGTTAATAATTCATAATCGTTTATATGAAAACTAAATGTATCAGTTTTTAAATCTGGAAAATTGAGATAATGCCCATAAGAAAAATTTACTTTTCTCATACCAGCAATACCTCGAATGGTTCTTTCTGAAGGTGCAGAGACAAAGTTAAAATAATCTACAGTTGAAGAGTCTAATGAAATTCCACCACTACCGGTATCTAAAATAAAATTCAAGGTATCGTTTGCAAACGTATCTATCGTTGCCCTAATAATAATAATGCCACCAGTTAATTGCACAAAAGGAAATCGAGTAATGAGTTTTGCTTGTGGCGAAACAAACTCTTCTTGTGCTTGACTTTGCAAGCAACTGCACAACAATAAAAAAAGGAAATAAACTGTTTTCATTCTTTGCAGCAATTAGTATTTTTTGAAGTTAATATACATCTATTAAAAAAGACAACATTTTTGTATGTTTTAAAAAGTTTGAAGTATGTGTGGTATTTAAAAGTGTTAAAAGGTTTTGTTTTTTGCTTTGTATGCAGCAATTTAAATTAAACTATCAATTGTACCCAACCATACACCCTTAACTTTGTTATTCTTTAAAACAGTAGATATGCAATTAGCAGACTTGTATAAAAAAGCCTCACAATTTGAATTTTTAAGTATAGAAGAAGGCATGTTTTTGTTTGAACATGCACCTTTAGCCGAGTTAATGTTTGTAGCAAACGAAATGAAAAAACACCATGTGCCACATGGAAAAGTGACTTGGCAAATAGATAGAAATGTAAACACCACCAATGTATGTATTGCCAATTGTAAGTTTTGTAATTTTTACAGAATTCCTGGTCATGCAGAAGCATATATAACAGATATGCCAACTTATAGAACAAAAATTGAAGAAACCATACAATTTGGAGGAGATCAATTATTGTTGCAAGGTGGGCATCATCCAGAGTTGGGTTTAGATTTTTATACCAAAACATTTCGTGCAATTAAACAAGAGTATCCAACCATTAAATTGCATGCACTTGGACCCCCAGAAATTGCACACATTACAAAGCTTGAAAAAAGTACACACCACGAAGTATTGAAAGCTTTAAAAGAAGCTGGACTAGACAGTTTGCCTGGTGCTGGTGCCGAAATTTTAATTGATAGAGTTCGCCGTTTAATTAGCAAAGGAAAATGTGGAGCCGATGAGTGGTTGGCTGTAATGCACGAAGCCCATAAATTAGATATTACAACAAGTGCCACCATGATGTTTGGCCATGTTGAAACATTGGAAGAACGATTTATACATTTGGTAAAAATTCGTGAAGTACAAGCAATGAAACCTGAAAATTCAAAAGGATTTTTAGCATTTATACCATGGACTTTTCAAGACGTAGATACATTATTGGCAAGAATTAGAGGCGTGCAAAATTTAACCACTGCCGAAGAGTATATTAGAATGATTGCCATTAGCAGAATTATGTTACCCAATGTAAAAAATATACAAGCAAGTTGGTTAACCGTAGGTAAACAAACTGCACAAATTTGTTTAAATGCAGGGGCGAATGATTTTGGTAGTATTATGATTGAAGAAAATGTGGTAAGTGCTGCTGGTGCTCCTCATAGATTTACTTCAACCACTATACAAAATGCAATACGTGAAGCAGGTTTCGAACCTCAATTACGCAATCAACAATATGAGTGGAGAGAAATTCCAGAAAGCATTGTTGAGCAAGTGGTGAATTATTAATAAACTATATTTCTAAAAATGGTTGCCCAATTTAATGTTGAGCAACCATTTTTTTTGCTCATTTTTGTCATCAACTATACCGTTAAAGTAGTACACATGAAAATTTTTTTAGCACAGCAGAATTATCACATAGGAAATTTTGAATACAATACAAATAAAATAATTGAAGCAATTGAAATTGCTAAAGTTCAAAATGCCGATTTAATTGTATTTAGCGAAATGTGTATTTGTGGTTATCCTGCAAGAGATTTTGTAGAGTTTAACGATTTTATAAATAAATGTTATGCAGCTATAAATGTTATTAAACAACATGCTACAACAATTGGTGTGCTAATTGGTTCTCCTGCACGTAACCCAATTGTTGAAGGAAAAGACTTGTTTAATGCTGCATTTTTTTTATACGAAGGCGAAGTAAAAGCAGAAATTCATAAAACCTTATTGCCTACGTATGATGTGTTTGATGAATACAGATATTTTGAGCCTGCATACAATTGGCAAACAGTTTTATTTAAAGGCAAAAAATTGGCCATTACCATTTGTGAAGATATTTGGAACTTGGGAGATAACCCGTTGTATAGAGTTTGCCCAATGGACGAACTAATGAAGCAAGAGCCAGACGTAATGCTAAACCTTAGTGCAAGCCCCTTTGATTATACACATGATGAAGATAGAAAAGCAACCATTAAAGCAAATGTTTTAAAGTATAAAATTCCGTTGTTTTATTGCAATGCAGTTGGTAGCCAAACAGAAATTGTATTTGATGGTGGTAGTTATATTTTTGATAAAGATGCCAATTTGGTGAAAGCATTTCCTTTGTTTGAAGAAGCTGTTGATGGCGTAATTTTAAATGATGACGGAACTCTGCAATCAGCAATTATTGAGCCCGCCAATAGAGTGCCAGATAAAGAATTGAATCCAATAAATTTAAATGAACATTTAAATATTGATCAAGTTTACCAAGCATTAATTTTAGGCATTAAAGATTATTTTTCGAAAATGGGTTTTACCAAAGCTATTCTGGGTAGCAGTGGTGGTATTGATAGTGCAGTTGTGTTGGCCTTGGCTTGTGAAGCTTTGGGAGCTGAAAATGTGAGGGCCATTTTAATGCCATCGCCCTATAGCACAGATCACAGTGTAAACGATGCAGTACAGTTGAGTAAAAACCTAAACAACCCTTACGATATTGTACGCATAAACAATGTGTACAAAACTTTTTTAACAACACTAGAACCCATTTTTAAAGATTTGCCATTTAGTGTGGCCGAAGAAAATATTCAAAGTCGTAGTCGTGGAAATTTGTTAATGGCTATTGCCAATAAGTTTGGCTACATTTTATTAAACACCAGCAACAAAAGTGAACTGGCAACAGGCTATGGCACTTTGTATGGCGATATGGCTGGTGGTTTAGGTGTGTTGGGCGATTGTTATAAACTACAAGTGTATGCACTAGCAAATTATATTAACAGAAATAAAGAAATTATTCCACAACATATTATTACCAAACCACCAAGTGCAGAGTTACGTCCTGGACAAAAAGATAGTGATAGTTTACCCGATTATAGTGTGTTGGATAAAATATTGTATCAGTATATAGAATTACGTCAAGGCCCAGCAGAAATTAAAGCTCAAGGTTTTGATGCTGCATTGGTTGATAGAACATTGAAAATGGTAAACAACAATGAATACAAACGCAACCAGTTTTGCCCAATTATTCGTATTAGTCCTAAGGCTTTTGGTGTTGGTAGGCGTGTGCCCATTGTTGCCAAATATTTGAATTAATTTTTTGCAAAACCTTTGTGAACTTCGTGTCTCTGTGGTTAGTATAGTTCTCACAGATAACGCAGAAATTTTTTCTTTGTGAAACCTTTGTGTCTTAGTGCCTTTGTGGTTAATATAGTTCTCGCAGAAAACACAGATAACACAGAAATTTTTTCTTTGTGAAACTTTTGTGCCTTAGTGTCTTCGTAGTTAATATAGTTCACACAGAAATTTTTTCTTTGTGAAACTTTTGTGCCTTAGTGTCTTCGTAGTTAATATAGTTCACACAGAAAACGCAGATAACGCAGAAATCTTTTCTTTGTGAAACCTTTGTGTCTTTATGCCTTTGTGGTTAATATAGTTCTCACAGAAAGCACAGATAACGCAGAAATTTTTTCTTTGTGAAACCTTTGTGTCTTTATGCCTTTGTGGTTAATATAGTTCTCACAGAAAGCACAGATAACGCAGAAATTTTTTCTTTGTGAAACTTTTGTGTCTTAGTGTCTTTGTGGTTAATATAGTTCTCACAGAAATTTTTTCTTTGTGAAACCTTTGTGTCTTAGTGCCTTTGTGGTTAATGTATTTTCGTTCTAATTAATATTACTTCGTTTAAAAATTTTCGTATGAAAAAATGGTTTAAAAGAATTGGTTTAACAATATTCGTGTTGTTCATTTTATTAAATATAATTACCGCATTTCATGCATATAAGTTCACTCATTTTTATGCCGATGCAAAGCCAATAAAAAAGCCAGAACAAATGAATATTGGCGACAAACTATCGGCAATATTTTTTGGTGTGAATTACCCAAAAAGTAAAGTAATTGATTCTTTATTAATTCCACATTCAACCATAAAAATTACTACTAGCGACTCTTTACAATTAGAAGCTTGGTATTTACAACAACCTAAGTTTGATAGTGATGTGAATATGCATAAAGGCACTGTATTAATGTTTCATGGGCATGGCAGCAACAAAAGTGCTGTAATAAGAGAAGCAGAAGAATTTTATTCTTTAGGTTACAATGTTATAACAACAGACTTTAGAGCACATGGAAACAGCGAAGGAACTATTTGTACCATTGGCTACAATGAAAGTAAAGATGTTAAAGCTGTATATGATTACATACAACAAAAAGGTGAAACCAATATTGTACTTTGGGGTATTTCTTTAGGAGCATCAACCATTACAAAAGCCATATACGATTACAATTTGCAGCCTTCAAAAATAATTTTAGAAATGCCATTTGGTAGTTTAAACAATGCAGTAAAAGGCAGAGTTAGAACAATGGGTTTACCAGAACAACCCATTAGCACATTGCTTTGTTTTTGGGGTGGTGCCGAACAAGGTTTTTGGGCATTTAACCACAATCCTTATGAGTATGCACAAAAAATTACTTGTCCTACTTTATTACAATGGGGTGTTAATGACGCAAGAGTTACTGCAACTGAAACAGAGGAATTATTTAATAATTTAGCTACTTCAAACAAAAAATGGATTAAGTACGAAAACTGTGGCCATGTAAGTTTATGCAAAAATGAAAACGACAAATGGAAAGGTGCTGTTACAAGTTTCTTAGAACCTTAGGTTATATTGATTGCGTTTGGCAATTGCTTAACCACAGATGAAACAAAAATTTTTCACAGAGTACATAAAGCAAATGAGCAACGGAATTTTACTAAAATGGTATCAATTTTGTGAGCTTTGCATTTTTTGATTCGTCATGTGAAGCTCTTTTACAAATTACTAATCAACGCTTCTACTTTTCCTTTAATAAAATCTCTCACTTCATTAAACTCTTTGGTTTCCATGTGTTTGGGATCGGGTATTTGCCAATCTATAAATTGTTTGGCTGGCATCCAAGGGCAAGCATCACCACAACCCATAGTAACCACAGCATCAAAAGGAGCAAAAGCTTTCACTTCTTCTAAACTTTTGCTATCGTGTGTACTTAAATCATACCCCAATTCTTGCATAGCAGCAATGGCTTTGGGGTTTACAATGCCACTTGGTTTGCTTCCAGCACTAAAAGCTTGTATAGTTGAGCCACCAATTATTGTTGCAAATGCCTGACTCATTTGAGAACGATTGCTGTTTTCAATACAAACAAAAAGTAATTTCTTTTTCATATTCTAGTGGTATAAAAGTTATGCTGTTTTAAAATATTTTTTTCTAAACCAAAAAGCCAAATTCACTAAAGCAATCAAAGCTGGCACTTCAACCAAAGGACCTATAACGCCAGCAAATGCTTGCCCACTGTTTACGCCAAACACACCAATTGCTACTGCAATTGCCAATTCAAAGTTGTTACCAGTTGCAGTAAAAGCCATAGAGGTAGAACGTGAATAATCGGCTCCAAAATATTTACCTAGAAAAAAACTAATAATAAACATGATCACAAAATAAATAAGCAACGGAACTGCAATACGAATAACGTCAAGTGGAATTTGAACAATCAATGCTCCTTTTAAACTAAACATAACCAAAATAGTGAACAGCAATGCAATTAAGGTGATAGGAGAAATGAACGGAACATATTTTGTGTAAAACCATTCTTCACCTTTCCATTTTATTAAAGTGTACCTACTAATTATTCCTGCTAAAAAAGGAATCCCTAAATAAATAGCTACTGTTTTTGCTATTTCAGCAATGGTAATGTTTACAGCAAATCCTTTTAACCCAAAAATGGGTGGCAAAATAGTAATGAAAATATAGGCATATACACTAAAAAATAATACTTGAAAAATACTATTCAATGCAATAAGTCCGGCGGCATATTCTCTATTCCCTTCTGCCAATTCATTCCAAACTACAACCATAGCAATACAACGAGCCAAACCAATTAAAATCAATCCAACCATGTATGCTGGATAATCGGCTAAAAAAATAATTGCTAAAAAAAACATAAGTAAAGGGCCAATAATCCAATTTAAAATAAGTGAAGTAGAGAGTACTTTAACATTGGTAAATACTTCGCCCATTTTTTCATACTTTACTTTAGCCAATGGTGGATACATCATTAAAATTAATCCAATTGCTAAAGGTATATTGGTTGTGCCGGTAGAAAAATAATTGATGATGGTAGAAGATGAGGGAAACCAAAAACCAATGCCAACACCAATAGCCATTGCTAAAAAAATCCATAGGGTTAAATAACTATCTAAAAAGCTAAGCTTTTTTCTTTCGGTTGCAGGAAAACAATTTTGAGCACTCATAAAAAGTTAATTAATTTTAAGTTTTAACAACAAGCTTTTTTATTTTGCTCTTTTAATTTGCTAAATAAACTGCTGAAAGCATCATTAAATTTTTCAAATGCTTTCCAGTTAATACAGTAACAACTTTTAGGCCCATCTACAGTGCCTTTAATTAAGTCGGCCGCTTTTAAAGCTTTTAAATGTTGACTCACGGTGCTTTGTGCCAATGGCAATACTTCTACAATTTCGCCACAAATACATTCATTTTTTTGAGCCAATGCTTTTAATATAGCAATTCTTGCAGGATGGCTCATTGCTTTTGCAAATGCTGCTAAGTCTTGCTCCTTCTGTCCAAACTCTTCGGTTTTATGTATGGCCATAATTTTCATCGTTTAAATACGATAAACGAAACTAAAGGAATAATTTTATTTATCGTACAAATACGATAATTATTTTTTAAACAAGTTCTTTGCATTACTGAATTAAAAATTTGTATTTCAAAACTTTTTATCTTCATGGCATGAGAAATATTGCCTGCATCATTTTATTTACCTGCTTATGTATTGTATCTGCAGCTCAAGAAAAATATCGTTACTTACGTACTACAGGCAAATTGCCTATGATGGCTTATGGACTTGGAGAAGATAGATTGGGTGGTGCAAAAATGAATTATATTGATACCAATATTTTAGTAAAAGTGGTAGATTCTACTGCAAAAAATTATATTATTCAGCTTGCTAAAAACAGAACAGCTTTTTTAGAAAAATCATATACCAAAATTGATACGGCTTTAAAATTAAAACCATATTATTTAACCAATTCGTGGAGTGTAAAAGGAGTTGAAGATAGTTTTGATTTAGTAAGTATAAGCATGGATGAGCGGTTGCCCTATAAAATTTGGATGGAAACAAATCCAACTAAAATTATGTTGGAATTGTATGGAGTACAAAGCAATACCAATTGGATTACACAATTGCAAAATGTAAAAGAAGTAAAAAATATTTATTTCAATCAAATTGAAGATGACGTAATACAAGTTACCATTGATTTAACTCATCAACAGCATTGGGGTTATACAGCTGCATATAAAAACAAAACACTTACTATAAAAGTACAACATCCTCCAACTAGCTTTTCAATTAGCAATATGGTAATTGCAATTGATGCTGGCCATGGTGGTACAAATACTGGTGCAAGTGGTATTACAACAAAAATTAGAGAAAAAGAGTACACATTACTTTTTGCAAAAGCATTAGAAAAACTTCTTATAAAAAAGGGTGCCACTGTTATAATGACAAGAAGCAGTGATACAACTATTGATAACAAAGACAGGGTATTGTTTTTGCAAGAACAAAAGCCAAGATTGTTTATTAGTATTCATTTAAACTCATCGTCTAAAAAAGAAGTACAAGGTGTAAGTACTTATTACAAACATGTTGGTTTTAGACCATTATCGGTTAGTATTTTACAAAAAATGTTGGAGCTAGAGTTGAATGAATTTGGCAATGTGGGCAATTTCAATTTTACTCCCAACGCTATTACAGACTTTCCCAATTGTTTGGTAGAAGTTGCCTTTTTAAGCAATGAAGAAGATGAGAAAAAAATTCTCGACCCAAAATTTCATAAAAAAGTAGCTGAAAAAATTTATTCAGGCATAAAAGACTTTCTTAAGGAAAACAAGGATTAAAGAACTTTTTTCCAACTAACAAAAACTTTATTTTTCCCTAACGTTTGTTAGTGTATTTTTGTGCACATGGGACGAATTAAAACTTCAGACAACGCCAGCCGTAAAGATGTAATTGTACAAAAGGCGGCAATTCTTTTTAAAGAAAAAGGGTTTAAAGCTGCTAGCATGAGAGAGTTGGCAGAAGTAGTTGGTGTAGAAGCTGCAAGCTTATACAACCATATAAAAAGCAAAAACGAGCTGCTGCACGAAATATGTTTTAGTGTTGCCAACAGATACAATCAAAAATTAGATGAATTAGAAACGCAGGAAACTGCTAACTCTTTGCAAAAAGTAGAAACCTTATTGCGTTTTCATATTGAAGGTATGGTTACACATTTTGAAGAAGTATTTGTAAGCGATAGAGAATGGAAATATTTATCAGAGCCTTACTTATCTAATTTTCAAAATCAACGTCGTACTTATCGCAAACGTTTTGCAGCCATCATAGAAGAAGGCATAAAGAAAAAAGAAATTAAAAAAATAGACGCAACTACTGCTGTACTAATTATGCTACATGCAATTAGTGGCATCGAAAGTTGGCATCGAAGTAAACAAAAAATTAATGGCTCCGAATTAGAAGAAAACATGATTGCCATTTTAGTTGGCGGACTAAAAAAATAATTTCTCTTTCTGTACAATTGTACATAATTAATTAACGGACTTAAAATAGATTGCTTGCCTTATGTCGTTACATTTTCATGCACTAACTATTCAAAATATTCAGCAAGAAACAAAAGATTGTGTTTCCATTTCATTTAATATACCTGCACATTTAAAAGAACAATTTGTATATGTGCAAGGGCAAAGTCTTACACTTAAAACAATGATTGATGGTGTTGACGTAAGGCGTTCTTACTCACTATGCTCATCTCCATTAAACAATGAATATAGAATAGCAGTTAAACAGGTTGACGGAGGTGTGTTTTCAACTTTTGCAAATACGAAACTAAAAGTTGGCAGTACAATAGATGTAATGCCGCCAATAGGAAAGTTCTTTACTGCACTTAATAAAAACAATCAAAAAAATTATGTGGCTTTTGCTGCAGGTAGTGGAATAACTCCAATTTTATCCATTATAGAAACCACTTTACTTACTGAGCCTCACAGCCAATTTACATTAGTCTATGGCAACAAAAATGTAAGTTCAATTATTTTTAAAGAAGCTTTAGAAGCTCTTAAAAATAAATTTTTACAACGATTTCAACTAACACATATTTTAAGTAGAGAAAGAACAGATGCAGCAATAAACTATGGCAGAATAGATACTCAAAAACTAGAGCAACTCAATGGCCTTATTAACTATGCAACAACAGATGAATTTTTTATTTGTGGCCCAGAAGAAATGATATTTTGTGTGAAGAATTTTTTAATTGCCCAGCAAATTGATTCAAAGAAAATTCATTTTGAATTATTTGCAGCCGCAGCTCCTAAAAAAACCAACAATCATACTACTATCAATACCGATACTACTGCAAAAAGTAAAATTTCAATCACGGTTGATGGTAGAAGTTTTGATTTTAATTTACCCTATAGTGGCACGAATATTTTAGATGCGGCTTTACAACAAGGTGCCGATTTACCTTATGCCTGTAAAGGTGGCGTTTGCTGCACTTGCAAGGCAAAATTGTTAGAAGGTCAAGTACAAATGGATGTTCATTGGGGTTTAGAACAAGAAGAAATAGAACAAGGTTTTATACTTACTTGCCAAAGCCATCCACTTACAGAAAAAGTAGTGGTAGATTTTGATGTGAAATAATTTTCCATCTACATTTCTAAATTTTTCAAATAAATTTTATGCAAAAACTTCACAACTATATTTTAGGCAAACAAGTTATTGGCGATGGCGATGGCCAACTTTTATACAATGCTGTAACTGGAGAACCAATTGCAACTGCTAGTACAAAAGGAATAAATTATGAAGATGTATTGAACTATGCTAGAAAAAGTGGAAGTGCATTGCGAAAAATGACTTTTCACGAACGTGGATTAATGTTAAGAGCATTGGCTATACACTTACGTGAACATTTAGACAAATTTTATGCAATTAGCTATAAAACTGGTGCAACAAAAGCCGATAGTTGGGTTGATATTGAAGGTGGAATTGGTAATTTATTTGCCAATGCATCGTTAAGAAGAAAATTACCCAACACACCTTTTTGTTTAGATGGTGAGCATCATCCTTTAGGTAAAATGAACACTTTTATGGGACATCATTTATTGGTGCCAAAAGAAGGAGTTGCTATACATATTAATGCTTTTAATTTTCCTGTTTGGGGAATGTTAGAAAAAATTGCTGTGAATTTATTGGCAGGAATGCCTTGTGTTGTAAAGCCTGCAACAGTTACATCCTATTTAACAGAAGCTGTTGTTGCCGAAATTATTGCATCAAAAATTCTTCCAGAAGGTGCATTGCAATTGGTTTGTGGCAGTGCAGGCAATATGTTAGATTTTGTAACTAGCCAAGATGTTATAACTTTTACAGGTAGTGCATCAACAGGTTTAATGCTAAAATCTCAAAAAAGAATACTAGAGAAAAATGTTCCATTTACCATGGAAGCAGATTCATTAAATTGTATTGTTTTGGGAGATGACGTAACTCCTTCTTCTCCTGAGTGGGATATTTTTATTAAAGAAGTACGAAAAGAAATGACTACCAAATGTGGTCAAAAATGTACGGCCATTCGCAGAATTTTTGTACCTGAAAATAAATTAGAAGAAGTTCAAGCTGCATTGACAAAAGCTTTGGCTCAAACAACCATTGGGAATCCTTTGAACGAAAAAGTGAGAATGGGTAGTTTAGCAGGTAACACACAAAGAGATGAAGTAAAAAGCCAAGTACAAAAATTAATGGCATCATCTAAACTAATTTATGGAAGTTTAGAGAGTGTTGATGTTATAGATGCAGATAAAAATATAGGTGCATTTATTAGCCCCATATTATTGTTGAACGAAAACCCACTTACGTCAAGTGAAGTTCACGATGTAGAAGCTTTTGGACCTGTAAGTACATTAATGCCTTATAAAAACATGGAGGAAGCAATTGAACTTTCTAAAATGGGTAAAGGCTCATTGGTAAGTTCAATTGTAACTACTTCTGCTAAAAATGCTCAAGAATACGTCTTGGGTGCAGGTGCATATCATGGTAGAATTTTAGTGTTAAACAGTGATTGTGCCAAAGAAAGTACAGGTCATGGAAGTCCATTGCCATTGTTGGTTCATGGTGGTCCAGGACGTGCTGGTGGTGGAGAAGAAATGGGTGGTTTACGTGGTATAAAACATTATATGCAACGTTTAGCAGTACAAGGAAGTCCTGATATGATTACAGCCATTAGTCAAGTATATCAACCAGGAGCAAAAGGAACTGCCGATGGCATTCATCCTTTTACAAAATATTTCGAAGAATTGAAAATTGGCGATCAATTAATAACAGAAAAAAGATTAATTACAACAGAAGACATCAATCGTTTTGCAGATTTAAGTGGGGATCATTTTTATGCACATAAAACCGATACTGATTTTACAGGCACAATGTTTGAGCAGCAAGTAGCTCATGGTTATTTTATTATGAGCATTGCTGCTGGGTTATTTGTAGATGGCTATAAAAAAAATCCTGTACTGTTAAATTATGGCATTGATGATTTGAGATTTACAAAGCCAGTATATCCAGGATCAGAGATTCATATTCGTTTTACCTGCAAAGAAAAAATTATTCAAGAACAAAAAGAACCAACCGATATTCCAAAAGGTATTGTAAAATGGCTGGTTGAAATGATTGATGAAACAAATGAGTTAACAGGTATTGCAACAATATTAACAATGGTGGAGAGGAAGAAGAGTAGCTAAGAGATTAAAAGAGTGAAGGAGGAAAAGAGATTGAAGGTGTGAAAAAGAGTGAAAGAAAAAGGATTTGATAGTTTTGTGGTTAAACAAATAGTATTAAATTAAACTATGGAAATTAATACACTCACTGGAATTATAATTGAATCAGCTATAAAAGTACATAACGCCATTGGACCAGGTTGTTACGAAAAAGTGTATGAAGAATGTATGGTGTATGAATTGTATAGAAAAAACGTAGAAGTACACAGGCAATTGATTTTACCAATTAGTTATGAAGAATTACGAATAGAAAATGCATACAAATTAGATTTACTGATAGACGAAAGAGTAATTGTAGAAATTAAATGTGTGTACGATATGCATCCTGTTCATTTTAAACAATTGAACACTTATTTAAAATTGCTCAACTTAAAACATGGTATATTATTAAACTTTAAAACCAATTTAATGAAAGAAGGTATTCACAGAGTGTTTAATAATAAAGGTCTAGAATAGTTTTTGCTTTTCTCCTTTAACCTCGTTTCCTCTTTCAAACTCTTAGCTAAAAAATTTCTTATGATAGAACAAATAAAACAAGGCTATGTAAATGTAGAACGTGAACATGGAATTGTAACAATAGAATTTCATCATCCACAAAGCAATTCTTTACCTGGAAAAATTTTGAACGAATTGGCAACCACTATTCATTCAGAAGGATTGAACCCAGCAACCAAAGTCATCATCTTAAAAAGTGCAGGCGACAAAATTTTTTGCAGTGGTGCAAGCTTCGACGAATTGGCTGCTATACAAACCGAAGAACAAGGCTTAAAATTTTTCAGCGGATTTGCCAATGTAATTAATGCCATGCGTAAAGCCCCACAATTAATTATTGCAAGAATTCAAGGTAAGTGTGTGGGTGGTGGTGTAGGTCTTGCAGCAGCTGCTGATTATGCCATTGCAAGTGAAGGGGCTGAAATTAAATTGAGTGAGTTGGCGGTTGGTATTGGTCCTTTTGTAGTTGGGCCTGCAGTTGAAAGAAAATTAGGTCTTAGTGCATTCTCTCAACTTTCCATCGATGCTACAAAATGGCGACCAGCCGACTGGGCAAGAAAAAAAGGTTTATTTACCGAACTGCATAGCGATGTTGCAGGAATGGATGATAGTATTGCTCGATTATCGAATACGCTTGCAAAAAGTAGCCCCGAAGCCATGAAAGAATTGAAGAAAATTTTCTGGAAAGGCACTGAACATTGGGACCAACTACTCAAAGAAAGAGCAGCCATCAGCGGTAAATTAATTTTAAGCGATTATAGTAAAAGCTTCATTGCCAAGTTTAAAGAAAAGCAACTGTAAAATTTCAATTCTTACTTTTTAAATTCTTTAAAATAAAATATAAGGCTACAGGGTCACTTATCATTGGTATGTTAAGAAAGATGAAGTTGGTTTACGTAATGTGTGTAAAGAATTAAAATTGATTGATGAAATTTTTAGTGCTACTACCGTAAACACTTTTAAGCAACCAACTTTCACTATTGATTATCTTATCGAAATGAGTCCAAATAATTCATTTTGAGGAATAAATTAAGCCAATGCAACGTTGCGATAATCAAGCTAATCAATTGATTATAATTATTTACGTGGTTTAGTATATGGTATTCCACCAAACTGCACAGTTTTCAAAGTAAAGTATTGTTTCCTTAATGAGGATTAAAAGGTTTTATACTGCATCAATTTCTGATTACTTTTTTTAGCAAATTAGTTTCATATATTTGTCCAATAAATTATTTTACAATATGAAAAAAATTTTACTCTCCTTTTTTGTATTAATTACAATCACTGCATTTGCACAAACCCCATTTATACCTGGCAACCTTGTAGTTGTACAAGTAGGTAGTGGTGCACAACCATTGTCCAATCGATCTCAGGTAATTAAACTGATAGAGATAACAACATCTGGAACAATTGTTCAAACTATTGAGTTGCCTTATACCACAGCTATGGCTACAAGTGGCAATAACAGAATAACAACACAAGGGAGTTCCTCTAATGATGCTAATATGACTTTATCGGCCAACGGTCAATATTTTGTTTTACCAGGGTATAATTCTGATACTGGTATTGCAACCATTTCTGGTGCTGTTGGTGTACATAGAACACTTTGCAGAGTTGCAATGAATGGAACTTGGGACACAAAAACGCTTGTAGATATACCCAAATCTACTGGAAATGCAAGAGGTGCAGCAAGTAATGATGGTAATCAGTTTTATTTAGTTGGAAGCAATCTTGGTGTTCGTTATGTACCTTATGGCAGCACTGGTACATTAAATGATACTTCTATTACTGTTAGTACTACTGTAACAAATAATAGAACTATACAAGCTTGGGGCGGAGATTTAATTGTTGGCACAGGTTCTGGTGCTGTAAGAGTTGGTCGAATTGCTGGCTTTCCAACAACTGCTAATCAAACCATGGTTCAATTTCCTGGCGTTCCTACTTCAATTACAGCTAATAATGTTTATTTTACCAATTTACCAGGCGGACCTGCTGGTTTCAATACTATGTATTTTTCGAGCGATGCTGCACCAAGCGGTATAAGAAAGTATTGTTTAAATACTACAACCAATAATTGGGATTCTGTTGGCATTTTTAATACTGGTGTAACTTATAGAGGTATGACAGCCTCTACTTCAGGTTCAACAGTTACTATATATGCAGTTTCTGGCAACTCACCTATACATAACTTTGTAGATGCAACAGGTTATAATGGGTCACCTTCAGCTATCCCAGTTACTGTTCTTGCTGCTCCTACAAACACTGCATTTAGAGGAATACAAATGGTGCCTAGTTCATCAGCTTTGCCTATTAGATTATTGGCTTTTAATGCTGCTAAAAACGACGATGGTACAGCAAAAGTATTTTGGGTAGTAAATGGCGATTATGATGTAGTAAACTATGTTGCTGAAAAAAGCTCTAATGGAAGAGATTTTACAAGTTTTGGTAATGTTATTGCATCTAATAGAAATAATTATGAGATGAATGACAATACTGTTTTAACTGTTACCACTTACTACAGAGTAAAATTTGTGACTAACGACGGTAAAATTACTTATAGCAATGTTGTTGCTGTATCACCAAAAAGATCTATTGGATTTCAAGTATTTCCAAATCCAGTACAGAACAATTTAATACTTTCATACACTAAGTTAATAGTAGATGCAAATATTAGTATTAATACAATTGATGGTAAAAATGTGATGAGTATTCCTGTTAAAGCTAACACAACGCAAAGTAGTATTGATGTTAGTAAATTGAAGAAAGGAAACTATGTGGTAACTCTTTTAGATGCCGATGGTAACAGAACAAGTAAAACAATGATTAAAAATTAATAATTACTTATTGTACATACGCAAAAGGGCTGCATCAAATATATTGATGCAGCCCTTTTGTTTAAAACAGTATGCTGAAATTTTTCCATAACCTAATAAATATCTTACCACAGAATACAGGTGTTTAGGGCTTCACAGAAAATAATTAATGTTCAATATCTTCTCCGTGAAACTCTCTATTCTTCTTACCTCTGTGGTAAAATAAATTGCTGTTATCTTCGCTTTCTTATGCTATTTAAAGATGTTATTGGTCAACATGCAGTAAAACAACACCTCACCGAAATGGTAGAGCAAAACCGTTTATCACATGCATTACTTTTTTTAGGGAAAGAAGGTAGTGGTGCATTGCCATTGGCTTTAGCATTTGCACAATTTGTTGTTTGTCAGCCTGCTGAAGCTCCTGTGGTAGAAGATTTATTTGGAGGAATGAGTGCATTAACTAGCGGACCAAAATTTATTCATCCCGATCATTTAGAACAAGTTGAATCTTACCAAAAAGCCAATCAATTAGTTCATCCCGATTTACATTTTTCCTTTCCCGTAATTACCAAAAAAGCTGGAGAAAAACCTACCAGCTCCGATTACATTTCCGATTGGAGAGAATTTGTAAAACAATTTCCCTATGGCAACGCATACGATTGGTTACAAATGATAGGTGCCGAAA
>Ga0209480_10001334_pt1 | contig 18185 bp, 10 predicted proteins | sample JI61114C2DNA_FD_187501 | JGI IMG/M metagenome (GOLD analysis project Ga0209480, IMG submission 187501) | Wastewater effluent complex algal communities from Wisconsin, to seasonally profile nutrient transformation and Carbon sequestration -... | ecosystem: Engineered > WWTP > Effluent > Algae... | reverse complement strand
ATACACGCGACAGGCCGCGTGTCGAAAATCCTTTGACGACTACTTGCTCATGAAGGTCTGGAGATCGGAGATGCCGGTCTTCATCAATCCGACGAGTTCTCGCACGATGGGCATCGCATTGTTGGTCACGATCCAGATCAGCAGAATCCAGGCGACAGCATTGATGATGAGCAGCATCTGCACGAGGGTCTCCACCCAGCGCGGCCAGTATTTGAGAAAGCCTTCCTGATCAGTATCACGGCGAAAGATGCGCTCCTGAAACACGCTGGCGGAGGTGCGCCAGAGCTTCGGCGGAAAGAAAAACCCAAGCAGCATCTCCCGCAAAACCCAGCCGCCGCGCTGCTTCAGAGGCACTTTTTCATACTCCCGATAGCGCACGACACGACGACGACGTGTGATCTCCTGCAGTGACTCAGTGCCTTGATCGAGCTGGAGTTCCTCGAGCTGGCGCAGCGGCATCCACACCTCTTCGCCAGCGCGCATCGTCAGATCACTGTCCCTGACCGAACCATAGGCGAGATAACTGCGGAGGTCATCGAGAGTGCAGGGGCCGACGGTTTTGCCGGATTTGGTAAGGAAGTACTGGGACACGGGAGCGGGAGCTTGGGTACGATCACGGGCAAGCAGAGGTTCTGTCAAGCAGCCAAGATAATCTTGTCGTTCTTTTGGGGAAACGATAGCCTCGCGAATAATCCCCAACCAACTGCCATGAACGCCCCTCTCGCTGAACTCGTCGGCACCATGATCCTCGTCCTGTTGGGCGATGGCGTGGTGGCAAATGTCGTGCTGAAACAAACCAAGGGTCATAATGCTGGATGGATCGTCATCACCACAGGCTGGGCACTCGCCGTCACGGTGGCGGTTTATTGCACGGCCTCCATCAGCGGGGCACATTTGAATCCCGCTGTCACACTGGCGATGGCCTCTCTCGGCAGACTGCCTTGGGCGGAGGCCCCGATTTACATGGCCGCACAGATGGCCGGTGCCTTCCTCGGTGCAGTGCTCGTGTGGCTGGCCTATCTGCCACACTGGAAAGCCACGGAGGACAAAGGCGCGAAGCTCGCGGTCTTCGCCACGGGGCCTGCGATCCGACACACGGTTTCCAATTTGATCTGTGAAGTCATCGGCACTGCCATGCTTGTCATCGGCGTGCTGGCGATTCTGTCTCCAGCGAATCTGGATCCCAGCACCGGCTTCGCGGATGGCTTTGGTCCGGCGCTCGTCGGTGTCATCGTCTGGGCTATCGGCCTCTCACTCGGTGGCCCTACCGGCTACGCCATTAATCCCGCCCGTGACCTCGGGCCACGCCTCGCGCACTTCGTCCTGCCCATCGCTGGCAAAGGCGACAGCGACTGGAGCTACGCCTGGATTCCCGTCATCGGCCCGCTGATCGGCGGTGGCCTGGGTGCGCTGGTTTACACGCTGCTTTGGGGATGGGAAAAGGTCGCCTGATACAGCAGCGGCGGCTGTAGCGTGAAGGCGGCAGCTTGGTCAAATGAAGACTCGGCAGGCGGGCAGAGGCTGGCTAGGATGAGTGACATGATACGCGCATTCGTGATTTCCAGCCTCCTCTGGCTGACCGTGGTCCATGCCCAGGAGCCCCTGGACAATGTGCGCACGATCCGTGATCTCGATGCCCAGCGGCGGGAGCAGCTTCTGCCAGTGCGGCTGGATGCGGTGATCACCTATTATCATCCGGGTTGGGGCGTGCTCTTTGTGCATGATGGCACGGATGGGATCTGTGTCGGTGTCTCTGAGGACAAGCGTCCCAAGGCACCCTACCAGCCAGGCATGAGCCTGAAAGTGGAGGGCCATGCCGGGCCGGGTGAGTTCCTGCCAGTGGTGCTGCCTGACACCATGGCCGTGGGCGACCGGCGGGATCTGCCAGTCTTCCAGCCCGTGAATGCCGAGCAGCTCTTTTCTCCTGCGATGGATGCCCGTCCCGTGGAGGTGACTGCGATCGTGAAAGGCACCTGGTTTGGTGAAGACAGCCTCGTGGTGGAACTGGAGGTCGAGGGAAGACTCATCCGCGCCATCCTGCCGCAGACGGAGCCGCTGCGGCAGCTCCCCTGGCAGCTCGTGGAGCAGCAGGTGCGCGTGCGCGGCGTGGCGGGCACACATTTCAATGATCAGCGCCAGATGAGCGGTCGGCTGCTCTATGTGCAGAGCCTGGAGTCTCTTACTCTCGTGGAGGAGGTGAAGCCACTGGGTCCGGTGCCTCTGGTGCCGGTGGATGGATTGCTGCGTGTGGATGCCCCACTTCGTCAAAGGGTGCGAGTGCATGGTGTAACCACGCATGTGGCGGCAGGACGTGGCCTGTATCTGCGCGGTGAAGGTGGCAGCATGTTTGTGCAGACGGCTCAGTCGATGATGCTGCAAATCGGTGATGAAGTGGAGGCGGAGGGCTATCCCATCGTCACACCTTTCCGCCCGAGCATGAGTGCGGTGGATGTGAAGAAAGTTTCGACTGCCGTGGCTCCAGAGCCGGTGGAGTTTCATCCGGCGCAAACACGGCACAGTCGGGAGCAATGTGAACTGGTCGCTTTCACCGCCGACCTGCTGGAGGTAAACCGAGACCGTGCGGGCATGAATTTGGTTTGTCGTGCTGAAGGACAGACTTTTGAAGCCACGCTCGGGTTGCCTTGGCAACCTTTGACGGAACTGATGCCGGGCATGAAGCTGCGCCTCACGGGCATCTGTGAATTCATCACGGACAGGCCGCTCGTGATCCCGCGCAATGCCACCGGCTTTCGGATCATCCTGCGCAGGGCGGAGGACATCCGTGTGCTGGCTCAAGCGCCTTGGTGGACGGAGCAGCGCGCGCGCTGGCTGCTGGGTTCCTTGCTCATTTTGGCAACAGTCGTGGCGGGTTGGGCGGCGACGCTGCAAACCATGGTGAACAAGCAGAAGAACGTGATCCGTCAGCAGGCCCAGCAGCAGGCCACCTTGGAGGAAAGGCAGCGCATTGCGCAGGATCTGCATGACACACTTGAGCAGGAGCTGGTGGGCGTGAACATGCTGCTGGATGACACAGCGCGGCGTATGAACGGAGGCGAATCACCCGCCACCCAGCCCCTGGATCTGGCGCGGCGTCTCCTCCGCCGGGCACGTGAAGATTCGCGCAGCACGATCCGTGAGCTGCGCAGCGTGGCGCTGGAGAAGCGCGGCCTGCCTGCGGCCATCGAAGAACTCCTGCGTCCACTGGCATCGGCGGCGGGCGCCGAGTTCATCGTGGCGGTGAATGGCACATCCATGCGGCTCGCAGGCACGCTGGAGACGAGTTTGCTCCGCCTCACTCAGGAAGCCGTGGCGAATGCGGCCAAGCACTCGGGAGCGAAGCGGATCGAAGTGAAACTCGATTACGATGAGGAATCCATCCGACTGAGCATTCGTGATGATGGTTGTGGCTTTGATCCCGCGGCGATGAATGCTTTGGCGGGTCACTTTGGCCTGAGCGGGATGCGTGAGCGTGCGGAGAAGGTGGCCGGAAGGCTGCGCATCAACAGCGCTCCAGGCAAAGGCACGGAGATCGAGGTGTATCTACCGCAATTGGAGTTCCCGACACCAGTCGAGGCTTGATCCCGAAATCGAAATCCGGTGTAATCACTCCCGAGCACCATGAAAAAAACCTCCCCCATCCGGGTCATGATCGTCGATGACCACTTCGCCACACGGCTGGGCCTTTCCGTGCCGATCAACAACGAGCCGGACATGACCGTGGTAACCGAGGCGGGGACGAGTGCGCGGGCGGTGGAACTTTATCGCGAGCACAAACCAGACGTGGTGACGATGGACTACCAGCTACCCGACAAGACTGGCGTGGAGACGCTGGAGGCCATCCGCACCGAATTTCCTGATGCCAAGGTGCTCATGCTCACGGTCTTCGATGGTGAGGAGGACATCTACCGCGCCGTCACCGCAGGTGCGAAAGGCTACCTCACCAAGGCCGCCGAATGCGAGGACGTGCTGCGCGCCATCCGCCGCATCGCCGCCGGGGCTGCTTATTTTTCACCCGAAGTCGCCGCGAAGATCAAGGAACGCGAAAAGCGCCGCCCGCTCACGCCACGGGAGCTGGAGATCCTGAAGCTGCTGGTAAAAGGCTACTCCACGAAGGACATCGTCCACATGCTCGGCCTGAGCATGGGCACCATCCGCCTGCACATCAGCATCATCCTGGACAAGTTGGAAGCCTTTGACCGCACGAACGCCGTGGCCAAGGCTATCGAGCGCGGGATCGTGCATCTGGGAAGTGGCCAGGATTGACTCCGCCGAGGCAGTCAGGGTAGATTTCTGGAAAACCAGCCATCCAAGATAGCGAATCATCTTCTAATAAAGCGGATTCGAGATCGTCTGGATAAGACGCCCCCAACCAACCCCTCATGTGCTTCAAACCGGCTCTCGGACTTTGTGTCCTTGTCTTCATCGCGTGCCTTCTCGGCTTTCATTTCTCGGCCCCAGAGCATCCTTCGACGCAAGCGCCCTGCGTGGACGGAGCGCTCTGCGGGAGCGCCAAGGTGGCTCCTGCGGAAGTACTGGCGAAAGCAGAGCCTGTGACGGTGGCCTCACCTGCCGTCTTGACGGAATCATCTGACCCGCTGACGCGCTTTGAAGATTGGAGCCGGAGGTATCTGGCCGCCACGGAGGCGGAGAAAGCTGGCCTGATCACGGAAGGTGTGCGGCTGGCACGCGAGCGGCGGCCTATTTTTAAAGAGCTGATCAAGGACAACCCGCGTCTGGCCCTGGAGCAGGCGGTGCCGATGGTGGTGCGGCAAAAGCTGCCGGGTGACATCGTGGCGCTGCTTGAGCGCCGCATGAACCAACGTGCGGGCGTGAATGTGTACCAGGGCGTGCCTGCGGAAGGGCAGCCGCTGCCTGAGCCGGGGCAGACGCTGACACATCGCATCGCGGAAGTGCCCGGAGAAGGTGCCTTCAATCTACATGTCTATGGTCGCCGGGCGCAGTCCGTGGTGAATGGTGCCGAATGCGGCACTAAATGCGTGATCGTGGATCGTGAATTCGCAGCCAGTGAATCTCCGCTTCGGGTTCTGGAGGTGGGGGAGCTGCCTGACCTCAGCAAGACGGCAGTGACCGAGTGTCCCGTGTCAGGAAAAGTGACGCTGGCGGAAGAAGACGCGGCGCTGGCGATCACGGCAGAGCAGCAGGAAAGCGTGATCGAGACGCCGGAGGAGGTCATTTACCTCTGCGGGCCTTACCACGCCACCTTTGTGCAGGAACAACTGATCTACGGCGAAGGCACCACGGGCGGCCCCATCGTCCTCACCGGAGTACTGCCAGCACCGCCGACACCAGCCATCGGCCAGCTCAAGGTGCTGTATATCCCAATGACGTTTCAGGACCAGAACGACCGTCTGCCCACCGAGTCGAAGAGCTATGAGATCATGCGCAATGTGGCGGACTACTACTCCAAGTCATCGTATGGCAAGCTGACCACGCAGACGACGGTGACACCTCATGTGAAGCTGCCGAAAAACGAAGCCTGGTATGTGCAAAGAGACACCTCCAACGGCGGTGATCTGAATGGCCTGGGCATGGAGATGGATCACGCACGCGAAGAGGCACGGAAACTCGGCTTCGACTGGCAGGACTATGATGTGACGATCCTGCGGCTCATCGGCGGCCCGCGTGCGACAGGCGGCTGGGGCGGCGGCGGCAATGTCTGGGTCTATGGCGACAGCGTGGGCGTGACGGCCCACGAGATCGGGCACACCTTTGCGCTGGCTCACGCCAACTTCTGGGACACGGCAGGCACCAGCTCCATCGGCCCTGGAGCAAATGCCGAGTATGGAGACAGCTATGACAACATGGGCGGCGGCAGTGTGCCAAAGGATCAGTACAACGTGGCGGCAAAGGTGCAGGTGAAGTGGCTGCCGCAGAACTATGTGCAGAATGTCACCACCAGCGGGCTTTACCGCATCTACGCCTTTGACCAGCCACAGCTCGACCCGAGGAACCGCTACGCCATTACGATCACCAAGGACTCCCAGCGCACTTACTGGGGCGAGGTGAGGCAGCTTTACAATGGCGACACCGGACGTCCCTGGGCGGACAAAGGCATGTTGCTCGGCTGGAAATACCCGAACGGCAGCGGCAGTAATATCCAGCTCATCGACACCACGCCCGGCTCCCCCTACGGCAAAGACGATGCCGCCATCGCTCTGGGGCAGACTTTTGGTGACACGGAGTCCGGCATCTTCATGACCACCGTGGGCGTGAGTGAGACGACGCCGAAGTATGTGGATGTGCTCGTGAACATCGGTGACTACAGCACCAACACCGCCCCCACATTGACTCTGAACGCCTCGGCCAATGTGGTGCCGCAGAACGCGACCGTGACCTTCACGGCGACTGCCAATGACCTCGATGGTGACACCCTGGCCTACCAGTGGCAGCACTGGGGAGACACCGCGCTGAAAATCGTGTCGCCAAACTCCCCGGTGATCACACGCAACTTCAACACCCAGGGCAGCTACGTTGTGAGCTGCACTGTCAGCGACATGAAGGGTGGCAGCATCACGCGCACCACGCTGATCACGGTGGGCTCTGGCAACGGGCGCTTCACCATCAGCGGGCGTGTGATGGCGGGTGAGGCGGGTCTGCCCGGCGTGCTGCTCACGGCTAATGGCACCAACCCTTCCATCACGGATTCGGAGGGCTATTACACCATCGCCAATTTGACGGCGAACACCTACAGCGTGACACCACAGCTCTACGGCTACTCTTTTGGAGAACTGTTCAACAACAGCATCACGGTCGGGCCGAACTACACGGGCGCAGACTTCGAGGCGGAAGCATTGCCATCCGTTTCGCTCGCAGCCATTGATCCCAGCGTGACGGAAAATGCCGCAGGTGACACGGCCTCCTTCCGACTCACACGCACGGGTGACACTGCGGTCCCTCTGGTGGTGAATGTAAATCCCGCCATCGGCACGGCGGTGACTGGTGACTACACCTTGAGTCCTGCCCTCACGGCGGGTTCCGGCGGCTTCAGCACCTTCACCATCCCAGCCGAGTCCAGCACACTGAACATCGTGCTCACGCCGACAAGTGACACGGCTGCGGAAGGGCCTGAAACGGTGAAATTTGCCCTGGCTTCTGGAGCCGGTTATCTCATCACTCCGAATGCCAGTGCAGCCCAGGTGGTAATCGAAGATGACGACACCGTGCTGCCCAAAATCAGCATCACCCCCACCACGGACACGGCGGATGAAGGCACGGGCGCGGCAGGTGTCTTCACCGTGGCACGCACGGGCTCCACGGCGGCGAATGTGACCATGAACTACACCGTGGCAGGAACGGCTGGCAGTGGCACGGATTACCATGCTTTAACCGGCAGCGTGCTGATCCCCTCCGGCAGCAGCACGGCAGCAGTCAACATCACACCGATGAATGACACCCAGGTGGAACCGATGGAAACGGTGGTGCTCACCATTTCGGCACATGCCGCCTATGTGCTCGATCCCACGGCAACGAGCGCCACGGTCAGTCTTTTTGATGATGACACCAACGTGGTCACACTCTCTGTGGCAGATGCCACGGCTCAGGAGGTGGACGTGGATGTGCCGGGAAATACAGCGGACACCGGCACTTACCTCGTCACACGCACCGGGGATGTCTCCTCTGCGCTGACCGTTTATTACTCCATGGCGGGAAGTCCCAGCACGGGTGTGCCGGCCATGCATGGCGTGGACTACGAAGCACTGCCGGGCGTGCTGATCATCCCCGCAGGCTCGACCTCGGCCAGCATCACCATCGTCCCACGCTGGGATGGCTTTGGTGAAACTGCGGAGCAGGTGCTGCTCCAGCTCGGAGCCGGCCCCACCGACTACCGCCTCGGTGTCACGACCTCTGGAACAGTCACAATCAATGACAGCGCGTCCTCAAACGCGCCTTACATCGAGGTCGCCGGCCAGACGAGCGCCATCGAAGGCAGCACGGCTGGCGTCATCCGTTTTTCCATCAAAGGCAGTGTCGCAGGCACGGTGGCTGTGCCTTTCAGCCTGGGCGGCACCGCCACACGCAGTGCAGACTACAATGTCACCCTGCCCACGACACCGGTGGGCAGCACTTATGATTCAACCAGCGGCACCGGAGTCGTCATGATGACTGGCAGCGGCAGCGTGGCATCCACTGTGGATCTCGCCTTTGCCACCATCAACGACACGGAGCTGGAGGACATCGAGACCATTGTCTGCACGCTCACACCGAGCGCCGCTATCTCCACTTATCCGCCCACGAGCACGGCTAGCATCTGGCTGCGTGACAATGACCAGCCGACCGTCTGGGCGGACTCGCAGGTGGGCACGACGTCTGCCACGATCAACCGCGTCACCGAGGGCAGCACCACGACGAACATGAAATTTTATCTTTCCCGCACGGGCTCCACCTCAGCAGCGCTGAATGTGAATTTCTCACTGCAAGGAACAGCCATCCCTGGGACAGACTTCACTGCGACTACAAATGGCACACTGACCTTCAGCAACGTCACCCGCACAGGCACATTGACCATTCCGGCGGCAACTTCAGGGGCGAGTGTGAACCTCAGCGTGGCCAGCTCTGACGATGCGTTGATCGAAGGGGTGGAGACGATCATCCTGCAACTGGAGGGTGGCAGTTACTCCAAAACGCCCGGTGCCACGATCTACATCGACGACAATGACGCCTCCGCGCAGACCGTGGCCTTTACCAGCAATGGTGCGTCCGGGCCGGAGAGTCAGACTGCCGTGAATGTGCCTGTGACTCTCGCCTCACCTTCCTCTGGAACAACGACGGTGGATTATTATGTCGATAGCGGCTCACGCAGCTCACTCAGCAGCACCACCGCAGCCCCCACGCTGCCCTATTGGACACGAGTCGTACGGGCGGGCAGCTCGCTCACGAGCTACATCTCTTCGGATGGTGTCATCTGGCAACTGGTGGGCACCACACAGACTTTCACCATGTCGTCCACCAGTTACACCGCAGGTCTGGTGGCCATGTCCTCCAGCTCCGGCGTCAGTTGCACAGCCACGCTGGACAATCTCAGCATCACCGGGCTGGATGTGGGAGGCGCCTCGGGAGCGGCTGTTTTCGGCAGTGTCGGCACGACAAGTCCGGCCAGCACCAGTAGCGAGACTGGCGGAGTCTATACGCTTAATGCAGGCGGAGCCGGACTCAGCACCACGGGCACCTCCGACACCTCCTGTTATGTCTCTTTCGCCATCACCAACTCGGCCAACTGCACCATCACGGCTCGTGTCACCGGCATCACGAACGGCAACGATACCTCACGCGCGGGCGTGATGATCCGTGAGAGCAGCGCCACGGGCTCACGGCACATGGCTGCTGTGGCGGAAAAAGCTGGCACGGCGCGCATGATCCGCCGCACCACCACCTCCGGCAGCGCCAGCTCCAGCACGACAACCATCCTCCGTCCTTATTGGGTGCGGCTTCGGCGTGTCGGTTCCGTATTCAGCGCCTGGGCCTCCCCTGATGGCAGCACTTGGACACAGACTGGCGCAAATCAAACCATCCCCATGGGTCTGGATGTACAGGCTGGGCTGGCTGTCTCGGCAAGGTCGGATGGACTGCTCAGCACCGCTGTCTTTGACAATGTCACCATCGATGGGCTGCCCGCCACAGGATTGGTCGGACGCACCATTGGATATGTGAATGCACAGGGCACGGACACTCTTGATGCAGGCGCTTACACCGTCATCGGTTCAGGAGCCAGCATCGGCAGCACGCAGGACGAATGCCACTTCGTCGCCACCACACTGATGGGAGACTTTGAGTTCGTCGCCCGTGTCATTTCCCAGTCCGGCGGTGCGACCAATGCTCAGGCAGGTGTCATGGTGCGTGACCTGCACAATTGGAAGTCCCTCTCCGCCTACATCGGCATGGTGGCGAATGCCCGCACGGAGTTCATCTACCGAAACTCCACGGTGACAAACGCCTTCGGCACCGGAGTCGATTTCTCACTCGCCAACGGCACGCTCAGCTTTGCTGATGGCGAGCAGACGAAGGACATCACCCTCAGCGTGAATGACGACACGATGCCCGAACCGAACGAGGCTGTAACGATCCTGCTGCGCAATCCCACCGCCGCCGCGCTTGGCACGCTCAGCACCTTTACCTATGTGATCGAAGATGACGACACTCAGCCTGTCCCGCCATTCGTTGGCTTCGCACAGAGCACAAGCTCGGCAGTCGAAGCCACGGCTGGCACTCAGCAGATCGCCGTTTCACTCAGTACACCGGCTGGCAGCACGGTCAGCGTGGACTACGCTGTCACCAGCGGTACGGCGGCGAGTGGCAGTGACTTCACTTTGGCCACCGGGACGCTGAGCTTCGCCCCTGGCGAGTCGGTGCAGAGCATCCCGCTGACGATCCTGGATGACAGCGTGGCTGACGCAGCGGAAACGATCATCATCACCCTCAGCAGCCCGGTAGGGCTGGCCTTGAGCACGCAAAACACACATACCTTCACCATCGTGGATGATGACCTGCCCGTGGTCAGCATCGCCGCCACGGATGCCAGCGCGGAGGAGACGGCAAGTGCCCCCGGCGTCTTCACCATCTCACGCACCGGCAGCACCAGCTCCGCGCTGAGTGTCTCGCTCACGCGCTCCGGCACGGCGGCGAATGGCACGGACTACACCTCCATCAGCGGCAGTGCCTCTTTCAGCTTTAGCATTCCTTCTGGTTCGGCCTCCGCCACCATCACCATCAGTCCCGTGGATGATGCGACCAATGAAGGTAATGAGACCACCATCCTTACCGTCAATACCGGCTCTCTTTACACTGTCGGCACGCCGGCAGCAGCTACGGTGACCATTGCCGACAACGACCGTAGCACCGTGACAATCACTGCCACGGACCCGCTGGCCTCCGAAACGACGGGAAACACGGGCACCTTCACCATCACCCGCAGTGCCCCGACGACTGCCTCTCTCACCGTCAGTCTCAGCCGCAGCGGCACAGCCACCAACGTCACGGACTACGCCTCCATCTCCACCTCCATTACTTTCAACGCCGGACAATCTGAGATGATCATCGCAGTGGCTCCCGTGGATGACCTGCTCACGGAAGGAGATGAAACCGTGCTGCTTCAGGTCACCGGCACCACCTACAACATCGGCGGCACTGGCTTTGCCGAAGTCACGATCCAGGACAATGACTTCGCGCCCGTAGTCACCATTTCCAGCCCTGGCAGTGATGGTGCTCTCGTGCCCAGTGGTCAGGGCATCATTGTCACCGGCACCGCCAGTGATGACGGCTCGCCTGCTCCGCTCAGCACGAACTGGAGCCAGGTCAGCGGTCCCGGCACAGCCACCTTTGCCACACCTTCCCAGCTCAGCAGCTCCGTCAGCTTCAGCGCAGATGGCGCCTATGTGCTGAAATTCAGCGCCACGGACACGCAGTTCACCGTCAGTGCCCAGGTCACGGTCATCGTCGGCAGCGCCATCGCCGCCACGGAATGGATCACCCAGGACATGAGCCCCACCACCCAGCAGCGCGGGCAGACCGCCAGGATCGGCGGCAGCTACATCCTCATTGGCATGGGCGCTGGCTACAGCGCAGTCACCACAGATGCCGCCCACACCATGACACGTCAGGTCACTGGAGATGGCAGCATCACCGCACGCCTCACCACACTCATGGGCCCAGCCGCCACGCCTCTGGCAGGCGTGACCATCCGTGACAGCCTGAACCGCAGTGTGAATCGCGCCGTGCTCGGCTACAGCAATGGCAGCCTGCAGCTCCGCACCCGCACATCGGTGAGCACCAATGATGCCGTCACCACTCAGGCGGGCATTTCCCTCCCTGTCTGGGTCAAACTGGAGCGCAACAACACCACTCAACAGATCACCGCATCGTATGCCACGGATGTCAGCGGTACCCCTGGCACCTGGACGCCCATCGGCAGTCCCACGTCCATCAACATGATCAATGACACCACGCAGATGGGCCTCACCGCCACGGGCAACAGCACCACGCCCGCCAACCTTTGCACGGCCACCTTTGACAATGTCTCCCTCACACCAGCCCCGGCAGGCCCGGCATTGATCAGCGAAAACTTCGGCACCACACCCAGCACGCAGGCTACTTTCGCCTTTGATGGCACCACTTACACCATCGCCGCCGCAGACAGCATGGATGGGAATGGAGCCTTTTACGGCTGGCAATATCATGGCGACCTCATGGTCACCGCCCGCCTCACTGACGCCACCAGCGGAGCCCTCAATGCCAAATCCGGCATCATGATTCGTGAAAGCATGGACAGCGGTGGCTACGCCCATCTCGGCCGCATCACCACAGGCTCATTCAGCGGCTACATCTGGCGCAGTGTGGCGGCTGGCGGCGCAGGCGGAGTCCCCAGCTTCACCGGCAAACTGCGCTGGATGCGCCTCATCCGGGAGGGCAACCGCATCACCGCCCTGCACGCACCGGATGTCAGTGGTGCCCCTGGAACGTGGACTCAGCTCGGCTCACCACGCACCATCATCATGACGCCGAACGTGCTCGTCGGATTTGCGGTGGATAATGCGGGCGGCACCGCAGGCGTGCTGAACACCTGTAAATTTACCAACATCAGCGTCGTCCCGCTCAATCAGGCCCCGGCCATCAGCATCGCCGCCCCTGTCGGGGATATCGGCCCCATCTCGCTGGATGCCACAGTCACCGACGACAACTTCCCGCTGCCCGTCAGCCTCACCACCCAGTGGAGCCAGCTCAGCGGCCCTTCGGAGTTGCTGTTTGGCAATGCCGCCCAGGTCGACACCGCCGCCGCCTTCACCCTGAACGGCGGCTACATCGTGCGACTCCAGGCCGATGACAGCAGCATCCGCAGCTTCCGCGATCTCGGCTTCACCGCCTACACCACACCTTTCGCCAAATGGCTGGAAATCACCAGCGCTGGAGATGGTGACAACTCCCTCGCCGAAGAAACCGCCGACACTGACAACGACGGCCTCGCCAACCTCCTCGAATACGCCATCGGCACCAATGGCACCATTGCAGGCAGCAATCCTCAGGTCGTCAGCTTTGCCCCCGTCAGCGGCAGCCAGTATCTCCGCATCAGCTTCCCGAAAAACCCTGCCGCCACTGACGTCACCTTCACCGTCGAAGCCACGAGCGATCTGGCGAATCCAGCGAGCTGGAGCAGCGCCGGATTGATCATCGAGACAAACACCAGCACCCAGCTCATCGTCCGCGACAACGTGGCCGCAGGCCCCGGTGTCCAGCGCTTCATGCGCATCCGGGTCGAGAGGCCGTGATGAAAAGGCAGCTCACCCCGCCGTTGTAGGCTGGACATTTTACACATTCCCGCTCCAATCATGCCCAGCATGATCGTGAAAACAGCCATCCTCTTCCTCACCCTCGTTTGCGTCGCCACCGCGCAGGACGTCACCCCGCCTACCTCCAAGCCAGCGGAGAAAAACACCTTCGAATTTCAGGATGGAGATCGCATCCTGCTCATCGGCAATACCGTCATCGAGCGCGAGCAGCGCTACGCCACCTTTGAGCCAAGACTGGCGCTCGCTCTGGGCGACACCAAAGTCACCGTCCGCAACCTCGCCTGGAGTGGCGATACCGTTTTCGGCCATGCGCGCTCCTACTTCGGCCCGCCGGAGGAAGGCCTCCAGCGTCTCACCGCTAATCTTGAGCTGCTCAAGCCCACCGTCGTCCTGCTCTGCTACGGCTCCGAGCTGGCCTTTGAGAAGCTCGGCGGCCTGCCCGACTTCCTCTCCGGCTACCGCAGCTACCTCGAACTCGTCCGCAAGCACGCTCCCGGCGCACGCATCATCATCGTCACCCCACCACCGCTGGAGACGCTGCCGCCGCCGCTTCCCGATCAGACAGATGCGAACAAAAGCCTCTCCAGCCTGCGCGATGCACTCCGCAAGTTCGCCATCAGCCAGAACACCTACTTCATCGACCTCTTCGAGCTCATGGGCGGCATCCCCAAAACCGGCGTCGCCTCCAAGGCACTCACTGAAAACGGCGTTCACTACACCGCTGAAGGTTATGCCAAGCTCAGCAGCAAACTCGTCGAAGGCCTCGGCCTCACCGCACCCGCAGTCGCCCAAGCCGAGCTTGATCCCATCCGCCGGGAAGTGCTCGCCAAGGACGAACTTTTCTTCAACCGCTGGCGTCCGCAAAACGAGACCTACCTCTTCGGCTTCCGCAAACATGAACAGGGTCAAAATGCCAAAGAGATCCCCATGTTCGACCCCCTCATTGATCAGGCTGACAGCAAGATCCAGGCCGCCAAGACAGCCCTGCTCGCGAGCAAGAAGCAGCTTTGAGCTTTCCCTTTGATAGCTTGGCAAGGACATCGCCCACGGTAAAGGTGGGCGATGTTCGACATTCGCGAAAAGCCCAAACAAGTTCAGCGCGCCTTCCTCATCGGGGCCTACTTTGACCGTCGCAAGTCCGACGAAGCCAACGAGCTGCTCATCGAGCTGAAGGAACTCGTCGAGACCCTGCACATCGAGGTCATCGCCACGGAGCTGGTCTTCGCCCGCGAGCACACCGCGCGGCATTTCATCGGCAAAGGCAAGGCCGCTGAACTGATGGCGAAGGCGCATGAGATGGAGGCGGACTGCATCATCTTTGACAACGAGATCTCCCCCGGCCAGCAGCGCGCCTGGGAAGGCGAATCAAAGCTCTGTGTCATTGATCGCCACGAGGTCATCCTCGACATCTTCAACATGCGCGCGAAGACCCGCGAGGCACGCCTCCAGGTGGAGCTGGCCCGCATGGAATACTCCCTCCCGCGCCTCACCCGCATGTGGGCGCATTTGGACCGTCAGGGCGGTGGCTCTGGTGGCGGTGCCGGCGGTGGCGGAAGTGGTGCCGGTGGTAGTGGCGGAGCTGCACGTGGTGAAGGTGAAACGCAGCTCGAAGTGGACCGCCGCATGGCTGACAAGAAGCTCGACAAGCTCAAGGAAGAACTCGAGGAGGTGAAAAAGCAGCGCGACACTATGCGCAAAGAGCGCACGCGCGTCCCTGTGCCACAGGCCGCCATCGTCGGCTACACGAACGCCGGGAAATCCAGTCTGCTAAACAAGCTCGCGGGCTCTGATGCACTCGTCGAAGACAAGCTCTTTGCCACACTCGACACCACCACGCGCCGCCTCGATCTGCCAGATGGTCAGGCCATGCTGCTCACGGACACCGTCGGCTTCATCCGCAACCTCCCGCATGATCTCGTGCAGAGCTTCCGCGCCACGCTGGAGGAGGCCGTGCTGGCCGACTTCCTCATCCATGTCATTGATGCCAGCTCCACCCAGGCCTACGAATTTTATCAAACCACCACCCAGGTGCTGGCGGAACTCGGCGCCGGTGAAAAGCGCGTGCTGCTGGCGCTGAACAAGATCGACCTCATCGACGACACGCGGCTCACGGAACTGAAGCGCCAGTTCCCCGAAGCCGTGCCTATCTCCGTCCGCACCGGCGAGGGCATCGACACTCTCTTTCATCGCATCCACGACATGCTGATCGACCGCGTCTCGCGCCTCGACCTCTGCATCCCGCTTGACCGCATGGAGCTCGTCGCCTTCCTCCATGAGCAGGGGAAAGTGCTCAGCGAAGACTACCAGCGCGGGGTCGCCGATATCCAATGCGTCGTGCCAAAGCGCTTCGAGGCGAGGTTCACGCCCTTCGTGGTGGTGCCGAAGAAAAAGAAGTGAAGCCAAAAGCCGCCAGCCTGTGCTTATCTCCCGTCCATGACCACCACCACCCTCCTCACCTGTCTCGGCATCGGCATCGTCGCGGGCGTCATCGCAGCGCTTTGTGGTGTCGGCGGCGGTGTGGTGATGGTTCCTGCCTTTGTCACGCTTTTGGCTTTGCCGCAGAAGACGGCCGTCGCCACCAGTCTCGCCATCATCATCCCTACCGCGCTCATGGCCACGACACAAAATGCGAAGAACGGCTTCGTGGACTGGAAGGTCGCTGCCGTCACCGCCGTCTCGGCATCTCTCTTCGCCTACTTTGGGGCAGACTGGATGAAGTCCATGTCGAACACCACCCTGACCCGCATCTTTGGTAGCATCCTCGTCCTCTTCGGCACCCGCATGCTCTGGCTCGGCAAAGCCTGATCAGTCATCGGTCACGCCGCATTTTGCCGCGAGGTAGCTATCACGGAGCTGATCGAGGAAAAGCTGCGCATCGCCTTCGGGATCGCAGGTCACAGGCTCGCCCACACTGATGCAGATGCGGATCGGCTCTGTCGGCAGCCGCCACAGTGGCCAGCCTTTGCACAAATACCGGCTGCTCGTCTGCACAATGATCGGCCACACGGGCGCACCCGAGTTCCGTGCGATGATCGCCAGGCCGCCGGAGAGTGGATTCATGCGGCCATGCTCAGGCCGCGTCCGTGTGCCTTCGGGGAAAAAGAGGACGCGCTCGCCACCGCGCAGCAGCTCGATGCAGCGGCGCAGCATCGCATTCGTCGGTTCATTCGGCACAAAGCCCGCCCCCCGCGCGCCAAAGGTGAGCAGCGGATTGCGCATCAGCCCAGCCTTCAAAACACAAGCCGCACGATCCACCTCCGCCAGCACAAAGACCGCATCCCAAAGCGCCGGATGATTCGGCGCGAGAATGACAGGCCCGACATGCGCCTTCATCCGCTCAAAACCGTGATAGCTCACCTCGATCACCCCGAACCAGCGGAGGATGCCCGCCACACCACGGAACATCTGCTTCAATACCGCCTGCCCCAGCTCTCGCCGCCTCGGCTGGCATCTCAGCAGCAGCACCAGACACACCACCGGCAGCAGCACCAGCGAGCACACCGACCAGTAGGCGAGCAATACCGCACCCGCTGCGGTGAAGCGCAGTCGGTCGGTCCAGGTGGCACGCTGCATACGCGGAGATACGCTCGGAGAGGTCACGCAGGATTCCGAGGGGGAGGGGATTGCCGTTTGTCAGACACAGACTTCATCGCTAAGACGCGGTCAGTATGTCGCAGCCCGCCGATCTTTTCCAAGCCCTTTCCTCCCTCCCCCACGGGCCTTCCTTCCGCTTTGTGGATGAGCTGGTGGAGCTGATCCCCGGCGTCTCCGCCACCGCCCGCTGGACGCTGAAAGGGGACGAGGCCTTCCTCGCCGGTCATTTCCCCGGCCAGCCACTGCTGCCCGGCGTGATCATGATCGAGTCCCTGGCCCAGCTCGGCGGCGTTCTGGCCCAGAGCGACCGTGGAGACCATCCGCTGAAAAACGTCCGCCTCACCGCCGTGCGTCAGTTCAAGATCCTCGGCAGCATCTCACCGGGCCAGACTTTGACGATCCAAGCGAAGCGTGATGCTGTGATGCCCGGCCTCGTCCAGATCAGCGGCGAGATTTTGACCGCCGACGGCACCAAGCTCGCCACCGGCAGCATCGTGCTCAGCGGGGAGGAGTGAGTGATGGCAGGGACTTCCTGCGTATGTGTGGCCTCACCATGCGTGCCCTCTTCCTCTTCTTCACTTTCGCCCTCGTCACCCTCCACGCCGCACTGCCGCCGGAGCAGCGCATCGTTTTCCTCGGGGACAGCATCACGCAGGGAGGAGCTTATGTGGAGTTCATCGAGGCGGCGTTGGTGGCCCAGCATCCAGATTCGGATAAACAAATCATTCCTCTCGGACTCAGCAGCGAGACGGTGAGCGGCCTGAGCGAGGACGGCCACGCAGGGGGTAAATTTCCCCGCCCCGACCTCCATGAGCGTCTCGACCGCGTTTTAGAAAAAGCCACGCCCCAGCTCGTCTTCGCCTGCTACGGCATGAATGACGGCATTTACTACCCGCTGGGTGAGGAGCGCTTCCAGGCCTTCAAAAACGGCATGAAGAAGCTGCACGACAAAGTTGTGGCCACCGGCGCTCGCATCATCCACCTCACCCCGCCCGTCTTTGACCCGGTGCCGATCAAAGCCCGCGTGCTGCCCGCCGGGCTCGACAAGTATGAGAAGCCCTTTGAAGGCTACAACACCGTGCTGGATGCCTACTCCGACTGGCTGCTGAGCATGAGGAAAGAAGGCTGGGAAGTGCTCGATATCCACGGCCCCTTCAACGCCGCCCTCGCGGAAAAGCGGAAGGCAGATCCGCAGTTCACTTTCTCCAAAGACGGCGTGCATCCCGGCCCTGAAGGCCACCTCATCATGGCGCAGGCCGTGCTTGATGCCTGGGAGCTGAAAGTGAACCCCGA
>Ga0209480_10001333_pt1 | contig 18187 bp, 9 predicted proteins | sample JI61114C2DNA_FD_187501 | JGI IMG/M metagenome (GOLD analysis project Ga0209480, IMG submission 187501) | Wastewater effluent complex algal communities from Wisconsin, to seasonally profile nutrient transformation and Carbon sequestration -... | ecosystem: Engineered > WWTP > Effluent > Algae... | reverse complement strand
CTGGGGGCAGAGCGTCAGCGTGTCCGGCTCCACATCCGCCAGCAGCACCGCCGCCCCCGCACGCTCCACGCCTGCCGCCACCGCCGAGGGGACAAAGCTCGGCACGATCACCTTGTCCCCAGCCCCGATGTCCAGCGCCCGCAGCATCAGCTCGATGGCATCCGTGCCATTGCCCACGCCGATGGCATGATCCGCGCCGAGGTAGGCTGCCCACTCCTCCTCAAACGCCTGCACCTCATGCCCGAGGATGAATTGCCCGCCCTTCATCACCCGCCGCATCGCACGCAGGATCACCTCCTCCTGGTCCAGGCAGTCAGAGGCGGGAAAGGCGGGGAATTTGGAAACGCGGCGGACACTCATGTGACTTCATTATGCCGAGAGCGGCGCGGGCTTGGCTAATGACATGCCCTGTCATGCCCAGCGCCACGTCAGCATCCACCTGAGTGCTGGAAAGGGAACAACTGCAAAACCTCGTCAAAGCCGCAAGGCGGCGGGAAAGCGACTGCGGCTGACGCCAGCAAGGATGGCGGCGAGTTGCGCGACGCGGACGTCGCCAAAGCGCTTGATGCGTCCGTCGCGACGGTGGAGCGCACCCGTCGCAGACTAGCATCCTTTTTGGCATTCTCGATGAGTGCTCCCGCCCGGATTCGAACCGAGAACCAAGGGATTATGAGTCCCCTGCTCTAACCGTTGAGCTACAGGAGCGTGCTCGTCGCGGGCGCGAGTATGGCGGTGCATGAAGTCCGTGCAATGCGTGTTTTGCGTTGGCACGTTTTCCTTTCCCGCGCATGGATGGCGGCCCATGAAAATTTTGGTCACAGGCAAAGGCGGGCGCGAACACGCACTCATCACGGCACTCAGCGAGTCTCTCGAAGAACACGAGATCTACGCCTACCCGGGCAGCGATGCCATCGCGACTCTCGCCACACGGGTGAATGTGCCGACGCTGCCTGATCTGATCGCCTGGATGAAGAAGAATGACATCGACATCTGTGTCGCCGGTGAGGAGGCCTTGTTGGTGAAGGATCGCGGGCTGGCGAATCTCTGTGAAGAGGCGGGCATCCCTTGCTGGGGTCCATTCAAGGAAGCGGCGCAGCTCGAGGCCTCGAAAGCTTTTGCGAAGCATTTCCTCAAACGCCACGCCATCCCCACGGCGAACTACACGGTCTGCACGACGGCAGATGAAGCCCGCGCCGCGCTGACGGAGTTTCCCATTGTGCTGAAGTTCGACGGGTTGGCAGCAGGCAAAGGCGTGGCGGTTTGTCCTGACCGCGAAGAGGCGGAGGCGTTCATCCATGAGGTGATGGAAATGCGACTCTTCGGCGATGGCAATCTCGTGGTGGAGACCTGTCTCATCGGGCCGGAATTGTCCGTCTTTGCCTCCGTGTGTGATGATCAATATCACATCCTCATGCCAGCGCGTGACTACAAGCGCATCCGAGACAATGACCAGGGGCCGAACACCGGCGGCATGGGTGCGGTGGCCAGCCGGGAAATAGTGACGCCGGAGGTGCTGGCGCAGATAGAGCGCGAGATCGTGGTGCCAACCGTGCAGGGTCTGATCAAAGATGGCCTGCGCTACCGCGGCTTCCTTTACTTCGGCCTCATGCTCACGGCCAAGGGACCGCACATCATCGAATACAATTGCCGCTTTGGTGATCCTGAAGCCGAAGCTGTAATGCCGATGGTGCGGGGCGACTTTGCGAACTATGTCTTCTCCGCCGCAAAGGGCCGCCTGAAGCCCGAACTGCTACACTTTGCCGAAGGCTGGAGCATCTGCGTGATCTCCGCCTCTGCGGGTTACCCCGCCAGCTCACGCAATGGCGATGTCATCAGCGGACTCGATCAGGTGGAAGGCGCGCGAGTTTACCACTGCGGCACGAAACAGAATGCGGCAGGCCAGTTTGAAACAAATGGCGGCCGCGTGCTCGCCATCGCCGCGCAAGCCTCGACCCGTGCTGAAGCGCGAGCCAAGGCCTACGGAGAGTCCGCTAAAGTGAGCTTCGATGGCATGCAGCGCCGGACGGACATCGGGCAGATGCACTTCGAATGACGCGACCGCCACTCAGGAACCTCATGGTAGCAGCTCCATGAGACCGGAGAGGATGGGACCTGTCGCGACGGGGAACTGCGGAGCAAGGAAGTAGCCAGTGGCAAGAGTGCTGCCATCGGCGCTGCGCACGATCATCCCCTGGAAGGGGATATTGCGCTTCACGATGCCATCCACCAACGTGAAGCTGCCGCTTACACTGCCATTCATGGCATTGATGGTGAGCGAGGTGCGCCCTGGATTCTGTGCGCCTCCCGCCATAGGGACGGTGGCTTTGAAGGATGGCAGAAGGTAGCCCACCGTGCCGATGAGGTCAGGATTGGTCGCCGAGGTCTCGATGCCACCAGCACTGAAATCCAGCGTGGCGAGCGGGCTGCCGCTGGGGAGACCGAGCACGATGCTCCCCATGGCAGCGCGGGCGAGGTATTTCCCCTGAACATCCAACTGCAGCAGCGTGAGCGCCGCCGGGTAGGTGCGCCCGGTGGTAGGAGGCTTCGTGAGGAAGAGAGCACCCGAGATGGTGTTCTCCGTGTAGTTTCCGCCTAGATCCGTGACCTGTAAAAGAATGCCTGAGATGGAGCCCAGCTTTGCATAGAGAGGTGCATAGATGATAATTTCCTGGTTAGGTCCGAGGAAGCCAGCACATGAGAGCGCACTGTTATCTGCTGCTCTGCCAGTGCATAGCACCGCACCGTCCTCACCAATGGTGATGCCAGCAAAGCCGCTGCCCTGGGGGACATTAGCATTACCAGCATCGGCAAGCGTGCGCTTCAGGGTCACGGTGTAGTAGCCCATCTCCTGGCTGGCCGGGAAGAAGACGCGATCATTCGTTTTGCGCCAGCCTTGTACTGTTTGTGCCGCCATCATCGGTGCCGTCATGGTCCCGGCAAGATAACCGTCAGATTGCAGTGTCAGCGCCACCTGAATGCCCCCCATGAGAGTGGCGGCGAGCACTGGGTTGACTCCCACACTGGTATTCAGGAAGCCGGTGCTCGTGTAAGTCTTGGTGCGCTGGATGACTTTCAAAGAGTAGCTGCCTTGATTAGTCGTCGTCAGTTCAAGACGACCGGCTGAGTCTCCACTCAACATGACATTAGGCTGAATGTAGCCAAGGAAGGTACCCACCGCTGTTCTGGGCAGGGCCTGGACGATGAAAGTGGTCACATAAATGAGCGGCTGACTACCCGCACGCTTCGCGGTGAAGACGACCCGATACACCCCTGGTGTGGTGACACGACCTGTGATGACTCCGGTCGTTGGGTTTAGTTTCAGAGTCGATGGCAGGCCCGTGGCTGTCACCGTGGCACCTGTGGCGACATCGAGATCGAAGGGGACATTCTGGCTGACCACCACGGTCGATAAAACAGGTTTGGCAAGGATGGGCAGGGTGAAGAAACCGGAAGTGCTGTAACTCGTGCCTGCCGCCGTGATCGTGTAGGCTTTGAAGGAGTAGTTGACATCCGCTGCCAAGCCGGCCGCCGTGAGACTGTAGGTGCCGATCCCGATTGCTCCGCCTGGGAACCGGAGCGTGCCTACACCACCAATGACTGGATCAGGTCCTGAGAGGGGAGAGATGACAACACCGTTCTCGATAACCGGGCTACCACCATCCGCTGTCACAGTGCCGCCGACCACTGCACTGGTGGTCTGAAGATTGACCGCGAGAGGTGATCTAACAGTCGGCGCGACTGGGAACGAGAACATGGCAAAGCTGGATAGACCACCGGTGACTACCCCGAGATCTGTGGCGACTCCTGTCGCCAGATTCAGACGGTAGATGCGGCTGGCCCCACCGACGCTTGCAGCAAAGAAGCCATCACCAGTTGCGGGGGCATTCGAGGTAGTGACAGCTACTGATCCCAGGATGTCGAACCCGACAGGAGCGGAGAAGTCGATAGGGTTGGTGCCATCTGTGACAGCCAGCGTAGAAGTCTGCGTGCCGGCATTCGGCGGAGTCTGGATGTAAAAGCTGTTCGTGGTGGCATCCAACGTGTACTGTGTCGTCACCCCTGTGCCTGCAAAGCTGTTCGTGTAGGCCGTGGCATGGACGCTGGAGGTCAGGCCATTGATCGAACCATCAGTGTTCGTTCCAGCCACACCCGCGTCACCATCCACAGGAGCGCCCGTGATGGGATTGATGCGGAAGTTCAGCCCAGAGCCGGTGATCACCCGCACGCGATCGACGGTGGGATTGAAATCGATGTCATAGCCCACACTAGAATCAGGAAAATCCACGGGCGTCGCGGCACCCGTCACGAAGGCTATCTGCCCAGCCACGCCGATGGCCGTCGAAGCTCCAGTCTGAGGATCGACGAGATAAAGAGTGGCCGTATCTGCCGTGGCATTGACGCCGAGACCATAGACCTGCCCTGTCGCTGGGCGCATGTCCAGACTCACCATCGTCTCACCTGCCGTGACACCTGTGATGGAGACGGAGGTAGTCGTCCCTGGAACCAGCGGCGAAAAGCGCACCAGTGCGGTGCCAGCGCTGCTCAGGCCGATGCTCGCGCCCAAAGTGGGGCGAATAGCGAAACTGCGGGCTGCGAGATTACCGATCAACGTCGCCTGACCATTCACCAGATTGATCAGATAAAGCCCCGAAGTGCCAGCCGAGTGCAGTACCGCATAGCCCACCCCGGCAGCCACGGCTGCATTTGAGGTGGCCGCATTCACGCCCGGCATGATGTCAAAGCCACTGACTGCCGTGAAATCCAGCGGGGAGCCCGACACCGTCACCGTCAGTCCGCTGGTCTGCGCACCCGTGTTCGGAGGGTTCTGGATGTAGATGGAGTTGGTGGAGGCATCCAAAGTGTACTGTGTGGTGATGTTACCGTTGTTAGGCTGACTGTTGACATAAGCCGTGGCTTGCACCGTCGTGGTCGCGCCATTGATGGCACCATCGGGATTCGTGCCAGGGACGCTGCCAGCAGTCAGGCCCGTGTTATCGCCATCCACCAGCGTCCCGGTATTGGGATTCATGCGGAAGTTGAGACTCGAGCATACCACCCGCAGACGATCCACTGCTGGATTGAAATCAATGTCCCAGCCCGAGGCTGGCAGATCCACCACCGTCGCCCCGTCCGTAGTCAGTGAGACCGCTGCTCCCACGGCCACTGCCAGCCCTGTCTGTGCAGACAAATGGTAAAGCGTCATCGTATCAGCGGTCGAGTTCACCCCCAGTGCGTAGAGTTCCTGGTTTTGTGGCCGGAGGTCGATGGCCACCAGTGTCTCACCTGCTGTGAATCCTGAGATCACCACCGGTGTGCTCACTGTACCGGGGGCATCCAGTGTGGAGGTGGCCAGCCCGCCTGTCTCCGTCAAAACATAGATCGGCGTCGAGGTCACCTGCGCCTGGGCGGGCAGCAGTGCTATGAAGATCGCTGCCATACAGGAGAGAAAGCGACCGCCGGGCACCTGCCGCAGCCACTGGGTTATCGGAATCACTTCAGGAGACATGGAGGGGCGTAAGTTGGTTTTCATGGAGGTTTGAATCAGTGAATGGATGATCATCCTAAGTCTTCGGCAGAAGCTGATCCGCCGCGTGCGTGTGACCGGATTCAAAAAAACTCATGAGTAGAATTGCGGGTGAAGCACCCCAATGCAGAGCCGTGACAAAAGCTGATCGCGCCTCTTGCCAATCGCCCATTTGGCAGGACGCTCCCCATCGAGATGCCCTCACTTGTCCGCCCGATTCTGCTAGCCATCCTTTTCCCTGCCGCCGCCTGGTCGCAGGCGGTGACACTGTCTAAACCGGATGCTTCTCTGCCCCCGATCATGATCGCCTGGGCGGAGGCGCAGAAGTCCCTGCCAGACATGGCCGTGGGATTCCGCCAGACACGCACGATCCCCGCACTGAAACAGCCTGCCATAGCGAAGGGGCGCTTCTGGCGCTTTAAGGACGGAGCATTCCGCTGGGAGCTGGGTGAACCTGTGGCAACGATGCTGGTGCATGATGCGAAGGAGTTCCGCGTCCGCGAGTCGGCGGAGTCGCCCTGGCAGGTGCTGGAGGAGGATGATCCCCGCTACCGCATGTGGGCTCGCTTTCTCAGTGGTCGGGAAGCCAGTGCCGAAGATCTGACGCGGCATTTCATCGTCAAAGTCGCCGAGGACAGCCCCGGTGTCGCCACGGTGACACTGCGTCCGAAGTTCCCGCTGGTGAAACGCTACCTGAAGCAGCTCGATCTCCAGATCAGCCATGCAACGAAGCGCCTGCTGCAACTCCGCGTCTTGCAAGGCGACGGTGCCACCGTGCTGATGCAGTTCGATGAGCCTAAGCCTGTGTCCGCCGCCGAAAAAGCCAAAGTGCTGGCGCGCTAGGCCAGCAGGTGCGGCGTGAACTCTTGAGGAAACTTTCTTTTTATCTGGGCATTCAACGGTGCCGCTTGCTAGCATACCTGTCTTTTCCGCATGTCCACCACCCCCCGCCCGGCTCCCGAAATCCGCGACCATGAGACGCTCCGCATCATTGGTCGTGGTGCCTATGGTGAGGTCTGGATGGCCCGCTCAGTCACAGGCGCGCTGCGTGCTGTGAAAGTGGTGTGGCGTGAGGACTACGATCACGCAGAGTCCTTCGAGCGTGAGTTTGAGGCCATCAAACGCTACGAGCCGATCTCACGCCGTCACGCCGGACTGGTGCCGATCCTCCAGGTGGGGCGCAGCGATGCGCAGGGCTTTTATTATTATGTGATGGAGCTGGCCGATGATCTGGAGACAGGCCGGGACATTGATGCCGAGAAATACAAACCGCATACCCTTGGTCTGGAGATGCGGCGATCGAAGCAGATGAAGGCCGGTCGTTGTCTGGCTATCGGCGCGAACGTGGCGGAGGGGCTCCAGCACCTGCACGAGAACAAGCTCATCCACCGGGATGTAAAGCCCTCGAACCTGATCTTCATCGACGGACATTGCCGTCTGGCGGACATCGGGCTCGTGGCACTGCTGGGGCAGCGCAGTTTTGTCGGCACGGAAGGTTTTGTGGCACCCGAGGGGCCCGGCTCACCTGCTTCAGATGTCTTTTCGTTAGGTATGGTGCTTTATGAGGCGAGCACGGGGAAGGATCGCCTGGACTTCCCGGACATCCCTTCATGCAGTGACAGCGGGGACAATCTGGAGTCCTGGCAGCGACTGCACCGGGTGATCTGCACCGCCTGCGCGCCGAAGGCAAAGGATCGCTACATGAGTGCTCGCGAGATGGCGCTGGATCTGCGCGGGCAGCCGCTGCCATCATCACGCCGGGCGATCTGGCAGTGGGCGGCAGCCGCCGTTATCACGCTGAGTTTGGCAGTGGGCTTTGGCATGTGGCTGGCGCAGAGGAATGGCGCGTTGGGGATGGTATCCGTGCAGAAAAACACACCAATGCTGCTGATCAAAACCCTGCCGCCCGGAGCGCATGTGTATGCAGGGGAAGACGACCTCGGCGTGACACCGCTGGCACTCAACCCTGAGGAAGGTGTGCCGATCATCTACCAACTGCGCCTGCCAGGACACAAGCATCAGGAGGTAGAGCACACCGCCAGCCGCGCCAAGCCTGCGGAGTATGATCTGACGCTGGAACTGACGAAGCTGCCACAGCAGGGCGAGCGCTGGGTGAACAGCCTGGGCATGATTTTCAAACCAGCACCCGGCGGGCACATCACGATCCAGCCGGTGGAGATCAAGCATTTTAAACGCTTCGTGGAGGCGACGGGGCGCTCCTTTGAAGGTCGTGTGGTGCGTGCCGGCACGGGCAAGGACAGCGCCTACTATGTCGTGGCTCCAGTGGGAGATGCCGAGGCCTTCCGCTTCTGGCTCACAGACCGGGATCGCGCGTCAGGACTGATGAGTCAGGAGCATCATTACGAAGTGGAGCCTTTCTATTATGTGGACACACCCGTCGCTGGTGCCGAGGACATGCCGGATGATCGCGAGACGGAGGCCAACGGCACCAACAATGCCGAGAGCGCAGACTGGCAGGCCTTTCATCTGCGCGTGGAGCGGCAGACCTATGGCAGCGTGATGATCCGCACGACGCCGGAAAAGGTGCGTGTCTTCCAGCATGAGGAATTCCTGGGCTACACTCCGCTGGAACTGCCACGCGTGCGCAGTGGGCAGATCGAGTATGAACTGCGTGAAGAAGGCTTCTCTGATGTGGTGCTGGAGGGCGAAGTGAGCGCAGGTGAGTTGCTGGAGCTATTCACGGACATGCAGACGCGACAGGCAGTGACATTTGGCCGCGAGTGGAATGCGAACGGTCTGGGCCTGCGTTTTGTGCCGCTGACGGACACGACCATGATCGCCGCCACAGAGACAAGACGACGGGATTACCTCGAGTTCACCAAAGCCACCAATACCAGGAAACCAGGAAACATGGATGCGGATGGCAGGGGCGGCACGCAGCCTGTCGTGGGAGTGGATCGTGATGAAGCACGCGCCTTCTGTGCCTGGCTCACAGAGCGGGAGCGCAATGCCGGGCTGATCGGCGCGAAGGACGTCTATCGCCTGCCCACCGACGACGAATGGAGCCGCGCCGTGGGACTGCCCCCGGAGCGCGGCACGAAGCCGAGTGAGCGCAACGGGCGTATCCGCGGCATCTACCCCTGGGGTTATGACTGGCCGCCACCGGCCAATGTCGAGAATCTGGCCGATGCCAACGGCGCACGAAAGGCCAACCTGGAAAGCTTCATTCCTGGCTACGAAGACCGTTTTGCCAATCTCGGGGCAGTGTCCGCCTTTCCTGCGAACGAACGTGGCATCCAGTGCCTCGGCGGCAATGCCAGCGAATGGGTGGACACCGACTTCGACACCGCGAAGAACAATGATATAAAGAGCCTCCTCGGCACTGTCCGTGGTGGCAACTGGCGCACTTCCAACCCTGACGAACTCCTCTCATCCTACCGTGCACCCGTGCCGCCCGACACCCGCCGCCCGACGATTGGGTTCCGCATTGTGCTGGAGCGGCGGAAGTAAGATCGTCAATTGGCTAATGGCGACAAAAGCGTTGACGCTGTGGAGATTAGATCGCTAAAAGGCGCCTAGTTTTCGATCCATCGCCTCCACCATGCCCATTGGTTCTGCCGTCCTAGCCATCTTGTCGCTCTCTTTCAGCATCGCCCTTTTAAAGATGGGCAGTGACACCAAACTCTATCGCCTGTGGTGGATGGACCTGCTCGGTGTTCTGGATGTGGACTCCGACCGCGAGGCAAGGAAAGCGCAGGAGCGCCAGATGGCCTTGATGTGCTACCTGCTTTTCTTTTTGCTCATCGGCCTGTGTGTGAGCTGCATCTACTGGACGGTGGACGGAGTGCGCGAGGTGCGGCGTGATAAAAGCCTGCTCGAACTCGAGATCGACATGGGGCGCCGTGAGATCGAGGTCGTGCGACAGAAGTTTGGCGGGTAAGGCGCTGGTCCTTGTGAGGCAAATCAAGCCTCGACGCCCCCTCATGATGGTGTTAGCCCTCCGCCGCCCGCCTGATGGAGCCTCCACCAGATCCAGTCATGCGGGAGCTTTTCACATCCGTCCATGGCAGCCGCCCTGAAGTCTCTTTCCCCATCCGTCTCTCCGAACGCTCCATCACCCTCTGTGAAGGCAGCAGAAGACCAGGATCTGAAGATGCCCGTACAACGCATCATCCCCTACCTGAAGCCCGTGATGGGACGCTTCATCCTCGGCCTGGCGATGGGTGTTGTAGCAGCGCTCTTCAATGCGGTCTGGTTGCCTGCCTGCAAGATCATCTTCAGCATCGTGCTTCCAGATGGTGACAAGCAGGTCACGACGAGTCAGGCCGTCAAGGATACCATCGCAGCCGATCTGAACTTCGCCCCGCAAGCCGAGCCAGCACGACACCCGCTGGACTTTGATTTCCTCGGCTTCGACATGGATCTAGTGAAGATTTTTGGCCTTGCCCCGGATGCGCCGGTCGGACTCACGGTGGTCATTATCGCCGCCTCCTTCATCCCGCTGATGATGCTCATCAATGGCCTGCTCGATTACCTGAACAAATACTTCCTCGCCTGGGTTGGGAATCAAATGCTGCAAAACATCCGCAATGACGTTTTCGCCCGCGTCTTGAGCCAGTCACCAGCCTTCTTCAGCAGCACCAAGGCCGGTGAACTCATCCAGACCGTGTTGAACCAGACCAGCGTCGCCCAGCGCAATGCCGTCCAGTATGTCCAGTTCATGGCCAGCAATCCGCTGCGCATCCTCGTGATCCTCGTGTCGCTTTTCATGGAGCATCCTTTCTTCACCTTCATGAGCCTCTTCATCTTCCCGCTCTGCCTGCTGCCCGTCATGCGTCTGGGCAAGCGCGTGAAGAAGTCAGGCAAAAAGGAGGAGCAGATGGCCGGCGCCATGCTCACCACCATGCATGAGTCCCTCACCGGCATCCGCCTAGTCAAAGCCTATGCCCGCGAGGACTACGAAGTGAAGCGCTTCGTCCAGGCTAACGCCTCCATGAGCCGCAACGCCATCCGTTGGCAGCGCGCCTCCGAGATCGTCGGCCCCATGGTGGAGTCCGTCGCCTCCATCGGCATCGCCGCAGGCCTCGTCTATTGGTGGGCCATGGGGCTGCCATCTTCCGAATTCATTGCCGTCGTACTCCTGCTTACCCGCATCTACCCACCGGCGAAGGAGCTCAGCAAAGTCAGCCTCCTCCTCCAAAAGACCCGCTACGCCATCAACAACGTCGTCAAAGTGCTCGACCGCGTGCCCGACATCCAGGATGCGCCAGATGCTCATGTCCTCCCCCGCGTGCAGGGAGAGATCCACTTCGAAAACATCTCCTTCACCTACAACCGCGCCAACGGTGAGAAGCTCGATAAATCCGCCATCAACGGCATCGACCTCAAACTTGCCCCCGGCCGCTTCTACGCCCTCGTCGGCCCCAGCGGTGCGGGCAAAACGACCCTCTTCTCCCTCATCCTCCGCTTCTACGATCCCGACTCAGGCCGCGTCCTCATCGACGGGCACGACATGCGCCGCATCACCCAGAACAGCCTTCGCGAAAACATCGGCATCGTCAGTCAGGACACCTTCCTCTTCCACGACACCATCCGCGAAAACATCCGCTACGGTCGCCTCGATGCCACCGAGGAAGAAGTCATCGCCGCCGCCAAGAAATCCCACGCCCATGAGTTCATCATGCAGATCGAAGGCGGCTACGATGCCGTCGTCGGCGATGCCGGCTGCACCCTCTCCGGCGGGCAAAAACAGCGTCTCTCCATCGCCCGAGCCGTCTTGAGGAATGCGCCCATCCTCCTCCTGGATGAAGCCACCTCCGCGCTCGATACCGAGACCGAAAAGATCATCCAGGAAGCCATTCACGAACTTTCCGAAGGCCGCACCGTCATCGCCATCGCCCACCGCCTCTCCACCATCCTCGAGGCCGATCAGATCATCGTCATGCGGGATGGGAAAGTGGACTCCACCGGCACCCACACCGAGCTTTTGGCGAACAGCGAGCTGTATCAAAAACTCGCCGCCCTCCAGTTCCAGGAGGCATGAGCTTCAGGCTCCGGGAGTCTAATTGAAGCGAGAACGCCGCGAACAAACACGAAATCACCTTGGCGTAAAAATACGTCAAGGTGATCGACCACCCTCTGGTGAAGTCGAAGCTTGAATGACGAATCTACAGAGCCACGACCTGGCGCGTTTTCTGGCTTTCCAGCGCTGCGGCGAAGATCTCCTGCGTGGCCACAGCCTCTTCAGGCGTGGCACAGCCGAATCGACCGTCGAGCTTGCCCTCGCGTTCCATCAGATACGCGGCCCACATCTGCTGCATCAGGTCCGGGAAACCGACCTCAAAGATGCCGCCGGTCACCGTCTTGAAAGGCATGGCAAAGCCGAGATCGGTTTGCTTCCAATATTGCTCCTTGCCCACTTCGAAGAGCCAGAGCGTCTTCGGCTCCTTCGTGGAGTAGCGCGCGCCGCCTTCAGTGCCGATCACTTCCAGGAACCAGGAATTCGTCTCACCAGGGGCCAGGCGTTTCATTTCGAGACGCATCGGCACTTCATGGCCGCCGATGTTCGTCCAGGTGTGCAGCATCGCATTGTCCCAGGTGTCGCAGTCCGCCATGCCGCCCTTGCCATCGGGGCGCTGCGGGTAGCCTTTTTGCAGTTGGGCAAAGAGATGAGTCGGGCGCCAGCCGAGACGAAGCGGGATGTGGCAGGCGTGCATGCCCAGATCACCCAGCACGCCGATCTCCCCGCAGGTGCGGGAAAAGCGCTTCCAGTTTGCCGGCTTCGTCGCGTCCAGATCACTGCTGTGATGGAAACCGGAGCGCACTTCGAGGATGCGACCGATCTTGCCCGAAGTGGCCGCTGCGATCACGCGCTGAGCACCTGGGAAGAAGGGAAACTCTGAGGAGCAGCGCACAAAGCGGCCCGACTTCTGGCAGGCTGCGAGGATGTTTCGCGATGACGTGAGATCCATGCCGAAAGGCTTCTCTGCAAAGAGATCTTTCCCTGCCGCCAGCACATCCAGATAGATCTTCTCGTGAAGATTGTGCGGCACCGCCACATACACCACCTCCACGGCGGGATTCGCCAGCAGTTCATGATAGTCAGCCGTCAGTTGCGTGCAGCTCGGGATGCGGCGGAACCACTCGCGCACCGGCTCCACTAGATCGGCCACGGCCACCAATTCAGGCTGGACTTCCACGTCTGTGAGAGCGCACCAGCGCATGAACGCGCTCGCCATTTCCCGGCCCATAAGACCGCCGCCGATGATTCCAATGCCGACTTTTTTCATAATGTGTGGTTGAGGGGCGCCATTGGAGAGAGCAGGCACGGGGAGGCAAATCGTAAATCAGAGCTTCCTCATGATGTGGCCTGAGCCCAGAGAATGAAATGTCTGGTTCTTCCAAGGTGCCAGAAGCAACAATCTAATCCGGCTCGTTGGGTGATGACTCTGTCACTTGATGAAACAGCTCATCCTCATCTTCCTCTCCCTGCTTTCGCCTCTGCTGGCTCAGGAAAAGCATGCGCCGATGCATCGGCTGACGTGGGAGGAGTATGCGGGCACGCTGGCGCATTGGCGGAAGGCTTTTCCGAAGGTGGCGGTGCTCGAATCGCGTGGGATGAGCGGGCAGAACATGCCGGTGTATTTGCTGAAGATCACTGATCCGACGGTGAAGAGCACGGACAAGCAGGTGTGCCTCGTCACCACACTGCACAGCGGCCCGGAGCGCACCGGCACGACGGGTGCGATGGCCTTTGCGGAGTGGTGCCTGAGCGATGATCCGCTGGCGGTGGAGACGCGGAAGAAGCAGATCGTGCTCATCATGCCATGCGTGAATCCGCTGGCGATGTTTTACACGGATCGCTTTCGCAATGAGCACGGCATTGATCCTTACGCAGGCACCGGTCGCGTGGGAAAAATCTGGGATGTGAAGTCTTTGACGATCAACAAGCCGGAGAATGCGCCGGAGCTCGCCGCGGTGCTGTCGGTGATCGACGAATATCAGCCGGAGGTGCATGCGGATCTGCATGGCACCGGTTTACAGGAGTATGCGCCGGATCAGCTCGGCTCGCGCCGCATGTATCAGGGCCAGATCATGACGGAGGTGACGGGCGGGGCGTATTCGAACTATGCGCTGCGTCCGTGGGACTGGCGTGTGACTGAGGCGATGATCGCAGCGGGCAAAGAGGCGGGTTTTCCATCGGATCGCTTCGAGGCGGATGCGCAGCGCACGTTTTGGGGGCCGGAACTCGCGCCGCTGGGCAAAAAACTCTGGCACGGCATGCCGCTCTTCTATTCGGCGCACTACGGCTACGCGAAGTATCACACGATGGTCATCACGCAGGAGGTGGCGTGGGAGCAGAGCCTCGTGGCGAGAATGAAGGGCCTCATGAAGATCGGCAACGAGGCCTGGCTGGATGAAAAAGCGGCGGGTTATCCCGTGAATCGCATGCGGCACTTCGTCGGGCATTTTGTCACCGCGTATGGCCGGAATGCGACGGAGCGTCGGGCGAGCCGAGTGGAGCTGTGGAATCAACAAAGCGAGTTCGCGCTCGGTTTTCTTTATCCGCAAACGGTGGGCCGCGAGAGCCTCGTGGTGGCCACAACGGCCGCCGCGAAGAAAAAGATCGTCGCGAAGGAGTTTCCCGAAGCGGTAAAAAAATTCATCGCAGACGGCCCTGAGCTCAAAGTGGCGATGGAAGCGCCCAACGAGCAACTGCTCGCCGCGACAACGGATGCGACGATCACGAAGGGCATCGGTTTTCGGATGCGATTGCCGTATCGAGCACCCACAAAGCTCGATGTGCGGCTCAACGGTCGCGCTTTGAAGCCTGTGGCCGCAGATGGCTATGAAAGCTGGTTCGCGGATGGTTTCACGCAGGTGCAGGTGAATGTGCCACCGCAAAAACTCGCGGTAGATGGTCTCTACTTCATCACCTGCGCCTACGAGCCGGATGAGCAGCGACCGAATGGCTGGATGCCACCCGCCGAGGTGCGCAAGCTCTACGCCACCGATAAAGCCGATGCCACGCCCGCGACTTTCGTCGATTTGGCCTATGGGCCACACTTTCGCCAGACGATGGATGTGTGGCTCGCGAAGTCGGAGAAGCCGACTCCGGTCGTGTTTTACATCCACGGCGGCGGCTGGGGTGCGCAGGACAAGACGGACATTCATCAGCATCTCGATGTGCGTGCGTTTCTCGATGCCGGGATCTCCGTGGCGTCGATCAACTACCGCTTCCTCGCCGATGCGAACGCCGCGAAGGTCACTCCGCCGCTGCAATGGCCGCTGATGGATGCGGCGCGGGCTTTGCAGCATCTGCGCTCGAAAGCCGGTGAGTGGAATCTCGACCAAACACGCATCGCCGCGAGTGGCGTGAGTGCTGGCGGCTGCTCCAGCCTCTGGCTGGCGATGCACGACGACATGGCGGACGCGAAAAGTGCTGATCCGATCGCCCGCGAGTCAACACGGGTGCTTTTCACGGCCACGAAGGCCCCGCAGCCATCGCTCGATCCGAAACAGCTCGTCGAATGGATTCCCAACAGCGAATACGGCGGCCATGCGTTCGGCTACATCGGCAAAACGCGCCCGGAAACCTTCGCTCCCTTCCTCGCGAACCGGGAGAAGCATCTCGCCGATCTCCGCGAATGGTCACCGCTGTCCCACGCGAGCGCCGATGACCCTTTCGCGGTCATTTTGACGACCAAGGAGGACAAACCTCCCGTCAAAGGCGAAGCGCAAAAAGACCCGACGCACAGCGCGGTACTCGGTGTGATGCTTGAGGACACTTTGAAGCCGCTCGGCGTGAAATGTGAGGTGCGGCATCCATTCGATGGCAAACCGGAGACGACGATGCAGGAGGTGCTGCTGCAACATTTGAACTTATCGAAGCCATGAATCGTGTTTTGCTCTTTTGCCTTTTTAGCATCCCCGCGTTCGCGGCTGAACTCACCGGCATCTGGATGATGGGGCAGTCGTTGTGTGATGGCTCGGAGTCGCTGCCGATTGTCTCCTCGAAGGCTTCGCGCTGGGGCAATGTGATGTTTGAGCGTGGTGTGCGGACGTGGCTGGCGAAGGACAACTCGGGGACGCCGGAGAAGCGGCCTGATGCTTCGTTTCAGCTCGTGCCGCTGCGGGCGACGGTGAATGGCGGGCTGGGCGAGACGGTGGCGAATGGGATGGCGGATCATCTTGCTGCGCAGCAGAAGTTTTCAGCGAATTACCTCGTCGCGTGCGCGGGACAGGGTGGGAGGCAGATTCAGGAGCTTTCGAGTGCGGATTTGTCCGTGGATGAGCGCACGCCGGAGTCGCGACGGCATGGTGGCGGGTATTACAGGACGAGTTTGGATGATGCGCGGCGGGCGAAGGCGTTGCGGCCTGATTTTCGCATCGAGGCGCTCTACTGGATGCAAGGCGAGGGGAATGGCGGACCGACGGGCGGCATCGTGCCGACGCGTTGGGATGCGGAGATGCCGCGTGCGGAAGGATTGAAGTGGTATCGAGATCAACTCATCGCGTATCGGCGGCAGTGGTCGGCGGATTTGTGCACGATCACGGGGCAAAAGGGCGAGTTGCCGATGTTCACCTATCAAACGCTCGGTCCTGCGGGCGAGGCGCAACTGATGGCGGCGGATGCGGATGAAGCGATCCACCTCGTGGGGCCGCACTACGCGGTGCCGAGTGCTTTGAACAGCCTCTACCCGCCAAATCGTCACGGCGATGCGATTCACCTCGCCGCCGATGGCGAGCGCTGGTGGGGCGAGCAGGTGGGGAAGGTGATGCACCGAGTGCTGCATGAAAAAGAGGCCTGGGAGCCGCTGCGGCCTCGGAAAGCGATGCTGGAGGCGGGACGCGAAAGCATCGTGATCGAGTTCATGGTGCCGCGACCGCCGCTGGTGATCGATACGACTTTTCTCGCGAGGCAGGAATCGCCTGTTGAAGGCGGATTCAGCACGTTGGCGGGCTTTCGCGTGCATGGCGTCGTGTTGAAGGCCGTGGAGATTGCTTCGCCGACGAGTGTGCGGCTTCGTTTTGCGAAAGCACTGCCTGCGGGTGAAAAATGCCGCGTGAGCTATGGTTATCCGTTTGCGGCGGCGCTGGGCACCATCGCCGCGATTCGGAGTGAGGAACTGGTTCTAACGCGGAGTTTGGCGAAGGAGCTGAAGCTGCTCACGGATGAAGGCGCGTTCTTTGTGGCCAGTGCGGGCACGCGGGTGCCGGTTCGTGCGGTGCGGGAGGAAAATGGTGTGAGCGTGCTTCGCTTCGAAGCGCGGGAGCTGCGAAATGGCGTGCGCTTTGAGGTTGGGCAGGCGGTGACGGCGCAGCGGGCCTTTAGCTACGGCAATGTGCGTGATTCTGACCCGGAGAAGTCGGTTTATGCCTTTGGCGACGCGAGCTATGGCACGCGGGCGGGGCATCCGTATCCGTTGTGGAATTGGTGTGTGTTGTACTCCGACTTCGACGTTGAGGGGCCATGAAAATCCCAGCTCTGCTTTGTCTGTTCGCATCTGCCACTCTCGCGGAATCCATCGGCATCGGAGCACGCCGCGAGTTGTTCGTGGACGATCACCTCATCGAGTCGAAGTCCGGCGTGGAACTGAAGATGCACAAGCCACAGGCGCAGGATGTGGCGTTGATTTGTGATGCGCCCTGGGAAGGAAACACCTCGGGCTACTTCACACTGCTCCAGGATGGTGAGCTCTTCCGCTGCTACTATCGGGGATCGCATCACGGCGAGCCGGGAGGAAAGCCGAGCCACTCCGGCGTGACCTGCTATGCGGAGAGCCGCGATGGCATCACCTGGACGAAGCCAAAGCTCGGGCTGTTTGAGTTTGGAGGATCGAAGGACAACAACATCACGCACATGGGCGATGGCTGCGGCACCTTTGCCCCTTTTCTTGACACGAACCCCAACTGCCCGCCTGAGTCCCGCTACAAGGCGCTCGCCACCATGGGCAATGACGTCGAGCGCAAAAAGAACCCGGCGCTGCAAGCCTACCATTCCGCCGACGGCCTGCGCTGGTCGCTGATGCGTGACAAGCCGGTGATCACCGCTGGCTCGTTCGATTCGCAAAACACCGCGTTCTTTGACCACGAACTCGGAGCCTATCGTGCTTACTGGCGTTACTTCACGGGTGGTTACACCGATGAACGCGGATGGAAGCCCAGCGGCGTGCGCGCCATCCGCACCGGCACTTCGAAAGACTTTCTCACCTGGGAAAATCAGGCCGATCTGGCCTACGGCAAGGACGCGCCTGTCGTGCAGCTTTACACGAATGCCGTGCGGCCCTACGCCCGCGCACCGCATCTGCTGCTGGGCTTTCCCACGCGCTACCAGCCAAAGGGATCGCAAGTTGAGCCCGTGCTGATGACCAGCCGCGATGGGGTGAACTTCAAGCGCTGGGAGGAGCCGCTCATCCCCATCACCGCGCCGAAGGATCGCGATTGGAACCGCAGCAACTACATGACCATCGGCGTGCTCCCGCTGCCCGGAAAGCCAAACGAACTCAGCGTCTATGCCAGCGAGGCCTACTATCAAGGCCCCGGCAGCCGCATTCGCCGCTTCACCTTCCGCGTTGATGGTTTTGTCTCCGCCTCGGCTGATGATGGCGAGATCATCACCAAGCCGGTCACTTTCACCGGATCGAAGCTCATGCTAAATCTTGTCAGCAAAGACAAAACCCGCATCGAAGTACAGGATGA
>Ga0209480_10001332_pt1 | contig 18191 bp, 23 predicted proteins | sample JI61114C2DNA_FD_187501 | JGI IMG/M metagenome (GOLD analysis project Ga0209480, IMG submission 187501) | Wastewater effluent complex algal communities from Wisconsin, to seasonally profile nutrient transformation and Carbon sequestration -... | ecosystem: Engineered > WWTP > Effluent > Algae... | reverse complement strand
CAAACTCGATATCGATAAAATCGTCTTCGGCGAAGCCTGAGATAGGGATAGCGTTAAAAATTACCGAATAACTTTCTGGGTCGTATTGCTCAAATGCGTGCATAAGTTGGCCCTCCTTAGGGGGTTACCGTGCCGTGGATTTCGATGTGGTGAATGGCGCCATCCCAGCGTCCGCTGAACTTGACGTCAGGCAGGATGCGCTTACCGCGGGTGATTGGATCTATGTCTTCGAGATTAGGAATGCTTACTTGGGGCTCAGGATCGTCGGCTAATAAACCGCGATAGACTGCCTCTTTGAGCTGGGCCATGATTTCTGAGCGAACCAAATCGACACCTTGCAGGGTGAATGGGATCTTGGGATTGACCATTAAGAGCCGAAATAAACGCTCTTGGATGCGTACATGCAGCCAATCGATGCCGTGGATAATATCGATATACTCGCCCTGAGCTACCTGGCCATCGAGTGTCACGCCAACGTTTTTGATGTTGAGATAGCGATTGATATGGGCGGTTTTGAGCTGTTCGCTGGTATCGGTACTTAACTGAACTTTGCTCACGCCTTCGAGCTCTTGATAGGCCCACGAGGCGGAACCAGGTGATTGCGGTAGCATCTTGCCGATCCAAGCGGCAGCCGGGTAATCGGTACTGGTGGCTTTATGCACAGCAAAGACGCGCTTAGTTTCAGCTAACGCTTTAGTAAAATCTGCTAGGTTGGCGTTGTTATCGCTTGGAGTAAAATCAACGCCAACCAACAGCCGTCTCTCTGAAACAGCTGCTACCAGCTCTTTAACCTCGTTAAGATATTCAGCACTAGCGCTGTTGTGCTCACTGACCCACAAAACGCCGTAAAAATCAGGATCGGCGTCGATAATCTCTTGTAGGCTGGTTTTAATAGTTTTGTCTTCATCGTGACGCTTGCCAATCTTAAACTTAGGAACTTTGGGGTTTTGTGAAGATAAAGCTTTAGCGCTTAAATATAAGCCTGACTTGATATCTAAGTCTTTAGGCAAATCTGACAAATAGCTAAAAGTTTTGACCCGCTCGGGCCACGGTGTTTTAGCCATGATCAACGGCACGCCAAAGCCGGTTTGCGCCATTTGCAGGCTGTTGGTCGAGATGGTGATCTTAACAATACTGTCTAAACTCATAACATATGCTCGCTGATATCAACCGATTCGAAATAACCACCTTGGGGCCAGCTGTGCTCTTCGTTGAGCATGAGCCTAAACACCACATCAAAGGCCGCGCGCGACTCTTGGCGTTGATCAAAGCTATTTGAAATATCCAAAACCGGGTGGTTCTCCACAAAAACTAAACCAGCGCTTCTCAACTCATCGCGATAAACCGGATTCGCCAAAGCTAAGCGAGCGCGCTCTACCATGGCTCTGGAAGACTGCTCGCCGCAGGCTTGGCGCGAGATTATTTGTACGGTGATGGTGATTTCGCGATAGCCAGACAAATTGATGGAGATATCGCTGTTTCTAAAAGTATAAGCGCTGTGGTCACGGCCAACTGAGATGCTTTCCCCTAAAGCCAATACGCCGAAGGGTTTAGGCAAAAGCTTGCGTGGTTCGTTATCCCACACAAAACTTAAGCCTGTAGCGCGCATAAAAACGTTTTCTAGCGCGGTTTGGATGAGTGGCCATGAACTCATTGTAGGCCTCGCACTTGGTGGGTAATCGAGCCTTTTAAGCGGCCAGTATCGATCAGAGGCTGGGAGCTTTGTTTACGTTTAATCGTGTTGGCTGCGAGTTTGGGGTCAACACCGTGGGAAATCGTCTCGATAATATCGCCACGAACGGCTTCACCAAGTTGAGTGAGCGCCTGCTTTAAGCTGAGCTTGCCAACGATATAAAGATTTTGCAGCTGAGTGATTAATCTCAGGTGTTTTTGCTTTTGGCTCTGGAGTGTCGAGCGAAAAAACGAGCGCTGAGGTATACAACCATCGGCTGAACCAAACTCGTGTACGGTTGCCAAATCGACCATACTAAAACTATTAGCCACCGGCTCATCTTGCAAAATCCCTACCGCTACGTGCGGCGATTTTTGTAGTTGTCGCAAGCGTTTTTCCAGCTTAATTTGCTCGCGTTTATCATCTTTGACGTATTTCATATTACTTGGGCTCCAAGATATGCGGCTTTGCACAAGCGCTCATATTCAAGATGGTAGGTAGTTTTTTCCTGAGAGCCCGCCAAGCGACATGGCTCACCCATAGGAGAAATCGCTAGTTTGTGGGCAGCTAAATACTGCACAACCACGTGAAAAAGATCGCCAAAATGTTTAGAATTTATTTCGCTTTTAGCCTCTGCCAATGCCATTTCGATCAAGCTCGGTTCAGTATTGGCAAACTCAGGAAAGCGTTGGGTGAAGTTTATATGGCTCATAAACCCACTCCGTAAGCACAAGCTTTGGGTGTATAGACCTGCACCCCGCCAAAACGAGCGTGGCAATGGATACGTATGTTCATGCCCACCGATTGAGGCTCAAGCATCTCAAACTCAAGCGGTATGTACATCTCCAGCGCTTGTGGTGTACGTGGATAAACTATGCAGCGGTCTTTTAAGTGCACCCACCAATCGATGTTTTTGAGATAGGGATTATTACTCAGCAAATAATTTAAAATCGTCACTTGGCTCAACGAAGAAAACGGCGTTTGGGCTAGATATGAGTAGTGCTTAACCGGCAATAACAGCGTATCAGGCAACAGCACGTTATTGGTGTTTTCAGCAATGACCGAAATCATCTGGTTAATATCAGCCAATATCTGCTCAGCGGTTTTAAGCGCTTTGCCTTTGTCATCGAACCATTTGGTCAGGCTGTGCTTCTCAATCCCTTCATGGTTACACACACCCTTAATACCAAAGCGCTCATCGCCGTTAACAGCTAGCTTATCGATCTTGGACTCAATGGTTTGGCGAGCTGCGACAGCTAGCTTGGCGTCTAAGCCCGTACCTGCGAGCTCGCTGCGGCGTAGATCCAACACTGAGTACTCAAAATAGCAGCCCAAACTCTTGATCGCTGCAAAAGCTTCGCGTTGGCCGATACTAACCGAAGGAAAATCATCCGCACCGGCGTTTAAAACCTTAGCCTCTCCATAAGCGTCCCAGATGCGCGTAGAGACGGTTTCGGCCGCTTGGGGTATCCCACGGTTAACCGGCACAAAAGAACGCGCCTTGAGGGCTGGGAAGCTCTCTTCGAAGGCTAAATTTAAGATGTGGTTAAGTTGTTGCTTTAGAAAGACCGATTGGGAATTAAAGCTCATGCCACACCGCCAAAGAAATTAACTTCAATGGGCACTTTGCCGCCCTCAGATTTCTCTAAGAATATGGCGCCTCGAAGCGGTGTTGTATCGGTTTTCGAGCCAGTAAAAGCATGGCTGCCATCAACGTTAAGCTTGATATAAACCGCATCACCCGGGGCTTCTACCTTATCGGCCTCGATCCAAATGCGGCCTTTGCGCATAGCTAAAATCGAGCTCTTAGGCTGATAGTCTTCACCGTGCAGCTGCCGCACCGTGATGCCAAGCGGCTTTTCTAGATGGGCCGGTGTAGTCGGCGGCTTGCATAAAAAAGCATCACTGTCGTCAAAAACTACCAAGCTACCAAAAGCGATCGGTTTAGGCTGAATTGAAGTCGTCGATACCTGCATCGATGGCAGTGAATCTACTTTTTGGCCCACTACCGCACGCTCGCGGTCTCTTAAAAATTCGATTTGCATATTATTAATACTCCTTAAATGGTGCCAGCCAGAGGTAAAGTCCACATCTTGGCGCTGTGCTCAACCCATTTTTCATAGGCGCGGTTGGCTTGAGTTTGGCTGTCGTGGTGAATGGCTTTTTGGGTGTTGGCTAAAGAATCGTTACGACTAGTTTTGAGGCCACAGATCGCTTCAAACATGCCTTCTATATAGCTCTGGTCTTTGCTCGATAAATCTAAGTCAGGCGAAAAGTGTTTAATAAGCTCGAGCTTAAACTCCTCGTCTGTCTTGCCATCGGGCCTAAAATCAGGGCCCAGCAAAGACCGGCATTGCTCGACCAGCTTGAGCCGTGACTGCACTTTAGCTTCAACCACTTTAGGGTTTTCGAGCTCAGCTTTGGCGGCTTGGGTTTTTTCGAGCTCTTGGCTCAAAGCATCAAAACGGCCTGCTAGCTCTTGATATTAACGCTGTTTTTCGCTGAATAAATTAGTAATATTAGCGCTATTTAGCGCCACATCGACGCCATCGAGGCGTATGGTTTCGCTCATAGTTGTTCCTGTGTTGGGAGTTTTAGAATCGGTGTGAATGGCACAATCGGGCCCCGCTCGGCCCCAGCCCTTAGGCCCTAGAGCCACGTGGTTGACCACGATGTTGGTTTGCACCGCGTCATAGGCCTCGCCATTGATTTCACCGGGCGTGCGATCGAGCTGACACTGATAGCCGAGCGATATCTCTTTACGCTCACCGCGCTCGATGGCCTTGATCGTGTCTTCATGAAAGATGATCAGCGAACCTTTTAAATAGTCACCATCGCGCTCGATGCTCTCAGTGAGCCCTACCATGTGGGTTTTAGCGTTAGCGGCTGTTAAAAAGGCCTCAGCGCCGCTCTCAGAGGGATGTAGGTCAGTGACTGGCGCACCTTTGAGACTGGCCAGCGCATCAGCGCGAAAAACTTCGGTGTCAGGGCGGTATTCGCGATGTTGATCGTAGGTGAATACACCGGTCTTGGTTAATTTGGCCTTAACGCGCAAAAAGCCCTGCGGGGTGCGGTGGTGCTCGCTTGATTGGCCATTAAAATCTAGTCTAAATACATTGTGCATTCGGACTATAATAAAGGCCCGTGATCAGATTGAAGCCTTTTTTCGGAGGTTGGTAAATTTTTTTCCAAATAACTCTTGCTTTCTAGTATCATTATTAGTACTATTAAGTATCAGAGGGTGATAGTATGGCATCAAGTATAGAAGAACTATTAGCATCTTTAGAGACCAACCCTCAAAATGTTCGTTTTGCTGATCTTGCAAAGGTATGTGACGCTATATTTGGTGAGCCTAGGCAAAATGGAAGTAGCCACCGAGTATATAAAACACCCTGGATTGGTGACCCGCGCGTCAATATTCAAAACGACAAAGGCAAAGCCAAGGCATATCAAGTTAAGCAGGTTTTAAAGGCCGTTGAGCGGCTAAAGGAGGAAAGCGATGCATGATAAATATAGTTATCGCGTAATCTGGTCTGAAGAAGATCAAGAATATGTGGGCTTGGTTGCTGAATGGCCAAGCTTAAGTTGGTTAAGCAAGTCGCAAGAAGCAGCTTTTAAGGGAATTCGTAAGTTAGTTAAGGATTCGGTTGCTGATATGATTGCTCGAAAAGAGCTACTGCCAGAGCCTATCGCTGCTAAAAAATTTAGTGGCAAATTTGTTGTAAGAGTACCACCAGAGATTCATCGAAAATTAGCTCTAGCTGCTCAAGAAGCTGCTATCTCTCTTAATCGCTACATAAGTGCGAAATTAGCCGCTTAAACATCGATCACCGGCACCGCGTCACACCGGCAATTAACCTCACTTCGTGGATAAGGCCCAGGCCCATCCCAATCGTAGACTTTGTTATTGCGAACCCGGTGTGACTTACGCACCCGCTCGTCTTGCGAGGTCTGCCAACGATACTGCTTAATACCAGCGCTCTTTTGGTGATGGCGCGTCAAGTCGCCGCTAAAGCTCAAAGCCCCATCGCGTGCAATCAGCTGTGCCCGGCGTTTGCTGAGGCTGGTGCTCGCTTGGATATCTTTGGTGAGGTCTTTTAATAAGCGCCCTTCACGGATTCCGCGTTTAAGAGCCAGGTTGATTTTGGCTAAGTGTTCACGCTGAACCGATTTAATCAGCTGACCATGCTCAGCGATAAAAGCATCTAACAAAGCCGTAGAGTGTTGACCAATCCATAAAGATTGCCCGGTGAGTTTGAGTATTTGTTTTTGCAAGCCGTCTTTGGTGACCCGTTCGATATAGTTAAAAACTTGACCCAAAGCGATTTGATCGGTTCTTAGGTCAGCGTTGGCTTCGACTTCATGCTCGAGCATTTCTAATACCCGCGCCCATAAAGCCGGGTCGGTTTCTAATAAGCGCCGTTCGACCTGGTCTAGCTTGCCTTTGATGAGTTTATACAAAAGCAAACGAGCTTGAGCGGAACTGCGTATCGTGGGAACTTCACCCATCGTTAGTCCGTTCTACGGCTGCCAACTCGATCCGGTCTGATATATCGATCGTAAAATCGCCGCAGCTAAAGCGTTTAATTGCCACTTCTTCAGGCAACAGCACGCCTTCCTGCAAATAAATCCGGTCAGTTTCAGCTTCCATGCGACGTAAATCCGCCTTTTCTCGGTCGGTCATTTGCCACAGAGCTGGAAATTCGATGGTGATTGTGGCTTGCTCATCGCCGCTTAAGATCTTGGCTAGGCGTTCTAGTTTAGGCTTGAGCGACTCTTGTTCAGCCCGCACCTGATCGTAGAAAAAGCGTGTATCGCTTTCACCGGTGGCGTTCATACCGGCTGGGGCCTGGCCCATTAAGAGCGACACGGGTATGCGCGCGGCCGCAGCTAATCTGAGCATCATCTTTTCTAGGATCTCAGGGATACCGGCAAAGCTATAAGAGTCACGCCTAAAATCTTCATCTTCGGCATCGAGCAAGATACTGCGCGAGATCGACCGGCTCATATCGACTAGCTCCATGCGTTTTAACAGCTCTTCACTGCGGTTAGAAGCGACAGCGCTGTGTAGGCCCTTGAGTTTAAACACTCCCTGCGCTGCATCGGTCATCAGATGGGCCGTCGATTGCCAAGCCGTGTGAAACTGCTGCAGCACCGGGTAGACGCGCTGAAGAACGCTCGGTGGGTATTGGCGATGGCTGAGCGGCGGGATGGCAAAGAAAGGTATCAGGCGCGATTCGTGGATAGTTGTCGTCTGATGGTCATTGGAAGTATTTAAACGATAGAGCTCGGTGTGACCGTAGTTAGACGTATTGGGATCGGCATAAAACGACGCTTTACTGAGGTCTTTACTGGTTAATACGTTTAAGAAGCGCACACCATTTAGCCGAGAAAGTAGCAAGGGTGATGCTTGCTCCTGGCCATCGTCAGCGCCGATATATAAGAAAGCCGCGCCGAAAATACGGGCTTTAGTGAGAGCGTCGCGCAGAGTTTCACCTAAGCCATTCCAAGTTAATTCTTTATCGTTGGCTTTAATTGGCAGGCCTTGGCGCAGCATTTCGTTAGGAACTAAGTCACAGATACGAGCGGCGATATCGTCGTGTAAGTACAGATGCTCGAGGTATTCGGCTGGTAAATTGTTGTCTGGTGATAAATGGGTGTAAGTGGATTTATCGCGGGCTGTACCCAGACCCGACAGCAGGTTTTTCCACGAATCAAAGCGGTTTCCTAAAGAAAACATGAGAGATTTCCCGTATTGTTCATCGATTTCGAAAAAGTCTTTAAGCGTAAGACCCGCTCCCTGAGCCACGATAAAGCCTGAGTCATCGAATCGACCTGGTCATCAAAGAGCGAGCTCGGGAATTCTAGAAGCTCTTGCACCAACTCGTTTACCCAGGGGTAAAGCTCAGGCGATGGCAACATCACCTGGCCATTGCTCCACAGGCTCTCTACGGCGTGAGCGCGGGCCTCTTTGCCGCCTTGAGGCAGTACGGGATATATGCCAGGTATTTCATCCTGCAAAATATCAATAATAGCGCTGCCGTTGGCTTTTTCTTCGATCAGATGGGCTGAGCAGAATGGATAAGCGACGCTGATTTTTCTGATAGCGCTTAAGGTCTCGCTGAAACTCATACGTTTACGAATCTGGTCAAGTAATACGTAGCTATGAGCATCGGCGGTTACGCCCCAGACTTGGCCAACTACATAAGAACTGCCGGTCTCTTTAAACGTACAGTCCCAGGAAGAAATTACCGTCTTAACTTGCGGCCGTTCAGTCCAATAGTGCACATGTTCTTTCTCGAAGACAGAGCCGGTTAGCGGCACCGGGTGTTGTTGTAACTGAGCAGCTTCACCCCTAGCTCCTAATTCTTTCTTTAACTGAGCGACAGCCTCGCTAGAAAAGCGTTCAGGCCACAGAGGTTGATTCGCACTTATACGCGGGTCTCTAAAACCGATCGAAGTGGTACAAGTACTTTGCGGCTCAAACTCCATCGGCAAGCATAGATGCTCATAACCACCATCTTTTAGCACCGCACCGGCAAGATCATGCATATGCAGGCGCTGCATAATTATCACCCGAGCTGATTTATCGAAATCGACAAGCCTAGAGGCCATAGTTTCGTTCCACCACTCCAAACAAGAGTTTAGTATGGTTTTGGTCGCCAAGGCCCCTCCACGGGCATCCTGCGGCTTGATCGGGTCATCGCACACTTGGACATCGGCATGCTCGCCCGTAACGGTACCGTCGGTTGAGGTACAGAGCCTAAAACCAGCGTGGTCGTTCATAAACTTAATAGCGCCCCAATTGTCTCTGAGCGGCTTAAATACTTTGCCCCAGCGTGCTTGATACCACTCTGATTCAATCAGCCGGCGCATGCGTAGGTTGTCGCGTTGGCTTAAGCCCATGGCGTAGGAGGCGTAGATCCATTTGCACTCAGGCCTAAAAGGCCACACCCACGCTGGCCAAAAGACGCAATTGGTTTTCTTTATCTACGTGAGCATCCCAAGCCTTGACCCGTTCTTGCCAATTATGGCGCTTAGAAAGTTCTAGCACTGATGATGGGTTCATCTTGAGTTGGTTGGCTATGCTATTACATGAACGGCGTAGGCCTTGGTCACGATAGCTGATAAATACCGCGAAGGCGCGGCTGGATTCTTTTGGCTGTTGGTCCCATAAATGTAACATCGCACTAGCTTAATCGATGCGACTATGGTTTGAGGCCATTTATTTGAAGTTCAGGCTAGTATTTTTCTAGCAAATTCTTCAATAGACCTTGATACGGCCTGGAAATCTGGCTTATCCGGCGCTAAAACGCCATGACCTTCGACTGCGATTAAGACTGCATCACGCGAGCTATTATCGATGATTTCATCTTCTAGGGTTTCTTTGATTAGATCAATGCTGAAATTATGAGGCCGTTTTTTGGCATTGTCATAACGTCTCAAGGTCTTAATAAAAGCATTTAGTTCAGATTGCCAATGCTGATTGGCGTCATGTTTAGGAAACCATTCCATGAGGGCTAAATGGATAACGATAACTCTGGCATAGCTTTCTAAGTTTTCTAAAGCTTCAGCCCGTCTAAATGCAGCAGAATTCATATTAATATCCTAAAGAAATACCCTGTAGTCAACATCGACTATCTTGGCGATACGTTGAGCCAATTTCTTCCCAACCGGACGCTTACCATGCTCCATTTTGGACAAATCGCCTTGAGTAATCTCAAGCCTTTTAGCAAGCTCTACTTGAGTGAGCTCTGCCTTATATCTGGCTCCACGCAATGCTGCTGCAATTCGTTTCGCTGGGTCATTGAGCTCAGGAAAAGCTTCTGAAAATTCAACCCAATCTTTTTTTGCATTCTCTTGAGGTTGAAAGCTTTTAATGAGCTGCAAGAGATTATTAGCCACTGGCTTTTGCAAATAAAAAATCTCTGCCTGATTTCCACCAATTTTTATGGTCACCCTCTCAGTAAGGTGCGTCTTTGCGACTGCCGACATAATATACCTCCACAATTTGAACTTTCTTATCCTTGACTCTCCAGCAGGCCACATAAGTCATGGATAGTATATATAGTCTTATTTGCTATATAGCAAGTTAATTTCTCAAATACTGATAAAGCGTCTCTCTGCTTATACCAAAATCACGAGCAATCTGAGCTTTAGTATCTTTAGCCTCCACGACCCGCTGTTTTAAGACCCCGACCTTATCGAGCGATAAAGCTTTCTTGCGACCCTTGTAAGCACCTCTTTCTTTAGCTAGGGCTACACCTTCCCTTTGGCGTTCTTTAATCAATGAACGCTCAAATTCAGCAAAAGCCCCCATCACCGACAGCATAAGATTAGCCATGGGAGTATCGTCGCCGCTAAAAGTCAGATTCTCTTTGCTAAATTGCACAGCCACACCTTTTTGCGTTAGCGTTTTAACGAGTTGTCTTAGGTCATCAAGATTACGAGCCAGGCGGTCCATGCTGTGCACAACAACAATATCGCCTTCACGCACGTAGGCGATCATGGCTTGTAAGTTGGGGCGGTTTAGATCTTTAGCAGATACTTTATCTTCATAGATACGATCGAGCTCTATGCCTTCCAGCTGACGAGCGCAATTTTGTTCCAAACTACTAACTCGAATGTAGCCAATTCTTTGACCTGTCATGAGATTTTCTCCCTGGTATTAATTGTGTCAGAATAAAGTCTAGAATGTTCTTGAAATTAGTGTCAAGTAATCTAAAAAACATTCTATCCTGACGCAAATAGCAGGGGCCTCTGACGTTGCGCTGGCCTATACTTTATTATGACAGATTTAGTCGTTCTCTTTTACCAACATTTATGGCTTATCCATTTAAACGTATGGTTTAATAATTAAAAGCTCTTAGAGAAGCTGTGGGTTTAGATGGGGTTTGGCGTGTATTAATTTTAACTCAATTAGATCGGTGAAAATAACCATATCTAGATGGCATCGTATATTTAGAACGCACAGTTTTAATTGGAGTTGTTATTAAAAACGACATAAAACAGCTTTGCGATGAGAGAAATTAAAGGGTTTGGGGCTGTTTTGAATGGTTTTTGGGGAATTTTTAACAGGATGAACGTCCGACCGCAGGGATGGGCGGTCAGACTCTAACTAACACTACCGTTCCGTTCCGTGTCAAAAAAAAACGCGCAGAAGGCCGAAATTGCTGAATTGTGATCTATTTAGGTGGGAAACCAATCCCCATTAGGTGGGAAACCAATCCCTCTTAGGTGGGAAACCAATCTTTTTTGCATGTCGTTCTAAAGAATAGATCGGTTTTTTTTGGCCCTACTAAGCTTTCCGGCCTGACGACCACGGATCTCCTTTTTACCAGCCTGGATTAGAAACTCTTGAGCTTTCTTAAAGTTATCGCCCAAAGCATAGCAGTCATCTTCGATTAGTTTAAGGAACGCTGGTGCGTCGGTGCCATCCTGAACCCATCTATCTATTACTTTTAGGGAGAGCTTGTGACTTAAGCCGGCCCTTTCAGCTAATTCTCGCAGGCGCTCTTTGGTAATTGTAACCCCACCGTTGTTTACCAGTTCTATGGCACCTTTTCTTATTTCAACTAGTATCTCCATTTGAAAACTGGCTTGAGCGCCCTGATCATTATCTCTACCAATAAGGGGAGGCATATCAACTATAGGTATAAGTCGTCGTTCTTCCCTGCTTGATTTAGACATTCCCATCAATTCAAAAACATAATGAGGCAACATCATGTTACCCATGACGAGGTTGAGCACTGCTTTTCGGCTTTTTCCGCTTGGGGTATAATCGAATGATAACATATTGCCGCATCGACCATCAGATCCATAAAATCTTGGTGCTGCTTGCCAAACGATTATATCGCGAAGCTGATCAGCTACTCGACTACTGTTCCCTGCACCAATTCTTTGCGCCAACTCCTGATATCCACCTATTACTTTTAATGCCCGAGCATCGGTATTGTTTTCGACAAACTGCTTAGTCACAGTTTGCACTTCCCATCTTAAAAGCCTGTGGGCGTTAATAGTGCTGAGTACTTTTATATTAGCTGGTGAAAGAATATTCTGTATAGTTTCCATATCCATCGATGGAATATTCTTAAAATCTTCTATTACAGCTAATTCTTGACCTTTATAATCAACTAACTTACCTGTTTCTTTATCGTAAACAGTCCCCCTACGCATAGGTTTGTGAGCATGTTCATGAACCACGTAGGTCAGGGCTGGTGGCTTTCGTTGTAATGATTCTATTCGTTTTTTTACTTTATTGAGCCATACTATATTGGCTACGCACCGATACATAAACAATGGATGTCGCCAAGCTTGTTTTCGAGATTCTAAATCAAAATTGCTGTCTTGATATGCTTCTTTTACTTGTCTTAAAAACTCAACTGTCCCTTCGCCTTTTCCATTATTGTTAGAATAGTTGATTAAGCGTTCATCTAATACAAAGATGCCATTTTTATTAGTACCAATTTTTTCTATTTCATTGAAACTAAGTGGGGGATTTATGTCTTTATCGGCTTTTTTAAATTCTCTTTTTAATTCATCTTCGAGCACAGATTCAGCAAGAGAAGCCTTGGCTAAATGACAACCAGTATTTTTATATCGCTCTAAAGTATAACGCGCAGAAAGAGTTTCTCGGTGTCGCAATTGGAAATCTTTCCAGATTTGCCACCAAAAGCCTTTTAGTAAAATTAAATAGCCCGCTGTTTCTTCACAAAGAGCCTCTAATTTTATTTTTTTCCCTTCCTGTATGTTGGCATTTTGTATACTTTTTTGGACATATTCAGGGTGTTCTGCTGCTAGTAGAGCCAGACGCAACTCTTCGATTTGATTTTTTTCTAGTGGCGTTTGCTTATTAATGTGATTAATACGGTCTTCAAAAAAGACATTTCTTTGTTCAGTGAATAGTGGAGTTATCTTTTTCTCATTGATTGGCCACAAAGGTATACCTTCATGATCAAAATATTGCATATTGCCATCAGGTAATTCTACCGGTGAACCATCGCCTATAATGGCTTTACCGTTATGAAGAAAAAATTGCAGTCGACCATCAGGTAATTCCATCATTGAACCATCATGGATAAATCCTTTGCCGTTAATATCAAAAAATTGATAACCTACGTCATCAATTTCAAGCATTGTCCCATCATGGTTAGGCAATTCTTTACCGAGATAATCAAAGTATTTAACACTATTTTCCATGTTTAATCCCCAGCATGAATGAAAGTATTGTGAGAGATGACCTTTCTGGCCGCATCCCAAGCAGGGCTTACTTTTTGTGAATTAAGAGACTCAACAGTTACCTCTCTTACAAACTTTAAAATACCACCATTTTTATAATCTTGTTCAAATTCTAAAGTCGCACCTAACTCGCTGTAATTACTTTTAAGCAATTTTATGTAAATACTACGCTGTGCACCCTCAAGCTCAGATCTTTGCAAGCCTAATACCCACCTAAACCCATCAACTAAAGCACTCGCACCACGGCACATACTTTGATCAAAAACCGGCTTTTTATCGTTCCCTACCGGTCTTAGAGCTGTTTTATTGGTATGGTGTGCTACGAGTACAGTTGGTTTACCGCCACTTTTAGTTAATTGTTCGATTAAGCCGACCCATCGAGTAGCTGCTTTATTCAGAGTTTCTGTATCTTCACCCATAAATCGAGTAGCTGGATCGAGAATTACGAGCTTTATATTGTGATCATCTTCGATCAGATCTTTTAAATCCTTATAAGAGTCTGTGGCTTTACCATCGCTAGCAATTAATTCTGGGTCGTCATTGGATTGGGGATAAACGATAATATTTTTTTCTAATAAAGCCATTAAATCTGGTCGATTCTGTACACCTAGAGCATGAACCATATTATAAAATCTTTTCCAGAGGTCTTCTTCATCTTCTTCAGGCGTAATAAAAACAACTTTATGCGAGCCTTGAGCTTTGGTATGAAGCCAATCAGTTCCAGTAGCGGCAGCAATAGCACAGTGAATTAACAAAAAAGTTTTTCCACAGCCCCCAGGGGATGCAATCATACAAGCTTTACCTTGAGGCAAAAATCCAGCTTCAACATCAAAAAGTTTTTTAGCATAAAATAAATATCGTCCAGCTGGTGGTTTTTGCCTAATCCATTGCCAATCTTTTAGAGTCTTTTTTTCATGACAATATCGACCCAGCTTTGGCATGGCTTCCTGGTTCATTTCATCCATCATTTTTTCAGTGTTAGCAAAAATTTCTTCTATATTGATGATAGTCATAGTTAGTTTTTCCCCCACGGCTTTAAACTTTCTCTAAAATATGTTTGCAAATTTTCAAATGAATATTCTATGGACTGGCAATTCACTGAGATAATATCTGCTAGATCGGTAATTTTTTGTGGCTGCAAGCTTGTGCTGCGTAGAAACAAAGGCCAATTAAAAAAATGTGATGATTTTTTGGCTATCTTAAAAAACCTCAAAGCTTCGACTGCTTTTTTTTGTCCAATTTCTTTCGCCGATGCTTGACCATGAGAATTTTGATCTAATTGCGGCACAATAATAAGTCGGCCATAATAGTTATTATCGATCAACCAACGGGCCCATTTAGGTAAATCAGAAGCAGAGGCTGCCCCGAGCGGGAGAAAATTATATTCATCTCCCAATAAACATTCTGCCGCAAAATAATCAGCCATACCCTCACATAAAACTAAGTTAGGAAAGTCATGTATTAGATGGGGAAAACCAAAGGCTCTGGGCGAACCATCAGGCTCACCCCAACCACCAGCTCCAGTCAAAAGTCGAGATTTTTCTTCTTTAGAACACTCACTAATACTTCGAAAAAATAAATTCTGTACCTGATCAGAATTAACCCCTCTTAACGGAGCTACTATCTGAGGTCCTAGAGCTAATCTTTGCTGGATTAATTTATGATGCTGCGGCTCAAATAGCCCTAGATCTTCCAAGCCAAGATTAGCGAAACCTGATCCTATTATTTGCCGAGGCGAGTTAAACCCTCGCTTATTTTTAAGCCATTCATCTGCTAAATCGGATCGGTTACGGTCGTTTTTTTGTAATCCTAACCAGACTTCATCAACGGCTTTAGTTAAGTTTTGTGGTTTATCAAAAGCATCTTTGATTGAATTAGGTTCACTGATTTGAACCGTAGTAGTTCCGTACCTGCCCATAAAATCAGGCAAACTCATATTAAAAGCGATCTTAGCGAACTCTTTACAACCACCGCCATCACCGGTTTTTGCATCGTGCCAGGTGGCTTTATCGATCCATAGACAAAGATTTTGATTATTACCTTTGCGCCAAAAACCGTTAAACAATATTTTATCCGATCCAACTTTTAAATACTTATGGTCACTATTGACTTCAACGGCATTTTTCATTGCTTTTGAAAAATCCCGGGTCTCCCATTTGTTTTTAAAATTTTGCATAACACAAAAACCTGGGTTTTAAAAAGGACTGACATGGCAGCCCTTTTTAGATTTTAAGTCGTACTTTTATTTACACAGACAACAATAAACTCCTTAAAAGGACTGACACGTCAGTCCTTTTGGGGGATTTCTTTTACCAATTGCAGGTCAAAAAGCAATTTCCAAATAACATCTCGTGTTTCTTCGCTGTACCTTTTAGTTTCTAAGTATCCTTGAACTTTGCTGCTGAGTGAAATACGCTTGTTAGCCGGTTTTTTATCGTCCGAGGGGGAAACTTCGTTTAGTAGTGAGTTAACCAAATCTGCATCGTTAGTGAATTTACGGCATGCATATTTTCTAATTATTAAACGGCTCGGTAACTTATCTGGGTTGTCTCTAATGATATTTTTTGCTTCTACAGGCCATTGAGAAATTTTTAAATAATATCTTACCGTTTTATGATTTCGGTCAAAATATTTCTGGATATCTTCACGACTCCATCCCAGGTTTGATAAGCGGTAATAGCCGTCTGCGATATCAAGAACATGTAATCCTTCTCTTAATAAGTTCTCAGCCAAAGCTATTTCGAGTTTCTCGCCTTCGTTGTTAAAGGTTCGAATAAGGCAGGGCACAGTTTTTAAGTTGGCTATTTTAGCTGCAGCCAATCTACGATGACCGGCAACGCATCTTAATCGGTAGCCTTTGGCTGAATCGTTTTCACTAAACTCAACGATGAGATTTTGTTGAACACCATTTTTACTGATCGATTCTAGTAAGCTAACGAATTCTTCGGAATCAATATCCATACGTTGTCTGATATTGTCATCGGCTTCGATTTCGTTTGGATCAATAGATGCGATATGGCCAACAAACTTCCTCAAGCGCTCAAGCTTGCTTTGTTCGGCTACTTTGTTTTGGTTGTCTAGATTTAATTTCTTGGCCTGATCCAAGTCTCTACTCATGAATCCGGTAAGTTTTTCTACGGCTAGATCGATTTTTTGTTTTTGTGGATTTTCGTTGGTGGTCATAAAATTCTCCTAAAGTACTAAAGGTTCTTCTGTGTTGGTATTAATGTTGTCGAACGAGTCTTCGTATTTTCCAATCACGTCTACTGCTATTGGTGTAATTTTTCTTCCTAAACGTCGGCCTTTTAAATGGGGTTGAATTTCTCCAGCTAGCGCCATGTAGGCAGTAGCTACTGGAGCTGCTTTAGATTTTTGATAATGAATAATTGGTTCTTGTCTAATCGATGCGGCTGCAATTGCTTTACTGATGGGAATCTTGACATCAAAAACTCTGAAATTACTTTGCTCGCCCATTTTTCTAACAGTTTTTTCTAGTGTTCGATGGGTAGAGTTACTCTTATCAAACTTAGTTATGACGCAACCTAGGCACGTTAACATGGGATTTAAAAAATCCCGTATTTCTTCTACGCACTTAAAACAATGGCTGAGACCTCTTAGAGATTCAGATTCACAGAAGACCGGAACGATATAATAGTGACTTGCGGCTAGCGCTGAGTGAAAAAAACAGTCTATTGATGGATGGGTGTCGATAATTACTACGCTATATTCAGTAATTTTAGGAGAGTTAATTAGGCCGGCAATTAAATGAAATTGCCTAGGCGTACCCTGTACTGTTTCAGCGATTTTTTGTAGTTCATGGCTTCCTGCGACAATATCCATGTTTTCGTATTGGGTAGGTATAGCGACTTGTTCAATAGTAAGTTTATCTCGAATGGCCATAGCAATATTCTTGCCTGATTCCAGTGCTAGTTCTTCAGCGCCGAGTTGTTGAGTCGCATTAGCTTGATAATCAAAATCGATTAACAAAACTTTTTCCCCCAATTGCGCATAGCAGCAAGCAAGGGAAACAGAGGTCACGGTTTTCCCCACGCCGCCTTTTTGGTTGATGATGGAGAGGATTGAGGTTTTTCTTTCCACTTATTTTCTCCTTTAAGTTAAGTTGACTATAAATCAGTTTAACTTAAAAAGAAAATAGATTTCTTGTTTTTATTTATTTTTCATCACTATCTTTATTTTTTATTGCCCATAAACCAAGCCCGATAGCGTCGTAAACATTATGGTGAAGATTTTTAGGGATACTCACTAAATCGCGTTCTAAATTTTTTTTACTCCACACACATAAATTATTGAGTACATACTCTTGAGTTTGCTCCTTGCTTGCATTGCCCTTCCATTGATTAGGGCTTGGTCTCAGAGGTTTTTTAGGTGAAAATAGACCTTCAATACGGGCCCCAAGAATGCCGAGCATAATAATGTTTTTCGCGTTGACTGTGAAACCATTTTTAACAAAGCAGTTTTGTGGATACTCAATACACAAAATCTCTGGGTCCCAACTAAAGCCAATATGGATAACCCAGAATTCTTTAACTTTTGCTGCCATTTCGATAGTCGCTCGATGATCATCGAGTCCCGGCGCAAAAGGACGTAGAATTCCGCATACTATTAAAAGGTGAGTTTCTTTGTCAAAAATAGCAACGGCTGTGCCATTTTTAAAACTATAACCAAGGTCGATAGCTAATATATATCGATATTTATGAAAGCCCTTACTGGTCACGCGCCACCCCCCACGTAAGCAGTACAAACTCCTTGCCTTTGCTGGTAGTTTTAGACACGCAAGTGATTTTGAGTTTTTTCCCGCCGAGCGGATTGTCTGCTCCCACCGATCCCTCACAGATCGCTTTATTCACCCGCTCGTTAATCTCCTTGAGCTGCCTCTGTGGACAAAGTCCGATCGCGGCGCCAATAAACGATTTGATACGTGGTAAGGCTGATGGTATCGTAAACGACTGTACCCAATTGCGCTGCTCCCCCGGCTTTACCTCGGGATTGTCGCTTTCATTAACCGTGGTTTCCACGATAAAAAGCTTGCCACCCCCGAGCCTGCGCTCGTATAAAAAAACTCTGTCAATGGTGACCGTATACTGACCAGGACTAAAATAGAGCCGATTAGACGTGCCTTCGGCCGCGACATTCTCAATGCCGTCAAAAATACTCATAAGAATTACCATCCTTTTGTAGGTTGTTTTCTCGGTTTTTGATGTCTGGGTTATCTAGGTTGTCTGGGTTATCTAGGTTTTCTAGGTTAAATGATTAAAACCCT
>Ga0209480_10001331_pt1 | contig 18210 bp, 16 predicted proteins | sample JI61114C2DNA_FD_187501 | JGI IMG/M metagenome (GOLD analysis project Ga0209480, IMG submission 187501) | Wastewater effluent complex algal communities from Wisconsin, to seasonally profile nutrient transformation and Carbon sequestration -... | ecosystem: Engineered > WWTP > Effluent > Algae... | reverse complement strand
TTTTTATACCATATTTTTTTTGAATCAATTGCCTTAACTGAAAATGTTAGCAGCAATAACAAAGCCAGGGTAAAATAATTTTTCATGTAAGTAGGGTTTATTCAAATCTATTTATAAACGCAAAACCTTTCAATAATATTTTAATGTAGCATGAAATTATGAGCCGCAAACTAAATGTTTATAGTCACTTTCTTCAAAAACCTTCCTATATTTCCCACGTTTAAAAATAGTTGTATATGCTTTGTTTTTATCTGCTTCGCTATTAAAATAGGCTTGCGTAATTTGATATCCAATAAAATATCCCATATCTGCAGGCATGTCGCGAGCTGAGTTGCCATTGTATAACCATTTCGAATAATCAAATGGGTCATTTGCGATAGATGCTTCGAAATTTTTCCATAATTCACATTCATGTTGAAGGCCATATTCGCGTATTCCGGCATTAATATTTAAACCCAATACACTTGTGGTAATATAATCGGCACTACCTTCTAAAATGGCCATGTTCAATAATTTCAACTGCTGATGTTTAGCCAACGAAAAAAATTCGCCCAAAGGGAACCAGGATTGTTGTACATGAATAGATTCATGGGCAGTCATGGCTACAATATCACCCGTTTTGCCAACCACCGATTTTAACCAGGTTGAAAGTTCGGACTTATCGATTAAAGTATCAGCGGCTGCTAATTCAGCGCCAATAATTATGGTATTTCCCTTTATAGTTCCTCCCTGCCGTAAACAACCAATGCCGAAATAAATATCAGGTATCTTAAATCCGGGAATAGTTGCAGCTAATTTTTGCAAAGCCGTTTCGAGTTCATCTCTCCTATTGGTTATTTGTTCTGTAAGCGGCCGAATGGCACGCCAATAATTGGGATATATGGTAAATAATGTTACATACTCCTCTGCGGAAATATTACTTCTTTTTATGTATTTGCCATATACATTACTACAAATATCAATATAATTTTTTTGAATTATTTCAACGCTGTCGGCATGATTTTTCGCCTCGGATAACTGATCAAATGCCGACCAGAAATACGTAATATCTTCAGTGGAAATTTCAGGTCGCGTTTGCCCTTGTAAGAAAACAGGTAAAAATATTACATGCAAAAGCACTACACATGTTTTCATCAATAGCAATTAATTTTCAGTTGAAAATAAATATTACTTGACAGGCTAACTATTCCGGTGCTTTACAACAAGCATCTAATTTGTCATAAGCCTGATGGTCGGCTTTCATTTCATCGGCATCGTAACCAATTGCAACTATTGCTTTTTTGATTTCTTCCAACGCTATTTTTTCAGGTTTATAATATACTGTTATCGTATTTGCTTTTACATCTATAGCTATATTTTTCACGCCGTTTAGTCCTAACAATGTATCATCAATACTTACCCCGCAACTACCACATTCCAGACAATGGTCGCAAACTATACTCGAGGCAATTACTGCCGTAGCAACATTGCCGGTTTGTGCAATGGCAGCATGTCCAAAAGCAATTATTGCAATTATTGTTATAATAGATTTCATCTTATATACTATTTATTATTTTTCAAAACTACATGATAATGTTTACCCAAACAAACCTTTATCGGTTTCAGTTCAATTATTACCCAAAACGTCATTTATTCGGCTTACCTTCACCGCAACCAGTAACGTTTTTGCCTTAATCGAAATTATGCCCTACGAAAAACTCATTCAATCCTATGTAGACAATCAATTGGGCATAGATGTAAATTTTATTTCACAAGAACTGGCACTCAGCCTGAATAAACGTTTGGTTGATGTATTTAATACACATAAAATGGTGCAGGCCGGAACCGGCAATAAGGCCGCTGTTCATATCGACCAACTATTAAGAGGTGATTCCATTTTTTGGTTAGACCGTACGCATGAAAATGCAAGTGAAAATGCATTTTTAGATATTATTGATGCTTTTGTTTTACACCTGAATGCCACTTGTTATGCAGGAATAACAGGATACGAATTTCATTTTGCCCGATACGAAGAAGGCAGTTTTTATACCAAACATTTCGACCGCTTTGAACAAAACGGCGACCGCGCATTTTCCATGATTACGTATTTAAATCCCAACTGGGTATTAAGCGATGGAGGTGAATTATGTATTCATTATCCAACAACTGTAACCAATATTGCACCTGAAAATTGCAAATGTGTTTTTTTTAAAAGCGATGAACTGGAACATGAAGTACTCATCACAAATGTTCCGCGACTAAGTATTACGGGTTGGCTAAAAACAAATAAGATTTTTTAAGCAATCACTTTTAATTGCTCCTTTACCAATTTGGCTGTTGCTTTAATCGCATTGGCATCTTTTCCAACAATGGTAACATGACCCATTTTGCGAAATGGTTTCGTAATTTTTTTACCATATAAATGCACAAAAACACCCGGAATTGCGAGGCACTCTTTTAATCCTTCATATAAGGCTTCACCGGTATAACCATCTTCACCTAAAATATTCACCATCACACCATGGTCGCGTGGAGTAGTATCACCCATCGGTATTTCAAAAATGGTGCGCAGTAATTGCTCATATTGTGAAACATAATTGGCTTCTATGGTATGATGCCCGCTATTATGTGGTCGCGGTGCTACTTCGTTAATTAATATTTCGCCTGATTTGGTTAAAAACATTTCAACCGCTAAAATTCCTGTCAGTCCAAATGCCGTAATACAATCCTCCGCATTTTTTTTTGCTTTAGCTGCAGCTTGTTCGGAAATAATTGCCGGTGCCAATAAAAATTCTACCAAATTTGCAACCGGATGAAATTCCATTTCAACAGCAGGAAAACATGTTGTTTTTCCATCAACATCTCTCGCCACAATTACGGCTAATTCTTTTTCAAAATCAATTAACTGCTCAATTACACATGCACCTTCCAATAATTTAGGCAAATCGTTTGCATTACGAATTACCGCAACACCTTTTCCATCATATCCGGCAGTACATGATTTTTGGACAAACGGATAAGTAATGGTCCCGTTTTGAGTCCCTGCAAGTACTTCTTGTAAATTCGACAATAAGGTAAATGGAGCAGTTGGTAAATCATTTGTAGCATAAAACGATTTTTGTTTCCCCTTATCCTGAATAATTTGCAAAACAGCCGGTTTCGGATAAATCGTTTTTCCTTCCTTTTCCAATTGAATTAATGCTTCAACATTCACATGTTCTATTTCAATGGTAATTTTTTGCAGGTTTTTGCCAAAATTGTAAACCGTATCATAATCTTTAAAACTACCCTGCACAAAAGTATGTGCCATATGCGCACAACTACATTCGGCATCGGGGTCCAGCACATGACACTGAATATTCCAGTTGCTGGCAGCTTCAATCAACATTTTTCCTAATTGTCCACCACCTAAAATACCTAAGGTTAAATCGCCCGATGCTATCGCTTTCATGATGCAAAATTAATATCCCTTTCATACAAAATCACTAAATTTGCCCACATGCGGAAACCCTTTATTTTCACCCTACTGGTGTTTCCCCTATTGCACACACCACAACTATTTGGACAAGCTTGTTTGTTTGCTGACGATTTTGCTGATGAATCGGCATGGGAATACTTTTATTGGTATTACCCGGTAACAGGAGCATGCACATCGAATAATCAAACCGGCGACTTAACCATTGCAGATGGCACGCTCAACTATGATGCCACTATCGATGCAAATGACACCCGGTTTTATCACGAGCTGGGAGCCGAATTAAACAACGACTTCTGGACAGCTTCCATGGCATTTACCCCAGTTCAGGGAGGCGCTTCAGGAAGAACAGGCCATCTCGTTTTATCGCTTTCGGAAGGTACCCTTAACCCATATTCGGACACCTACTCCATTTGCGAAAACTCGAATACCGACGCCATTATGCTGGCCTGGACCAGCGATTTTGCGGCCGCTCCCGACAATATTGGTTTTACGTTATATGCCAACGACAACGGAGTGGTAACCCAATCGGAATTGCTCTCAGCCCCTTATAACGATACATATTATATCCAACTCATTCGCGTAGCATACAACTACATGCATCTTGATGTTTTTGAAGATGAAGAGCACGAAATTATGTACGGGCAAATCGACTGTTTTACAGTGCCTACAACCATCGACGGATTGAATACTGTGCAAATCGGCAACCTTCCCGGCGGAGCCTATCAACGCAAATTAACAGCTACTATCGACGACTTATGTGTCCGCAATCTCGATGTTGAAGCCATTTCCATTACCGGTCCTTCCACCATTTGTATAGGTTCCGAAAACGATTATACCATCAACACTTTACCAGCTGCTGATATCGATTGGGAATTACCCGCAGGTATAATTTACACCGGCGACGACCTTACAACTATGACCGTTACCGACTGGCCCGGGCCCGGCACTTATACCCTGCAATGTAATATCAGCTATAACTGTTATTACGATACCGGATATCTGGAAGTTACCGTTGTTGACCCCGGTGAGTCTGTAATTATTGAAGAAGCATTTTGTGAAGGCGAAAGTGTTACAATTGATGTCGCACAGGAAGGTTCTACTTACGAGTGGTTCGATGGTAGTATTGAATCATCCTATTTTTTTGATGCTGCAGGCACCTATTGGGTTACCGTTAGTTTAGGCGAATGTAATTTTACCGATACCATTAAAATTACCGAAAATGCAAATCCAACATTAGAACTCGGCAGTGCAATTACCATTTGTGGTGCAACAGAAATTACTGCCCCTTCCGGTTACGACTCGTATACATGGAGCAATGGATTTACAACGCCTCAGTTTACAACAACCGAAGCCGGCACCTATACCCTGACTGTCACCGACGAAAATGGCTGTTCCACTTCCGACGAATTAAAAGTACTCAACGGATGTGGCGATCATCTCGATTTTCCAACTGCATTTTCTCCAAATGGCGACCACTTTAACGATTATTTCGAAGCCATTTATTCCGGCAGTATTAAAAATTATCATATCGAAATTTTTAATCGTTGGGGAGAGCTTGTTTTCGAAACCAATAAATTAGAAAAAGGTTGGGATGGCAAATATGAAAATGAATTACAACCAATGGGCGTATTTACCTACAGAGTGACTGCTGCATTAAATGAAAAAAATTTAGTGAAACAAGGTAATTTTGTACTCGTAAGGTAATTACTCAATCCAAAGGCATGGCTTATTACAGTTATTTTGTTGCAGCACATATTATTTTTATTGTAACCTGGTTTGCAGCGTTATTTTATATTGTGCGCTTATATATTTATCACACCGAAGCCTTGCAGCGCAACGAACCCGACAAATCGATACTCGCAACACAATTCATCATTATGGAACGTCGGCTCATGGCTATTATTGGCACACCGTCCATGATTTTAGTAGTAATAACCGGCAGTAGTTTATTGTATTTAAATCAGCAGTTTTTGCAAGAAGGTTGGATGCACATGAAATTATTTTTTATCGTATGCATCATCGCTTATCATTTCAGTTGTCTGCGCATTCAAAAACGCTTAAGCAAACAAACATCAAAACTCAGCTCACAACAATTGCGATTATTTAATGAGTTAGCCACTATTTTTCTGGTTGCCATTGTATTTCTAATCGAATTAAAAAATACGGCAAACATGTTGTACGGTCTTCTGGGATTATTCCTGCTGGCTGTAATTATGATGATTGCCATAAAAATTTACAAACGCAAACGCGAAGCATAAAAAAAAGGTGAACCATATTGCTATCATTCACCTTCTATAATATTTTTACTATTAATTAAAATACATATCTGATGGCAAAAGCAGGGTCAATATAAAAATCCTGATTGCTGTTTAATACACCCACCTGTGGCATAATATCTATAGAAAGCATAACCGGAAATTCCTGGAAATTATAATCAATCCCCAACTGGCCACCTAATAAAATAAATAATCCATCTTCCGCGTTGCCAACAGGCGTATCAAAAAACTGCGCCCCAACCGTTGCCGAGGGGCCTGCATATACGTTTAAACCAACCCCAATATCAAACACCCATTGGTACGCCAGCGCTGCCCTCAAACTAAGCGCATCATTGTTTACTCCAAACCCGCCAATAATCTCAGCCCTGTTAATATCACTCAATCCATGTTGGTAGGTTATCCCACCTCCAAAACCACCCCTAACACCAATGGCATGGTCATTTACCTGAGCCTTACCAATTTGCAGGGTACAAGCTAAAATCAATAATAGTAGTAGTCGCTTCATGTCTGTTTTTTGGACAAATAGAGTAAAAATAAAATGGCTGTGCAAATTATTTGGGGGAAAATTCATTTTTTGCCCTTCCTCCGGTTTACGTCAAGCACCGCCTCCCATAATAGCAAGCAGGCAAATATATTATGCGGCCTTTGCCAATAAATTTTGGCCTTAGTGTTTCGTTTGTTTTGGGAATAGTGTTTATGGTTAATATAATGTGTAGTTTTCCAACTAAAAAAAATTTATCCGTGCTGAAACATCATTCACGAGTTTGTGTTTCTTTCAAATTGTAACTTACTGTTAATACCTTCTTGATTTGGTTTTTGGGGGTATAATTAAAATATTTTTACATTTAGCGTTGATAAGATATTTCGAAAAAAATCGAATATTAAGTGGAAATACATTCAGATGTAAATTCCAGTCGAACCGACCCCATCTGAGCAATTGAAAGTGTAGAGATGGTTACATTGGCAGGTGTTTCTTTATTTAGAGAAATGAATACAACAAATGCAATTGAAATTTCACAGTTACCAGCGGGAATGTATAATATAATTATTACATTTACTGATGGAAGTAAACAAATAAAATCATTTGTTAAATCTTAATGATGAAGAAAACATTATCATTAAAACAATATTCTATTGCAGCAGTAGCGCTTATTGGCACTACTGCTGCTTATTCTCAGGTAGCATATACAGATATTGACCCCGATGTTGTTCTTGATGAACCAGATGAGATATTTGGGATTGATTTAGATGACGATGGTTTAAATGATTTCAACTTCTTCAATGAAAGTTTTACAACTACCGTGTTTTATAGTGACTTAGCAAATATAAGGGCATTGTTTGTTGGTGCATTTGATACTATGCAAAATGGAATAATAGCCAGTCTAGGATACCTATCAGGTGGAGGTGGATATACCTATTTTAGACCGTACCCTCTAGATTCAGGTATTATTGTTGGGGAGATGTTTAATTTCTATAATGACAATTATCAGACACTCGCTAAAATTGCGTATAAAACAATAGACCCTGAAGATGCTCTACCTGGAGGAAAATGGTATCCTTGGTATGGTGAAGATATTACTAACAAATTCATTGGCTTTCGATTTATTGATGAAGTTGAAAGCCTTCATTACGGATGGATTCGATGCAGTGTTATTGATAGTGGGCATACTTTAATAATTCACGATTATGCATATGAGATGACTCAAGACAATCCTATAATTGCGGGTGATACAATAAGCTATGTTGATATTAATAACCATCAATCCGTTGCTAATGTTGTAATATATTCAACAGGACAATTAATTTCAATAAATTGTGAGAATAAGTATTTCACAAATGTAAATGTTATTGATATGTCTGGTAAGGTTTTATTATCAAAGACCTCTCGCTATAACTCACTAGAAATTAAAATAAATCATCTCCCAAAGGGAGCATATATTGTTAAAGTGCTAGTCGACAACATTGCTATCACTAAGAAAATTATTAAATATTAGAGTTTTCCGCATTCGTGATTTTTAAAAAAATCACTCACTTCACAAAGGTATTACATCCTGTACATTTTTTTCAGGAACTACGGCATAAACACAAAAGCCACCGCTTTTTTGCCTGCGCTTTATTCCGTTCCTCCTAAAAAATATGTTGCATGAATAATGAGTAAGTTACTTTCTTTCTATTTTTCTTTGAGATAGCTTTACTCAATTCGTTCGTTCCACTTCAGGGGCCTTCGCAAGCTCCAACTCCCTTTGTGTCATTCTCTCCTTTCGTTTCAGCCACCTTGAGTCCACCGGCTACTGGTTAGTTTAGCCTACCTGAAATGCGGTAGATAAACTCGCCTGCGCTGTCGAATGGGCTGCGGGGTTGTCATGGTTTTTGGTCAAAAACACACGCCAACCCCTTGTGTAGTGCGAAGGCTCTTGCCTTCTGCTACATAGGTCGCAACCGCCTTGCTTGCTGGCAAGGCTCTCTTGCTCCCACCCATTACTCCGCTCGCAGCTCCATTCATTCCGTTGCACTTTATTCATTGCGCTTTAACGGCGAGCAAATGTTTTGATAAATTATTTAACTTTTACAAAACTTAGTGTTTCAATATTGTTTTCTTGTGTTCTAATTTGAATTGTATAAATACCTACTGGTAAATCTGAAATATCAACTTGGCCGCCTTCACTAATAATTGTTGAGCTGATATGCACCCCAAGAATCGTAAATATATTTACAAATAGTTCTGATGTTTCACTCTCAGTAACATTGGTTTGTTTAATTGTAATGCCGGTTGAAGCGGGGTTAGGATATAATTGAAATTTTTCAATCACCTCACCTTCCCTTAACGATGGATTATAAGAAAACACGAAGTACCCAACAGAGTATGCTGGTACTGTAACACACATAGCCCCTGAGGGCATATCCACTGGGCAAGCTGTATAATCGATATATGTTGTATCAGAATCTAGTTCGTAATAATTTGTTGGTGCAGGAGCATAACAATTTGAATAGTAATCATTTATATCAAAGAATTCTGAATAACCAGCTATCGAATAAAGTTGTTCTCCAACAACGCAATGAATTTCTGCATTTGTGCCTGTTAATGATACTGGTATGAGTGTACCAGGACGTACGATAAAAGTTTGCGGTTCATCTTTAACATTGGTAAAATAACCGTATACATCACGTTCCAAATCTGACGGATTATAAGGTGTTATAAACATCGTAGGTGGTTGATTGATATTAGAGGCATAAATTGTTTTATTACTTTTTACATAATTTAAATTGTTTAAATTAAGTTGATTTAGCAATTTATAGGAATGATACAACGTCCGTGGCACATAATTTTTAAAACCAATTCCGGAGCAAGAACCACTTAAACCAAGTGCAACCATATCTTGTTTTTTTGCTTTCGTCACCAATTGGATTGAGCTACCACCTAGATAATTTTGAAGTGTGGTTACTGTTATAAAATTTTCTCGGAATGTTTCATTCTTAATATTATTAAATTTTAATGTGTTTAAATATTGCTCTTGAATTATATAAGCATGCGCAATAGTATTGTTATATACTTCAAGTCGTACATCTTTATTTACGGCATCAGTATCATCAAAGGAATTGTTATTTTTAATATTCCACTCAGTAATCCATGTTTCTTTTGGATTTGTTTCGCTTTCTCCAAGAGAAAGCTCTGCTGATAAGTCAATCATTGCTTCTTTGTGTCTAGTTTTAATAAATTCATTAAAACTTCCTACAGAATAATATCCGCTTGTTCCAACTATGCCTCGAAAAGCACATTCAAGACGGGTATCTTCCGTAGCATAAGTATAAATAGTTGTAAAATTATCATGAATTTCATCATCTGAATCATTATCCAAACAATTATCACCCTCTACAAGGGGATCGTCTAGGCCAAGTGGAATATTGCCCCAGTTTGTATTGGAATCTGGAACGCCATCATTTTGAGACGTGTAATATTGATGTGGTATTATGGCATCAAATGCTGGTTTTCCTGCTTCTAAAGCGCCATATTTACTATACACATCTTCATTCCAAGATGTACAGGAGCCGCCAGCAATAGCTCCCAAAACTAAATCATCCTGTGGTGCGATTATGAACGCTCCTGTATCGACATCTGGATTTCTTACTGGAATACCAATTTTAATGTCGTCTAATGTTTCGTCGGCTCGAATTGCACCTATGTAATCATGTTTTTGAAATCCTCCTTCCATTCCTGTCATACCAGCCACTGTCATAACTTGTTCTAAATCAAAGTCACCAGATGTTGCAAATGCTGAGTCGTAATCTTCAGTTCCATTTACGTACTCCCAATAATGTTCAAATGCAGAATTGCCGTCATAACATCCAAATCCAATTAAACTATCGAAGATGTCGAAATAACATTCATTCCCAAGCTCCAGACCATAGACACTCACGCTGAATTCATTATTTAATTCTTCATCTTGTAAATAATTAATTAAATTAATAACCTGCATAACAGGTTCGCTCATAATATTTACAACGTACATTATCTTGACCGTTAACCCCGGATTAGCGGTTTCTATTTGTTCAACTAAGTCTATAAGTTGGTTTATATATAAAGGTTCTTTGTATATTTCGTCGTATGCTGTATCACTTGGATTATAGTGAGGTTGGTTTTTCCATTCGTTATAAAAATCAATGAAATTTTCTTTTTGGTTGGCAGCTAGCCAAGTACCATCCAAAATCGTATCTGCTTCATAGTCATTATATACTTCTAAGCAAGTTGGACTTGCAAAAGGCAATGCAGTCTTGTCATAGAATTCAATTATTTCTTCCAAACTGATACCATTCCCACCATTTTTGAGCAAAGCATTTGGAGTTCCATTGTTTGTATTCATTGAACCAAAAGCATGTCTAAATTTACTTGATGAGCCGCCAGGATATCGAAGGACATTTGGGGCCATTTCTGCTAAGAGCTCCCAAGGGTTCGTTCCAGTAGCATATTCTACATTATCAGAATCTGAAGCATGCCCAGGCATAAAAAAATCTGCAAGGTTTACTCCATACATTTCATCTGGTAATTCATTTTGGTGATTAGTAAGTGCAACAATTATGTCACCCGTGCCAATTATTCTCCCATTTGCCATTGCTGTATCAATAATATCATTGATTATAAAGATGGTATCACCTCCATCTAAATTAACTGCAATGGTGTCCCCAAATTCATAGAATGTTGAAGAGGTATCTATAGTTGAGTCTGGTGGACAATAATTAGGTGAATAACTGTTCACAGTTACATTGTTGGTAGGTCTTATAGAAATAAAGCTTGTCAAAAAAACAAACAATAATGATAAAAGCAAAAAACAAGACATTACTTTGCATAAATGGGCACTGATTTGGGATTTCATACTATTGGGTTAAAAGTGAAAGATTAACAAATATAGTAAAAATTATCTCTTGATTCTGATTACATTTATTTCATATAATGCTGATTATCAATTAGATACAAAATGCACCTTTTTTTCTATAATTTTGAATAACCAATTTTGCTATTTAAAAAGAACATATATATCGTTTTACTGAGCACCTGTCCCAATTTATTATTGGCACAGGGTGTTGATTTATTATGGCAAAAGAGTTTTGGTGGGGCACAGACTGACATAGGGTATAGCGCCTGCAATGCCGTTGATTCTGGTTACATAATTGCGACAACTACATATTCATCAGACGGAGATGTATCAGAAAACGCCGGCCTTAGAGACTTTTGGATTATAAACTCTGATTTATCAGGGAATATCATTTGGCAAAAAAATTATGGAGGTTCATCGCTTGAGGAGCTAGGAGCGGTGCTTAAAACGTCAGATAGCTGCTATGTTTTTGGGGGTACTACTTATTCCGCAGATGGCGATATTGGTCTAAATTTCGGTGGTGCCGACTGTGTTGTTATGAAACTTAGCAAGGAAGGGGAAATCTTGTGGCTACATGTTTTTGGTGGTAGCAAAAATGATTGGCTTACATCTATAATTCAAACCAATGACGGGGGTTACATTTTTACAGGACATAGCCGTTCTGATAATGGAATTTTTGCAGACCATTCTGGCTCCACAGATTATCCAGATTTAATTGTAGTGAAATTAAACAGTTTAGGTGAATTGGAATGGTCAAAAAGCTATGGCGGGATTAATTCTGATGAAGGAAATGCAGTAATACAAACAACTGAACTTGATTATGTTGTGGTGGGCTATACAAGTATTTGGGAGCCAACTTTTGATTTTGATTATTGGATTTTGAGAATTGATGTAGATGGTAATATTATTTGGGACAAAAAATATGGAGGGACTAAACAAGATTATGCTTTTGCGGTTGCAGAATTATATTCTAAAAACCTGATTGTAACAGGCGAAGCTTGGTCAGACGATGGCGATATTTCAGATTCACATGGTTTACAAGAAGCTTGGACAATTTTACTTGATGAAGTTGATGGAGAAATTATTTGGAAGAAATCTTTTGGAGGCTCTTGTGCTGAAACTGGTAGAGATATACTAATGCATGCTGATTCTACTATTTCAATAATTGGTTCGACATGCTCACCTGATGATGGCGATATATTAGGTCACCATGGTGATTTTGGTTATTCAGATTATTGGATTTTTAATATTGATACTATAGGAATAATTCGGTGGCAACAATGTTTTGGTGGCACCGAAACAGACCAAGCATACAACGCATCATTAACGCTAGATACTTCAATTTTAATAACAGGCTCTGCTAGATCAAACGATTTTGATATTACTGACCATCATTCGGGTGATGATGCATGGACAATTAAGATTAAGAATGCTTGCAACGCTATGAAATATTATCCCGATCTAGATGATGATGGTTTTGGTGACATCGCAAGTATGTATATATATAGTTGCAATGATTCGATTGGATTCGAAAGTAATAATTTAGATTGTAATGACTCAATATTCTCTATAAATCCTTCGGTAAAGGAAAGTTGTAATTATTTTGATGATAATTGTAATGGGTTAACTGATGAAGGCTTTGCATATTTGCATACGTTTGAAGATTTTGACGGTGATGTATTTGGTAATGAAAACGTAGATTCAATTTCCTGTGTAATTCCTGAAGGATTTGTTTTAGATAGTACGGATTGTGATGACAACAACGCAGCCATATATCCAGGTGCTGTTGAGCTTTTAAACGGATTAGATGACGACTGCGACCAGATTGCAGATGAAGGCTTAGCAATCGACAATCAAGAGCAATTTGATTTTTCAATATACCCAAACCCAACTGACAATTTTGTAACAATCATTAATGACTTAAATTTAACTGCAACTGTTCAAGTATTTAACAATGTTGGGCAAGCAGTAATAGCAAATAAAGAATTTCATGGGAATGAAATTATATTGTTCGAAAACCTTCCGTCTGGAATTTATTTAATTGAATTAACTACGAGCAATAAAAAAGAATCCATAGTGTTAATTCGTAATTAATTGGAAACATTATTTTTAATAGCCAATGATGAATAGAAATAAACCGGAACTCATGTTCTTTGCCGTATTTTGTGTAATTGCAGGTATTTACTTTATTATTTATTAATACTTTCACGTCAATGAAAATCAATTTGGCGCAATGGGTGATTCATTTGGCGGTTTCGTGGGCCCAGTTGCAGCTTTTTTTGCAGCTTATTTTGCCTATAGAACATATCAAGTACAAAAAGCAGACTTAAAGGCAACAACTGATGCACTAATAGAGGAAAGAGAATATAGAAAAATCCAAGAAGCTAAAATCGCAGTTGAGGAGAAAATTGAAACAATTGTTGACTCTTTTGAGTTCCTAAAGGAAAATGTTGATCGGCTATATTATAAATCTGTAAGCAAAGAAGTATTTGAAGGTGTTGCTGCTATTGAGCAGATATTTATTGACCTCAACAAACAATCTGGGCCGACCCATTTAATGGCAAAACAAACAGTAAAATGCCTAGAAGTATGTAATGAAATATTTAATTTTAATGCAGACAATACAATGGCTTTTAATGACTACAAGGAAGTGAAGATTCTGCTCCTTTGGGAACTAATACTTATTTACGAATCCATTTTTTACACAACATATGAAAATTATAACATGAAGGATGTGTTTGAAACGTCAATAGCGGCAATAAAAAAATTGCGCGATTCCGGCGATTATTCAAACACGCAGTGGTTAAACGAACAGGGCCTTACGGATTTGTATGAGTCTGTAAACCTTGCTAGGGCTAATTATAAAAATTTATCAATCGCATTTAATCAATTGCGCAGGAGACAAATTATGTGAAATGTTACTATAATACTCTAGCTAAATATAGCTATCTTTTTTGAAGTTACTTTTGTTTTTTATATGCAAAAAATACAATCACTCCACAAAGGTATTATGCCCTGCACATATTTTTAAGGAACTACGGCATAAACACAAAAGCCAGCGCCCAAAAGGCCAGCGCTTTATTCCGTTCCTCCTGAAAAAAATGTTCCGTGCATAATGAGCAAGTTCCTTTCTTTTTATTTTTTTCTCTTTTTTATTTTTCTTTTGAAAATTACTGTCTGGAGAAAAAGAATAAAAAAGCAATGGCTCAGAAGGACTTTGATAACACTCGCTACCCCCATGAAATCACAGTATAAATATATTCAATATAAATTTACCAAACAATATGTTTAATTGGATATATAAAAAAGCCATAAATTGTCTAATTGTAACCCTTTATTATCTATTGAAATTAAATAAAATCCAGTTGAGAAATTTTTTATTTCCACTATATGAATTGGATTCGTTATCATTTTACTTTTTTACAATTTTACCTGTCGAATTAAAAATCCATAGAAATCGATATTGAAGAGCCTTATTTATTATTTCATAAATGATGAAAACATTTTTTTATTACTCACCCCCCCGAAACCACTTTCATTAATTCATCTTTATAATTGGCACCAATGGGTAATTTACCTTTTGGTGTTTCAACTATATTGCCGAAAATAGATTGAATGGCAGGAATGTTTACGATATAACTTCGGTGTATGCGGACAAATTGTAGTGGAGGTAAAACTTCCTCAAATCGTTTCATGGTATGATGTGTTACGATCATTCGTTGTTTGGTGAAAATTTTTGCGTAATCTTTCATACATTCAATATGGTCAATATCCGAAAAATTGATTTTCACCAACTTACTGTCTTCTTTTACAAAAAAATAGTCGGTTGCTGTTGCATCATTTTCCTGTGTCGATTGTTGCTGCAATGCAATATGTTCGGTTGCCTTGTTCACCGCCTTTAAAAATCGTTCAAATGAAACGGGTTTTAATAAATAATCGGTAATATTTAAATCATATCCTTCCATAGCAAAATCGGGATAAGCAGTAGTAAAAATTACCGCCGGTGGATTTTGTAATGTTCGCAAAAATTCAACACCTGTGATTACCGGCATCTGAATATCTAAAAACATGACATCAATTTTTTCGTTGTGTAATACTTCATACGCTTCCATCGCATTATCACATTTGCCCACCAACACCAGCGAAGGCATTTTTTGAATATATGTTTCTATTACCTGTTGCGCCAAAGGTTCATCATCAACAATCAGACAGTTTATTTTTTGACTCATAATTTAGGTATTCGTAGTTCAATGATATAAGTTAATTCATTTTCACGGATAAATAATGTATGTGCATCGGGATATAACATGTGTAATCTTTTTTGCGCATTCAAAATACCTATCCCACCGTTTTTGTGATTGAGTTTTTCTTCGCTCGAAGGTTTATTATTTTCAATTATAAAAATAAAATCATGTTGTTTGTCATCCAACCGCAAATCAATACGCACCCATGCATTCCCAAATTGTGCATTAATACCGTGTTTAAATGCATTTTCTACAAACGGGATTAATAATAAAGGCGGCACCTTTTTTTCGTGTGTTACACCGGTAACCGTAAAATTGATTGTAGCCTTATCGCCGTGACGAATTTTTTCAAGGTCGATATAATCCTGTAAAAATTGCACTTCTCTTTCCAGGTCAACGCGCTGCACATTACAATCATATAACATATACCGCATTAAATCGCTCAACTTCAAAATCATTTCCGGCGACTTATCTGATTTTTGCAGCGATAAAGAATAAATATTATTTAAGGTATTAAATAAAAAATGCGGGTTAATCTGCGATTTGAGAAAATTTAATTCCAACTCCGTATTGGTTTTTATTAATTCTGTTCGCTCCACATACACCCGCATAAATCGGCGCATGAGCATGATACTTAATGGAATAATGGTAACAAATACCATTCTGAGCAGTTCAAAACCATCCAACAGCGGACTGTCAATTTCTTCTTTGAAATCGGCTATCTCCTTTTCATAAATTAAACGGTCGAAGAACGCCATTTCAATCCCCTTACACACCCACACAAACAAAATATAACTGGCAAGGGTATACACCACAAAATACAGCCATTTGCGTTTGTTAAAAAATCGGGGAATGAGCACATAAGCCAGGGTATAATAAAAGGGCAAATAAGCCAAATTGACCAAAATGAGTATGAGATAGGCATATTTTGAGGGACTTGCCTCCAAATAGGCATAAAAAGGCAACGACAAGTAAAACAGCCAGAAAGCCACATGTAAGAAAATACGCCATGAAGGCGATTTGAACATTTTATTCACTTTTGTTAAACCTATGCTCATGGTGCAAAGTTGTAAAGATTATGGCAAGGCAGTTTCTTTTTTCGACAAATTGAGCCCACTGTTCGACAAAACCGGCCGTGTGGCTTGATTTTCAATGGGTTATTGTCAAATTTGTGTAAAACAGCCGGGCCAATATACCAAAGCATTTGAGGCATGAGTTTATACATAAAATGCGGCAATACAACAATTTGGCGACTTTGCGGTTAACATAAAAATAATAAAGTGAAATTTTAAAAACGTTAATTGCAAAACGCTTTTTTTAAAAATTAATCTATATTTGCCCACTATAACATTTATTAAAAGGAAATTAAAATTAACCTTATGGCTCAATCAGCAGCAAAAACAACAAAAAAGACCACTGTAAACAGTCTTGGAATCTTGGTTATCGCAATTAATCTTGTGATAGGTATTTTATTTTATGTCTTCGTAGCAGGTGACAAAGCCAACTTTACGGAAGACGGTCACCCAAAACCGGGCAACTACCTTGCATTAGTGCACGAAGGGGGTTTCATCGTTCCTGTATTATTAGCGTTATTCCTTACGGTTTGCGTTTTTGCAGTTGAACGTACGCTCACTATCACCAAAGCAAAAGGTAACGGTTCAATCCAGGCTTTTTTACAAAAGGTGAAATACCATCTTACCAATAAAGACATCGACGCTGCATTAAAAGAGTGCGACCGTCAGAAAGGTTCTGTAGCTAATGTTGTAAACGCAGGTTTACATAAATACGCAGAAATGAAAGCAGACAATGTGTTAACCACTGAGCAAAAAGTGTTAAACATTTCAAAAGAAGTTGAAGAAGCTACATCATTAGAAATGCCGGCTTTAGAAAAGCACCTTCCAATTTTGGCAACTATCGCCTCTATTGGAACACTCATCGCCCTCCTCGGAACGGTATTGGGTATGATTCGTGCGTTCTCTGCCCTTGCTACTGAAGGTACTCCTGACCCTACCGCACTATCTGCCGGTATCTCAGAAGCCCTTGTAAATACAGCAATCGGTATCGGAACTTCAGCTTTCGCCATCATTTTCTATAACATTTTTACAGGAATGATCGATAAGTTGACTTACGGAATTGACGAAGTTGGTTTCACAATCACACAAACCTTCTCTGCAACAGAGAAATAATTCACTAAATTCAGTGCACGTTTCAAAACGAAATAACGATGCCTAAAATAAAAGTAAAACGCAGTAGCACCATAGTGGATATGACCGCCATGACGGACGTGTCGTTCCTGCTGTTGACGTTCTTCATCCTTACGGCAAAATTCCGCCCGGCAACGCCTGTCGTTATCGATATGCCTACCTCCGCGTCGGAAATACCCGTTCCGGATAATATGATGGTTATTACTGTAGATAAGGAAGGTATGATTTACTTTTCGGTAGAAAATCCGAAAGTAAAAGTAGCTACGCTTCAAAATCTTAAACAACGCTACAGTAAAACCTACCCAGCTCTTGAAAAATTAACCGATCAACAAATCGCCAACTTTATCAATTTACCGGTTTATGGTTATGATATTAGCCAATTGCCGGAAATATTGAATATTCCTGCTGCCGATTTGGGGTCGTTGAAAGATTTTTCAGGTGTGCCTATCGATTCGGCCAACAACCAATTGCGCGACTGGATACAATCCGCACGTTGGGCCGACCGTTTAGACAAACAAGAATCAGGGGCTACTGACCGCGAAGACATCAGGGTTGCCATTAAAGGCGATAAAACCACGAATGTTCAAGCTGTGCAGGAAGTAATCAAAATTCTGACTGAAGAACCTGTCAACATTCATACATTTAATTTAATCACATCGC
>Ga0209480_10001330_pt1 | contig 18210 bp, 18 predicted proteins | sample JI61114C2DNA_FD_187501 | JGI IMG/M metagenome (GOLD analysis project Ga0209480, IMG submission 187501) | Wastewater effluent complex algal communities from Wisconsin, to seasonally profile nutrient transformation and Carbon sequestration -... | ecosystem: Engineered > WWTP > Effluent > Algae... | reverse complement strand
GAATCAATTAATGCATATATAAAAGCATTAGAAGCGACAGGAATTGTTGTAAAAGTAAGAAGAAGTCGTGGCAAAGATATTGATGCAGCTTGCGGTCAATTGGCCAATAAAGAAGCATAAAAAAGGTGAATCCAATTCAGGATTCTCCTTTTTTATAGTAATATGAATTTTACTCTTTCCAAGCTCCCTCTCCTTTGGAAAGTGTTGGGATAATGATTCTATTTTCTAAGCACAATTTCTTTTGAAACTCCATTTATAGTTATGGTTGCCAGTTTATCACAATCTCCTTTTCCATAATCTAAAGTAGCTTTAGCATCATTTTTTACAATTTCAACAACACCCGAAACTGGGAAAGGCATTTTGCAACTCATTTTAATTAGAAGCGGAGTTGTTTTTTGTGTAGTACAAGTGTATTTGGATCCATTAGGAAAAGTAGTAATATGGTATCCCCAAACATTGAAAACATTGTCTTCCCAATTGGTAATCGTAGCAAATCCATCTACCATTTCTCGTACTCTTGTTCCGATCCTAGTATAAATTTTACCATCAGGAAAAGTGACTTTCACATCTATAGAATGAGTAGTCACGGGATGAATATCAGCTAATAAATCAGAATTTTTTAGCTCGTGGGTAATCGTTTTACTTCCTTCAATTAATTTATCATTGTGATAAAATCCTTCTAATTTATAAGTAATAGTTCTTATTGGAGTTGTGAAATTTTTAGAAAAACTAATGATAATTTTTCCTTTTAAAATATTACCGTTTGGCATTGCACAACCTTCAGTGCCAAAATCAATAGTTCGTGTCCAAGTATCATTTGTCAAAACTGCAGTGACAATTGCGCAAGGAGGAAGCATGCTTTTCATTCCAGCGCTGGTCTTGGCTGCCGAACTTTTTTGCATGTCAAATTGGTCTTCAGCAATGATAGAAAGATCATCAACTGTGGCATCGATTTCGGCATTTACAACTGTTTCATCAGCTGTAATTGTGTTTGAAGTTGCTGCTTCATTAGCGGATTCATTGTTACAACCAATAAAAAAAGTGATGGATAACAATGTAGCGAATAATAAAATTTTACTTTTCATAATAAATAAAAATTTAATGGTTTATTTCTTTGATAAAGAAATTTATAAATGGTTTAATTTGGGTTAATAAAATTATGTAAATTAATCTAGTTTAAGCAAAAAGACACTCCCGAATCGATAAACTACACTGAAATATTTTAAATTACTACCCTTATAATCAATAATATAAGATTTATAGTCTAAAAAATTCAAACATAATTTAAATAAACATTTTCATTTACATTGATATACATAACGCTGTTTTAACCGAAAATAGTATATTTGAATCCTAAATGAATATTACTTCTCAAATAAAGCAGCCCATTATAAATGAGATGGAACTTTTCGAAAAAAAGTTCCACGAATCCATGATTTCAAAAGTGGCTTTACTCAACAGAATCACTTATTATATTGTCAATCGAAAAGGGAAACAAATGCGGCCAATGTTTGTTTTCTTGACTGCAAAAATGGTTTCTTCTGGAATTATAAACGAAAGAACCTATCGTGGCGCATCGGTTATTGAATTGATTCACACTGCCACTTTGGTTCACGATGATGTGGTTGATGATAGCAATCGTCGAAGAGGTTTTTTCTCGATAAATGCACTTTGGAAAAATAAAATTGCAGTTCTTGTAGGCGATTATTTGCTTTCAAAAGGATTATTATTATCAATAGATAATGGCGATTTCGATTTACTGAGAATCATTTCGGTAGCCGTTCGTGAAATGAGTGAAGGCGAATTATTGCAAATCGAAAAAGCCAGAAGACTCGATATTACCGAAGACGTTTACTACGAAATCATCCGCAAAAAAACCGCTACTTTAATTGCTGCTTGTTGTGCTTTAGGAGCAAAATCTGTGATTGAAGATGAAATTCAGGTAGAGAATATGCGAAAATTTGGCGAACTCATTGGGATGGCTTTTCAAATAAAAGACGATTTATTTGATTATACTGAAGACGCCATTGGCAAACCCACTGGAATCGATATCAAGGAACAAAAAATGACTTTGCCGTTGATTCACGTTTTGAATAATTGTACTTCCAAAGAAAAATCGTGGGTCATCAATTCCATCAAAAACCACAACAAAGACAAGAAACGCGTGAAAGAAGTAATCGCTTTTGTGAAAGAGCACAACGGATTGCTTTATGCCGAACAAAAAATGGCCGAATTTCAACAAGAAGCTCTTTTACTTTTAGATAATTATCCTAAATCCGATTTCAAAGACGCTTTGATTTTGATGGTAAATTACGTTATCGAAAGAAAAAAATAATTTTTTTAATAAAAATACACCTTCTCAAACCTTGATTTTACTAAGGTTTTTATTTTTTATCATAAATTTTTCATTGCTGATGCAACCTTTTTGCAAGCAAGCTCGTCTTACTTATAGAAACACTTTATAAAACAAAATTGAAAGTAATTCACTTTAACCAGGAAGAAAATGAAATCATTCGTTTGGCAATCGACAACAATCGATCAGCCCAACAAAAGATTTATGCCAAATTTTCTTCGAAAATGTTAAGTGTTTGCCGACAATATATTAAAGACATTCATCAAGCCGAAGATATTATGATTACCGCTTTTATGAAAGTGTTTTCCAATTTGAAGAATTTTGAAAAAAAAGGAAGTTTTGAAGGTTGGATTCGACGGATTATGGTCAACGAATGTATTTCGCATATCCGAGTTCAAAAAAAGGTTAGTTTTCTGGAAGAGGAACATTACTTTGAGGACAGTTTTAACAACATTGAAAGTCAATTTTCTGTCGAAGATATTCAGTTTTTAATTGACAATTTACCAGATGGTTACAAAATAATTTTCAATTTGTATGCGATAGAAGGTTACAAACACAAGGAAATTTCGAGTATGTTAGGCATTAACGAAGGAACATCAAAATCGCAATTGTCACACGCTCGAAAAATATTGAAAGAGCAAATACAGACGCTAAAAAATTACAGCAATGGAACAGAATAAATTAGAAACACAATTCAAGGAAAAATTGAATTCTCGTGAAATCAAACCAACAGATATGGCTTGGGATAGATTGAACGCAATGTTATCTGTTGCCGAGCAAAGCAATAACAAAAAAGCGAAACAAAAGCCAAAACACAAATGGACGTGGATGTATATAGCGGCTAGTTTTATAGGTTTATCTTTGATAGCAACTGTTTTTTTAAATCAAAAAGAAAACCCAATTGACACTAAAATTAATACTGCCGTAATTGAAAAATCTAGCCCAAAAGAGAATTCAAAAAACGAAATTAAGTCTATAAAACAAGAATCGGATTTTCCTAAAACCATTTTAAATTCAGAAACAAAACCTTTGGTTCAAACTCAAAGGAGCAACAACCCTAAAGTCGAAAATCTAGAACTTAAAACTCAGGGGAATGTTTTAGCTGAAACTCAACCAAAAAATGAAAGTTTACTAATTGTAGAACATAAAAATGGTATTCCAACAAACATTGATTCTTTATTAGCTTCGGTAGAGGAAAAATCAAATTCGGATTTTAAAAAATCGTCTATTAAAATAAATTCAAACACATTACTAAATCAAGTTGACGGAGAATTACAACTTTCGTTTCGAGAAAAAGCATTGAATTCAATCACGAAAAAATACAAAGAAGCCAAAGAAGCTTTGGTCAATAGAAACAATCAATAATCATCATCAATCAAAAATCGAACAATTAAAACCTTAACATCATGACAAAAATTATCTTTTACATTACAGTATTTATATTGCTTTGCATAAGCAAAATACAAGCTCAAGACTCGATTCATAAAGGAGATCAGGAGAATCGAACTTTTGAAAAACAAGTGAAATCAATCGCTTCAAAAATTGAAAACATAACAAAAGAAGAAAAATCAGCTTTAAAAATCGAAGTCGAAGACATAAATGTAGCATTGGAAAATGGCAAAATCACTAAAGAAGAAGCTGAAGCTAAAAAACAAAAATTAGCCGAAACCAGAGCTAAAAATATTGAAACTAGAGTGGCTGTAGAACAGGAAAAACTTAAGGATTTAGTTCAAGAGAAAGTTGATGGAAATATTACTTCAATAGATTCATCAGGTAGAAAAACGTTCGTTATTCCAGCAATGAAAATAATAAATTCCAATAACAAAATCGAAAAAAGAAGTACGTCACAATTTGTTCTTGCTTTTGGAGCTAATAATCTAGTTACGAATGCAGCAGTCGCCAACTCTGATTTCTATTATTGGCAATCACATTTTTTTGAATGGGGGTTTACATACAACACCCGAATATTCCAAAATCATAATTTATTACACTTAAAATACGGTTTTTCGGTAATGTACAATAACATTTGCCCTACTGATAATCGCTATTTTGTTCCAACTACAAATAGCCAAACTAATCTTGAGGTTTTCCCCTATGAATTAGAGGATTCCCGTTTTAAAAATGTCTATCTCGTTGCGCCTTTGCACCTAGAGTTTGATTTTTCAGGAAATAAATCCAAAAATGGTAGTACTGGCTTTTCGACTCATAAAGGAGTGCGTTTCGGAATTGGAGGTTACGGAGGTTTTCGAATTAAATCAAAGCAAAAAATGTATTACAACATTGACGATGATAAAATTAGAATAAAAACCAAAGGCGATTTTAATGCAAATGATTTTATTTATGGCGTAAGCACTTATCTGGGTTACAAGGAAACGAGTTTGTATTTGAAATACGATTTAAATCCATTATTCGAAAATAATACGGTAGATCAAAACAATATTTCGCTTGGCGTTCGCTTCGATTTCAATTAGAATTTTTGAGTTAGTTTTATACTTTAAAAGGTGTTTCAGCAATGGAACACTTTTTTATTTTTAATTCAAAATATAACTTTTGATTTACGTATTTTTACAACTTTCCAATAATTAAATCTTTCAAACTAAATTGATTTCAAAAGCCACCATAGATACTGTTTTCGAAACTGCTCGAGTTGAGGAAGTTATTGGCGATTTTGTACAATTGAAACGCGCCGGAAGCAACTTCAAAGGATTGAGTCCATTCTCGGATGAGCGTTCTCCATCATTTATGGTTTCCCCAGCCAAAGGAATTTGGAAAGATTTTAGCTCTGGAAAAGGCGGAAATGCGGTGGCTTTCTTGATGGAACATTCGCATTTTACGTATCCAGAAGCCATTCGATATTTGGCTAAAAAATACAATATCGAAATCGAAGAAACCGAACAAACCGACGAAGAAAAAGCCAATACCGATGTTCGCGAAAGTATGTATTTGGTTTCTGAATTTGCCAAAGATTATTTCCACAACACGCTTTTACATTCCGAGGAAGGCAAAGCTATAGGACTTTCCTATTTCAAAGAAAGAGGTTTTACTGGCGAAACTATAAAGAAATTTGCTCTGGGTTATTCGCCCGAAGCTTGGGATGCTTTTACCAAAGAAGCTTTGGGAAAAGGATATAAATTAGAATTTCTGGAAAGTACAGGTTTGACAATCCCAAAAGACGATAGGCCATTCGACCGCTTCAAAGGACGCGTAATGTTTCCTATTCAAAGTATGTCGGGAAGGATTTTGGGTTTTGGAGGAAGAATATTGGCAAATGACAAAAAAGCAGCGAAATACCTCAATTCACCCGAAAGTGAAATTTACCATAAGAGTAAGGTTTTATATGGGATTTTTCAAGCCAAACAAGCCATTGCCAAAGAAAATAATTGTTATTTAGTCGAAGGTTACACTGACGTAATTCAGTTCAATCAAGCTGGAATAGAAAATGTGGTGGCTTCGTCTGGAACAGCTTTGACGCCAGATCAAATTCGATTAATTAATAGATTGACCAAAAACATTACCGTTCTTTTTGATGGAGATGCTGCTGGATTACGCGCTTCAGTCAGAGGAATTGACCTGATTCTGGAAGAAGGTATGAACGTAAAAGTTTGTGCTTTTCCCGACGGAGAAGATCCTGATAGTTTTGCCAAGAAAACCCCTTATGAAGAATTAGTCAAATATTTAGATGAAAATTCTAAAGATTTTATCCAATTCAAAGCGTCTTTGTTGATGAATGATGCCAAGAATGATCCAATAAAAAAAGCCGATTTGATTCGGGATATGGTGGTCAGTATTTCAAAAATTCCAGATAGAATTCAACGTGAGATTTACATTCAGGAATGTTCTCGAATTATGGATATTTCGGAACAAGTTTTGGTAAGCACATTGGCACAATTGGTTCAAAAAGACATTTCTGACATTGGAAAAAAACAAAAACAAGAGCAAAAAGCCTTTGAAGTTGTAAAAAACGAAACTCCCGTTCAAGTTCAAAAAATCGACATTCTTTATGGTTTAGAACGAAAAATTATCGAAATTCTTTTGTTGTACGGAAATAAAACAGAGGAATTTGAAGACGTTCTTCTGAAAACTAATGAAGCTGGAGAAATAGAAAATGTGATTGAAAAGAAAGAATACAAAGTATTTCAACGCATCTATTTGAGTTTACAGGAAGACGAAGTAGAACTTGCGAATCCTTTATTTAGAGACATTTATAATAATTTAATCAATTATTTTCATCAAAACGAAAACTTTAGCATCGAACAATATTTAATGCACTTGCATCCTGACTTTGCTCAAGAAGTAACCGATATTTTGATGGCTGACGAAAAAGTAGTTTTGCATAATTGGGAAGGACAAAACATTTTTCCAAAGACAAAAGACAAAACCATAAGTCAATATGTTTCTGAAACTATTCTTACTTTAAGATGGTATTTAGTCGATCGAATTATTGAAGAAATAAAAAGCTCAATATCATCAGAACCAGATTCTGATAATATTGAGCCTTTATCTATGGCGATGGATTACTCCAAACTAATCAATTCGTTTTCAAAAAAATTAGGAAGGGTGATGTCGCGATATAGCAACTAAACTATTTCTAAAGTTTTGGCTTTGTTTACCAAATCTACTAAATTGGTAACATTCAATTTTTGCAATAGCCTTAATTTATAAGTACTAATTGTTTTTTCGTTGAGTCCCAAAATTTTAGAAATCTCATTGTTTTTCTTACCGTCACTCAAATAACGTAATACCTCAACTTCACGATTGGAAAGTTTACGATACAAACGTTCACTTTTGTTTTGTTTAGCGATTAGCGCAAGATTTTTCTTAACCGTTTCATCAATAATAATTTTACCTTGATTCACTTTTACAATTGCCTGACCCAAAGTTTCTAATTTTTCTTTTTGAGAAACGAATCCAGAAACACCAGCTTTTATAGCATTTGGCGCATAAATTTGTTCTGAAAGATCACTAAATATGATGATTTTTGTTTTTGGAAAATTTTTCAAAATATTTTTCACTTCAAAAATACTAGAAAGACCCTCTAATTCAAGATCTAAGATCAAAACATCTATCTCCTTTGTTAGGAGTATGTCTCTTACCATTAAAAAATTCCCAACATTGGCAACTATCGAAATACTATCGTGATCTTTAAAATACGATTTTACCCCGAAATGCACTACTGGATGGTTATTTGCTAAACAAACTTTTATCATAATATTAATTTTTAGAGTTGCCTATATTTTATCAATTAGTAAAGTTAATAAAAATTTTATTAAACTCACAAAAAATATTAGGAAAATACTACTTAATATCGTTTGAAACAATACAAACTGGAATTTCTTTCATTTTGTGCTGATTTATAGTGTTTAATTTTTTGTAAATATCGAAGACGATTTTTTCTCTTCCTAAAAAGTTTTCGCTGATTTTGCCTTTTTCCTCCTCAAGCATTGCCCATTCCAATTCATCATAACTGGCACCCAATTGATCCTCATCGGTTCTATCATCACCAAATAATCCATCTGTTGGAGAAGCTTCTAATATTGAATTTGGAATTTGTAAATATTTGCCCAAAGCATAAACATCCGATTTCATTAAGTCAGCAATCGGACTCAAATCTACTCCTCCATCGCCATATTTAGTATAAAAACCAACTCCAAAATCCTCTACTTTATTTCCTGTACCAGCCACCAAAAGGCCTTGAATTCCAGCAAAATAATACAAAGTTGTCATTCGCAATCGGGCTCGAGTATTGGCTAAAGACAAATTTACTTTATCTAAATCAGCCACGACAGGAACAATAGTTTTGAAATTATCAAAAGTAGTTGTCAAATCGGCCTCAACATTAGTAACATTCGGAAATCTTTTTTTCAGTTGTTCTATATGCTCACGACCACGACTTACGTGACTTGGCGCCTGATGAATAGGCATTTCTACGCACAAAACTGTCATGCCAGTTTGCGCACAAAGCGTTGAGGTAACTGCTGAATCGACTCCGCCAGAAATCCCAACAACAAAACCATTCACTTTTGCGTTTTCAGCGTATGTTTTTAACCAATTGACAATATGCGTATTTACTTTTTCGACCTGAATGGTACTTATTTTTGACATAATAGTTTGGGTTTTTAAAATGTAGGTATTGTATATTTGCAAAAATAATAATTTTCAGGAGCTATTTTCGATATCTATTTTAATCTTTTCCTTTTTGTGAAAAGCAACCCATTTACAACGTTATAGTTAACAAAAAATAAAAATGAAAAGAATAATTCTAATATTTGCCATAACAATCGCTTTAGTTTCTTGTGATAAGAAAACAAAAGTTGAAAAAGCGGTCGAAGAAATCCCTTTAGAAATCAAAGTAGAACGTTTTGACAAATTGTTTTTTGAAACAGACCCAAAGGATTTAGACCAATTAAAAAAACAATTTCCTTTCTTTTTCCCTCCTGGAAATCCAGACAGCGTTTGGTTAGACAAAATGCAAAATCCTCTTTGGAGAGAATTATACACCGAAGTTCAAAAAAAGTATGCTGATTTTGAACCTGTCAAAAAAGAACTTAATACCTTATTTAAACACATAAAATATTATTTTTCTGAGACCAAAACTCCAAAAGTAATCACGGTAATTTCAGAAATGGATTATAACAACAAGGTGATTTATACCGATAGTTTAGTGATTATTTCCTTAGAATTGTATTTAGGAAAAGACCATAAATTTTATCAATTTCCCAACTATTTGAAACAGAATTTCGAGCAAAAACAAATCCTTCCCGATGTAGTTTCAAGTTTTTCTACACAGAAAATAGCTCCAATCACAGACCAGTCTTTATTGAGCCAAATGATCTATTTTGGAAAACAATTGTACCTAAAAGATTTGCTTTTACCAGATTATACTGATGCCGACAAAATAGGATATACATTAGAACAAAATAAGTGGTGCGAAGAAAATGAAGGCTATATGTGGAGGTATTTTCTAGAAAACGAAATGCTGTATAGCGACGACCAAAAATTGGGTAATCGTTTTATAAATCCTGCTCCTTTCTCGAAATTCTATCTCGAAATTGACAACGAATCTCCAGGAAGAGTTGGCAGTTGGATAGGTTGGCAAATTGTTCGTTCCTATATGAATAACTATGATGTGCCACTAGAAATGATGCTAAAAATGAATGCAAAAGAACTATTTGAAAAATCTAAATACAAACCCAAAAAAAATGGCGAATAACAACGAATCCGAAATTAAAATAAATGTCCAACTGGACGAAAACCGAATTCCTGAAAAATTGTCTTGGGCTGCGGTAGAAGGCGGCGTAGAGCTTGAAGAAGCAAAAGCCTTTATGCTTTCAGTTTGGAACAGTGACAAAAAATCTACAAAATGCATCGAATTGTGGACCAAAGATATGTCAATGGATGAAATGAAAATCTTTTTTCATCAAACTTTGTTGTCGATGACCGAAACTTTTCAAAGAGCTACAGGCGATGAAAAAATGTCGGCAACAATGCAAGATTTTTGCGATTATTTTGCAGAAAAATTGGAATTGAAAAAGTAAAAAATCCCAAATACAAAAAATCCCAAATTCCAATTGGAATTTGAGATTTTTATATTTTGATATTTAATTTTAAAACTCACTATTATTCTTAAAAACTTCTTGATTTACTTCGTCAATATAGCTTAATACTTCTTCTTTTCCTGTCATTTCTGTTGCAGAAGTAACAAAGTACTGAGGCATTTCGGCCCAATTATTGGCAAACATTTTCTTTTTGTAAGCTGCAATGTGGGAATCTATTTTTACCTTACTGATTTTATCCGCTTTAGTAAAAATAATGCAAAATGGAATTTCACTTTCACCCATATACGCCATAAATTCAATGTCAATATTTTGTGCTTCGTGACGAATGTCAATAAGAACGAAAGCACAAACAAGTTGTTCTCTGGTTTCAAAATAATCAGTGATAAATTGCTGAAAAACAGATTTGGTTTTCTTGGAAACTTTGGCATAACCATAACCCGGCAAATCGACCAAAAACCAATTGTTATTAATTTTGAAATGATTTATCAACTGAGTTTTCCCTGGTCTTCCTGAGGTTTTTGCTAAATTTTTATGATTAGTAAGCATATTAATCAATGATGACTTCCCAACATTAGATCGGCCTATAAAAGCATATTCCGGCAAAAAGTCTTTGGGACATTTGTCTACTTCGGAGTTGCTTACAATAAATTCGGCTGTATTAATTTTCATAAGTTAAGAACTTAGTGTGCTTTTAAATGAGTGTGAGACAACCAGTCTTCAAGCAAACGATTAAACTCATCGGGACATTCCATCATCGCTGCATGCCCACATTTTTCTATCCAATACAAGGTCACATTGGGTAATAATTCATTAAATTCTTCAGCGACTGAAGGTGGTGTAACCCTGTCGTTTCTTCCCCAAATCAAGCACGTTTGAACATGCATTTTTGGTAAATCTTTCGCCATATTATGGCGAATGGCACTTTTAGCAATTGTTAAAGTTTTGATTAATTTTATTCTGTCATTCACAGATGCATATACTTCGTCAACAAGTTCCTTTGTAGCCATTTTGGGGTCATAAAAAACATCCTGCGCTTTCTTTTTTATGTATTCATAATCGCCTCTTTTGGGATAACTATCACCCATTGCACTTTCATAAAGTCCTGAACTACCAGTTAATACAAGTCCAGCTACTTTTTCTGGGTACATCTTAGTATGATATAAAGCGATATGTCCTCCTAGTGAATTTCCCAATAGAATCACTCTGTCGAATCCTTTGTAAGTGATAAAATCTTTGACATACCTTGCAAATGCTTTAACATTTGTTTTCAAAATACTTTGAGTGTAAATTGGCAAATCTGGTATTACTATTTTGTATCCTTTTTCAGAAAAATGACTGGCTACAGCATCAAAATTACTCAACCCTCCCATCAAACCATGTAATACAACAATTGGAGTTCCTTCACCAGCTTCATAATAGCTGTATTTGCCTTCTTTTTTATAGTATTTTTCCATACTTTATATAGCGAATTTTCAGTTGCGACAAAGATAGCTTTTAATAAATTAAAAAAAATTCTTAAAATCAAATTTTATGCAATTTAATCTGATTTGTCAAAAAAGTTATTTTAAACTCTATCGATTTCGCTTCTACTATTTTTCGTTTCTAATTCTTCCTAATTATAGTTTAAAAAATGATGCTTTTACAATTTTGGGATAGATTCATTTCTAAATTTCAACGTTTCTAAACTTGGTATTTATAAACTGCTAATACCCTGATTCACTAAAAACTAGTCATTTTTTGCAAGAAGTGGTAAAACTTATTAACAAAGTGGGATATTGTGGTAAATTGTGGTAATAATTTTTCTATTTTTGCTCAACATCATTTAAACATTTCATCTTGAATACAATTGTCGGAACATACGAATGTAAAGTCGATGCCAAAGGGAGGCTGCTTCTACCTGCGCCTTTGAAAAAGCAATTGGCTTCGTCTCTTCAAAACGGCTTTGTTTTGAAGCGTTCCGTTTTTCAGCCTTGTCTGGAATTGTATCCTATGGAAGAATGGGATTTGATGATGCAAAAAATCAACAAGCTCAATCGGTTCGTTAAGAAAAACAATGACTTCATTCGTCGATTTACAGCTGGCGTAAAAGTGGTTGAAATAGATGCTTTAGGAAGATTATTGGTTCCAAAAGATTTAGTGGTTTTTGCAAGTATTTCAAAAGAGGTCGTGTTTTCGTCTGCTGTTAATATTGTAGAAATTTGGGATAAAGATTTATACGAAAAATCAATCAACGGTGAAGATGTAGATTTTGCCGATTTAGCCGAAGAAGTAATGGGAAATACAAATGACGACAATGGAATATCATAATCCTGTTTTGCTTCAGTCCTCTGTTGATGGATTGAATATCAAACCCGACGGAATCTACGTTGACGTGACTTTTGGCGGTGGCGGACATTCGAAGGAAATTTTGAAAAGACTAGGTCCTAACGGAAAATTATTTGCTTTTGATCAAGATGAAGATGCTTTGGCAAATGCCTTACCAGACGAAAGGTTTACACTGATCAATGAGAATTTTAGATTTATAAAAAGATTTTTGCGCTTTTATGGTGTGAAAAGTGTCGATGGGATTTTGGCTGATTTAGGCGTTTCTTCACATCAATTTGATGTTCCAGAAAGAGGTTTTTCGACCAGATTTGACGCCGAATTAGATATGCGAATGAGTCAAAAAAATGATTTGAATGCCTATAGAGTGGTTAATGAATACGATGATACCAACCTAAAAAGAGTGTTTTTGGATTATGGCGAACTGAAAAGCGCACCTGCATTGGCAAGAACCATTATCGAGGCTAGAGAATATCACCCCATAAATACGACAGATGAACTGAAAGAAGTTCTAGCAAAATATCTGCCTGAAAAAGTTCGAAATAAAATATTAGCACAAATTTATCAAGCTATTCGAATTGAAGTCAATCAGGAAATGGATGTTTTGAAAGAATTTCTAGAACAATCTTTAGAAATATTAAATCCCGGAGGAAGGTTAAGTGTGATTTCCTACCATTCATTAGAAGACAGATTGGTAAAAAGATACATCAAAAACGGAATGTTTGAAGGCGAACCAGAACGTGATTTTTTTGGCAATTTTTCGGTTCCTTTCAAAACCATTGGAAAATTAATAGTTCCAGATAATGCCGAAATAAAAATCAACAATAGAGCAAGAAGTGCCAAACTAAGAATAGCCGAGAAAAAATGAAAACTGGAGTTTACGACATATTAAAAGCGAGATTTCTTATTGAAGATGATGCTATAAAAAGTTGGCGTTTCATCGTTTTTTTGATTGTTCTAGCCATAATAATGATTGCAAACACGCAGCGATTTGAACAAAAAGTGTTTAAAATAGCTGAACTGACAAACCAAGTAAAAGAACTTCGTTCGGAATTTGTTGACAGACGTTCGGAATTAATGAAACTAAAAATGGAATCGACTGTTTCTGAAAAAATGGCAACAAAACAAATTTTCCCAACGACAGTTCCTCCAACAAAAATAAAAGTCAGAAAAATAGTAGAAAAGAAAAATTTCTTTCAAAAATTATGGCAATAGAAGATAAAAATATATCCTATAGAATTTATCTAGTAGCGTTCATCATCTTTATGATGGCTTTGGCTATTGCTATAAAATTGACCAATATCCAATGGGTCGAAGGTGATTATTACAGAAAATTAGCCAAAGACAGAACGGTGAAGAATTTTGTTATTCCTGCCAATAAAGGAAATATTTACTCTGCTGATGGAAGTCTTTTGGCAACGTCCATTCCTAATTACGAAATACGATTTGATGCTATTGCACCAAAATCGGAAGCTTTCGAAAAAAATGTAAAATCATTGGCTGATTCATTATCACTTCTTTTGAAAAAGCCTAGTGGATTTTATTTAAACGAACTAAGAAAAGCCAGAGCAAACAAAAACAGATATTATTTAATCGCGCGCAATTTGAGTTATACCGAATTCGTGAAAATAAAAGGTTTTCCATTATTCGAATTAGGGCCTTACAAAGGAGGAATTATTGTAGAACAGGAAACCGTTAGAGAACACCCCATTGGCGAAATTGCCGAAAGAACTATTGGATACGAAAGAAAAAATCCAGACGGAACCGCCAGCGGAAAAGGAATCGAATGGGCTTACAGAAAATATTTAGACGGAAAAGACGGTAAAATTTTAAAACAAAAAATTGCTAAAGGGCAATGGAAACCCATTAGTGATGCCAACGAAATTGACCCACAAGACGGCTACGATGTGCTATCGACAATCGATGTTTACATTCAGGATATTGCACACCATGCCTTGCTAAAGCAATTAGAATTGTATCAGGCAGATCACGGCTGTGTTGTGGTTATGGAAACAAAAACCGGAAAAGTAAAAGCCATTTCAAACTTAGGAAGAGATACTAAAGGCTCATACTATGAAACCACAAATTATGCCTATTCAGAGTCACACGAACCGGGTTCCACATTTAAATTGGTGGATTTAATGATTCTTTTGGAAGACAAAAAAATAGACACTAGCGCCGTTTTCAACACTTATGGTGGAGTTGTAAAATACTCTGGAAAATCAGTAAGAGATTCACATGATGGTGGTTATGGAAAAATATCGTTGGCTAGGGGATTTGAAGTTTCTTCAAATACTGTAATGGTTCAAGCGGTTTATAATAATTACCAAAATAATCCATCGGAATTTGTAAATCACATCAATGCTATAGGGTTGAACAAAAAATTAGGATTAGAATTCAAAGGCGAAGGCGTGCCATTTATACCTCAGCCCAGCGACAAAAATTGGTCTAAACTTTCGCTCCCTTGGATGGCTTTTGGATATGGTGTATCTGTAACTCCATTACAAACGCTAACTTTTTATAATGCTGTTGCCAATGATGGAAAAATGATCAAACCCCAAATTGTTTCCGAAATAAAGCAATGGGATAAAACCATCAAAAAATACAACACGGTAGTTTTAAATCCTAAAGTATGCTCTTCGGAAACCATCTTGAAATTAAAAGCAGTTTTACAGAATGTTGTCAAAAAAGGAACCGGAAAAGGACTCTATTCTAAAGATTTTTCAATGGCAGGAAAAACGGGAACCGCTCAAGTAAATTATGCCAAAAATGGTGGCTCCGAAAAATATTACGCTTCCTCATTCGTGGGTTATTTTCCAGCAGATCATCCTAAATATTCTTGCATTGTAGTGGTTCATAAACCTAATACATCAAAAAATAATTATTACGGTGCAGATGTTGCAGGGCCAGTTTTTAAAAGAATTGCACAAAAGATTTTTACCGATGCACCTTCGACTAATGAAATAAAAAACATTAACAAGAAAATATTAAAACAAGAAAAAGACTATGACTCCTATTATGCTAAAACACATAAAGAGCAAAAGTCTATAATTCCAAATGTAAAAGGAATGGCTGGAATGGATGCTGTAGCCTTGTTTGGAAATCTAGGATTGAAAGTGAAAATTATTGGGGTTGGAAAAGTCAAAAAACAATCGATTCAAGCAGGAGAACCATTAGATAAAAACTCAACTATAACACTAGAATTATCGTGATAATTTTAAAAGAAATAATATACAAAGTAGCTATCGAAGCCGTGAAGGGTTCGACAGATATTACTATCGATAAAATAGAATTTGATTCTAGAAAAATCTGTGCCAATGATGTTTTTGTAGCTATTCGAGGTACTATTTCAAACGGTCACGATTATATTGAAACTGCGATTTGGAATGGTGCTATCGCCATTGTTTGCGATACTCTACCAGAAATCCTAACCCCCGGAATTACTTATATTCAGGTTACTGACACCAATAAAGCCTTAGCTTTTATGGCAGCTAATTATTTTGGAAATCCATCCGAAAAATTAAAATTAGTTGGAATTACAGGAACAAATGGAAAAACAACAATAGCGTCATTATTGTTCCAATTATTTAAAAAAGCAGGTTTTAAAGTAGGATTATTGTCAACCGTAAAAATAGTAGTTGATGATTTAGAATATAAAGCTACGCACACCACACCAGATTCCATAACTATAAATCATTATTTAAGAGAAATGGTTGACGCCGGTGTTGAATACTGTTTTATGGAAGTGAGTTCCCACGGAATTCATCAAAAACGAACAGAAGCCTTGCATTTTGTAGGCGGAATTTTTACTAATTTATCACACGACCATTTGGATTATCATCCGACATTTGCCGAATATCGAGATGTGAAAAAATCATTTTTCGACAATTTGCCAAAAAATGCTTTTGCATTATCTAATATCGATGATAAAAATGGTCCAATTATGCTGCAAAACACCGCTGCAAAAAAATTGACTTATGCTTTAAAATCATATGCCGATTATAAAGCACAAATACTCGAAAATCAATTATCTGGCTTGTTGTTGAAAATTAACGGTAATGAAGTATGGGTAAAACTCATCGGAACTTTCAACGCTTATAATTTATTAGCCATATATGGAACGGCAATTGAATTAGGACTGGAAAGCCTAGAAATCCTCAGATTATTATCCAATTTAGAAAGTGTTTCGGGTCGTTTTCAATTTATTGTTTCCAATTCAAACATTACTGCGATTGTAGATTATGCACATACACCAGATGCATTAGAAAATGTTTTAAAAACCATCAATGACATTCGTACCAAAAACGAACAATTGATTACTGTTACAGGCTGTGGAGGCAACAGAGATAAAGCCAAACGCCCAATAATGGCTGGCATAGCCACGGAATTGAGTGATAAAACTATCCTCACTTCTGACAATCCTAGAAATGAAGATCCTGAAGTTATTATCAACGAAATGGAACAAGGTGTAGCACCTCATAATTTTAAAAAATCATTGTCAATAACCGATAGAAAGCAAGCAATAAAAACGGCCTGTCAACTAGCTCAACCCAACGATATTATTCTGATTGCAGGAAAAGGACACGAAACTTATCAAGAAATTAACGGTATTCGCCACGATTTTGACGATATGAAAACAGTAAAAGAACTGTTAGACCAATTAAATAAATAAAAACAATTAAAGATTGATAATTAACGATTTTTCTGAAATCTGAAATCTAAAATTAAAAACTATGCTATACTATTTATTTGAATATTTAAACAAAACAATGGATATTCCTGGAACAGGAGTTTTCCAATATATCACTTTTAGATCAGCATTGGCTTTTATACTTTCTTTGCTTTTATCTACCATTTATGGGAAAAGAGTGGTTGGTTTTTTGCGCAACCAACAAATTGGAGAAACCGTTAGAGAACTTGGTTTAACAGGACAAAACGAAAAAAAAGGAACACCAACTATGGGTGGTTTGATTATTATTTTTGCCACATTGATTCCTGTATTTCTTTTCGCAAAACTCCAAAATATTTACATCGTTTTACTAATTGTAACTACTTTGTGGATGGGAACTATTGGGTTTATTGATGATTATATTAAAGTATTCAAAAAAGACAAAGAAGGTTTAAAAGGCATTTTTAAAGTTTTTGGTCAAGTAGGATTAGGGCTGATTGTGGGTTCGGTATTGTATTTCAATCCTGATGTAACCATTAGAACAGATACCTCAAATAGTGATGTTTTCAAACCAACAACAGAAAATTTTATTAAACAAGAACCAGTTTATGAAAAATCGACTGCAACAACGATTCCATTTGTAAAAAACAATCAATTTGATTATGCCGAAGCTTTATCCTGGATGGGTGAAGGTTATGAAAAATGGGCTTGGTTAATATTTATACCAATGGTAATTTTTATCATAACTGCAGTTTCAAACGGAGCCAATCTAACCGATGGCATCGACGGTTTGGCTGCCGGAACATCAGCAGTCTCGGTCTTGGCGTTGGGAATTTTCACTTTCGTTTCTGGAAATATTATTTTCTCTAATTATTTGAACATTATGTACATCCCCTATTCGGGTGAAATGACGGTATTCATTTCGGCATTTGTAGGTTCGTTAATTGGATTTTTATGGTACAATTCTTATCCAGCGTCAGTATTTATGGGAGACACAGGAAGTTTAACAATTGGAGGTGTGATTGCTGTATTAGCCATTGCCGTTAGAAAAGAATTACTCATCCCATTATTGTGTGGAATATTTTTGGCTGAAAATTTCTCGGTAGTGTTGCAAGTATTTTATTTCAAATACACCAAAAAACGCTTTGGCGAAGGCCGTAGAATATTTCTGATGGCACCTTTGCATCATCATTATCAAAAGAAAGGGTATCACGAAAGTAAAATTGTAACCCGATTTTGGATTGTTGCTATTTTACTAGCGATACTTTCTATAGTTACTTTAAAATTAAGATAATGAGATTGGTAGTTTT